>WBZO01006904.1_pt1 | contig 10764 bp, 15 predicted proteins | sample 5204261 | NCBI WGS metagenome assembly WBZO01 (sample SAMN12412400, study PRJNA552823) | activated sludge metagenome | isolation source: activated sludge from anammox sidestream of wastewater treatment plant... | place: USA: North Carolina | collected 2017-09
TGAGCATTTAAGCTTTATCGGGCTGACCAACGCCTACGAGAAAAAGGTCGGCGGCCACACCTATGCTTTTTTCAAAAACGGCACTGAGGATATCGAGCAGGCGCATTTCACCAAGCGCCATCCCTCATGGTTTAATGGCACCCGGGCCGATTATGGCGAAACCCTGTTCCTGATGTGCAAAGGCATGGTGGCGGAGCGTGTTTACAGTGGCTTTGAAAGCGGCGGCTTCGGCTTTGACAACGGTATTATCCTTCCCTGTGCCAAAAAACTGGTCGAACATTACGAAATTGATCTCTTTCTGGATGCGCTGGCCCAGAACCTGCCTTTTTACCAGCGGCCGAATTATAATGCCCCTTCCGCGCTCCGGCTTGGCAGAAACTGCGTCAAATACCAGACCGATGCCTTTGAAGAACTTGGCATCCCCATGAAAAGCACTTTCAACATCAAGCCCTTCACAATGTCTCCCTATCATCTGGCCCAGCGCCTTTCACGCGAGCCGCATATTTCGATTAAGCCTTTTCTTAAAATTGGCATCGAAGGCCATGAGGATACCGAGATAAATTTCTTCTCCACTTTCTCCCGTCCGCATCTGCCGCACGACCACCGCCCCCACATTCCCTTCATCTATTTCAATACCAGAAATCTTGAGCGGGCCAATTTCCCAGATGCGGGGTACAATATCTCGCCCGACATGATCCTCGGCATTCTTTGCGAGAACAATCCGGGCTTCCTGAAAAAATTCCTCAAAGGCGAGCCTTTGGGCAACATCACTGTTTCGCGGGAACAGATTGAAAGCTACCATGACAGGATCATCAAGCCGGGCAATACCGACCATGCGAAGCTTCCATATATCCTCGATCACACGCAGCACAAATTACAGACGCACCTTCCCGGCGCTCGCCCGCGCTGACTTCAAAATGTAACATTTCGCAAATGGACGTTGATTAGCAGCCTTGCTAAAATTGAAGCAGTTTTTGTGACCTTGTCTTAGTGATCCTGGTATGCTTCTGGAGTAATACTAATTTCCGCTCCACGTTAAATCGTGCATGTAAATTAAAAGGATTTTTGCTTCTTACGCGCTGCTGCAGGAGATCGCAGAGCAATAATCACAGAAACTATATTTTTAATCCTTTAATCTTAATCTTATGAGTCACAAAAAGATGGAACCGGTTTCTCCAAAGGGAGAAAGGCAATCTCTGCTCGGCTGGGCACTTAGCTTAGGAAAAAGTCTGCTTGCAAGCAAGAAAAAGACTGTCCCGCCTAAACCCTCTTATAAACCCTCACCCGGATATAAGTGGCACTACAACCCAACTTCAAACAATTGGGAAGAAATTAAAAAATAAATTTATTGAAGCATGAAACCCCGCAAGGGGTTTCTGTTTATTTAGCGCCAGTGATGGCCATGTCTCCAGCCGCCATCATGTCCCCACCCGCCGCGATGTCCCCATCCTCTGTGATGGCGGTGAAAATCACCGAATGAAAACTCAAAATAGCTTTGCGGGCGCTCCACATACACCGGAACCTCTTTTTCGACATACACCACTTCCGGCTCCGGCTGGGGCTCATAACCCATGTCTTCAGCTTCTGATTTTATCCGCCAGGAACCGTCCGGCTGGCGGCAGGCAAGCCCTATCCCCTCTTGCGTTCTTCCGCCGATGGTAATAGGCCGGGTGAATTCACGGCAATATTCTGCATGTGCAAGGGCTGGGGAAGCCACCATCAGCAAGCCGGTTAACAGGAAGAGAGATTTACGCATGACATTTTCCTTTCGGTTTCTCACCCCTTATACGCAATCTTCTCTCCATCCCCTGCGTTGCCACAGAAATTTTTTATTAGATAGATCAGATGCAGTTTATTTCAGTACACCTCTATCCTAAATCCTCCCGCAATGCAGTAGAGGGAGAAGTGACCGATGCAGCCGGAAACACCTGGCTTAAGGTACGCGTGACTGCCGTCGCAGAAGACGGCAAGGCGAATAAGGCCCTGCTGAAGCTGCTGGCAAAACATTTGGGCTGTGCTGTCTCAGAACTTGAAATCACCCGCGGAGAAACGAGCCGCTACAAGCAAATCCGGCGCAAATCCTGACACTGCTCAAGCACCGGAAGTTCTCATATTGTCTGGAAACCATTTATCCAACTGTAATAAATTGATTTTCTCAGAATATAAAATCGTTACTCATTTTGTATAGCGATCGGGATCGCGTAGCCAGCCTGTACCACTATGAGATACTACAATTATGGACTCACGCAGATTTCATCAGCATGGTTTTACCTTGGTCGAGCTTGCAGTAGTACTGGTTATTATCGGTCTGCTGGTCGGCGGCATCATGGTCGGTCAGGATATGATCAAATCTTCGGAGATACGGGCCACTATCAAACAGTGGGAAGGATACAACGCGGCCGTGAACACCTTCCGCGACAAATTCGCTTATCTGCCCGGCGACATTAACCAGGCAAAAGCGCTTCAATACGGGCTTTATGATCGTACCGCCGTGGCTTCTCCCGGCAATGGCGACGGCAATGGCCTGTTGCAGGCCTGCTCCGCAACCAGCGCTGCAGGTCTGCTTGCCGGCTGTGAAACGATCGCCATCTGGCGCGACCTTAACAGCATGAATCTTGTTGATGGCAATTTTGTCCTGGCCGGTACGGCGCTGGCTGCCATCACCACGGCCAATCTGCCGCTTTATTTCCCCGAAGCTGCCCTTGGCCGTGGTAACTACTGGGTGGCGTTCTCGGCCGATGGCAAAAACTGGCTGCAATTAACAGGCATCGATTCTGTCAGCGCGTTGGGCGCTTACACCCTCAACCTGGCATTGAGCCCTGCGGAAGCGCATAATATCGATCGCAAGATTGACGATACCCGTCCCCTAGCTGGCAGCATTCGCGGCCTGGATGACACGGCGGCGCTCAACGTGCCTTCCGGACCTGCCGCCGCGGCTGCAGGCATCTGCGTCGAAAACGTAAACAACACCTACAACCAGGCCACTGAATCCAGTGCCAACACCCCCGCCTGTCAGCTGCGACTGCGGTTGATATAACCCTTAAGGCTTTTGTTAACTTTAGTGCGATATTCTCTCTCAAAGAGAGAATTTATGACAAAGACACGCTCCGGCTCTAATTCTACCACTACTCCTGCTCAGCTGGCTGAGCAAATGGCGGAATATATTACTGCGGATCACGGAATAACACCCGATGAAACAGTAACAGGCTTACTCCTGACATATGTTTACAGCAAACTGGCGGAAACCGTACCGGGCATAAAAGATACCGGAAACATAGTAGAAACCGGTGGCAGAATTCTCTCCCGCCTGCAGGAACTCTCAGTGGAAAAAAAATTAGACCCCAGCTTTAGCCGGGATTTAGAAAACTATTTTGAAGCCGCTTATAGCGAGGCGCAGGAACAACGCTGGCGCAGAAGCCCGGCAACTCCCCATCACGGCTAATTCTGCTTGCCGCCGTATTTTTCCGAGTTCATGATATTTTCCAGCAATTGACGCTGCTGCGTGGAATAGCCCTGGCTATCTTCCGGCGTTGCATCCTCCTCCGCATTAGAAGAAGCCTCATCTTCCCCCTTACTCATACGGATTTTATCGCTCAGAGATGAAATATCCTCCAGATAGCCCGGGGCAATGCTGGCCAGGAACAACGCCCCGCGTTGCGCCAGCGGGCGGGTCTGCGCCTCTTTCATCCATTTAGGGGGGTTCTCTTCATCCGGCACCACCAGGGTCAGCACCAGGTAACCGAGCGAAATAATAAACGCCCCGCGCAATGCCCCAAAACCAAGACCCAGCAGGTTATCGAGCATCCCAACTTCGCTGCCGGATTTGATATAGCGAACGATAACCGCATTGATAATCGAAATCACCAGCAGCACCGTGATATAAACCCCCAGCCCGGCCAGCAGGTAGGAAACCGTCGGCTTGGTACCGCCCGCCTGCAAATGATTGCTTACCGGTTCAAAGGCGTAAATCGTGATAATGGCGGCACCCAGCCAGGCGCCGAGCGACAGCACCTCGCGCACGAATCCGCGGAAAAAAGCGAGCAGCGTGGAGAGCAGGAAAATCAGTATCACCACAGCGTCGAACATATTGAAATGAGCTTCGATCATAGTGAAGGTTTAGGGGCTGTAGGGGGAGTGGGTCAACGAGTATTTGTGCCACAGCCCCGAAGCTTCATACTATTGTAATATGGTGATGTTATTTTTAAACATGCAACGTCGCCTGGCAATCATACGGCTATTTCAGTTAGGAATCACAGCAAGCGCCATAAATTTTGCCTGTACCGATTCGCCACCGACTCCAGCCGAAACCAAAACAACTCCTATTGCGCCGCCACCACCAGGCCCGGATTATTCAGCCATTGCCGATCCGGCCCAGCATGAACTGGCACTCCTGGGTAAAGAAATAAGGCCTGAAAAAAATATCATTGTTTTCGACTATGAAAAAATCCGGCCACAGGTGAAAGATGACGCTTCGATTATCGATTATTTGAGAAATTACCTGGAGAAAACCTTAAATTGTGATCTCAATAGCTACCCCATCAAGAATTTTCTTGAAACCTACCAGGCCAAAACCATCGATTTGCAGGATGCCTTTACCCAAAAAATCACCAACCGTGAGGGAACTGAATATAATCTTCTCTCACTGGGAAAAGAAAAATCGCTGCACGACATTAAAGATTTTTATCTGAGCTACGAGGAAGAGGAATACAGCAAGTTTAAAGCCACCGGTACGGCAGAAAATATCAATGCCTCAAAAATGCGCGAGCGAACAGCCTACCATGAACTAACGCATTGTTTCGATTCTCAGCCGCAGGCAACTTTATCCATGCCCTTTCCGGAGCAAATGTATGTGCGCCACCGGCGGGAAAGTTATGCTGACTGCTTTAGTGTGCTCATGATGTTCAGAAAATACGGCCAAAGCGAAGTGGGCATGGCCGAATGGCTGGCGAATGCACGGCTCGATAAGGCATTTACCCGGGGCGCGGATGTTTACATGGACCCGGACTCGCAGGAATTATTTAGCCTTGATACCAGTTACCTGACCCATCGCTCAATCCGGGCGGCCATCGACTACGCCCGGAAAAACGATTTAACAACCCACACCCCTGCGCAATTGGCAGATATTGCACAAACGCTCACAAGCAAAACGGTCTATAGCGCTGACGAAATTAAACAGAACTTGCTGGCAATGGCGCAAGGAAGGGTGAAACTTGCGCTGCACAAAGCGGGCAGTATCAGTCAAAAACAGCTTCACCGGCCGTTTACACCCAGGGAAATAGACAAATGGGTTTCACTAGCTTACGCCGACCCTCCGGTTGCCGACAAGAAACTCATCGAAGCCTTTGGTGAATCCAGAATAGATGATCTGCAAAGAGCGCTTGATTTAAAGCTGCTGAATGCGGGTTCACCTCTGGTTCGGGAAATTGCCAAAGCAAGGGAGGCTATCACGGGCATCCCTGTTCATGTACCCAAACTCGGCAGGTCACTTGGCGATTAAGCGGCTCCCTTTTTCTTCTCTCTTAAAAAAGGCAGTGCGAATTCCTGGATATGGCTTACCTGCCTTAACTCCATTCCGTGGCTCTTGCTGGCAGATAACATCGGCGTAAAAGCACGCTTGAATCCCAATTTTTCTGCTTCCTTCAGCCGCGCATCGGCACGGGTAACACGGCGGATTTCGCCAGAGAGGCCCAGCTCACCGAAATAGACGGCATCAGGGGGGGTGGGCATATCGCTCATGGCCGAAAGAATTGCCGCAACCACCGCCAGATCCGCCGCCGGCTCGTTTACCCTCAAACCGCCCGCTACGCTTAAATATACTTCCTTATCGTGCAGGCGTATGCCGCAGCGCGTCTCCAGCACCGCCAGCAGCATGGCCAGCCGTCCCGTATCCCAGCCCACTACGGCACGGCGCGGCGTTGCCATCATGCTCGGCGCTATCAGCGCCTGGATTTCCACCAGCAGTGGGCGTGAACCTTCCATTCCTGCGAAAACTGCGGTGCCGCTCACCGGCGCGGGCCGTTCCGACAAAAACAACGCCGAGGGATTGGCCACTTCGCTTAATCCCGTATCGCGCATCTCAAAAACGCCGATTTCGTCAGTGCCGCCAAAACGATTCTTTACAGCGCGCAGAATGCGAAATTCATGCCCGCGCTCCCCTTCGAAATAAAGCACCGTATCCACCATATGCTCCAATACGCGCGGCCCTGCAATCTGCCCTTCCTTGGTCACATGCCCCACCAGGAATAAGGCGGTATCTCTCTTTTTAGCAAAACGAATGAGTTCATTGGCGCAGGCACGCAGCTGAGTGACAGTTCCGGGAGCCGCATCAAGATTATCAATATAAACGGTCTGGATGGAGTCGATAATGACCATATCCGGCTTTTCAGCCTCCAGCGTGGCCAGAATATCCCGCAGGCTGGTGACACTGGCCAGCGCCACTTTATTATCGCGCAAACCCAGCCGCTGTGCCCTTAACTGAATCTGCCCGGTCGATTCCTCGCCTGAGAGATACGCCACGCTGAGTCCCTGCTTCGCCATACGCGCCGCCACCTGCAGCAGCAGCGTTGATTTACCAATTCCCGGATCACCGCCAATTAATACTGCCGAACCAGTCACCAGGCCTCCCCCCAGCACGCGATCCAGCTCATTGATGCCGATAGCCCGCCGCGGGGTAGATTGCTCTTGCGTCTCCAGGCTCACCAGTTCCACGGAACGCCCCCTGCCTTTGCTTAATCCCTTGGGTGTATTACCGGCCGCTTCTTCCTGCGTGAGCGTGTTCCATTCGCCGCAGGCCTCGCATTTGCCGGACCATTTGCTGCTGACATTACCGCAGGCGGAACAAACATAGGAAAGGGAAGGTTTAGCCATCGTTAAATCTTAATAAATGGGGTGTATAAGTAACCTAAACAGCTTGGGAAGTGTCAATGCCGCAGGATATCGTTGTATCAGAATCTCTCACTAAAGAGGAAATGAAACTTCTAATCCTGCAGGAATTGCAGTCTGGCCTGCCTAAGGCATACGATGACAGAAACATGCATCGTTACGGCGAGAGCAGGACTACAGTTGAACACCCAATTGCATCCGAATCGCCTGTACCCTTCAGCACCATCGGCGCCAGAACCGAGATTACAGCTAAAGCTACCAGTAACGATGTTATAGAGGCACGCTCAGACGCGCCAAACCAGATATTCCTGAAAATCTATCTGGATAGTAAAAAACCACGCATCGCGAAAATTCGCGCAACGCGGGATGCATTGCAGGAACAGCAGGAACTGGCAACACAGGCTCTCGAAGAAGTTATGCAGGAAGCCGGCCTGCAGAAATATTCCGCCCCCCTCTCTGAGCACCAGCATCGAGTGCCTGAAAATACCTATAGAGAAACCACCTATACGCATTCAAATGCGCATACCGACACCCAGGCGGTGGAAATTCAATTCAGTTCAGTAGACTATATGAAAGTGAAAAAAGCACTCGAAGCGGTAATTCACCGGCACGCCCACACCATTCCAGCCGTTGTTGATACTCTTGCGCAGAAAACGCAGGCCAAAGGCACCGGACTTTAACATGTAATAATACCTTCACAATATCATGTTATATTCAAACGAATCAGGAGCTTTTATGACAGCCTATATTGAACCGGAATTCGCCGCCGTTAATTTAGTCAATAATATGCGGGAAAACGTCGCAAAACAGTTTGGAATGGGCTTAACTCCGGAAGAAATCCCGGTTGAGGCCACGGCAAAATTCTGCAGCGAGCAGCTTACCCGCCCCCTCTCTTCCACCGATACTTTAGTCGATGGCATTATAGCCGAGCTTAAATTACGGGCAGATAGAAGCACCGGGCATGAACTAAAAGATAAACACTTGGCTATTAAGGATGAACGCACGGATTTGCACACTCGCATTACAGAAGTCTGGCAGGATGCGCGTAAGCAATATCAAAACGAGCTCGCAATATACAAAGATACGGATAAAGCGCAGGAATCAGTTTTGGCCGCGCTCGATTTACTTGCAAAAGGCGGGATTCCCGTTGATGTCAATTCAATGCCCATTGAACCAACTGTAGGTCGAGCAGTATAATATGTCTTTTGCCTCTAGTATTAAAACTTCATCTTACCACCTTTTCACGGGCAATAAGGGCGGCTTGTTTTACTGGCACTGGGTAAAACTTGATCCCATAAAATTTGCACTTGTCAGTGCACGCATCAAGCAGACAAGCCTGAACATTGCCGAATACGGCACCATCATCAAATCCGGCCTGGGAAAAAATCCGCCCGCGCTGGAAGAAGTTCTGGGCAATTAGCGTTACTTAAAAACGGCGCCAATCACCAGCAGCACGCCGATAATCGCAATCCAGATAATAAGATTACGCAGCGTATTACCCTTGCCCGAATTCACATCTTCATAAGAATGATAATCCGAATAGGACGCCCCTGAACCTGGCAACCCCACCGTGGTGCGCACGCCATCCTTTCCCAGGTTTACGGCAGCGCCCTTTTTACCAATGGAAATACTATTGATACCCCGTTTGGTAATATTCAAACGGATACCGGGAAATAACTTTGCGGATTTGCGTAAACGGAAGCCCATAGGGAATGAAGATTGGTGAATGATGATTGGTGGTATATATACCTTACTCTTTTATCCTTCACCACTCACGATTCATCATTCCTCATGCGTATCGCCAAATTCATTGCCGCTTCCGGTCTCTGCTCACGCAGAGAGGCAGAAAAACTCATTCTGGAAGGAAAAGTAACGCTCGACGGAGTGCGCCTGGATACACCCGCGACACTGGTGGCCGAGGGGCAGGAAGTGCGTGTCAGCGGCAAAATTATCAGTTCAAAGCCCATAACGCGCCTGTGGAAATTTCATAAGCCGCGGGGAGTGATTACTTCCCGGCGCGACGAAAAGGGCCGCCAGACAATATATGACTTGCTTCCGCCTGAACTCAGGCAGCTGCATAATATCGGCCGCCTTGATTATAATTCCGAAGGTCTCCTGCTGCTCACCAATGACGGTGCATTAAAACGTGAATGGGAGTTGCCAAGCACCGGGCTCGAACGGCGCTACCGCGTGCGTATTCTGGGCCGCCCCAGCGAGGACACGCTGACAAAAATCCGCAAAGGCGTCACGGTAGAAGGGGTACGCTACCAGGGCATGCAGGTGGAGATAGAAGAATCAAGCGGACGCAATTTCTGGATCAACGTAACCCTGCATGAAGGTAAGAACCGTGAAATCCGGCGGGTTTTTGAACATTTCGGGCATCAGGTAAGCCGCCTTATACGCACGCATTACGGCAAATATGCACTCGGCGCCCTGCCTGTAGGCAAAGCCGAAGAGTTACACTTTCGCCAGTAGGCGCCGCGCCTCTTCGCAATCGCGGGCGATTTGCGCACGTAATGCCGCTTCGTCAGGAAACTTCTCTTCGGGCCGCAGGTAATGCAGTAGCTCCACCCGCAGCTTCTTGCCATAAAGCATGGGGGAAGCATCCAGCACATGGGTTTCCAGCAGCGGCGTCTCTACTTTATACATCGGGCGGATGCCAAAGCTGGAAACCGCATCATACACTTCGCTATCCGCATGCACCCGGGTGGCATAAATTCCATAAGCAGGCAGGAAAATCCGCCCCGGCCGTACATTCGCCGTGGGAAACCCCCATTCGCGCCCGCGCTGATCGCCTGTAACCACATTCCCGGTGAGGCTGTAGGGGCGGCCTAGTAACAGGGCTGCCATTTCCGGCTTGCCGGCCGCAAGGGCTTCGCGAATTCGCGTGGACGAAAAGGCCATGCCTTCCGACTCAAGAACCGTTACGGGTTCGTAGCGAAACTTGTTTTTACTGGCATAGAGGGCCAACAACTCGCTATTGCCGCTGCGCTGATGGCCGAAGCGGAAATCAGCGCCCGTCACCACGCCTGACACTCCCAAATCCCTTATCAGCAGATGTTCGATAAATTCTTCGGCAGGCGTTCTGGAAAAAGCATGGGTAAAATGCTGCAGGAATACATGCTCAACCCCCACCCGCTTGAGAAGCCTTAACCTTTCCGCAAGCGAAACGATACGCAAAATAGGTAGCGACGGGTTAAACAGCCGCCGCGGGTTAGGCTCAAACGTCATGACTGCAAGCGGAGCGTTAAGCTCCTTAGCCATCAGCTTGGCTTTCTCAAGAACCACCCGGTGACCGCGATGCAGGCCGTCAAAATTTCCCAGCGCCAGCACCGCCCCGCGCGCGGGCACAGGCGCGGCGATGTCTGAAAAATTACGCCAGACCCTCATGATTTTTTATGCTCAGGCACCAGCACAAGCGCTTCACCGTCAATGACGATTTTGTCACCGACGCGGCACTGGGTTTTAAGTCTCACGCGCCGCTTTTCGGGAAAAAGCTCTTCTACTGTGGCAGTGGCATAAACCGTTTCTCCAATATAAACCGGTGCCGTAAATTTCAGGGTCTGGCTCAGGTAAATACAACCTGGTCCCGGCAGCTGGTTGCCAATAACATTGGAAAGCAGGCTGGCTGTCAGCATCCCATGCACAATGCATTTGCCGAACATGGTTTCTTTCGCGAATTCCTCATTCAGATGCAGCGGATTCGTATCACCCGAAACCCCTGAGAAATTGCGCAGATCCGTTTCAGTAATGGTGCGGCTGGTTGTTGCCTTCATCCCGATTTTAAGGGCATTAAAGTCATAACCATAGAGTTCGGGATAGCTCATCTTACCCTCTTGCCGGTGCCGTTTTTATATCTTTCTCTTCTTCATGATCATGGCC
>WBZO01006905.1_pt1 | contig 10764 bp, 8 predicted proteins | sample 5204261 | NCBI WGS metagenome assembly WBZO01 (sample SAMN12412400, study PRJNA552823) | activated sludge metagenome | isolation source: activated sludge from anammox sidestream of wastewater treatment plant... | place: USA: North Carolina | collected 2017-09
GCGGGCGGGGAGGTCGACGCATCGGCCGGAGCAGCGGCCGGCGCCGGTTCGTTCGAGCTCGTCGACGAGCTCGCGCACCCGCCGCCGACGACGAAGGCGAAGGCGAGGGCGGTCCTCGCGACGCGTCCGAGCGCGCTCACTGGCCACCGTCCTGTCTTCCGCCGCAGAACGAGGTGCTGCCGCACGTGCCGCCCCCGAACGGCGAGCACGTGTACGGGTGAGCCGTGGCGCATTCGTCGTCGGACTGGCACGTCGCGCCGTCGGCCTTCTTGGCGACGCACTTCTCGCTGGCGTAGTCGCAGTAGAGGCCGGGCGCGCAGTCGACGAGCGGGCCGCTGATCGACACGCACGGCTCGCCGAGCTGACGGACGATCGGAGGCCCGGAGCACTTGCCGGGCTTCGACGGGGTGAGCCCGTCGCACGCGAGCTCGGGCGAGCAGAACGACCGCGTCGGCGACACCGAGCACGGCTCGCCCGTCTTCTTCCACGCCTCGCACGTCTTGTTCGATCCGCAATACCCGAAGGCCGGGTTGCACTCGCCATAGAAGGTGCCGTCGCCGATGTCGTCGCAGGCGGCGCCGAGCGGCGTGGTCTTCGTGAAGACCTCGTTGCCGCGGACACCGAAGCACTCCGCCGAGTAGATCGCCTTCGTGAGCGCGAGGCCGCAGGCGGCGGCGCTCACGTCGGCGACGCACTTCTGCGCGCGCGCCGGGTCGAGCTTCATGCGCCCCGCCGAGACCGACGAGGCCCACTTCGCGTGGAGCCGCCCGAGCTGCCCGGCGAGCGTGGATGCGCACTCGTTGCGAGGAGGCGCCGCCTTCAGATCGAAGGGCTTGCCCTGGAACTGGAGGAAGTACTTCTCGTAGTCGCCCTGGGCGCAGCACGCCTCGAGGCGCGCGCACACCGCGTCCGCCAGCGCCTTGTCGATGCCGGCGATCGCGCTCACGACGTCGGGATCGACGGGTCGGCGCGCGTCGGGCGCGGCGGCGTCGGCGTCCGGCGTGGCTGCGACGCCCGGTGAACGGACCGGGGGCATCGCGGGGTCATTGCCCTCCACGATGGCGGCGGGCGGATCGTCGCTGCACGCGAGCGCGGCGGCAGCGACCGTCGCCGCGATGGACACGGAAACGAGCTTCTTCACGGCTTCACCTCGGGACGTTGGGGCTGGAAGACCGCGGCGACCGATCGCCCTACCGATCGGTCGGTCAGTCCAGTGAGGTGCCTCTATAGCCGGGGCGAACGGCCGTGCAACGGTGATCCGGACGCGCGTCGGATCTTTTTCCGTGCGCTGATGCTCGTCGGTCTCACTTGCGCGTCGCGATTGCGGTGTGCACGGGTCGATCGGCGCGCCTCGAGGGCCGTGTCGCGCTCCTCATCGCGGGCCATCGACCGCAGGTCGGCCTCGCCCCACGTTCGCCGAGCTCCAGAGCGCGTGATGCGCGCGCCGCTCACGGATCGCGCGCGATCCCGCAATTTTCGGCGATTCGTGCGAGAGCCGATGTAGGTACGGCGAGTGCTTCGCGGCTCCGCGGGAGAGCGGAGATGAAGGCACTGGCGGTCTTGGCGATGGTGGCGGGCGGAGCGCTCGCCGTGGCGTGCGCGAGCGAGACGGCGGGGGACGCCGAGGCCGCGTCGGACTCTGAAGCGGTGACCGGAACGGGTCCGATGATGCTCGTCGGCTCGTTCGACGGCAGCCAGGGCTTCTCCTTCTGGACGCGCTCGCTCGCGCTCGCACGCGCGCTCGGGAGCGAGACGCGCAGGCCGGTGCACTTCACGTACTTCGTGAACGGCGCGCACCTGAAGATGCTCACCGCCGCGGAGGCGTCGCGCACCGAGTGCGGCGCCGCCTCGTCGCTGCCCGAGGTACGTACGCGCTTCGCGCTCATGCAGCAGGCCGTGGCCGAGGGGCACGAGATCGCGAACCACTCGACGCTCCACGAGAGCGGCGGAAGCTGGTGGGACGGCCAGTGGCTCGCGGACATCACGGCGATGGATGCGGTCGTCGGCGGGAACCTGTTCGAGCCGGTGCGCGACGATCACGGCGCGCTCGTGTTCCCGAAGTGGGTCGCGCGCGGCTCGGGCGATCAGCTCGGCGCCGCGTGCACGAAGGACTCGGACTGCGAGAGCGGGCTCTGCCTCGAGCTCGCGAAGGATCGCGCCTTCTGCTCACGCGAGTGCAACGCGAAGAGCGCGTGTCCGTCGAGCTTCACCTGCGGCGGCGCCGGATGGGAGTCGAGCTTCCGGTGGGGCAACGCGGAGATCAAGGACGTCTGCGTCCCGGAGCCCGAGTACCCCGTGGTGCACGAGGGCCGTGAGCTCTTCGACGCCGACGGCGCACCGAACCCGGACGCGATCGATCGCACGCCGGATCGCTCGGACGCGGAGAAGCCGCTCAAGCCGTACAAGATGGTCGGCCTCCGGGCGCCGTACCTGGCGATGCCGTTCGGCCCGCATCCGCGCACCGGCACCTTCGTCGCGCCGCTCTGGTCCGCGCTCGGCAAGCGCGGCTACCGCTACAGCTCGAGCCAGGGAGGGCTCCTCGATCGCGAGCAGCTCGCGAACGCCGGAGGCTCGCGCGGCTTGTGGGAGCTCCCGCTCGTCCCGGCGGTCGCGGGCAGGCCGATGGCCGCCGACGGCGTCTACCGCAAGCCGCCGCCGGGCTCCTGGGGTCCCTTGACACCGAGCGGCAGCATCTCCGCCGCCACGATGCGCGCCGACTATCGCGCGGGCGTCCTCGCGCGTTACCGAAAGCGCGCGAAGGGCACGCGGCACTTCGGCATCGTCGAGCACTTCTCGCCGTGGGAGACCGACGATCTCGGGCTCTACGCGTGCGCCCCCCACGGCTTCGACGGCCTGCGCTGGCAGACCAGGTGCGGCGACAGCTATCACAACGCCTTCGCCGACACGATCGCCTGGGCCGCACGCGGTTGCCCGACCGACGACGGCGCGACGAAGCAGTGTCCCGATCTCGTCGTGGGCAGCTACGCGGAGCTGATGCCGATCCTCGACGCCGACGCCCGCACGCGCTGACCGTCGGTCAACGGACGTCGATCTCGCCGGCGCACGGCACGTCGATCGATCGCACGGCGCCCTGGCTTCCGATCTTCACCTCGCGACGGCCACACGGCACGGAGAGCCGATCGGTCGTCGGATTGAAGACGCGACCGTCGACGAACACGCGGTGCCCCGCCGCGCTCTTCGGGAGGCGGAGCACCCCCGAGCGCGGATCGACCGCGGCGGTGACCGAGGTCGGCGCGGCGCTCGCGTCGACGATCACCTCGGCAGCCGTCGCAACGACCGTGCCCGCATCGACGACCAGGTCCTCGGCGACGGCCGCATCCGGTGTCGTCGACGGCGGCGACGGGGCCGGCAGCGGCATCGATGTGGTGATCGCCGCGGCTGCGGGAGGAGAGGATCCCCGGTCGAGCCGGAGAGCCGCGATCGCGAGGCCGACGACGACAGCGCCGCCGAGGACGAACGGCACCACGCTCCGCCGGCGAGGCTTCGGCGTCTCGGCGCGCGCGGGCGCAGCCGGTGCCGCGGCGGGAGCGACGGGCTCCGGCAATGGCGCGGGGGACGGCGGCTCCACCGCGGGGGCGGCAGCGGCAGGAGGCGCGACGTCGATCTCCGAGCTCGACGTGTAGCTGCGTCGGCCGCGGAGCGCGCTCACGCGCCGTCCCTTGACGCCTTCGAACAGCTCCTTGTCGAAGCGCAGCGCCTTCATCCGATGCGCACGCGCCGCGTCGCCCTGCGCGAGCGCATCGAGCGCCTCGCCCGCCACGAAGTGAGCGAACGCATGACGCGGGTTCGCGTCGAGGAGCGCCCGCGCGTCGCGCTCGAGGTCTCGCGCGAGCGGCTCCGAGAGCGGCTCGTTGCCGAGGAAGTGGCGGCTCCACCGGACGAAGAGGGAGTACTCGAGCGACGAAGGCTCGAGCTTCGCCGCGCTCTCGAGCGGAGCGAGCGCAGCAGCGACGTCGCCGGTTCGAAAGAGCTCGCGCCCTTGCTGGAACGCACGCTCGGCACGGAGACCGTGATCGAGCGCCGAGTCGGAGGGAGGCACCGATGCCGCGCCGCGCCGGCCGCCCAGCATCGCCCTAGCACGCTCGGCGGCGGCCGCGTCGATCGTCGCCCACGCGGGCAGGGGCGGGGGGACCGCCCTCGCGGCGGGCTTCGCCGTCGGACGTGCAGCGCCCGGCGGCACCAAGCTCACCGCGCCGCTCGCGACGACTGCCGTGAGCAGCGCGTGGACGTCGACGGAATCGGGCGCGCCGGCCGCGAGAAGGTCCGCGACGGACTTGTCGCCCGCGAGCGCGACGCGGACGAACGACGCCTCGCTCTCCTCGAGCTCGAACCGCGTGTCGATCGTTCCGACGTCCCAGACCGCGCGGAGCGCCTGGGGCTTCGCGTCGGCGAGCGCGATCGCGTCCTTGCGTGCGTCGTCCATCCATCGGACCGCATCGAGGAAGACCGCCTCGACCGGGATGTTCACATCGCGCGAGGCGTCACGGTCGGCGGGGACGTCGCGCGTGATCCACTGGGGCGCCTCGCTCGCGAACACCCGCGCGGCGAGCCCGCGCATCTGCTCGGCGAGGCACCGCGCGACGTCCTCGGCCTTCGCGTAGCCGAGCCCGACGGCGACCTCGCCGAAGCGGACCTTCTCGCCCTCGGCGAGCGCCTCGCTGATCCGCTCGAGCACGTCGAGGTAGTGATCCGACGAGATGAGCCCCTTGCGCCGGAGGATGCGACCGATCGGCTCGATCTGCTTCGAAGCACGGATGCCGACGATGTCGCCCGCAGTGACGACGAGGTTCGTCGTCACGTCACCGATCTGGATGTCGAACTGCCTCGAACCTCGCGTCTCGCGCAGAGCGAGCATCGCGCGAAACAACCGCCTCGCCTCGTCGGCCAATCGTGAACCTCCGGTAGGTTCAGTCTACCGGGCGCGGTGCGGATTTCCCGCCTTTGCGACGGGGCTCATGTAGGCCCGTCGGCGCGCGCGAGCGTCAGGGCGTGAAGGTGTAGGCGAGATCGACGTCGAGCCCGTTGTCCCCGAGGAACGCGCTGTCCCCGGCCGCGCAGTTGAGCGTGTTGCTGCCGACGTTCGTCCACTCGCCGGCCTTCGTCTTCGGATCGAAGCGGTACGCATGCGTCCGCGTCATCTCGCACTCCTTGCCCTTCGCGGCGCTCTTCAGCCTCGCGCCGACGACGAGCGTCGCGCCCTGCTTGCTGTCCACGCGAGCGAAGCGCGTCACCGCGAGCGGCACCGTCGACCCGTCGTCGATCGCGGAGGTCCCCTTCGCCACGACCTCGCGCGTGGACGTGTCCTTCTCGCCCGGCGTCGGAGGCGCGGCGCCGCCCACCGACGCGCCGCCCTCGTAGAAGACCTCGTACTCGCCCGTCGTCGAGCCGCCGGCCTTGCCGTCCTTGCGGATGAAGAGCTTGGTGAAGTCGATCGCGACGTTCACCGCCGCCGGCGTGCAGACCGGCACCTGGTAGTCGATCGTCGAGGCCACCTTGATGGTCTCGTTGTCCGCGAGCCTCCGGACGGTGTACGAGATCGGCACGCCCGGCGATCGCGGATCGAAGTTCGCGCCTCGCTCGACGTACGCGGCGAGCGCCGCGGCGCGGCTCTCGGAGTCGGACGCCTGGATGCGCGCGGCGTCGTCCGGCGATCCGCCGAGGACGAAGACGGAGAAGGTGCTGTTCTTCAGCACGTTCTTCGATGCGGCGTCGACCGAGACGCCGACCTTGGAGAACGCGACGTCGAGGGCCGCGCGGAGGTCGCGCTCGCTCTCGTCGGTCTCGACCTTCATGATGAGCATCCGCCCGTAGGTGACGCTCGAGACGTAGCCCGGAGCGTTCCCCGGCCCCATGTACGGGCGCGCGTCGTCGGCCGTCACGTCCGGTCCGAAGACCTTCTCGGGCGACGGCGGCGCGGCGAACGACACGGTGTAGTAGGCCTGGATGAAGCGCACGACCATCGTCGTCTTCTTCGTGAGCCAGCTGCCGGCGAAGCTCGCCTTCACGCTGCCGTTCATCCAGCTCGCGGCGACGCCCATCTTCAGGCTCGCCTCGTTCATCGAGTAGGCGGTCTCCGCGAGGTAGTTGCTCTTCGCCGCGAGCCGCACGCCGCCCTGCGAGAGCAGCCCTGCGATCGCATCACGCGTCGCCGACAGGCTCGGCGCGTCGACGGTCTTGCTGTACTTCGCCTCCGCCTTGCCGTCACCGATGACGGCGTCGCCGATGGTGACGACGCCCGGGCGCCGGGGCAGGCCGATCGGCGCCGCGAGGCCTTGCGGGAGCGTCTGCGTCTGCACGATCGCGCCCGGCCAGATCGAGTCGGCGTTCGGATCGAACGACACGAGCGTCTCGTAGAGCGCCGTGCCGGTGAAGCGCTTGTAGACGCATTCCTGCGCGACGCCGTTCTCGGTCGTGATCTGCGTGTCCGCCCCCGTCTCGTGGGCCGCCTCCTCCGCGGGCGTCGGCGGCGCGCTCGCGCGCATGATGAGCTCGCGGAGCGCGCTCTGGTCGTTGGCGTCGACGGCGTTCGCGGCGAGCTGCGGAGGCGTCTCGTCGGCGCTCCCGCAGGCGGCCGAGAGCGCAAGGGCGATCAGGAGAGCGGAGCGAGAGGCGTTCGAGATCATCGAGCACGACGCATCGCAACCGTCGTGCCGCGACGTCCGATGCGCGCTCTCCCGGGATAATTTTACATCGTAAAGCGAACGACTGGTCCGCCTGGTCCGACGTCCCCCCAGGGTGGCGATCCACGGGCGGGGTCCGTCGGTACGATTCTTCCATACATGCTCACCGTGAGCCCATCGCGCGCCCTCGGTACCCGCTCCTCGCTCCTCCTCTCCGTGGTCGTCGCGGGCATCGCCGCGTGCGGGGTCTCGACCGGCGAGACCGATGCCCCCGGGGTGCAGGACCAGGCGACCATCGCGCGCCCTCAGTACGCGAATTGTAAGAAGTATTCGAAGCTCTCGGAGACCGGCCTCTACGCCCTCGACAAGTCGGGCGCGATGACCTCCGAGCTCGGCGAGGGCGTCGAGGAGTTCCGCCCGGCGTACGAGTTCTGGTCCGACGGCGCGAAGAAGAAGCGGTGGATCGCTCTCCCCCCAGGGACCACGATCGACACGCGGGACATGGACCACTGGGTGTTCCCGAAGGGGACGAAGCTCTGGAAGGAGCTCGCCCGGGACGGCCAGCGGGTCGAGACCCGGCTCATCGAGATCGGCTGCGACGCCGATCCCGCGCATCCGGAGAAGGGATCGGGCGAGTACTTCCTCGGCGCGTTCGCGTGGAACGCCGAGGGCACCGACGCCGATCTCGCGCCGAACGGCGGTCCTCGCGGCATCCCCTCGCAGGACGCTTGCACGCGCTGTCACGGAAGCGAGCCCGGAGGCATCCTCGGCTTCTCCGCGCTGCAGCTCTCGGAGCCGGATCTACCGATGACGGTCTCCGCGCTCGCGGCCCAGGGTCGCCTCTCCAATCCGCCTCCCGCCGGCACCACGTACCGCGTGCCCGGCGACGCGATCAGCAAGCCCGCCCTCGGGTACTTCCACGCGAACTGCGGCTACTGTCACACCGAGGGAGGACGCGCGTTCTTCGTCAACGATCAGCAGCTCCGCCTCTCGATCGCCGACACGCAGAAGAACGATCCGAGCGAGACCTCGGTCTTCCAGTCGATCGTCGGACGCAAGGCGCAGGGCTTCATCGACGAGGGATGGGTCCGCGTCGTCCCCGGCGATCCCGAGAAGAGCTTCGTGTTCCACCGCATGACGTCGACCGAGCGGCGCATGCCCCCGGGCCGCGTCGACGTCGACACCGAAGGCGTCGCGGTCGTGAAGGCCTGGATCGAGAGCCTCCACTGACGAGCGGAGGCGAGGGGAGAGTCAGCTCGTCTTCTTGTGGCCGCGCAGCCCGAGCGCCATGAGGACGAGCGCACCGACGGCGGCGACGCCCCAGAAGCGCAGATCGCCGGCGGTCTGCGGCTTGAACACCATGTCGACCACGGCCACGTAGAGGAGGGTGAGGTCGACGCGCTCGAGCAGCATGTACTTCTGCACGCGCTGGCGAGCCGCCGGCGACGCGTCCCCGCTCTCCTCGTACACCTTCAGGATGCGCTCGGCCTCGGGCGAGAAGAACGCCACGCCCATGAGGAACAGCACGAGGTAGAGGACGAAGGCGAGGCTCACCCAGAAGTCGGAGAACTTCCACGGCCCCTGCCACACCGCCAGCGTGCCGAAGATCACGGTCGACAGAGAGGCCGGCACGTAGAGCCGCTTCGTGAGCCAGGCGTTGAACGAGATGAGGCGGCGGAGGCCCTGGGCATCGCCGGCGCTCTCGGCCTGCACGAACAGGTACTCGAGGGACACGGTGGCGCCGATCCAGACGACCGTGGCCATGATGTGCACGAGCTTGAGGATGTCGTAGGCACTCGCTCGAAGGACGTCGGGCATGCTCCTTTGGTACGCCCTTCGCCGCGTCCGTGGCAACTACGTCGGTGGAGCCCACGTGGTCCGGGAAAACCGGCGCCACGACCGCTTCATGATGTGCTCCGTGAAGTCCGGCGTCTCCGGACGAGCAGCCCGGAGGCGGCGAGCGCGAGGGCTGCGGGGGCGCTCGGGTCGCCCCGCCGTCCGGCCGCCCTGCACCCGCCGCCGTCGTTCGAAGGCTCGGTCGCCGCGACCTCGGGCGCCGTCGGGTTCTGCCTCCCCTCGAACCAGGGCGCCTGGCCGGCCCGCGCGTACGCCTTCACGATCAGATCCTCGAAGCCGGACGCGGCGGTGAAGACGCTCGTCGTGTCGACGCACGCCTCGTAGCCGCTCATCTGTCCGAGCCCGCCGCGCGAGAGCAGGCCGATGACGGCGCCGCTCGCCGACAGCGCGGGTCCGCCGCTGTCGCCTTCGCACGGTCCCTCGCCGACGAGGAGCTCCGAGGGGCCGAGCTGCTCGTCGCTCGAGGGACCGACGGCGAGGACCCTCTGCGCTCTCTGCTGGCGCGTGGTCGGGATCTTCGACGACGGGTCGGCGACTCCCCAGCCGACGAGCGTCACCGGCTCGTCCACCTTCGCTCCGCCCTCGAGCCGCACGGGGGCGATCTTCGCGTCGGGCACCGGCGTCGCAAGAAGCAGGAGCGCGAGGTCGTGGTTGCAGAGCGTGCTCGACCCGTCGTCGATGATCGCGCTGCCGCGCTGCACGTCGGTCTCCGTCGAGATCGTGGTAGGCCGCACGGCGCCGGCGAACACGAAGACGTCGGCCGGATCGAAGTTCGAGTAGACCTTGCCCCCCTCGACCGGCGTGCCCTGCGCCGTGCACGCGACGGTCGCATCCGTGTTCGCGAGGCAGTGACGCGCGGTGAGCACGAGGGTCGGCGTGAGCAGCGTGCCCGTGCAGATCTCGCCCTTGCTCGAGCTCGGCTCTTCGTGCACCACGAGCACCACGGCGTCCTGCGAGGCGTCGGACGCCGTGCCTCCGACGATCGGTTGTGACGTCGTGGCGCTCGCGCCGTCGTCGCTCGCGTCGCCCGGTGACGAGCCCGCGCACGCCGCACACGCGGCGAAGACGAGGCCGAGCTGGACGCGTCGCGCTCCCCCCATGATCGACGGCCGATGCAAGATCGGTCCCCGCGGTTCGCGCAGGCGAGAGCGCGGCCGGAGCCGGAGGCCGCCGACACGCACGTGTCTTGCTTCGATCGATGCATGCCGAATCGCGCGATGCTCATCGGCTGGATCGCGCCTGCGCTCGTCCTCGCGATCAGCTGCGAGGGAGCGCGGCCGAGCGCATCCGCGGAGAGCGAGAGCACGCCTGGCCAGCCGGGTCCCTCCGCCGCGACCGACGCCGGAGCGACCGCGGAGCTCGACGCGTCGGCCGATGGGTCGGCCGAGGTCACGAGCATGCTCGCCCAGCTCGCCGACGCGATCGACACGAACCTCGCCTCCTACAGCGAGGTCGATCGCGCCGACCTCGACGATCTCCTGGCGCTCGCGCTCGTGCGCGCGGAGAGCCCGGGCGGGCGCGGAGCGGAGTCCGCGCAGTGCGCGTCCCGCGCGATGGCCGACGGCTTCAGCGACGCCCAGTCGGCCGCGCTCTGCCAGGACGTCCGCTACGACAGCGCCGCGTGCGCGGACAGGGCGCTCCGTGTGCTCGGCTTCGACCGCGATGCCTCGGTCGCGCTGTGCGCGGGGCGCGGCTCGACCGAGACCGCCGACTGCGCGTTCGGCGTCTTGATCAACTTCGGCCTCTCGCGCTCGCAGGCGGTCGCCGTGTGCAGCGATCGCGACGGTGCAGACGTCGCGCAGTGCGTGGCGCCCGCCCTGGCAGCAGGGTTCGATCGCCAGCAGACGGCCGCGCTCTGCGCGCGTCGCGGCGGAGCGAGCACCGCCGCGTGCGCGAGCGCCGCGCTCCTCAATTTCGGGTTCACCCGCGACGAAGCCGTCGCCCTGTGCGCGAACCGCGGCGCGCCCGAGACCGCGACGTGCGCCGGCAACGCCGTCTCGACCACGGGCCTCTCGCGCGAGCAGGCGGTCGGCCTCTGCTCCAATCGCGGCCAGGCGACCAACGCCACGTGCGCGAAGAGCGTGCTCGGCCTCGGCTTCGCGCCCGACGACATCGTGAAGGCGTGCCGCCGTCCGCCGACGACGCTCGTGCCGTGACGCGGCTCGGCCTGGAGCTGCCGCGCGGGCGCGCAGCGCACGTGGCGCGCGTCGAAGATCGGCCGCTCGATGCGCGTGATCGCGGAGGCGTGCTCCTCTCACGTCCGTTG
>WBZO01005529.1_pt2 | contig 10758 bp, 14 predicted proteins | sample 5204261 | NCBI WGS metagenome assembly WBZO01 (sample SAMN12412400, study PRJNA552823) | activated sludge metagenome | isolation source: activated sludge from anammox sidestream of wastewater treatment plant... | place: USA: North Carolina | collected 2017-09
GGACGATGGGAAGCTGGCTAACCGAGATGGGATGCGAATTGTCGGCTGCAGTAACCACAACCCAATCACCGATGTTGGCACAGTTGCCGATAGATCGCGTGGTCATCGGCGACCTGGAGGATCTGGAACATGCAGCGGTTGGCTGCGATCTACTGATCACCCACTCGCATGGCCGACAGATGGCAGAGCGTCTTCAGCGTCCGTTCCTGCGTATGGGACTGCCGATCTTCGACCGGCTGGGTTCCGGCCACATCACGTCGGTCGGCTATCGCGGCACGCGGGACCTGATATTTACAATCGGCAACATGTTCATGGCCGACGGTCACGAACCCGGCCCGGATACTTGGCGCTCGGCAATGGGCGAGTCAGGCCATCATGGCGCGCCGGCTACGACTCATTAGTCCGCTACCCGCTTGGTTGGCAAATCGCGCGTATGCTGGAGGAAGTATGAAAGTCGCTTTTGCCACACAGGACCTGAAACGCGTCGATGCGCATTTCGGTTGGGCGAAGAATATAGCCATCTACGAAGTGTCACCCGAAGGTCACCACTTCCTGGAAGCCATCCAGTTCGATGGCGATCTTCAGGAAGATGGCAACGAAGACAAGCTGGCTCCAAAGCTGGAGGCCATCAAAGATTGCGCCATCCTTTACGTGGCGGCGATTGGCGGATCGGGAGCGGCACGGGTGGTGGCACAGAATATTCATCCGATGAAAGTACCGCAGCCGGAGCCGATTCCGGTCTTACTTGAACGGTTGGCTGAGGTGTTACAGGGCACGCCGCCACCTTGGCTGCGCAAGGCTCTGCTGAAGGGCAGGGAACGTACATTGGACTTTGCGGACGAGGCCTGATGATGTCAGAAGCAACGACTACCGCTGAAACAGCTGCAACAGCCTCCCCGTTCTTCAGGGAACTGGTGAAGCAATGGCGCGCCCAGGACACGCATGGCGCCTGGGAACGCAAGAGTGATCTACAGCTTCTGGCACCCTATATCATAACGAAAGAACAGCGACGCCAGATTCCCATCATGGGAGATCCAGATCCGGAGACGCTGTGGCGGCTTGAACTGTTTTACAATGCGGTCGGCCTGACGATCGAACGTGCGACTGGCATCATGGTGTCGCCCATGATGAAGATGTCACACGAAGGGTTCGGCCGCATGATCCTGACTGCCGGGCGTCTGGTCGTCGTGAACAAGCATTTGCGGGACGTCCACCGCTTCGGTTTCGAGAGCATCGAAAAACTCGTCGCCGACGGTGAGAAGCTGATTGCTGCGGGCAGCGATATGATCGCCAAATTCCCTGAAGTGGCACGTTACTGAGCGGAGAAACGGCATGGACGATGCGGATGCGCTGAAAGCCGAAATCAAGAAACTATCCGCGAGAGCGATGCAGGCCAAGATGGACCTACACGACCTGTCTGAAGAATTGCCCGTTAACTGGGATCGCATTCCGGAACTGGCACAGCGTGCCTATGAACTGTTTCGTGAGTTGGACGCAAAGCGGAAAGAACAGAAGCAGCCAGTTACGGGTTGATTTCGGGGGTTACGATGGCGACGGACAACATGACGCGCGACGGCCGCACCTGGCAGCCGGATTTCCTTGTCGCCATCGATCGTACAAGATGTATCGGATGCGGCCGGTGCTTCAAGGTCTGCGGCCGGCTTGTCATGGAGTTGAAAGGGCTTACCGACGAAGACGAGCTCGTCGATATTGCATCCATCGATGACGACGACGATGAAGAATTCGAGCGCAAGGTGATGGTGATGGTTGACGCGGGTGCCTGTATCGGATGCGGCGCCTGTGCGAGGGTCTGTCCAAAGAAATGCCAAACACACTCGGCCGAACCGCCGCCGCTGTGACCTGTCAGACCAGCGTTATGGCGGAAGCAGAAGTCCTATATGAGAAACTAATTGCCACTGCAGCGTACGACTGCGATCCGTCCGATGCTCACGTACTGGCCTGCATCCTGACGATCAGCGCTGACCAGGCGCGTCGTGATACCCTGACATTGACCGAGGCGGTCGGCTTGCAGCCTGACGAATTGAAAGCTGTACTTTATCAGTATTTTCCGCACGTTGATGATCCATTTTTATCGCTGCCAATGGCCCCGATCGTCCGCGCCGCTGACGAGATGTGCCTGCTGGATCTGCTACGTCAGGCGGCGACCACCGCGCTTGCGGTCAATTTTCTTGCGCCGATGGTAGCTCGCAGAGCACAGCAGCCGGATCATCTGTGGCAGGACCTAGGCCTGCGCGCACGGACGGAACTTAGTGCCTTAATGCTGCGCCACTTTCACGTCCTTGCTGTACGAAATGGAAAGGACATGAAATGGAAGAAATACCTGTATCGCACAATATGTGGCGACGCTGGCTATACGCTTTGCACGGCGCCAAGCTGCGCCGAATGTGCGGATTTTGACATATGCTTTGGCGATGAATCGGGTGAAAGCTTCTTGGCACGGGCTCGCCGCAGCGCGGAGACCGCCACCCGTTAATATCATCGTGCCGAATCACCCTGTCCCGAAGTCGACAATTGTCCGCGCTGTGACCCTGACCATCGCACAAATCCGCATTTTCTCGCGCTTGCAATATGGCACAAGACTTGCTGGCTATTCTACAACACGGTGAGAGGAGCCAAGCCCTTCATGAGCACCAGTCTCGACTCTCTTCCCATCGACCCATTGGAGGCGATGCGGGCCGGCGGTGATGGTTACAAGTACGGCTTCGTCACTGACATCGAAACCGACGAAGCTCCGCCCGGGTTGAACGAGGACACTGTACGTTTTATTTCCAACAAAAAGCAGGAGCCTGAGTGGTTGCTGAATTGGCGCCTGAGCGCATTTCGCCGCTGGAAGCAAATGTCACCGCCGGATTGGGCGAAGCTGCAAATCGCACCGATCGACTATCAGAGTGCCATCTACTATTCCGCCCCAAAGCGCAACACCGCGCCTAAATCGCTCGACGAGGTGGATCCGGAGTTACTGAAGACTTATGAAAAACTCGGCATTCCGCTAAACGAGCGTGCCGCACTGGCCGGTGTTGCGGTAGATGCAGTATTTGATAGTGTCTCCGTCGCTACGACATTCAAGGAAACGCTTGGCGAACTCGGCATCATCTTCTGCTCCTTCGGCGAAGCAGTGCGCGAGCATCCGGAATTGGTGCGCCGTTATCTCGGCTCTGTTGTACCCGCAAGCGATAACTTCTTTTCTGCGCTGAACTCCGCCGTGTTCAGTGACGGGTCATTTGCTTATATCCCTCCCGGGGTCCGGTGCCCCATGGAATTGTCTACCTACTTCCGCATCAACGCGGCTAAGAGCGGGCAGTTTGAACGGACTCTGCTTATCGCCGGCGCCGGCTCCTATGTGTCCTATCTGGAAGGTTGCACCGCACCGCAGCGCGATGAGAATCAACTGCATGCTGCGGTTGTTGAGCTGGTTGCACTTGAACGTGCCGAAATCAAGTATTCTACCGTGCAGAACTGGTATCCGGGCGATGCGGAAGGCCGCGGGGGCATCTACAATTTCGTCACCAAACGTGGAGCCTGCCGTGGCGAACACGCGCGAATCTCTTGGACACAGGTTGAGACCGGTTCGGCGATCACCTGGAAATATCCTAGTTGTTTGCTGGAAGGCGACCATTCTGTGGGTGAGTTCTACTCCGTTGCTATTACCAACAACCGCCAGCAGGCTGACACTGGAACCAAGATGATCCATATCGGGCGCAATACACGCTCTACCGTTGTTTCCAAGGGGATCTCCGCCGGACGGGGTCAGAATACCTATCGCGGTCAGGTCAAGATGATGCCAAAGGCGCAGGGAGCTCGTAATCACACGCAATGTGATTCGTTGCTCATCGGCAAGACCTGCGGTGCCCACACGGTTCCTTATATCGACGTACGCAACCCGACAGGTCGGGTTGAGCACGAAGCGACGACGTCCAAGATCAGCGAGGATCAGCTTTTCTATTGCCAGCAGCGTGGGTTGCTGCAGGAAGACGCAGTATCACTAATTGTCAATGGCTTCTGCAAGGATGTTCTGAAGGAACTGCCAATGGAATTCGCGGTCGAAGCGCAGAAGCTACTGGCCGTCAGCCTCGAAGGCAGTGTCGGATAATCCCCCTTGCTTCTGTACCACAAAGGACTAGCCAGCGCATGACCAGCATCCTCGAGATCAGACAGTTAAGGGTTCGCATCGCCGACAGTCGCGAAGTCCTGAAGGGGATCGACCTTTTGGTTCGGCCGGGCGAAATACACGCTATCATGGGCCCCAACGGTGCAGGCAAGAGCACGCTGTCCAGTGTGCTGGCTGGCCGATCAGGTTACGAAGTGACTGGCGGCAGCGTTCGCTATCTTGGTCAGGATCTGCTGACAATGGCGGCCGATGAACGCGCCCGAGCCGGCGTGTTCCTCGCCTTTCAGTATCCGGTTGAGATCCCGGGCGTCAACAACATGTATTTCCTGCGTGCGGCGTTGAATGCCGTCCGACGGCATAAGGGCGAGGCCGAGCTGGATGCAGCGCAGTTCTTGCGTGTCGTGAAAGCGAAACTTGCGCTGCTGGATATCCGCGAGGACCTGTTGCGTCGTCCAGTGAATGTGGGCTTCTCCGGTGGGGAGAAGAAGCGCAACGAAATCTTCCAAATGGCCGTGCTGGAACCCAGGCTGGCCATCCTAGACGAAACCGACAGCGGATTGGACATCGACGCGTTGCGGCTCGTTTCCAACGGTGTGAACCGGCTGCGCGATCCTGCCCGTGCCATCGTGCTGATCACGCATTACCAGCGCCTGTTGGATTATATCGAGCCGGACCATGTGCATGTACTCAACGATGGCGCGATCGTCGCCTCCGGCGACAAGACCTTGGCGAGTAAGCTGGAGCAGCACGGTTACGCTTACCTCGGCAACGCGGCATAGCGGGGTTTGTGATGCAGGTGGATCAGCACCAGGAGCTGACCTGGCTGTCGGAGCAACGCACAGCCGCACAGCGCAGGTTCATTGAATTGGGCATTCCTACGCTTCGCAGCGAAACATGGCGATTCAACGATCTGCGGCAGTTGCGCGCCGCGTTGACACAGACGGGATCGGTGAAAGGTACGTCGGTTACCCGGCGATTTCTGGCGGCCTATCGGCTTGACGACGTTGCGTGTTCCCACATTTTTGTCGATGGTCACTTTACGTCGGGCTTGTCGAAGCGCGGAGCGCTGCCGCCCGGCATCTGGCTGGCGTCATTGACTGATACGGCGCGCCACCGGCCCGACCTGCTGATGACTGCGATATCGGCAACCGATGTCGCAGGCGCGCAAGCTTTAGCGTCGCTGAATGCGGCTACCTTCACCGACGGGATGGTGCTGGCCGTCCCGCCGGGCGTCACCTTGTCATCACCGATCGAACTGATGCAATGTCGTGCTGCGTCCGGTGGCCCGCCAATACAACTTCGCCATATTATGCTGCTCGGAGCCGGCAGCAAGGCGACGATCGTTGAAACGGCAACCGGCGTAGCAGGCGGCTGCAGCAACACTGTCACCACCATAACACTCGGCGATCGGGCGCAGTTGACCCACGTGAAGCTCCAGGCCGAGCCCGAGACGGCGGTGCATCTGGCGCAGACGCGTGCCACAGTCGGCTACGCCGCGGCACTGGAACAGTTCATCTTGATACTGGGCGGACATCTGTCGCATCAGGAAATCCACACCACTCTGGTCGGCGAAGGCGCACGGTTTTCGATCAACGGCAACTATGTCCTGCGCGGAACGCAGGAAGCGACGATTGCGCCGGTCGTGGACCATCAGGCGTCAGGCGGGCAGACGCAGAAGTTGTTCAAGGGCGTTCTGAACGATAGCGCACATGGCGTATTCCTCGGCACAATCGTCGTGCGCGAAGGTGCCGATCGCACGGATGCCCATCAGCAGAACCGCAATCTTCTCACCAGCCCGACAGCACGGGTGGACACGCGGCCGCAATTGGAGATTTACGCCGACGAAGTGAAATGCAGCCACGGTGCGACGGTCGGCGATCTGGATGACGCTGCGCTGTTCTACTTGCAAGCGCGCGGGATCGATTTGCCGAGCGCGCGCCGCATGTTGATCGAGGCGTTTGCGACGGAAGCCATCGATCAGGCCGACTTGCCGCGACCCATCGACGCTTGGCTACGCCGCCACCTGATAACCCGGCTGGCTGACACTGGAGAGATGCCGTGATCCGCAGCGTAACCGCGCGCACCACAGCGGCGCCAAGCGTCGATCCGCTGACCTTGCGCCAGGAGTTCCCGGTTTTTGCGCACAATCCAGGTCTGGTGTTCTTGGACACCGCAGCGAGCGCACAGAAACCTCGTGCTGTTATCGACGGTCTTGCGGAGTTCTATCGTCGTGACTATGCCAATGTGCATCGCGGCGTCTACGCGCTGAGCGAGCGTGCCACATCACGTTACGACGGTGCCCGGGAAACAGTGCGTCGCTTCATCAACGCCCGCGATACGGGCGAGATCGTCTTCGTTCGTGGTGCGAGCGAAGGTATCAACCTGGTGGCACAATCCTGGGGTAGTACGTTTCTGCAAGCCGGCGATCAGGTGGTAATCTCTTCGCTGGAACACCACTCCAACATCGTGCCATGGCAGATGTTACGGGAGCGGGCGAATATCGAGCTGGTGGTGGCGCCGCTCGATGTGGCGGGTGGTTTTGACCTTGCTGGATTTCGGGACGTGCTCTCGCCACGAACGAAGTTGGTCGCTATCACACATGTCGCGAACGTAACAGGGCATATCACGCCGGTGGACGACATCGTGACCCTGGCGCATGCGCAGGGAGCGAAAGTGTTGCTCGACGGCTGTCAGGCAGCGCCGCGTCTGCCGGTGGACATGCAGGCGCTGGATTGCGATTTCTATGTATTCTCTGGCCACAAATGCTACGGACCGACGGGGATCGGCGTGCTGTACGCCAAGCGTTCGATCCTGGACGACATGCCGCCATGGCAGGGCGGTGGAGATATGATCGAGACTGTGACATTTGCGAAGACGATCTATCAGCCTCCGCCATACCGCTTCGAGGCAGGCACGCCCGATATCTCCGGTGCGGTCGGTCTGGAGCTGGCATTGAACTTTATGGAGTCGCTCGGGCGCGACGCGATATTGGCACATGAGACGGCATTGACGGAGTACACGCAGGAAGCGCTGAATGCGCTGCCGGGAGTACGCGTCGTGGGTGGTGGACCGCGCAGCCTCGGAGTGGTTTCGTTTGAAGTGAATGGTGTGCATCCCCACGATCTTGCCACGATCCTCGACCGCCATAACGTCGCAATCCGTGCCGGCCACCATTGCGCACAGCCGTTGATGGACCAGTTGGGCCTGCCAGCGACCGCGCGAGCGTCGTTCGGGGTATACAGCGACGAGTCGGATATTCACGCGCTGGTCGATGCTGTACGTACCGCGCAAACATTGTTTGGTTGCGCATAATCTAGGAAGCGACATGGACCTGCGTGATTTGTATCAGGATATTATCCTTGACCACGGACGATATCCTCGGAACTTCCATTGCCTGCCACAGCCCAGTCATGTGATGCATGGGCACAATCCGCTATGCGGCGACCGGGTCACGATCTATCTTGATCTTCGTGATGGCAGGATCGTCGATATCAGTTTTCAGGGGCATGGTTGTGCCATCTCAACCGCCTCGGCATCGTTGATGACCGAGGTGCTGAAGGGTAAGAAGTTACCAGAAGCCGACCTACTGTACCGCGCCTTCCATGCCCGTATGATTGGTCAAGAACCCCCGTTGCTTCTGCAGCCTCTTGATGAAGACAACGACCGGTTACTGCCGCTGGCAGGCGTGCGCGCCTACCCCGCCCGTGTGAAATGCGCGACGCTCGCTTGGCATGCGCTGGACGCTGCGGTGAAAGGTGGCGCGGTCGGTACGACGATCAAGACAGAATAGCACGGCAATGTCTGCCTCAATCGAAGCGCGACACCAGCAGCCGCACCCTTCACAAGGTCAAGATCTTGAAGTGGAGATCTACGCTGCGTTGAAGACCATTCGTGATCCCGAAATCCCTGTGGATCTCGTTGAACTGGGCTTGATCTACAGCCTGACGGTTGATACCGCCGGCGTTGTGCATATTGAGATGACACTGACCACACCAGCCTGTCCCGTGGCCGGGTCATTACCAGGCCAGGTGCAGCACATTGTTTCGATGGTGCCGGGAGTCAGCGTGGTGTTCGTCAAGCTGGTCTGGTCGCCGCCCTGGACGCAAGACCGAATGAGTGACGTCGCTCGCCTGGAGCTCGGTTTGGTCTGACGAGGCGCATCTTCGCGTTACGACTTACCGCAATCTTGTGTGATGCTGCGATACAGCCAGCCGTGCGGCTGCGCAATCTGTGTCGATGTTCCGACATCTATTCTACGCGATACGCCTGTCGTGGTTCGAACAACCGGTACGGAACGCAGGCGTGTATTGCTGAAATCTTGGTAGATAGGTCACCGAAGCACTTGGCATCGAAGTTGCTAGCTATAATTCACCAGTCATCAGGCACGGGGAGCCACACATGATCGACCTGACCGAAAGTGCGGTGAATGCAGTGCGTAGCGCGATCTCCGGAACCGCGCAGCCGGTGGAAGGACTACGCATCAAGGTGGAAGCCGGTGGCTGCGCCGGGTTCAAGTACCTCATGGGTCTGGTAGCAGAGGTCGATCCCGATGACGTGTTGGTGGAGCAGGGCGGGGTAAAGGTGTTCGTGGATCGCGGCAGCCTGCCCTATCTGGAAGGTACGACCGTCGATTTTGTCATCGGCCTGGCAGGCTCCGGTTTCACCTTTGACAATCCCCAGGCACGCAATAGCTGCGCCTGCGGCAAGTCATTCGGCTAAGCAGCGAAGGCACGGTCAAGTGGAACAGGCAGCAGCGGCCAGCGACATCAAGGACACGATTTTCGCGCGGGTCAAAGACGCGATTGAGGAGCTGCGCCCACATTTGCGTGGTGACGGTGGCGACTGCCAGCTCGTGAGTGTTGAAGGCAACCTCGTGACAGTACGGATGGCCGGCGCCTGCATCGGGTGTCAATTCGCTGGCACCACGCTCACCGGCCTACAGGAACGTCTGATCGCGCGTCTGGGCGTGCCGTTGCGGATCGCCACGGTGCCCCCGGGAAGGTAACAGATTGAAGGAAGCACGCGCATGGTCCCGGTATATCTGGACAACAACGCAACCACTCGCGTAGATACGATGGTACTCGATGCGATGCTGCCCTTCCTGACAGAGCAGTTCGCAAATCCGTCATCGGCACATAGTTTTGGTGCCTCAGCTTCCGCCGCAGTGCAACAGGCGCGGCGTCAGGTGCGGACCTTGCTAGGCGCGGCTGCCGATCAGGAAATCGTGTTCACCTCGGGCGGCACGGAGTCGGACAATACGGCCATTCTGTCCGGACTGGAGATGCAACCGAATCGTCGCAAGATCATCACGTCCACCGTAGAACATGCGGCCGTCCTGACACTGTGTGAATATCTGAATCGTACGCGTGGCGTCGTCGTTGAACGTATTCCGGTTGATCGTCAAGGGCGGCTGGATCTCGGCGCGTATCGTCGCGCGCTAGGGCCAGGTACCGCGCTGGTCTCCATTATGTGGGCGAACAACGAGACCGGGACGGTGTTTCCGGTGGAGGAACTCGCCAGGGAAGCACATGCGTGCGGCGCGTTGTTCCATACCGACGCAGTGCAGGCTGTCGGCAAGCTGCCGATCGATGTACAGCAAACCGAGATCGATATGCTTTCGCTGTCGGGCCATAAACTGCACGCGCCAAAGGGGATTGGCGCGCTGTACGTGCGTAAAGGACTACGGTTAGCGCCAATGCTGCATGGTGGCCGGCAGGAACGCGGACGGCGAGCCGGCACCGAAAATGTGCCCGGGATCGTTGCTCTGGGACAGGCCGCAGCGTTGGCCGCGGAGCACACTTCCGACGAACAGAACCGGGTACGTGCGTTACGTGACCGGTTGGAGGACGGCATCGTGCGATCGATCCCGGGGGCGCTGGTGCTGGGGGATGTCGAGGCACGGTTGCCAAACACATCATGCATTACCTTTGATCGCGCGGAAGCCGAGCCGATCCTGATGGCACTTGACCAGGCTGGAATTGCCGCCTCTTCAGGTTCGGCTTGTGGCTCCGGCTCGATGGAACCGTCGCACGTACTGAGGGCGATGTCAGTGCCGTACTCAGCACTGCATGGCGCCGTGCGCTTTTCTTTCTCACGCAACAACACCATCGGAGATGTCGAACGCGTGCTGGACGTCTTGCCCGCGATCGTCGCTCGAGCGCGCCATGTTTCGCCTTTTGCTCAGCCAACCTCGGTGGCGATCGCTGCGGAATAGGAACTGCATCATGGAGACCGTATGCGCTTTGAACGCGATCGGGAAGAAGAGGCAGGAAAGCCTGCTGCAGCAGATACGGTCGGATGTCGCCTGCGTTCGGCGACGTGATCCTGCAGCACGGTATACCCTGGAGATATTGCTCACCTATCCCGGTGTCCATGCGGTGCTGTGCTACAGGTTCGCCAATCTTCTGTGGCGGCATCGCTGCCGCTTTCTGGCGCGGCTCCTATCCTGGTTTGCTCGTCTGGTCAGTAACGTTGACATCCATCCCGGAGCGACGATCGGCAGCGGCTTCTTCATTGATCACGGCGCTGGTGTTGTGATCGGCGAGACCGCCGAGATCGGAAATGGCGTGACACTGTATCACGGAGTAACACTAGGCGGTACAAGCTGGTCGCCAGGCAAGCGTCATCCC
>WBZO01002633.1_pt2 | contig 10753 bp, 10 predicted proteins | sample 5204261 | NCBI WGS metagenome assembly WBZO01 (sample SAMN12412400, study PRJNA552823) | activated sludge metagenome | isolation source: activated sludge from anammox sidestream of wastewater treatment plant... | place: USA: North Carolina | collected 2017-09
TGCCCTCGATCGCCACCGCCTGGTCCAGCGTCAGCCGGACGTTTCGCATCTGCGCATTGGGGTTATGCTCGGCATAGGCGTACTCCTGCACGGCGATCGACGCGAGGTCGCGCTCCGTCGCGCCGTACTCGGCCATGTAGTCCCGCATCACTTCGGCGAAGACGTGCGGAAAGACAAATACCTTTCCGGACCGCTCCGCCGGATGCGAAAAATAGCCCAGCACTTTGCCGATCAGCTTGCCGTCCATCCGGCCTTCGGCGTCGCGCATCTTCTCGTAGCCGAGAGCGATGCCCGTCTCGCCCAGGCCCAGTTGGAGTTTCCCGATGACGCTCAGCACCGCCTGCCCGCCGGAAGCGCACGCGTTCTCGACCGATTCGATCGGCTTACCCTCCATCCCGGGGATGGAGGCGACAATCCCAGCCAGCAGCCCTTGCTCGTTCAACGTGAAACTGCACGCTGCGCCGGCCGAGGCCACATCCAGCGCCGCCGGTTCCGTGCCGATCGAGGCACAGGCCCCGCGCACCGCCGCCTCGACGATCGCCGGCACAGACATGTCCATCAGCTTGCCGAACTTGGATTGATGATAGGCGGCAATGTAGATCTTCTTCATCGCAGCGCTCCGTCACCCTCGCGATCAGGTTCCCGTGACGACGCCGCCATCCACGGAAAGCACGGCGCCGGTGATGAAGGAAGCGGAAGCAGATGCCAGCCATAAGTACGCTTCGGCGACTTCCTCCGGCGTGCCGAGACGGCCCAGCGGCGTCCGCTGCCGCATCGACTCGACGATCTTCTCCGGCATATCCTTGAGAATCTCCGTGGAGATGAATCCGGGCGCGACTGCATTGACGCGAATCCCGTAACGGCCCAGCTCGCGCGCCCAGACACGCGTCATGCCGATCACTCCGGCCTTCGAGGCGATATAGTTGGTCTGGCCGAAATTGCCGTACAACCCCACCACGGAACTGGCGTTGAGGATCACGCCGCCCTTGCCCGCCGCGATCATCTTCGGAGCGATCGCCCGCGTGCAGTGAAAAACGCCCTTGAGATTGACGTCGATGACGGCGTTGAACGCCTCGTCCGTCATGAGCGAGAACTCGCCGTCCTTGAAGCGGGCAAGTTGCCCGTCGCGCAGGATCCCGGCGTTATTGACGAGCACGTCGACGGTCTCGAGCCGGGCCGCGGCTTCATTCACGCGCTCGGGATCCGCTACGTTCACCTCGACCGGCTCAACGCCGTCAGGCGCGCGCCCCATCAGGTCCCAGCCGATGACGCGGCATCCCTCGGCGAGAAAGCGCAGCGCGGTCGCCCGGCCGATGCCTGCGGCTGCGCCGGTCACAACCACCACCTTGCCTGAGAGGCCGGCGCGGATCATACGACTCTAGTGTGCCGCGAATTTGGCGGCCGCGAGGCGAGCCTGCGCCCGCTGCATCGCGTTGAGCGCCCTGGCAACGTCCACGTCCGCGGTGGGATGAAGCAGCCGCTCGCTCGCCCGCTTCAGCGCCTCTTCCGCCCGGCTCACGTCGATCTCATAGGCATGCTCCGCCCGGTAGGCCAGAACCCGCACGTGATTCGCGCCGACCTCGACGTAGCCGCCGCAGATAGAGAGCACCCGGCTCTGGCCCGCTTCGGTCCGGAACGTCAACGAACCGCATGCGAGTTCAGAGATCAGCGGCGCGTGCTCCGGCAGAATTCCGAGCATGCCGTTGGCGCCCGGAACGTCCACCTCAACCACTTTCTCCTTGAGAAGGTAGCGTTCGGGAGTGGCGACTTCAAGCTCGAGCAGTCCGGCCATCTCAGCCCGCCTTCTTCATCTGTTCGGCCCGCTCGAGGACTTCCTCGATCGTGCCCTGCATATAGAACGCCTGCTCGGGGATGTCGTCGTGCTTGCCGTTGCAGATCTCCTTGAACCCCTTGATCGTGTCTTCGAGCTTCACGTACTTTCCTTTGAACCCGGTGAACTGCTCGGCGACATGAAACGGCTGTGACAGGAAGCGCTGGATCTTGCGGGCGCGGGAGACGGTGAGCTTATCCTCTTCGGAAAGCTCGTCGATGCCGAGGATGGCGATGATGTCCTGCAGGTCCTTGTAGCGTTGGAGAATCTGCTTCACGCGCTGCGCGGTGTCGTAGTGCTCATCGCCGGAAGCCAGCGGATCGACGGCCGGGTAGATGCCCATCGAGGCGATCTCGCGGCTGAGGTTGGTGGTGGCGTCGAGGTGCGCGAAGGTCGTCGCCGGAGCCGGATCCGTGTAATCGTCGGCCGGCACGTAGACGGCCTGCACTGACGTGATCGAGCCTTTCCGGGTGGACGTGATCCTTTCCTGCATCTCGCCCATTTCCGTGGCCAGGTTCGGCTGGTAGCCGACCGCGGAAGGCATGCGGCCCAGCAGCGCCGAAACCTCCGAGCCCGCCTGCGTGAAGCGGAAGACGTTGTCGACGAACAGCAGCACGTCCTGCCCCTCCTCGTCGCGGAAGTACTCGGCCGCGGTCAGGCCGGTGAGGCCGACGCGCAGCCGCGCCCCGGGCGGTTCGGTCATCTGGCCGTACACCAGCGCAACTTTGGACTTCGTCCAGTCCTTCGGATCGAGAACCCCGGACTCCTGCATCTCGAGCCAGAGGTCGTTGCCCTCGCGGGTGCGCTCGCCGACACCCGAAAACACGGACACGCCGCCGTGCTTCATGGCGATGTTGTTGATCAGCTCCATGATCACGACAGTCTTGCCGACGCCGGCGCCCCCGAACAGCCCGATCTTGCCGCCGCGCAGATACGGCTCGAGCAGGTCGATCACCTTGATGCCCGTCTCGAACATCTGCTGCGTCGTCGACTGCTCTTCGAAGCTCGGCGCCGGCCGGTGGATGGGAAACCGCTTCGCCGTCACGACGGGGCCCATGTTGTCCACCGGCTCGCCAAGCACGTTCAGCACCCGGCCCAACGTCTCCTTGCCGACCGGGATCGTGATCGGCGCGCCGGTGGAGACGGCCTTCATGCCGCGCACCATGCCGTCGGTCGGTTGCAGCGCGACGCAACGGACGCGCCCCTCGCCGATGTGCTGGGCGATTTCGACGGTGACGTCAATCGGTTCCGGCACGTCGAATCCTTCGCTGGTAACCTTGACAGCCGTGTAAATCGCCGGGATGTCCTTCTCTGAAAACTGGATATCCACGGCCGGACCGGCGACCTGGATGATCTTCCCTATCACTTGATTCTGCGTGGCAGTCGACATATTGGGATCTCTTCTTCGGGAACTGGACTATTCGAGCGCGCCCGCCCCGCTGACAACCTCGATGATCTCGCGGGTGATGCTGGCCTGGCGAACCTGGTTCATATAAAGCGTGAGCTTGCCGATCACTTCGGCCGCGTTCGTGGAGGCCGATTCCATCGCCGTCATCCGGGCGGCGTGCTCGGCGGCCGCGGTCTCCAGGAAGGCCTCCAGCACCTGCAGACGGACGTAAGCGGGCAACATGCGGCCGAGCAACTCCGCCGGCGGCTGCTCAAACAGGTAATCCCGCGGAACCTCGCCCTCGGGCAGCGACATCGGCAGGATCCGGCGCAGCGTCACCTTCTGCGCGAGAACGCTCTTGAACTCGTTGAACAGCAGGTAAACCGAATCGACCTCGCCTTCCTCAAACCGCTTGATCAGTCTGTTGGACAGCTTTTCAGCGTCGTCGTACGACGCGCTCTGGCTGATGCCCGTCACCTCGCCGCTCACCTTCACCGCGCGCCGCGCGAAAAAGTCGCGGCCCTTACGCCCGCAGAGCTCGAATTCGAGCTGCACGCCCGCGGCGTTCTTCTCCGCCAGGAACTGCTGCGCGGCCTTGATGAGGTTGGTGTTGAAGGCGCCGGCGAGACCGCGGTCGGCCGTCACGAGGACCAGTTGGACGGTCTTCTCCTCGCGCCGGGCGAGCAGCGGAAGCTCCGTGATCCGTTCGTCGCCGGCTGCAGCGGCGGCCACCTTCCCGAGAACCTCCGCGCTCATGCGGGCGAAGGGCCGGGAGTTGATGACACGATCCTGCGCCTTGCGGAGCTTGGCCGTGGAGACCATCTTCATGGCCTTGGTGATCTGCTGGGTGCTTTTCACCGAGCGGATCCGGCGCCTGATGTCAATGAGGCTCGGCATGGGACACGCTCCCGACTAGTTGGCGACCTTTCGTTCGGCCAGGAAACGCGCCTTGAACTCCTTCAGGACGGAGTTCACTCGGGCCTTCAGATCGTCGTCGAGCGCGCGTTTCTCGCGAATGTCCTTCAACAGGTCCGGATGGCCATTGTCGGCGTAACGATAGAGCTCCTCCTCGAAGGGACGGCACAGCTCCACCGGCACGTCGTCAAGCCAGGCGTTGGTGCCGGCGTAGACGATCAGCACCTGCTTTTCAACCGGCAGCGGCTGGTACTGGGCCTGCTTGAGGATCTCGACCAGCCGGCGGCCGCGGTTCAGTTGGGCCTGAGACGCCTTGTCGAGGTCCGAGCCAAACTGGGCGAAGGCTGCCAGCGAGCGGTACTGCGCGAGATCGAGGCGGAGCGAGCCGGCCACCTGGCGCATCGCCTTGATCTGAGCGTTGCCGCCGACGCGGCTCACCGAGAGGCCAACGTCCACGGCCGGACGAATGTTCGAGTTGAACATGTCGCTCTGCAGGTAGATCTGGCCATCCGTGATCGATATGACGTTGGTGGGGATGTAGGCCGAGACGTCGCCGGCCTGCGTCTCGATGAAAGGCAGGGCCGTGAGCGAACCGCCGCCGTTGGCGTCACTGAGCTTGGCGGCACGCTCCAGAAGCCGCGAGTGCAGGTAAAAGACGTCGCCCGGAAACGCTTCGCGCCCCGGCGGCCGGCGCAGCAGCAGCGAGATCTCGCGGTAGGCGGCGGCGTGCTTGGACAGGTCGTCGTAGACGCACAGAACGTGCCCGCCCTTGTCGCGGAAATACTCCCCCATGGCGCAACCCGAATACGGCGCGATATAATGCATCGGCGCGGGGTCGGACGCGGTTGCGGCGACAACGATCGTGTAATCCATGGCGCCGTAATCTTCCAGCGTCTTCACCACCTGCGCGACGGTGGAACGCTTCTGGCCGATCGCGACGTAAATACAGATGACGCCGGCGCCCTTCTGGTTGATGATCGTGTCGAGCGCGATCGCCGTCTTGCCGGTCTGGCGGTCGCCGATGATCAGCTCGCGCTGGCCGCGGCCGATCGGAATCATCGCGTCGATCGCCTTGATGCCGGTCTGCAGCGGTTCCTTCACCGGCTGCCGGTCGACGACGCCGGGCGCAATGCGCTCCACCGGGTTGAATGCCGTCGTGCCGGCGGGACCTTTGCCGTCGATCGGCTGGCCGATCGCGTTGACCACCCGGCCGACGAGAGCCTCCCCCACCGGGACGCTCATGATGCGGCCCGTGCGCCGGACTTCGTCGCCCTCCTTGATCTCCGCCGCTTCGCCCAGCAGAACTGCGCCAACCTCGTCTTCATCGAGGTTCTGCGCCAGGCCCATGATGCCGTGCGGAAACTCGATGAGCTCGCCGGCCATCACCTTGTCCAGGCCGTGCACCCGGGCGATGCCGTCGCCGACCGTCACCACATATCCCGTCTCGGCCACCTGAACGGCTTTGTCGAAGTTCTCAATTTCCTCGCGCAGGACTCGCGCGATCTCATCGGCACGAATTTGAGCCATGTTCCCTTCTCTAAACGGCGGACTAACTCTCAAGACTCAGCCGGCGGCGCAAAACTTCAAGCTGGCCGCGGACCGAGCCATCCAAGACTGTCGAACCAACACGCACCTCGACGCCGCCGATCAGGGTGGGATCGGCATCGTATGCGCAACGCACCTGCTTGCCCGTCCGGCGCGCCACAGCGGCTTCCAGACGCTGGCGGTTCGGCTCGTCCAGCGGCTGGGCCGAGGACACCAGCGCGCGCACGACGCCATGACGCTCGTCGAGCAGCGCCTCCAGGCGCTGGACCACGGCGGCCAGCAGGGGCAACCGCCGCTTGCGCGTCACAACCAACAGAAAATCGCGTGTCAGGGAGTGCAGCCCGATTTCACCGGACAGCCTCGTCAGCAGCTTTCGTTTCTGCGAAAACGCCACAGCCGGCGACAGCATCACCGTCCGAAGCTCGCTCGAACTCTTGAGTACGGCGGCGAAAGTCTCGACCTGGTTGAGGGCGGCCTCCACCTGCAGCCCGCTGCCCGGGCGGCTGGCGCTGTCGAGCAGCGCAGTGGCGTACTGATTGGCGACGGCGAACGACATAAACTAACGGTGGATCTCCAGGCGTTGAATAAAACTGTTGGCCAGCCGCGCCTGAACCGGCGCATCGATGCGCGCGCGAAGCTTTCCGGCGGCCAGCTCGAGCGCCAGACCGGCAGCGTACGCCTTCAGCTCGCCCCTGGCGCTCTTGGCGGCCGCCTCTATGTCGAGCGCGGTTGCGTGCTCCACCTTGGCGAGTTGGGCTTCTGTTTCGCGAGCCAGGCGTTCGGCTTCAGCGGTCAACTCGTCCCTCGCCTTGGCCCGCATGCCGGCCAGCGCTTCATCGAGGTTGGAGATCCTGGCCTCGATCTCAGCGGCCTCGCGGGCCGCTTCTTCCGCCCGGCGGGCGGACTCGGCCAGGTTCTCGGCGATGGCGACCTGCTGGTCTCGCAGCGCGGGAACGCCGAACTTGACGAAGACGTACCCCAGACCGCCGGCCAAAACGGCGAAATTGACGAACTTATAGGGCAGTAACGGATCGCCGTGACCCGCTCCCTGGTCTGCCGCGTGTTCGCCACCCTGGGCGGCCTCCGCGCCATGCTCCCCGCCGAATGCCGCGAACGCGGCCAGCCCCAGCAACAACGGCAGCGCACGCATCACTGCACACCCCCGGCGATGAGCGAGCCGGCAATCTGCTCCGCCAGCCGCTCCGATTCGGCTCGCAACCCCGCGCGCGCCGCATCAGCGTCGCCGGCGATCTCGCTCCTGGCTGCGGCGACTTGCCCGGCAGCCCTGGCGCGGGCCGCCTCGACCGCACGCGCATGCTCGTCGGCCAGCGATTTGCGCGCCGCCTCGTGCTCACTGAAGATCTCGGCACGAGCGTCGCCCAGCGCCTTCTCGTAAGCCGCCAACCGCTCCTTGGCCGTGGCCAGCGCCGCCTGGCCGGCTTCGAGCGCGCCCTGCGTCCGGCGGTAGCGTTCTTCGATGACGCGATCCAGCGGCTGGAAGAGCATCTTCTTCAGGAACCAGTGGAGAACTACGACCAATAATGCCGTGGGGAGGGCGAGCAGAATGACGACTTGCAGGTCCTTGAGGATCTGGACGATCTGTTCCATTGTGAGTTGGCGCGCTGGCGCTTCGATTCCGGGGGGCGCCACGGGCACGCGACGCACGATCCCAAAATGGTTAAGGTATCACATGGCCGCGGAAGCAGGCAAACGACATTCGGCTCGGGAATTGTTTTCAAATGCCTAAGAATGAACGGCTTGGCCCTCGTCGACCCGGCTCGCGGCGGGGCCGATCCGGGGAATCATGACGTGGATCACCCCAAGGATCAGCAGGTAGGAGACAGCCGCGTACACAAACGGAATCGTGTAACTTGCCGTCTTTTCCAGCAACAGTCCGGCTCCCGCCGCCGCCGCCATCCCCCCGAGTGAACCGCCGAAACCGGAGAGGCCGGTCGCCGAGGCCACGGCGCGTGCCGGGTAGATGTCGGCGATCATGGCAAACAGGTTCGACGCCCAGCCCTGGTGCCCGGCGGCCGCCAGTCCAATCAGGAGCACGGCTTGCCAGGCGCCGGACATCCGTGTGGCGAAAGCGACTGGCACAACCAGCAGTGCGCAACCAAGGATGGCGAGCTTGCGGGCTGCGCCAAGACTGAGCCCGCGCTCCAGCAGCGCCGACGAGAGCCAGCCGCCGAACAGCCCGCCCACGTTGCTGATGACGTAGATGCACACCAGCGGCAGCCCCACCTCGTCGAGCGCGAGGCCGAAGCGGGACTGCAGGAATTTCGGCCCCCAGAACAGATAGAACCACCAGACCGGGTCGGTCAGAAAGCGCGCGATCAGCAGCGCCCAGGTCTCGCGATAGCCCAGCAGGCTCACCCATCTCTCCTCGGCAGCCGCGCCGGCGCCGCCCGCGTAAGGCCCTGGGCGGCGGTAGAGCGTAAGCCAGAGCGGCGCCCAGAGGAGTCCCACAAGCCCGGTCAGAATGAATGCGGACTGCCAGCCATAGCGCAGCGCCAGCCAGGGAACAAGCAGCGGCGTGACAATCGCGCCCACCGTCGACCCGCTGTTGAAGACGCCAACCGCGAATGCCCTGTCTCTCGGCGGGAACCACTCGCCGGCCGCCTTCACCGCCGCGGGGAAGTTGCCCGCCTCCCCCAAGCCGAGGAAGAAGCGCGCTACGCCGAAGCCAAAGGCCGAACGAACAAGGCCATGTGCGGCCGCGGCGATGCTCCATAGCCCGATCGCCAGAGCGTAGCCCGCGCGGGTCCCGGCTACGTCGATTACGCGGCCGAAGCCCAGCAGGCCGATGGCGTAGGCCACCTGGAACGCGGTGACGATAAAGCCGTACTGCGACTCCGTCCAGCCCAGCGCGGACTGCAGCGGCGCGGCCAGAATGCCGAGAATCTGCCGGTCGACGTAGTTGATGGTTGTCGCCAGGAAGAGCAGGCCGCACACGGTCCAGCGGAAGCGCGGCGGCTCTGTCATCTCGCAGCTTCGTCCAGCACGATCTCGATTCCGCAGACGACCGCTCCGGCCGCGGCGGGTTCGAGGTGTACGGCCGCCTTTCCGCCGTCGAGTTCGACCTCGACCGGCCGGCTCGACGGCGGATAAAGCCTCGCCCTGTACCGCCCCGGCGCGAGTTGGTCTCCCATCGGCGCGGCCAGCGTCAGCGTCAGCGGTTGCCGCAGCCGGAGCCCGCTGGCACAGAACTCGTCCCGACTCGAAACCTCCGCGACCGGGACGCCCGTCTCCTTCTCGCCCAGGACTTTCCAGAGTGAGCCCTTCGAATCGACCCAAAAGGTGTTCCGGCCGGAACTTTGGGCCAGCAACTCGTGCCGCGTCGGCCCGAACTTGTAACGAACCGGCTCCATCCCGAGCGCCTGCCGCAGCGAGACGATGTAGGGCAGCCAGCGCAGATTGAGCGAGACTGCCAGCGCCTGCTCGCCGCGCGTGATTCCGCCATGCCTGGCGGCCTCGACGTATTGCTCGATCACCGCCTTCGGATCGGCCGCCGCCGCCGCCTGCCGCGCCGCCGCGGTCTTGCCTGCCTTGTGCAGCGCCAAGGCGCTCTCGTAAGCGGCATGCGTCTCGAAGAACGCGGCGGTGAACTTCTCGTACCCGCGGAAGTAGGCCGCGTTCTCCCCGTCAATGCCGTCGAGCAATCGAATGCGCTCGCGGCTCCTGGCGATGACCTCGGCCGCGTCTGCCAGCGGCACGTCGATGAACCGGTCGGTCGTCTCGCGGCCGAACATGCGGCCTTCGTCGAGCCACTTCTCGAGGTACGCCGCTCCCCGGGCGGCCGCGCCCGGCCCAAAGGATCTCGTGGCGAAGTCGCGCAGCGTCTCCTTCAACGGCCGGTTGACCGTCGAGCTCCACGACTGTTCGCTGAGACTCTTGAAGTAGAGATCCAGCGGCCGGGTGGTCCAATGGATGATCCCGAAGCCCGTTCCGGCCCCCTGAACCAGCCGGACGAAATCGCCGTAGGGCTTGTAGGGACGGCCGATGTACGTGCGGTCGTCGTGATGCGCCCACACGATGGGCAACATGGCGCGCTGTTGCGGTATCGAGCGGATGAGCCGCTGAATATCGGGCTGATCGAAAGTTGTGTTCCAGTCCAGCCAGTAGAGCTTCACACTGGGCTCGAAAAAGACGTGCGCGGCCGGCAGGTGGCCGGCATGCCACGTCCCGCAGCCCAACTCGACGTCCTTCCGCCCCATCTCTCTCAGCGCCCGCGAAAACGCCGCCGCGATGCGCCCGATCGCGAACATCGATGGCGCGTCCTGATTCGTCCTCATCGCCGGACTCCGGTCGAGCGCGGCCGCGTAGAGCTCCCGCCATGCCGCGGGGAACTCCTCGGCCTTGACGGCCCGCCACGGCGTCTGTTGTGCGCGGAACCAGATCACCAGGCGGTCGACCTGCGGATAGAGCTCGAACAATCGCCGCGCCTGAGACTTGAAATACGCATAGCCTTCCGGCGTATCCGGATTCGGCAGTTGGAGATTCCCCGACGGGAAGCGCGCACTCTCGGGCAGCGTCAAAACGATGTTCTGGGGATTGGCGGATGCGGTATCCACATCGAGCGCGAAGGCGGCGTGCAGGCCGCGGCTGCGGGCGTATGCGAGCGCCTTCCCGGTCAGCGCCTGCGCCGCCTCGACGCGCCGCTCCTCTACGGCCAGTCCGGCGGCCGAGCCGAACTCCGGAGCCCGGAAGATCGATCCGCCCGCCAGCCGGCGAACGTCGTTGACGTGCTGCGTGCCCCAGTCGCGGCCCCGGACGGTCGTCGCCAGATATCCCACCGGCTTCGCCTGCCCGTTGTGGCTGAACGTCCACATCGGATTGTTCCCGTAGGCATGGATCATCACGGTGTTGTAGCGCATGCGGGACGCGCCGTCGATCCAGCGTTGCCAGTCCTCCAGTTCCCACGTCGACGCGCTGCTGAGAAAGTTGTGCCATTGAAAGACGACCCGGTCGCCGAATACCGGCCGGTCCGCGAGCGTCCAGCCGTTGAAGCTGAATGGCTCCGCGCGCGGAGCGGGCGCGGCGTCATGCGAGAGATAAAACCCCCAGCCGAGCTT
>WBZO01006908.1_pt1 | contig 10753 bp, 8 predicted proteins | sample 5204261 | NCBI WGS metagenome assembly WBZO01 (sample SAMN12412400, study PRJNA552823) | activated sludge metagenome | isolation source: activated sludge from anammox sidestream of wastewater treatment plant... | place: USA: North Carolina | collected 2017-09
GTCGCCAGAGCGGGCGCCGCCTTTCTCAACGGCCAGCGGGATATCTATCCTCTGTGCCTGTGCAGCCTGGTTTGCCTGTCAACCCTTGCTCGCACTCACCTGCTGCAGCTGCCGGCGCAGTCTAGCCCGCCGGAGTATAGTACGCCGCTCCGCTGTCCAGTTCGCTGAACACAATCACATAGCTCCCAGCATTCACCTGGAACTCGCCAGTGGTCAACCGGTAGAGGGCGACTGCGCCACCCGGCGTGGAGGCAATCAGAGTGTTGGAAGCAGGCGGATTCGCCACCGCCGCGATCTGCTCCGGCGTCACTTCCAGAATCAACGTACCGTGCCCGCCCGCGTCAATCTGGTAAAAGCGCAGCCCCACTCCGCCCTCGAACGTGAACGGATAGACGGCCACCGGCGCGGCCAGGTCAAAACGGTTGATGCGACCATCGCTCAGCCCACCAACCCGGGTTGGTCCATTATAGAGGATACGGCCAGTATCACAGCCATCCACAATCAGAGTCCACTCATCCAATTCTGTGCCGGGCGGACTCTCGACGGCGAAATTAATACGCATTTGCTGGCCAGCCGGGATTGGAAACGTTCCGGTGATTGGCCCGCCGGTAGAGTCGGAGAAAAGGCCCCAAAGTCCTATACCAGATGTAACCATCTGGAACAATTGATTCATATAGACCAGGCCGCCAGAAGTGACTGTTGTATGGACAAATGTACTACCATCAGCAGGTACATCCATATCGACAGATATCCTAAAGTCGTCGCTATTACAGCCAAGAGCCGTGATAGAGCGGACGCGGAATGTATTACTCTGGGCAAAAACAGAAGGTATGCCAAGGAGTAATACAATAGCTGTAGCCATCAGAAGCGAACGTAGCAGTGTTTTACGGAACATGAAATTTCTTCCTTACTCAACCACAGAACGATGGCGCAGCATTATATACTTGTAGGACTGAACGCGCAATTCTGCTAGAACCCATTTCAAAAATATCTGCTGAAGCGAAAATAGCGGCATGAGCAGCCTGGTTTGCCTGTCAATCTTTGTTCGCACCCTTTCAGAGACCGAAAGCGGGCAGCAGGCAAAATCTTAATGCATTTTCCCGATCCGGCGGTTTTAATTTCTGCTCAAATCGACTACACTACATAAGGAGCATAACAACCAGTTCCCTGCGCATCGCGTGCAGCCATTGTCATCGTAACATCGCTGTGCTATACTACGGCATATTGGGCGCGTAGCTCAGCTGGTTAGAGCGCACGGTTCACATCCGTGAGGTCAGGGGTTCAAGTCCCTTCGCGCCCACAACCACACACCGCCGGAGTATGGCCGCGTGACCGTTGTCAGCGCGGTCTTTGTTTTCGGGGGTTGCCTCAGTGACAATTCGGAACACCCTCACACACCTGGACTGGTCCATCGTCGCGCTGCGCTGGCTGCTGATTGTTGCCTTGATCGGGCTGGCGCTGTTCCTGCCCGTCTTCGGCGCGGACCCCGGCCGCCGGGGGGCGTTACTGACCGGGGCCGGCGTGGGAGCCGCGCTCGCGCTGGGCAGCATGGCCCTGGTTTTCTGGGATACGCGCCGCACCACCTCGCTGCAGGTCATATTCCTGGCCGACATCCTGTACGCCCTGCTGATTTTTGTGCTGTCGGGCGGGCAGCCGGTTGTGTTGCTGGCCGCCGGGGCGCTGCCCATCGTGACCGGCACGCTGCGGCTGGGCGCCTTTTACGGCTTCGGCGCGGCAGTCCTGCAGGCGGTTGCCGCCCCTGTGCTCTACGCGCTCCTGATCGCGCCGGTTGACTCCGGCGCGACCGGCGTCGGCCCCGCCCTGTCCGGCAGTGCAGGCATCCTGCTCTTCGGCGCTTTCACCGCCCTGCCGGTGAGCATCGCCAATCTCGGCTGGTCCGGGCGCGAGGATATCCTCAAGCAGCGGGAGACCGAAGCTGGCCGTCTGCGCGCCGCCCGCGAGCACGCCCGCGCCATTTACGAAATGGCCTCCACGCTCAGCGCCACCCTCAACTATCAGACTGTCCTGAACGCCGCGCTGGATGTCGGCGTGCTGGGCCTGCGAGAAATGGGGCCTAACGCCCGGCTGGTCAGCGCCGTCCTGCTCTTTGATCAGGACACCGGTCAGCTCAAGGTCGCCAACGGACGCCGCCTGACCTACGCCGATACCACCAAACAGGTCCCCGGCCGGAAGGGCGTGCTCGGTCTGGCCCTCAAGCAGGCTGAGCCTGTTTTCGCCAGCGACGCCCGCCGCGATCCTGAGCTGCGCTTCTTCGTGGCTTTTCAGGATGCCCGCAGCATCCTGTGCGTACCGCTGCGGGCCGGATTCGATAGCTACGGTGTGCTCGTCTTCGGGAGCACCACCCTGAACGCCTTCAGCGAGGAACATGTCGAGCTGCTGACGGCCATCGCCAGCCAGGCGACTATCGCCCTGCAGAACGCCACGCTCTACCAGAACCTGCTGGAAGAGAAGCAGCGCATCATCGACGTGGAAGAAGACGCCCGCACCCAGCTCAGCCGCGACCTTCACGACGGCCCGACCCAGGATGTCGCCGCTATCGCCATGCGCATCGACTATATCCGCCGCCTGCTGGAGCGCGACCCCGCTCAGGTCCCCGGCGAGTTGCGCAAGGTGGAGGAGCTGGCCCGCAAGACGACCAAAGAGATCCGCCATATGCTGTTCACGCTGCGCCCGCTGGTGCTGGAGACGCAGGGCCTGGTCCCGGCGCTGAAAGAGCTGGCCAAGAAGATGAGCGAGAACTACGGCCAGAACGTCATCCTGCACCTGCAGGATGGAGTCGAGCAGTACATCGATAAGAATGACCAGAGCGTGCTGTTCAACATCGTGGATGAGGCCGTCAACAACGCTCGCAAGCACGCCGAGGCGGAACATATCTGGGTGCGGCTCAACCGGCAGGAAGACACGCTGCTGCTGGAAATTCAGGATGACGGTGTGGGCTTCGACACGGGCGAAGTAGACGCTAACTACGACCAGCGGGGGAGCCTGGGCATGATCAACCTGCGCGAGCGGGCCGAGCTGCTGGAAGGCACGCTGCGCATCGAGAGTGCCGAAGGCAAAGGCACCCGGATTTCCCTGATCATCCCGATTGACGCCGCAGCGCTGGAAGCCGGCCCATCATCTTAGCGGAAGCGACAGCCGTCCGTACGGCCATCCCTGCACCTGACCAGCCCGACCGTCACAGAGGGCGATTCCCGCCGCCGGCTTCCGGGAGGTCAGCGGGCGCCAGTCCGGCGTCTTCCTCAAACACGGCGCCATCGGCAAAGGCCACCCCCTCGATGAAGCCGCGCGCCCGCTCCATATGGGGGTAGCGGGCCAGATAAGCCCAGAAGGCGCTGCTGTGGTTAGGGAATTTGCGGTGAGCCAGCTCATGGGCGATCACGTAATCTACCACATAAGACGGCCAGGAGCGGATGCGCTCGCTGAGCCGGATATCGCCGTCAGTCGGCCCGCCGTTGGTGCAGCTCCCCAGCCGCCGCTGCATATTGCCAACCCAGCGGATCGTCCGCCAGGTCAGCTCGCCGTCGAAGTACAGCCGGTTGAGCGCCCGGGCGCGGGCCTGCAGATCGGCGTCCTGACGTTGTAAGGCGCGGTCGCGCCTCTGCCGGGCGCGGTCGCGATCTCTGCGCACGCGGGAGATCACGTCCTCGAGGATACGGTCTACCTCCTTCCGGCGGACGCAGGGCGGGATGCGGACAGTGATCGCATCGCCCTGCACCGACCAGCGGACGGTCTTGCGCAGGCGGCTGTCGTAATGGGCGATCAGCGTAAGCGTCTGAATCTCACCGGCACATTCGATCGGAACTTCGCGCTCCAGGATCGTGGTCATCGACATCCCTCAGACCTTTTCCCCACATTTGCAGCCTGACAATTGATAGCAGAGGATGAAGGCGCACAGCCCCACACCCGGCCCCCGGAATAAAAGGAGAAAGCAGGATATTCCGCGCCAGCAGCAGGGGGAGCAAACGGCCCCGGTGCGGTGGTCGGCTCCCCGCTGCCTCTACCCTCCGCTTTTCAAGTGAATAATTTATAAAAAATTGTTTCCAATGAAACTTTCAATAGTCTTTCATGTTATGCTTGATTCAGCGAGCCTCTCTGCAGGGGCCGCTTTCTATCTCCAGGATTATTCGTAGCAGGGCGGGACAGGTACGGAACAGGTATGCAGATCATTACTGTATGGGATAGCGACGAAGAGCACATCATCCGCCAGGAGTTCAACGGCGACTGGGACTGGAGTGAGGTCCGGGAATCTTTTCTGCTTCTCATCCGCATGATCCGATCTGCCGAACAGCCGACCGGCGTGATCCTGAATACGCTGGGCAGCTCGCCGATCCGCCACGAAGATGTCATCCAGCACAGCCGCTGGACAGAAAGTATCTGGCCCAGAGATTTAATCAGCCACGTCGTGATTGTGACCAACCAGCCTGTCTTCACTGTTCTGATCAGCGTCTTCAAGCGCCTCTATCCTCGCTGGAGCGACCGGCTATTCACCGCACGGACGGTTGACGAAGCGCGCGCCCTGATCCGGCAAAAGCGATCCCAACCGGGCAAAACAGAACCGGACCAGCCGTGACGAGGTCCGGTTCTGCAATTCCACCCGCCAGCCCGATTGCTCCGGGCCGGGCTTACGAGCTGCTCGGCAGGGTGGGCATGGGCGGCGAGGTCGGCAGCGGTGGCATGGTCGGCAGCGGGATCAGCGTTGGCGCGGGGCCGCCCGCCCCCAGCCATGTCCGCCAGCCGTTCTCCAGCTCCTCAAAGGTCACGCCGGTGGCCGCTTCCAGCGCCGCCCGGAAGTTCATCGTCTTCTGCGCCTCCCAGAAAGCCCGGTGGGACTCCCAGCCGTAGTTGTCGATCCAGTATTTGATGAAGGTATATCCCACGTCGTAAGTCCAGCGATTGCGGCCATCCGGGCCAGTCTCGTTCGCCGTCATGTCGCGCTGGAGGGTCGGCAGCCAGGCGGCGGCATCGCGCACCCGGCGCTCGTAGTCGTACTGCTGCGTCGGCTCGAAATAAGTGGCGTTCCCCTCGATAAGCCAGGTCGGGAGATCGCGCGCCTTCCTCACAAATCCCTGGAAGATGTGGGTCAGCTCGTGGGGGATGGTTGTATGAACCAGGTCGGTTTCGCCCCACTGCAGGGTCTGGATGGTGTAGCCCAGCTCTTGCAGCGTCAGCCCGGCCAGGTACGGGTCGGGGTGTTCCTGCCATTCCTGAAAGCTGGCCTGATCAGGCATCACCACCACATAGGGCTTGTAGTCCAGCGAGAAGCCGAAGGCGTCTTCCAGACGCAGGATGCTGGCGGCGGCGCTCCAGAACAGATCATCGACCAGCGAATCGCGGGCGCCGAACATCAAGACGATGATGTCATCATTCTCCCGGCGCAGCCATTTGCGGGTGTTATCGGCGTACTCGCTGACCTGCTCCGGCGTCTCGTAGATATTGTCCTGGCTGTCCACTGCGCGGAAGCGGTAGTGAATCTGATACCAGGGGGGCGAATACAGGCGGTCGAAGAATGTCCACACGCCCTGCTCCGCATCCCAGCGCAGCGGAGAGCGTTCCGGCGTGCCGGTGTTTGTCCACCAGATCACCTGCACCCGCTCGATATCCCCGGCGGCGCTGCTGCCCTCAAAGACGTATTCCACACCCGCGGGGTAGCGCGATACCAGCTCCGCCCGGCCAACAGTGAAGAGCGCCGCCGAAGCCGTCGCCGTTGCGTTCGGCGTCGGCGTAACGGTAGGCGACGGCGCCACTGTAAACGTTGTCAGCAGGGCTGCCCCGTTCTCCTGGGCCAGGGCCGGCGCGCCAGCCCCTCCCCCTCCCCATAGCAGCATCGTCAGCGCGACAATCGCGGCACTCATAGCAATTCCAGCACGAATCCATATCTTCATTACGCTTCTACCTGTCCTTTCTATACATAAATATACTCAAGGCCGGCTAAATAATAGCTCCACCGCTGGTTCGTATAATACCCTATTATCGACAGCGCCGGTCTAGAGCATTCGTCCTATTCCTTAAGGTAAAACGGGATATCCACGATAGCCCGACCGCGCCCGAAGCGGCGCCGGCGGTAGAGCAGCGCCCAGCGAATCTGCCACGCCGTCTGGTTGTGCAGCAGGTTCTGCCACTGGCTGGCCGCGACGAATTCCGGCAGCACCAGCACCGCCATCTGGCCGTCATTTTCCCTGCGATCTACTTCATCCAGGAAGTCCAGCAGCGGGCCGATCACCGATCGGTACGGCGAAGCGACAATCTCCAGCGGCACACCCGGCTCCCAGCGCTCCCAGGTCTGGCGCACTCGCTCGGCGTCGCCGGGCGTGATCTCGATATAGACCGCCGTCACGCGATCCGAGATGGAGAGGGCGAAGCGCACAGCCTCAATCACGCCGCGGTGTACGCCGGAGATCGGCAGCACCACGCGCGGACGCGGCAGCGGCGTCAGCGACGGCGGCAGGCCGCGCAGCGTCAGCTCGCGGGCGATCTCGCGGTAGTGGCCGTTGATCCGCCGGAAACCGATCACGAGCAGCGGGATGAACACAACCACAATCCACGCGCCGTCGGCGAACTTGTTCACGCCCACCACGCCCAGTGTGATCAGCGTCGTGACCGCCCCCAGCCCGTTGGCCGCCGCTTTGGCCTGCCAGCGCGGCCCGCGCACCCGCCACCAGTGCCGGACCATGCCCGTCTGTGACAGCGTGAAAGCCAGGAACGCCCCGACGGCGAACAGCGGGATCAGGGCGTGCGAATCGCCGCCAAAGAGCAGGATCAGGATGGCCACCAGCCCGCCCAGCAAAAAGATGCCGTTGGAGAATACCAGTCGGTCGCCGTACTGGGTGAGCTGGCGGGGCAGGAAGCTGTCGCGGGCCAGCACGGAAGTCACGCGGGGGAAATCGACGAAGCCGGTATTGGCGGCCACAACCAGGATAGCCAGCGTCGCCGCCTGCACCAGCAGGTAGACCGGCCCCGATCCCAGGATGCGCCGCGCCAGGGCGGAGAGGATCGTCTCGTCCGGCCCCGCCATCACGCCCAGATACTGGGTCAGCCCGACACTGCCCAGGAACAGGACGCCCATCAGGACGGCCATCACAACCATCGTCCGGGCGGCATTGTGCGCTTCCGGCGGCTTGAAGATCTGGACGCCGTTGCTGATCGCTTCCACGCCGGTCAGGGCTGTACAGCCCGACGAAAAAGCGTGCAGGACCAGCACGAACGTCAGCGGCGCGACAGCGGGCGCCGCGGCTACTTCCAGCGAACCCGGCCCCTCCACAGCGGCCCGCACCAGCCCGATGAGCAGCATAGGCAGGTAGGCCAGCAGGAACAGATAGACCGGGATGGAGATCAGCGTGCCCGCCTCGCGCAGGCCGCGCAGGTTGGCGATCATGATCACGGCCAGGAACAGCAGCGACAGGCCGACCCGGTGCGGCCACAGGACCGGAAAAGCGGAGGCGATGGCCGCCACGCCCGCCGTCAGGCTGACCGCCGCCGTCAGCACGTAATCGATCAGCAGCGCCGCCGCGGCCACCAGCCCCAGCGTAGTCCCCAGATTTTCCCGGGCCACGGTGTAGGACCCGCCGCCGGTCGGGTAGGCGTGGATGGTCTGGTTGTAGGAGATAGTCAGGATCGCCAGCAGAAGCACGATCGGCACGGCTACCACCCAGGAGAGGGCCAGCCCGGCGGCCCCGGCCAGCGCCAGCCCCAGGTAGATTTCCTGGTTGGCGTAAGCAATGGAGGAGAGCGCGTCCGGCGAGAGCGCGGCCAGCGCCCGCACCTTGTTCAGCCGTTCGTGGGTCAGGCGCTGGGTTGGCAGCGGTGATCCGATCAAAATTTCTCGAAGCGCTCGCATAAGGTCATCCTTCACAGAGCCGCGCCGGCATCATCGGGGAAGCCGGCGCCGGGCCTCACAATGCAGCATCCTCCGGCAGCAGCGCCAGATGTGCAAACACCGGCAGGTGATCAGAGCCGCGCCCCTGCCCGGTATAGCTGAGCAGCGGGATGAATTCCGGCGCAGCGAAGATATAGTCCAGGCGGAACAGGCGCGGCAGCGGGACCGGCATATACTGATGCCGCGTCGGGTAGGTCAGCCCCGGCCCCCGCCCGGCCTTGCGAAACGTATCCACCAGGCCGGCGCCTACCAGCATCCGGTAAGCGGCTGTCTGGTCAGTGGTGTTGAAGTCGCCCATAACCAGCGCCGGCAGCCCGGACTGCCCGACCCGCTCCAGCAGCGCCCGCACCCCCGGGACAACCCGCGGGCTGTGCACTTCCAGGCGGCGGTAATCGGGGGCCGGCAGGTGCACCGCGTAAACCACAATCGCCCGCCCGCCCAGATCGATCTGTGCCTCCAGTTGCGGGCGCCCGGTCCCGATGGAGAAAAACTCCGAAGCCGCGATCGGGTGCCGGCTGAGCAGCCCCCGCCCGTCCAGATAAGCCCCCTGCAGCACGCGGCAGGGGTACTCTTCCAGCAGCGCGCCTTCCAACGCCGCGGCGTTGCGGGGGGAAAGTTCTTCCAGGGCCACAATATCCGCCTCGAATGCGCGCAGGCTGTTGATCAGGGCGTCAGAGGCGATGAAGTCATTGGCTGTATTGAAGGTCGCGACCTTGAGCACAATAGAGCCGGGCGGTATTGCCGGCACAGGTCCGGGCATGAAGCAGTCTCCACACAGCGCCGCGGCGGCCAGCACGAGCCAGCCTCTCCGCGCCGGCAGCTTCCGCCAGCGCGAATCTAACCCCGGCGGGCACATCCCACCCCCTGATTGTATCCGAGACAGACTCTCCGCGCCGCGCCGGCTTCCCGCCCGCGCCTCTCACAAACTCCTTATCCGGGCCGGGCAAAACGACTCTGGTCACCGGACGGTGAGGACGGTACACTAGTGTACTGCCCCTGCGATGGGGCGTACCTTATGGCTGAGCCGCCGGAATGTAGAGCTACCCACCCCGGCGGCAGGAGGAGCACCTTATGTCGAATTTGCGCCGCCGGACTCGTGATGGAGGCTGGCAGTGGTTGATGATCGGTGTGCTGCTGGGGATCGGCTTCTCAGCGGTAATCTGCCTGGGCAGCTATGCCGCCGGGCTGCTGACCTTCAATGTGGGGCCTGCCGGGCCGGAGCTTGAGCCTCTGGCCGGGCCGACCGCCCTGGTCAGCGAAGTGGCGGAACTGCCCAGCGCGACGCCGACTCACGAGCCGCAGGTAATCATCATCACCGCCACATCGCCCGGCCTGACCGTAGTCCAGCCGACGCCAACCCCGCTGCCGCCCACCCCCGATACCAGCGCCAGCCCGACCAGCGCCCCCGAGGAGGAGGAGGTTGTCGGCACGCCCTTCGTCACGCCGACTGACTCGGCCATGCTAACTGGCGCGGTCAGCCCGGCGCCCGGCGGCATGGACCCGCTGCTGGCTAATCTCCGCACGCGGATGGAGCTGGTCAGCGGGGGCGATTTCACCATGGGCACGACACAGAACGAAGTAGCCACCGCTGTCTCTGAATGTGTCAATGTTTATAAAGGGGCCTGCAACCCGTCTTTCGCCGAAGATTCGTTCCCCCCACACCGCGTGATCCTGGATAGCTTCCAGATGGAAGTGACCGAGGTCACTATCGGGCAGTATGTCGCCTTCCTCAATTCGCCGGCCATGGGCCCCGGCAGCCATCTCAACGGCTGTCTCGGCCAGCCCTGCGCCGCCACCCGCGCTGAGTCGGAGAGCAGCAACCTGTCCTTCGACGGCACGGTGTACAGCGTGTCCGATGTGCTGGCCAAACTGCCGATGACGCATGTCACCTGGTACGGGGCGCAGGCTTTCTGCGAGGCCATCGGCCGCCGCCTGCCAACCGAAGCGGAATGGGAGCGCGCGGCGCGCGGCGCGGACGGGCGTATCTATCCCTGGGGCAACACCTGGTCGCCCGAGCTGGCTAACACCAACCGCCGCGACAACACCGGCCTGCCGACTTCCAGCGGCCCGGAACAGGTGGGCAGCTTCCCCGGCGGGGCCGGGCCGTACACCCAGCTTGATCTGGCCGGGAACGTGGCTGAATGGGTGAGCGACTGGTACCAGCCCAACTACTACAGTCAGACCGACGCCAGCGGCCTCAACCCGCAGGGGCCGGTGACCGGGACGACGAAGGTGGCGCGCGGCGGGTCGTGGGACACCGTGCCTTTCTTCGCCCGGGCGGTACACCGCCAGGACTTCGACCCGCTCACGCAGACGCTGTTCCTGGGCTTTCGCTGCGTGAGTGACGACGTGCCCGCCCTGGGCACGGGCGGCAGCACCGGCGGCGCGGGCAGCGTGATCCCTTCGCCGACGGGCGTGGTCCTGCCGACGCAAAACCCGAACATCACACCCTCGCCGCTGCCCAGCCTGCCGCCGGGCGGCTAACGCAGCGCGGGGCGCAGCACCCTGCTGTTACACCACAGGCCGGGGAGGGCCGCGACCCTCCCCGGCCTGCTGCCGGCCCCCGGAATATAAAAACCGGGGCCTGCGGCCCCGGTTGTTCGTGCGCTTGCTCCGCCCCCCCCCTACTCCGTGATGCGCTGGTAGAGGGCGACCGTCTCCTGGGAGGGGGTGATGTGCAGCGTCTCGCTGAGCGAGCGTTCCAGGAGGCGGTACTGCTGGACAGCCTTCTCCCGGTCACCCCTGCCGAAGTACAGGCTCATCACCTGGCGATGGATATCCTCGCGCTCCGGCGTCGCTTCCAGCGCGCGGGCGTAGTAACGCAGCGCCTGATCGACGGCGCCCTGCCCTTCGCGGAGG
>WBZO01006910.1_pt1 | contig 10751 bp, 7 predicted proteins | sample 5204261 | NCBI WGS metagenome assembly WBZO01 (sample SAMN12412400, study PRJNA552823) | activated sludge metagenome | isolation source: activated sludge from anammox sidestream of wastewater treatment plant... | place: USA: North Carolina | collected 2017-09
TCTTGCGGGATTTATTCTTGCCGTGGGAGTCTTTTCGATTTTCATTCTTTCCCTCAACTGGATCACCCATCACGGAAAATCAAAAGCTGTTCCCAGCGTTGTCGGAAAAACTTATGACGAAGCTCAAAGCATTTTAAGTAAGACAGGATTTGAAGTGGAGATCCAGGATTCAATTTATATTGATTCAATTCCTCCGCTTACGGTCATCAAGCAGGTGCCGGATGGAGATGCCGTGGTCAAGGTGAACCGTGAAGTGTATCTAACCATCAACCGTGCAGTGCCACCTTTGGTGCCGATGACCAACCTGGTAGGATTCAGTTACCGGAGCGCTGTAATGTCTTTACAGAATATGGGGCTAAAATTGGGCGATACGATTTATAAACCTGATTTTGCCCGTAATTCTGTTTTAGACCAGTTGTACAACGGGCAAACGATAAGCCCGGGGACAAAGATCCCGATGGGGAGCAGTGTCACTTTGGTATTAGGTTCGGGTATTGGTGATGTTGATTTCCCTGTTCCCGACCTGACCGGTATGACCTATGCGGATGCAAAAATGCTTATAGAATCCGATGGGCTCAATTTTTTTTCGGTGATCACCGATAATGATGTAAAAGATACTGCCAATGCTTACATCTATTGGCAAAACCCGCCAAGGTATAATGAGGATCATGTATTGCAGCGTATTTTTGTCGGCCAGACAATAGATATAAAATTAAGTTCTCAAAAACCGGTTGCAGCAGACACCATTAAACAAATCAATTGACAAAATTTATGCAAAACATCAGTGTTGAGGAATTGAAACTCAGAATGGACAATGGAGAGAAAATAAATCTGATTGATGTGAGAGAGCCTGCAGAAAATGCTGCTTTCAATATCGGGGGAAAATTGATCCCTCTGGGTAAGATCCAAAATATGCAGATCAGTGAAATAGAAAACCTGAAAGAGGGAGAATTGATCTTCTATTGCCGCAGCGGGTCCCGCAGCATGGTCGCCTGCCTTTTTTTAGAAAGCTTTGGATTTAAGAATACAAAGAACCTTACCGGCGGAATGCTGGAATGGCAAAATAAATTCGGGAACGGAAAATAAATGACCGGAACGGTCTCCTCCTGATTTGCGTATTTCCCGGTTTAAAATTTTACATTCAATCCCATCATAAAATTGATTCCGGCCATCGGGAAATAAAAATTGTTGACCGAGAGTTTTCCTCCGGAAAAATAATTGTAGGTATAACCTCCCGATTCATACTGTGCATTGAAAAGATTATTCACCATCAACATCAGCTCTGCTTTTTTCAGCCATTTATAACTGAAGGAATAGATCGCTCTCAGATTCTCAACGAAGAAAGGATCTATTGCCCTGTCATCATGTTGTGTATTGTCAAGATATTGCCTGCCTACATATTTGCTGAGCAAACTGATCTCAAGATTTTCATAGGGAAAGAAACTGATCGTTGCACCACCGATCACAGAAGGGGATAAAGCAATGTTGGTGGAATGATAGCTGTTGATCTTTTGTCCTCCGTTATCATAGTCATCAATGTATTCTGTAAAATTCATGATCTTATTTTGGCTCAGGGATAGATTGGCTGCAGCATGGATCCATGAATAAGGCCTTATCCCACCCTGCAGTTCGATGCCTGCCCTGTAACTGTCCGGTATGTTGGTCCTTGTATAAGCTCCGATATCATTGATCTTTCCGGTAAGTACCAGTTGATCCCTGTAACGCATATAGTACAAAGTGCCGCTCCAACTGTAAGTTTTTTCGGAGTGTTCAATGCCGGCCTCAAAGTCATGCAGCGTTTCCGGTTTGGGTTGCTGCGACTGATTGGCTTCAAAGTCGTCACGGTTTGGTTCATGCCTCCCAAGCCCGTAAGAAAAATATCCTTTCCATGAATTTTTAATATAACTGATACCTGCCTTGGGATTAAAAAAGTTGAAATGATTACGGAGGGAAAGTCCGGGGTTATTTTCAAACCCGTTGATATTATATTTTATATGGCGGAACTGGAGATCCAGAAAATAATACCAGTGAAGGGCAAACCGGGTTTGTTGTTTCAGAAAAATATTAAGATCGGTTTTAAATGCATCATTATCATAATATGGCGCAGTTCCCGTCAGTCCATTCAATGCCTTGATCACGATCCCATAATGGTCACCCGAATATTGTGTATATCCTCCGCCTAAAGTGGCCTGTGTTTTTTCATCGTTGTATTGAAAAGAAAAAATATCCCCAAAGAAATGATTGCTCAGCCACCGCCGCCGGACCAGATCGGTAATACTGATAGTGTCCGGGCCGATGACAGGATAGGGTAAATTATATTTTGAGTAATCCTGCCCGGCTTTATATTCTTCATAATACCCTTTGCCCCTGGTGTAGAAAAGAGCTGTGTTGAAAGTAATCTTTTTTCCCAACCGGTGATCATAGAATAACTGGTAATGAGTCTGCCGGTAATTATCGGTCTGGTTAGGATAGGGGCCATCCGGATCTTCCATTCCTGCATAATTGATCCTTCTCCTTCCTGCTTTCAGGTCTTCTTCCGGCACGCCGTACCAGGCCTGGTATGTTTTTTCTTTTCCGGAAAAAATATTAAGCCTGAGTGAAGAGGAATCGCCAATGTATGCCGTGCTGAAATAAAATGATCTCAGGGCACTGCTGGCCCTGTCAATGTATCCGCTGCTGCTGATCGTTGAAAGACGGAGGTCTGCAGTGTAGTGTGTGCCGATAAGCCCTGTTCCTGCTTTTAAAGTGCTTTTTATCGTATTGAAAGAACCAAAAATATTGTTCAGTTCCAGGTATTTATCGCGGTTTATTTCATTAGTGCTGAAATTGATACTGGCGCCGAATGCACCGGCTCCGTTGGATGAAGTTCCCACCCCCCGCTGGATTTGAATACTGTTTACAGAAGAAGCGATATCGGGCAGATCAACGAAATAGCTGATCTGTGATTCGGCATCATTATAAGGTATCCCGTTCAGGGTGATATTGATCCTCGTCCCGTCAGTGCCGCGGATATGAATTCCTGTATAACCGATCCCTGTGCCGGCATCCGAGTTGACGACAACAGAAGGCGTCTGGTTCAAAATAAAAGGGAGGTCCTGCCCGGAATTGTTTTTTTCAATATCCTTTTTCGACAGGTTGGTAATCGAAAAAGGAGCATTGGCGGGAGCACGGACCGACCGCACTTCAACCGGGGTCAAAGTATAAAAACTGTCTTTTTGATTTTCATTCTGCTGAATTTGCTGTGCTGCCAATGAAATGCAGCATAGAATGAAGCAACTCATAAATGCAATCCTCTTCATTTTTAAAATCATTTAGTTTTAAATAATGAGAGGGAAATGCTGTGGAGAAAGGAAATAAGAAACGTCCTTCCCTGCGCAGGCATTACCCTGATCAGGTCCTACGGGTATGATCTCAGTCACGCCCTGCCGGCAGGCAAGGCAAAACACCCCGGGAAACACTGAAAATTCTGAGGCTTTCAAAACGAAAGCAAAAGAACTTATGCAAAGTTACGGGAGAAAAATTATTTGATAGTTGTAACTTTTTAGTCGTTGTCTTCGTATAACACAAAACCAGCTTTATGAAGAATATATTTTTGATGTTTTTGCTGATAATCTTTTTCGGCAATTTCTCTTTCAGCCAGAAAATAATAAATGACCCTAATGTTGAGAAAAGGATTGTAGGCAGTTTTCACGGAATTGATGTGGCCACGGGAATAGAACTGACCCTTACAAAAGGAGATGCCGAAGAAGTGGCGGTAAGTGCTTCAGAATTAAAATACAGGGATAAGATCGTGACCGAAGTGGTCAAAGGTATATTGAAGATCCATTACAAAACAAAGACAGGGGCTGTCAACCGTGTTGATAAAGCTAAGGGGCTCAAGGCTTATGTATCCTGTAAATCACTTGACCTGCTGGATGTAAGCACCGGCGCTAAAGTGAACCTGATTGATAAACTTGAATCACCCCTACTGGATTTGAAAGCAAATACGGGAGGCCAGGTAAAGGGGGAGATCAGTATTGGCATGCTGAAAGTAGATCAGAGCACCGGCTCTAAAATTACACTGACCGGAAGAGTGGACCATCTGGATGCAGCTGGAAGCACAGGCAGTAAATTCATGGGTGAAAATTTAATTACCAATTCCTGTAAAGTGGAAATGAGCACCGGCGCCGGCATTTATATTTCAGTGGAGAAACAGCTAAGCATAAAAGCAAATACCGGAGGTTTTGTAAAATATAAAGGAACTGCAAACGTGGATTGGATCAAAACCCATAGTGGCGGAAAGGTTTCAAAAATTTAAGAATCTAAAATTATAATCATGAAAAAGATACTTGGCCTGATCCTGGCAACGGCGGTATTCAGTGTTGCCACCGCACAAAAGGTCATCAATGATGCGAATGCGGAAAAAAGAAGTGTTACCGCCTTTCATGGGATCTCTGTCTCAGGCGGTATTGATGTTTTTCTGTCTCAGGGTGAAGAAGCCCTGGCTGTCAGTGCATCCGAAGCAAAATACAGGGACCGGATAGTGACAGAAGTGAAAGATGGCATCCTGAATATCCGGTTTGATAACGATGGCAATTTCAGGTTTGGATGGGGCGATCACAAATTGAAAGTCTATGTTTCATTTAACAATTTAGACAGGATCAAGGCGAGTGGGGCCTGCGACCTGATGATACTCGGGGATGTCAAGGCAGATGACTTGCTTATTGAACTTTCAGGAGCTTCTGATCTGAGGAGCGAAAATATATATGCAAAGAACCTGACCATCAGATTGAGCGGAGCTTCGGATATGAAGATTGCAGGGACAACCGGAAGGTTGAAAGTAGATGTAAATGGCGCCAGCGATTTTAAAGCGTATGATCTGGTGACTGATTATTGTGATGCTTTTGCATCGGGTGCCAGCAGTATCCGCATCACTGTCAATAAAGAATTGACGGCAAAAACGAGCGGCGCCAGCGATATTTATTATAAAGGTGATGCCGTGATCACGGAATTGAGGTCAAGCGGCGGAGCCAGTGTCTCAAAAAAGTCATAACAATAAAGGGTATAGCCGGTACAGCCGTTGTAATTTGTTGCAACGGCTTTTTTCTTTGGATGCAAACCAATATAAGGTTATCTTTGCAGCCCACATCGCGAAGTAGAGCAGCGGTAGCTCGACGGGCTCATAACCCGTAGGTCGGAGGTTCGAACCCTCCCTTCGCAACAAAGAGATTCCGCCACAAGGCGGATTTTTCTTTTCAGAGAAGAATTAGTTCTTAATAATTGTTGTCCGGTCAAAATGGATGATCTGAAGTTGGGCAGGAATAAGAAGTTTGCGTAGTACATACCCGCCTTCGGCGGACAGGGGTTCGAACCCTCTCGTCGCAGCCGGGAGTTGAGGACAAAATAAATTTACTTTGTTTTACCCCTTTTATGAAAGCAGGTTTCGTCAGCATATTTGGTAAGCCTAATGCAGGCAAAAGCACATTATTGAATGCATTGATAGGGGAGAAACTTGCCATCGTTTCCAGAAAAGTGCAGACGACACGTCACCGTATCAAAGGAATCCTCACTGAAAAAGATCATCAGATCATCTTTTCGGATACACCCGGTATCATTGAGCCTAAATACAAACTGCATGAGAAAATGATGCAGGAAGTGAAGAATGCCCTGGAAGATGCCGATCTGGCTTTGCTGCTGGTTGATGTTAAAGATGATTGGAGAGATTCAGATGAACTGTTCGGTTCATTAAGATTAAAAGTGCCGGCCATTGTAGTACTGAATAAGATTGATCTTGTTGATAAAGAAAAATTGAAGGAAGCGGAAATATTTTTTTCAGGAAAGGAGTATTGCAGGAAAGTGATCAGCATTTCTGCAACTTCGGGGCTGAATAAAAAAAAGTTTATCAATTCTCTTTTGGAGTTTTTGCCTGAAGGAGAGCCTTTTTATCATAATGAAGAACTCACCGACCGGAGCACACGGTTTTTCGTTGCGGAAATGATCCGCGGGAAAATCTATGATCTGTATGAAGAGGAAATACCTTATCATACAACCGTATTGGTAAGGGAATTCAAAGAAAAGGATAAGCTGATTAAAATTTCTGCAGACATCATTGTACAGCGGGAAACCCAGAAAGGAATTTTGCTGGGAGCAAAAGGAGGGGGAATCAAAAAACTGGGATCTGCCGCCAGGAAAGAAATTGAAAATTTTCTTGGCAAAAAGATATTCCTGGAACTTTTTGTGAAAGTGAAAGAGAAATGGAGGGACAATGAAACGTATTTGAAGGAGTATGGATATTGATAATTTGCTATCAGGGGTCAAGGCAAAAGAAGATACCTGAACTTTTTAATTTTTATTTTTGACTTTTTAGTATGGGTTTTACAGTGGCAATAGTAGGCAGGCCTAATGTCGGCAAAAGCACACTCTTCAACAGGTTGCTGGAGCAGAGGAAAGCTATTGTGGATGACGTAAGCGGAGTGACCAGGGACCGGCAGTACGGGATGTCTGACTGGAACGGGAAATCATTCAATGTTATTGATACGGGAGGTTTTGTTGCAGACAGTGATGATGTTTTTGAAAAAGAAATTGCCAAACAGGTGATGATCGCCATGGAAGAAGCCAACGCAGTTATTTTCATGGTAGATGTTGCAACAGGAATAACGGAACTGGATGATTCGATGGCTGCCGTTTTACGCCGTACAAAAAAGCCGGTCTTTCTGGTGGTGAACAAGGTGGACAATCCCGAAAGAATGCTGGAGGCGACTGAGTTTTACAGCCTGGGATTTGAAAGTATCTTTTTCATTTCTTCCATATCCGGAAGCGGTACGGGAGAGTTGCTGGATGCAATTGCTGAACAGATTCCAGAAGAAGCTTCCGTTGAACCGGATGAAAATTCACAATTACCAAAGTTTGCCATCATCGGCCAGCCCAATGTCGGCAAATCTTCATTACTCAATGCCCTGGTCGGAGAGGAAAGAACCATTGTGAGTGATATTCCGGGTACAACAAGAGATACGATCCATACGCATTACAAACTTTTTAAAAAAGAATTTATACTGATCGACACTGCAGGCATCCGGAGAAAAACGAAGGTGCAGGAAAACCTGGAATTTTATTCGGTGATCCGTGCCATCCGCGCCATGGATGAAGCGGATGTCTGCCTGCTGCTGATTGATGCGACAAAAGGTCTTTCCGCACAGGACCTGAATATTTTCAGCCTGGCAGTAAGAAAAGGTAAGGGCATAGTGGTGCTGGTGAACAAATGGGATCTGGTGAAAAAAGAAACCAATACTGCAAAAGAATATGAAGCGGAATTGAAAAAAAAGTTTGCTCCTTTCAGTGATGTTCCGATCCTTTTTATTTCAGCAATAGAAAAAACAAGAATCTTTAAAGCGATAGAGATTGCACTGGAAGTATTTGAAAACAGGCAAAGAAAAATACCAACCTCAAAATTGAACGAAGTGATGTTGAAAGCCGTTCAGTCCTATCATCCGCCTGTGGTGAGAGGGCATCCCCTGAAGATAAAATTTATAACCCAGCTTCCCACACATACGCCAACCTTCGCTTTTTTCTGCAATTACCCGGATGATGTAAAGACCCCTTATAAAAATTATCTGGAGAATCAGCTGAGAAAGAGTTTTAACTTTCGCGGAGTTCCTTTGAGATTATTTTTCAGAAAGAAATAATAATCAATAAATGCCATTCCGGTCAATCGGATACCCGAACCAGTTTAAATTTTTAAGTACGGATAGACTTGTAGGATTTATTTGTGCAATCAGCTCATTTAAATTGCCGGATCAGGCCCCTGATCTGATCTTTGAATTGAATCAGTTCTTCTTCCTGTTGTTTGATGAAAGAGTTATCAGAAAGCTTTCCGATCACTTTGTCCATTTCTTTTGAATTATCGTACATCATTTTCCGGAATTCATTGAAATAATCTTTGGACCGGGATTCATACACTTCTTTGACCATCCATTCTTTTGTATCGGCTGCACGGGTAAGCAATTGGATGAAAAGGTTTTTTGTGAAAGCTGACCTTTTAATGTTCATGATCTCGATAAGCGAAGCAAATGAGTGCTGGAATTTTTGTTCTTCATAAAGCATGCTGTTCTTGTAGTAGAATCTATGTATATCATCCCAGTTTTTAGCCTTCCCCGTTTCAATATTTCTGATCAGTGAATTGAGAGATGATGCCGGGATCAGTTGCCCCCCGATATTGGCCCAGCTTTCTCTTTTTGCTTTCATGGGCAGCGCCTGCTTTAATTGTTGCCAGCCTTGTATCTTATTTTGTGAAATGAAACTGATCAGTTGGGAAACGCCGTAATAAACGATCAGTTCTTTATAGATCCTGTATGCATGTGCGGCTTTTACCACTTGCACCTTCCGGTCGGAATGCTCAAATCCCTCTGCAAGGATCTCCAGCTTTTCAACCACCGTATCCTGCTTCTCTAAAAGCTGAATTCCGGTTTTGGCCCAGTCTTTTTCGGAAATATTTTTCTTTGTATTCAGTGCATATGCTTTGCCGGTAAATTTTTTCAGAAGCTCCAGGGCGTCGAATATTTCATTCACGCTGTCCGGCGCCAGAAAATCGTATTCAAGTTTTTGTGTCTTGTCGCTGCGCTTATCCCGCTCGGAATATTTTCTTTCATTTCTGCCTAATGCATACATGTTATACATGAACCAGTATGCCGGCATCACGATGAGTTGATCTTTGCTTTCATCATTGCTTATCAGTGAAAATGGGACCGGAATATTCAGTTCATACGGATAATCTCCTTTGGCGATCAGGGTGAAAGTGGCAAATTTTGAATTATGTTTTAAGCTGACACACAGCCCCGGCCAGAAACCCCGGCCGGCCAGCAATTCACCATCCGCTCCGCGTGAATTATGATTGGAGCCGATGGTTGCACCTGCCGCCATATTGCTTTGACCCATCACCAGTGATGCACATAAAAAAGAATTGTTATGGTGTTGTTCATGTGCAGGAAAGATCAGTGAATTCAATACTTCGCAGCAGGAGATGGTGGAATTATCTCCAAGATAGGAGTTGATCAGTCTTGCACCGTATTTCAATTGTGAGTTAGAAGCAAGAATGAAACGCACTGCTTTCACTCCGTAAAATATCCTGCATCCGAATCCGATGATACCGTTCACCAGTTCGCTTCCTTCTCCGATTTGTGTTTTTTCTTCGGGAGAAGAATTGATGGTCAGGTTTTTCAGCTTGTTGGCTCCTTTCAGATAAGCGTCACTTCCTATCCATACATCTTTGATGATGCCGCTGTTTTTGATCACGGTGCGGTCGCCGATCTTTCCGTAATATCCTCTTTGACGATCAAATTTTTTTTCAGTGAATTCTTTGAACTTTTGCATCAGCTTGTCATTGCCACGGTATTTGGCCCACAGGTATGCATCGCCGGGCTGCATTCCATTGAAGGGCATCACACTACGTCCGCCATTTTCATTGCAAAGCTCCAGCCATATCCGCACCGATTCGTTTTCCCCGTCTTTGATGATGCCGTTTCCGAATTTGGAATGGCTGGTCGTGCAGAGTTCATTTATATTGGCCAGCATCACTTCATTGCCAATGATGTAATGGCTCATGTAGTTCACATTGTTGATGGCTACATTATCACCCAGGTCGCAACTGATGATGGTGCTGTTGTATAACCCCACCTGCATACGCAGGTTATTGAATTCATGATAAAAAGGCTCCAGCTTCCCGATACGCACCAGCCCGAAGAACTTGCAGTCCTTTACCAGTTGCGGATTAAACTCTTTTGATACAAGCACTTTATTCCAGTCATCGGAAGAATTATCATTTTTCACCAGCACTTCAATTTCATGTGCTGTCAGTTTTCTGTACCTGATGCCACTCCGGTTCTGCAGGTCACGCAGATGATATTCATCCTTTCCTTTGGGAATAAATTCCTTTGAAATGAAATTGTATCCTAATTCCGAAATGGGCTTTCTTCCGATGTTATTCATGTAAAGATGGTTTGCCGGAATAAATTCTGCTGGAACAGAATCATTCCACGGTTACGCTTTTTGCCAGGTTTCTTGGTTTGTCCACATCATATCCTTTGGCCACTCCGGTGTAGTAGGCGAGCAACTGAAGGGGAACCACACTGATCATCGGGGCAAGGATCTCATCGGCCTCCGGTACGATTATCACATCGTCACACAAAGCAGCGGTGGCCGTATCGCCTTCAGTGATCAATGCGATCACTTTTCCTTTCCTCGCTTTTATTTCCTGGATATTGCTGACCACCTTGTGATGATAAGTGTCTTTTGTTGCCACCACCACCACCGGCAGGTTTTCATCAACCAGGGCGATAGGCCCGTGTTTCATTTCTGCAGCAGGATACCCTTCGGCATGAATGTAAGAGATCTCTTTCAGTTTCAAGGCGCCTTCCAGGGCAACAGGGAAATTGAACCCCCGGCCCAGGTACAGGAAATCCCTTGCATCTTTATATTTTTCTGCCAGCTCCCTGATCTTGTCTTTTGTTTTTAAAACTTTTTCAACTTTAGAAGGAACTTCAGCAAGCTCGGCAAGTAAGCGCATATAGCGGCCCTGGTCAATGGTGCCCTTGTCATGGGCGATCTTTAATGCGATCATGGTCAGGACGGCAAGCTGTGCCGTGAATGCCTTGGTAGAAGCCACTCCGATCTCGGGGCCGGCATGTGTGTAGGCTCCGCCATGGCTTGCCCTTGCTATAGAAGATCCCACTACGTTGACCACACCGAGAATAATGGCTCCCTTTGCCTTTGCATTTTCA
>WBZO01006911.1_pt1 | contig 10750 bp, 5 predicted proteins | sample 5204261 | NCBI WGS metagenome assembly WBZO01 (sample SAMN12412400, study PRJNA552823) | activated sludge metagenome | isolation source: activated sludge from anammox sidestream of wastewater treatment plant... | place: USA: North Carolina | collected 2017-09
GTCGACGTTCTCGCGCTCGCTACGAAACGTGCTCTCGACCGTCACGCCGAGACAGTCGACCCACAGCGCGTGCAGCCGTGCCTTGCTCGTGCTGCCGACGGCGATCTGCTGCACCCCGAGGATGCGAAAGGGACGCACCGGGTTCGTCATGATGGGTGTGACGCCGATTCGAAGCGAAGCACCGGCTGGTCCACCGTCAGGCTCTCGCCTTCCTTGGCGAGAAGCTCGGCCACGACGGCGTCGCGCTCGGCGGTAATCACATTCTGCATCTTCATCGCCTCGATGACCACGAGTCGCTCGCCGGCCTTCACCTCCTGGCCAGGCTTGACCGCGACTTCGGCGAGAAGGCCCGGCATCGGTGAGAGCAGCCAGCGCGACGTGTCCGGCGGCGGCTTGTGCGGCATGAGGCGCAGGAGTTCGGCCGCGCGCAAGGGGAGCACACGCAGGTCGGCCTGCGTTCCACGATGCGACAGGCGATAGCGCAGCCCCTGGCGCTCGACCTGCACGACGAACGGCGCACCGTTGACCGTACCCGTGAGCAGGATCTCGCCGAAGCGCCAGTCGTCGCGAATCGCGTATTCCGCGTGACCGACGCGCACGTCGTAGCCGCCGGCCGCGCGCGCCACGCGCACGGGGATCTCGTGGTCCGCCCCGATCACCACGTATTCGTCGTCGATGTGCACCCCACGACCGGGAACCTGCCCTTCGATACCGGCGGCACGATCGCGGTACGCGCGATGCACCGCCGCGGCGATGGCCGCGAGAAAATCGGCGTCGCCCGCCGGCATGTCGTCGAGGCGAAAGCCGTGCGGGTACTCCTCGGCGATGAAGGCGGTCGTGAGGCGGCCGGCGCGAAAACGCGGATGCCGCACGAGCGCCGACTGGAAGAGCAGATTGCTCGCCACGCCGCGGATCACGAACGCGTCGAGCGCGTCCGCCATGCGCTCGATCGCCTCGTTGCGCGTCGCGCCGTGCACGATGAGCTTGGCGATCATCGAGTCGTAGTACAGCGGGATCTCGCCGCCCTCGACGACCCCCGTGTCGACGCGCACGCAGCCGGGGATCTCGGCCGGCGCCCGGTAGCGCACGAGCCGCCCGACCGACGGCAGGAAGCCGCGCAGCGGATCCTCCGCATTGATCCGGCATTCGATGGCCCAACCGCTACGGCGCACGTCCGCTTGCGCAAACGGCAGCGCTTCGCCGGCCGCCACGCGAATCATGAGCTCGACGAGGTCGAGCCCGGTGGTCATCTCGGTGACCGGATGCTCGACCTGCAATCGCGTATTCATCTCGAGGAAGTAGAACTTGCGATCGGCACCGACGACGAACTCGACGGTGCCGGCCGACTGGTAGTTCACGGCGCGCGCGAGCGCCACCGCCTCCTCACCCATCGCCTGCCGCGTGGCGTCGTCGAGAAACGGGGACGGCGCCTCCTCGATCACCTTCTGGTGCCGGCGCTGGATCGAGCACTCGCGCTCGCCCAGGTAGACGAGGTTGCCGTGCGCGTCGCCCAGCACCTGGATCTCGATGTGGCGCGGCTCCTCGATGAACTTCTCGATGAAGACACGATCGTCGCCGAAGCTCGCCGCAGCCTCGGCGCGGCAGGCGAGGAGCCCGTCGCGGGCCTCGCGGTCGTCGTACGCGACGCGCAGGCCCTTGCCGCCGCCTCCGGCCGACGCCTTGATCATCACCGGATAGCCGATCTCGCGCGCGACACGCACGGCGTGGTCGGCGTCCTCGATCACGTCGGTGTAACCCGGAATCGTGCTGACCTTGGCCTGCACGGCGAGCTTCTTGCTCGCGATCTTGTCACCCATCGCCGCGATCGACGCGTGCTTGGGGCCGATGAAGACGATCCCCGCGGCCTCGAGGTCGCGCGCGAACGCCTCGTTCTCCGAGAGGAAGCCGTAACCCGGATGGACGGCCTGCGCGCCCGTCGCCCGGCAGGCGTCGATGATGCGATCGGCGCGCAGGTACGACTCACGCGACGGCGCCGCACCGATGTTGACCGCCTCGTCGGCGAGCCCGACGTGACGCGCGGTGCGGTCGGCATCCGAATACACGGCCACCGTCTGGATGCCCATCCGACGCGCCGTCTTGATCACCCGGCAGGCGATCTCGCCGCGGTTGGCAATGAGGATCTTCGTGAACATGCAAGCGCCGTCGGTGCAGGATCGTCGGGAAATATCGCGGTAGTGCGTGGGCGTCACAGCGGGATGTTGCCGTGCTTGCGCCACGGATTGTCGACCTTCTTGTCGCGCAGCATCGCGAGGCTGCGGCAGATCCGCTTGCGCGTCTCGTGCGGCATGATGACGTCGTCGATGTAGCCGCGCCGGCCGGCGATGAACGGATTGGCGAACTTCTCGCGGTACTCGGCCTCGCGCGCGCTGATCTTGGCGGGGTCATTCTTCTCGTCGCGAAAGATGATCTCGACCGCGCCCTTCGGTCCCATCACCGCGATCTCGGCCGAGGGCCAGGCGAAGTTGACGTCGCCGCGCAGATGCTTGCTGCTCATCACGTCGTACGCGCCGCCGTACGCCTTGCGCGTGATGACGGTGACCTTGGGGACCGTGCACTCCGCATACGCGTACAGGAGCTTGGCGCCGTGCTTGATGATGCCGCCGTACTCCTGCGCCGTTCCCGGCATGAAGCCAGGAACGTCGACGAAGGTCACGATGGGGATGCCGAAGGCGTCGCAGAAGCGCACGAAGCGTGCCGCCTTGATCGAGCTCTTGATGTCGAGACAGCCGGCCAGCACGAGCGGCTGATTGGCGACGATGCCCACCGGCGCCCCCTCCATGCGGGCGAAGCCGATCACGATGTTGCGCGCGCTGTCCGGAGCGAGCTCGTAGAACTCGCCGTCGTCGACGGCCTTCGTGATGAGTTCCTTCATGTCGTACGGCTGGTTCGGATTCGCCGGCACCAGCGTGTCGAGCGAGCGCTCGAGCCGATCCGCCGGGTCGTTGCTGGGCCGCAGCGGGGGACGCTCGCGATTGGACAGCGGGAGGTAGTTGAAGAGGCGCCGGACCATGAGGATCGCCTCGACGTCGCTGTCGAAGGCAAGGTCAGCCACCCCCGAGCGCGTCGTGTGCGTGACCGCGCCGCCGAGCTCCTCGGCCGTGACCTCCTCGTGCGTGACCGTCTTCACCACCTCGGGGCCGGTCACGAACATGTACGACGAGTCCTTGACCATGAAGATGAAGTCGGTCATCGCCGGCGAATACACCGCGCCGCCGGCGCAAGGACCCATGATGAGCGAGATCTGCGGAATCACGCCGGACGCGACCACGTTGCGCTGGAACACTTCGGCGTAGCCACCAAGGGAAGCGACACCCTCCTGGATGCGCGCCCCGCCGGAATCGTTCAGCCCGATGACGGGCGCGCCGACCTTCAGCGCCTGGTCCATGATCTTGCAGATCTTCTCCGCGTGCGCTTCGGAGAGCGAGCCGCCGAAGACGGTGAAGTCCTGCGAGAAGACGAAGACGAGGCGACCGTTGATCATCCCATAGCCGGTGACGACGCCGTCGCCGGGTACGCGATCGCGGTCCATGCCGAAGTCGTGGCTGCGATGTTCGACGAACATGTCCCATTCCTCGAACGAGCCGCGGTCGAGCAGGAGCTCGAGCCGCTCGCGCGCTGTGAGCTTGCCCTTGGCATGCTGCGCGGCGATGCGCCGCTCGCCGCCGCCCAGCCGCGCCTTGGCGCGCATCGTGTCGAGTTGGCGAATGATGTCGTGCACGGTGGTCTACCCCTTGCCTTTGCTGTCGTTGCATGCGCCCGCGGCTGCATGGTCGCGCAGGAGTTGCGCCGCCGCCGCGGTGGGTGTCAGCGTACCGTCGCCGACTTGGGCGAGCACTCCGGGCAGGAGGCTCGCCACCCGGGGATCGGCGCGAAAGCGCTCGCGCAGGCCGGTATCGATGAGATGCCACATCCAGGCGAGCGCCTGCCGCCGCCGCTTGGCGGCAAGCTCGCCGCTCGCCGCGAGCGCATCGCGGCAGGCGACGATCGCATCCCACAAGGGCGCGATGCCCTCGCCGGTCGCGGCACTCGTGCGCAGGACCACGGGCTGCCAGGATGGCGAAGGCGTTCGCAGGAGCGAGAGCACGCCTTTCATCTGCATCATCGCGCGGCGTGCCGCATCCGGGTCGAGGTCGGCCTTGTTGTAGACGATCACGTCGGCCAGCTCGACGACCCCCTTCTTCATCGCCTGCAGGTCGTCACCTGCTTGCGGCAGCTGCATGAGTACGAAGACGTCGGCGAGGTTCGCGACGTCGATCTCGCTTTGGCCCACGCCCACCGTCTCGACGATCACCACATCGAAGCCGGCCGCCTCGACGAAGAGCATCGCCTCGCGGGTGTGCGCCGCGACGCCTCCGAGCGCGCCGGACGATGGTGACGGGCGGATGAAAGCTTCCGCGTGCCGCGACAGCGCTTCCATGCGCGTCTTGTCGCCCAAAACCGAGCCACCGGAGACGCTGCTCGACGGATCGACCGCAAGCACCGCCACGCGCCTTCCCTGCGCGACGAGATGCAAGCCGAGCGCTTCGATCAGCGTCGACTTGCCCACCCCCGGGGTGCCGGTGAGCCCAAGGCGCAACGCCTTGCCCGTCCGTGGCAAGAGCGTTGCCATCACGGCGGCGGCGAGCGCCTGGTGGTCGCCGCGTGCGGATTCGGCGAGCGTGATCGCCTTCGCCAGCAGGCGACGATCGCCGGCGACGATTCCGGCGGCAAGGCGCGCGCACTCGCCGGCCGCCTCCGCCACGGCTTGTGGCTCGACGCTCAACCCGGCTCGGACGCGACCGCCTGTGCGGCGCGGATCTTGGCGAGGACATCCGCGGCGCACACCGCGATGGCGGTGCCCGGACCATAGATCCCGGCCACGCCTGCCGCCGTGAGCATCGCGTAGTCCTGCGGCGGCACCACGCCACCGACGAAAACCACGATGTCGCCGGCACCCTGCGCGCGCAGCGCGGCGACGAGCGCCGGCACCAGCGTCTTGTGGCCGGCGGCCAGCGTCGACACGCCCACCGCGTGGACGTCGTTCTCGATGGCCTGGCGCGCCGCCTCCTCCGGCGTCTGGAAGAGAGGGCCGATGTCGACGTCGAAGCCCAGGTCGGCAAACGCGCTCGCGACGACCTTGGCGCCGCGATCGTGACCGTCCTGCCCGAGCTTCGCCACCATGATGCGCGGCCGGCGCCCCTGCGCTTGCGCGAAGGCGGTGATGTCCGCGCCGAGCTTCTCCCACATGCCGTCCTCCGCGAACTGCGCTCCGTACACGCCGGACACGCGCTGCGTGTCGGCGCGATGGCGGCCCCACACCTTCTCGAGCGCGGTCGAGATCTCACCGACGGTGGCGCGTGCGCGCGTCGCGCTCACCGCGAGTTCGAGCAGATTACCCGTGCCGCCGCGCGCGGCCGCCTCGAGATCGGCGAGCGCTCGAGCGACGGCGGCGGCATCGCGAGTCGCGCGCAGCGCCGTCAAGCGTCGCACCTGGGCTTCGCGCACCGCGGTGTTGTCGATCTCACGCACGGGAATCGCGTCCTCCTTCGCGAGCTTGAACTTGTTCACCCCGACGATGACATCGCGACCGCTATCGATGCGCGCCTGCTTCTCGGCTGCGGCAGCCTCGATCTTGAGCTTGGCCCACCCCGATTCGACCGCGCGGGTCATGCCGCCCATCGCCTCGATCTCGGTCAGGATCGACCACGCCTTGTCCGCCATGTCCTGCGTGAGGCGCTCCATCATGTACGACCCGCCCCAGGGGTCGACCACGCTCGTGATGTGCGTCTCCTCCTGCAGGAGCACCTGCGTGTTGCGCGCGATGCGGGCCGAGAAGTCGGTGGGCAGCGCGACGGCCTCGTCGAAGCTGTTGGTGTGCAGCGACTGCGTGCCGCCGAAGACCGCCGCCATCGCCTCGATCGTCGTGCGCACGATGTTGTTGTACGGGTCCTGCTCGGTGAGCGACCAGCCCGACGTCTGGCAGTGCGTACGCAGCATCGACGACTTGGGGTGACGCGGCGAGAACGCCTGCATGATGCGATACCAGAGCAGCCGCGCGGCGCGCAGTTTCGCGATCTCGAGATAGAAGTTCATCCCGATGCCGAAGAAGAACGACAGCCGCCCCGCGAACGCGTCGACGTCCATCCCGCGCTCGAGGGCGAGCCGCACGTACTCGCGACCGTCGGCGAGCGTGAAGGCGAGCTCCAGCGCCTGGTTCGCGCCCGCCTCCTGGATGTGGTAGCCCGAGATCGAGATCGAGTTGAACTTCGGCATGTGCTGCGCCGTGTACTCGATGATGTCGGCGACGATGCGCATCGACGGTGCGGGCGGGTAGATGTAGGTATTGCGCACCATGAACTCTTTCAGGATGTCGTTCTGGATCGTTCCTGAAAGGAGCTCTTGCGCCACGCCCTGCTCCTCGCCTGCGACGATGTAGCCCGCGAGCACCGGCAGCACCGCACCGTTCATCGTCATCGACACCGAGACGCGATCGAGCGGGATGCCGTCGAAGAGGATCTTCATGTCCTCGACCGAGTCGACCGCGACCCCCGCCTTGCCGACGTCGCCCACCACGCGCGGATGATCGGAGTCGTAGCCGCGGTGCGTGGCGAGGTCGAAGGCGACCGAGACGCCCTGCCCGCCGCCGGCGAGCGCTTGGCGATAGAACGCGTTCGACTCCTCGGCGGTGGAAAAGCCCGCGTACTGGCGAATCGTCCAAGGCCGCCCGGCGTACATCGTCGCCTGCGGACCGCGCAGGTACGGCGGGAATCCGGGGAGCGTGTCGGCGTCGGGCAATCCGGCGCTGTCCTGCGCCGTGTACAGCGGCTTCACCACGATGCCGTCCGGCGTATGCCAGGCGAGGCCGTCGAGATCGCCACCGGGGGCGGCCTTCCTCGCGGCGCGCTGCCAGTCGGCGAGCGAAGGCGCGGCGCTGGCTGGCGGCGCGGTCGTCGGCGAATTCGAAGGAGGGTCAGGAGCGGCCACGGCGACGACGGGGGAGCGCGCCGCATGTGGCGGCGCAACACCGTATTCTAGCCGCCGCCGGCGGGCGTGACTCGTCGGGTCTGCGCCGCGACCGGTCGCGCGCACCCGGGACCGCAGCGATGGCGAGCCGCGCTTCGCGTCAGCGCCTCATTCGGCCGGCACGTTGGCCTCGAGTTCGGCGAGCCACGCGTCGGCGTTGCCGTCGGCCGGGGCGCGCCAGTCGCCGCGCGGCGAGAGGCTGCCCCCGGCCACCACCTTGGGACCGTTGGGCAGCGCCGAGCGCTTGAACTGGCTCTCGGCAAAGAAGCGGCGCAGGAATACCGCGAGCCAGTGGCGGATCGTGGCGAGGTCGTAGGCGCGCCGCGACGCGGCCGGGAAGCCGGGCGGCCAGGGCTCGCGTGCGGCGTCGCGCCACGCGTGCCAGGCGAGGAACGCCACCTTCGACGGGCGCATCCCGTAGCGCGTGATGTAGAAGAGGTGGAAGTCCTGCAGCTCGTACGGACCGACCACGTCCTGCGTGCTCTGGATCGCACCCCCCGCGCCGGCGGGCACCAGCTCCGGCGAGATCTCGGTGGCGACGATCGCCAGGATCACGTCGCGGGTCGCGGCGTCGACCTCACCGCGCGCGGCGACCCAGCGCATCAGGTACTGGATGAGCGTCTTGGCGAGCGAGCCGTTCACGTTGTAATGGCTCATGTGGTCGCCGACCCCATACGTGCACCAGCCCAGGGCGAGCTCGGACAAGTCGCCGGTGCCGAGCACGAGTGCGCGCCGCTGGTTGGCCAGACGAAACAGGTAGTCGGTGCGCAAGCCCGCCTGCACGTTCTCGAAGGTGACGTCGTAGTGCGCCTCACCCCGCGCAAACGGATGCTCGAGGTCGGCAAACATCTGTTGCGCGGCAGGCCGGATGTCGATCTCGGCTGCGGTGACGCCGAGCGCGCGCATGAGCGCCCACGCGTTGGCCTTCGTCTCCTCCGACGTTGCGAAGCCCGGCAGGGTGAAGCCCAGGATGTTGCCGCGCGGCAGGCCGAGACTGTCGAAGGTGCGGGCGGCGACGAGCAGCGCATGGCTCGAGTCGAGGCCGCCGGACACGCCGATCACGACGTGCTGCAAGCCGGTCGCCTGCAGGCGCTGCCGCAACCCTTGCACCTGGATGTTGAACGCCTCGAAGCAATCGCGATCGAGGCGATCGGGATCGTCGGGGACGAACGGAAAGCGATCGATCGGCCGCAGGAGGCCGACGTCGGCATCGCTTGGCGTGTGCCCGATCGTGATGCGCCGGAAGGCGCGCTCCGGATGTCCGGCGGCGCGTGCCGCCGCGTCGAAGGTCGGCGTGCGCATGCGCTCGGCGCGCAGCCGCTCGACGTCGACGTCGGTGATGGCCATCTGGCTCGCGGTGGGAAAGCGCTCGGTCTGCGCGAGCGCCACGCCCAGCTCGTGGATCGTCGCCTGGCCATCCCAGGCAAGATCGGTCGTGCTCTCGCCCGGCCCGGCCGCGGCGAAGACGTAGGCGGCCTGGCAGCGTAGCGACTGCGCGGCGCACAGGAGCGCGCGCTCGGCCGCCTTGCCGACCACCGCATTGGACGCCGACAGGTTGCACAGGATCGTCGCCCCGGCGAGTGCTCCGTCCGTCGACGGCGGTGCCGCTGCCCACAGGTCCTCGCAGATCTCGACGTGGAAGGTGAAATCGGCCCATTCCGACGCCGTGAAGACGAGGTCGACGCCAAACGGGACGCGCTGCCCGGCAAGGTCGATCTCGAGGCCGGCAAGGCCCGCCCCGGGCGCGAACCAGCGCTGCTCGTAATACTCGCGGTAGTTGGGCAGGAAGGATTTGGGCACCACCCCGGCGACCCGGCCGCGACAGAAGACGACCGCGCAGTTGTAAAGCCGCTGGTTACGGCGCACGGGTGCGCCGACGATGAACACCGGCGCGAGATCGCGCGAGGCGGCGACGAGATTTGCCAGCTCGGTGTCGACCGCCGTGAGCAGCGCGTCCTGCAGGAGAAGGTCGTCGATCGCGTACGCGGAGATTCCGAGCTCCGGGAAGACCACGAGGTCGGCGTTGCGATCCGCGGCAGAGCGCATGAGCTCGAGCGTCGAGCGCGCGTTTCGCGCCGGATCGGCGATGGCGATGCGCGGCGTGCACGCCGCGACGCGAACGAAGCCCTGCCGATGCAACGCAAAGAACGAAGAGGTCATGGCCGCGGGGTGGCGCCAGGCGCGAAGCGGACATGGTAGCCCGTGCGCCCGAGCACCACCCCCGGTGCTTGACACCGCGTAGCTCGCGCCGCCCGGCCGTGGCGGGCCGCGGAACCCGGCGCCCCGCAGCGGGACCCGCGGGCTCGCGGGTCCCGTCTTCCCGGTCTACAGCTCGTCGCCCCGCAGGCTCGGCCCGCACGCCGCGATGACGTCGGGGCCGGAGCCCTCCGCGATCCACCCGGAGCCCACGAGCGCGTCGCGCTTCGCGCGGTCGCCGGTGACGTGGTGATTCGGCGCGCCACCCATGCCATTGTTGTAGGAACGGTACAAGGGCACCGTGCCGCTGCGGCAGTTACCCTGCGCGTCCGGCGGCTCGACGTAGTACGAGACCTCCTCGAACTGCCACACGTTGCCCGCCTTCAACGCCTCGCATTCGGCGCCGGCCGCGACATACACGTGCGAACTCTTCTCGCCGAACGATGCGTTGAGGAACCGGCACACGCCGACCCTGCCCGGCGCGTCTGCGGTCCAGACGCGAAAGATGTCGTACGTGCGATCCCAGGCACTGCCGAAAAGTCCGTCGCTGAGAAGGCGGTTCTCGGACGAATGCGGGGAGTGGAAATAGTGATCGAAGCCGGCGTGATACCACCCGTCCGCGAGCGCCGTTCCGGCCAGCGTTCTGGCCAAGGAGAACACCGAGATCGTATCGTGGGCGGCGCCGTTCTCGTTCAGGGCGAACGCCTTGCCCAAGCCCAGGTAGACGCGCCACGGATTGACGCCCACGTCCACCGTTTGGGTGACCTTCTCGGTGCGCAGGTCCATGATCGATACCGTGTTCGAGATACGGTTGACGATGTACAGATCGCCGCCGCCGGTGTCGCTGGTGACCTGCTGCGGCGAAGCCCCGACGGGAACGTGCCGCACGATCTCGTCGGTGTCGGTGTCGAGAATCGTCACCGTGTGGTCGAGCGCGTTCGGCAGGTAGTAGCGCCGGTATACCGTCGAGATCGTGCCGAACGTCGATCCCGCACCTATACCGGTCACCGTCTTGACGACGTTGTTGAGCGGGTCGATCACGGTGATGCTCTGGTCAAGCGTGTTGTTGACGTACACCTTGCCCGACCGGGGATCGACCGTTGCGCCGTTCGGCTGGTTTCCGGTGTTCACCCGGGCAACGACCTGCTTCGTCGCCGTGTCGATGACGTCGACGACACGGTCGAGTTGGCTCACCACGTAGACGAAACCGTGCGTCGGGTCGACCTCGCCCATGAAAGGTTGCGAGCCAACCGATACCGTGGCGACGACCTCGTTGGTCGCCGTGGCGATCACCGACATCGTATTGCTGTTGAAGTTCGAGACGTAGACCTCGCCGTCACGGAAGTTGGACGCGATGTTTCGCGGCCGACTCCCGACGGGTATGGTCGCCATGACCGCCCCCGCCTCGGCATCGAATACGGTCACGATCCCGGGCGTGACGTCGTTCACGATGTAGACCCGGTGCAACGCGGCGCTGTACACCAGACGCCGCGGATTGGGGCCGACCGGTACCGTCGTCGTCTCGTAGGTG
>WBZO01006912.1_pt1 | contig 10750 bp, 7 predicted proteins | sample 5204261 | NCBI WGS metagenome assembly WBZO01 (sample SAMN12412400, study PRJNA552823) | activated sludge metagenome | isolation source: activated sludge from anammox sidestream of wastewater treatment plant... | place: USA: North Carolina | collected 2017-09
ATCCAGCGCGGCGCGGGCTTTCGCACGTTCTCCGACACGGAAGTCCTCCTGCAGATGCTCGTCCAGCACGGCCCCGCCGGCCTGGACGAGCTGAATGGCATGTTCGCCTTAGCGCTCGTGGACCGGGCAACGGGCGAGTGGATCCTCGCCCGCGACCCCTTTGGGATCAAGCCGCTCTACTATGCCAGCGCCGGCGAGCAGCTCGTGTTCGCCTCCGAGATCAAGGCCCTGCTCGCCCACCCTGCCGTGGAAGCGCGGACGAGCTGGCAAGGATTGCAGCAGTACCTCACCTTCCAGTTCTGCCTGCACGGCGCCACGTTGTTCGAGGGAATCCAGGCGCTGGAGCCGGGGTGTTACCTTGCCGGCCGGGGAGGAGAGGTCCTTCGGAAGGTGCGCTATTGGGACACGGACTACAGGGTTGACGAGCACCACACGGAGGCCTATTTCAGGGACCGTCTCCGCTACCTGCTCCAGGACAGCGCCCGGCTGCAGGTCCGCAGCGACGTGCCGCTGGGCGCGTATCTCTCCGGGGGATTGGATTCGAGCGTCGTGGCCTCGATGGCCGCCGAGCACTTGGGAAGCTCTGTCCCTGTCTTCCACGGACGGTTTGCCGAGGGGGAGGCCTACGACGAGTCGCAATTCGCCAGAACGGTGGCCGAGTCGATCGGCGCCGAGTTCCACGAGGTCGTCCCCACGGCCGAGGAGTTCGTGGACCTGCTTCCCGCCTTGATCCACGCCATGGACGAGCCGGTGGCCGGGCCCGGCCTGTTTCCCCAGTTCATCGTCAGCCGACGGGCCGCCGAGCGAGTCAAGGTCGTGCTGGGCGGGCAGGGCGGCGACGAGATCTTCGGCGGCTACGCGCGCTACCTGATCGGCTACTTGGAGCAGGCGATCAAAGGGGCGATCTGCGAGACCCAGGAGGAAGGCCGGCACATCGTCACCCTGGGGTCCATCATCCCCAGCTTGCCGTTGCTCAAGCAGTACCAGCCATTGCTCCAGCACCTGTGGAGCGAGGGGCTCTTTGGGGAGATGGGCTCGCGCTACTTCCGGCTGATCGACCGCAGTCCCGACCTGGAGTGTCTGCTTTCCGGCGAGGTCGTCGACCAGTTCGACCGGCAGGCCGTGTTCGCCGAATTCGAGAGCGTGTTCCACCACCCCGACACGCAATCGTATTTCAACAAGATGACGCATTTCGACCAGAAGACGCTGCTGCCGGCGCTGTTGCAGGTCGAGGACCGGGTGAGCATGGCGGTCTCGCTGGAATCGCGGGTGCCGCTCCTGGACCGGCGGATCGTCGAGTTGGTAACGGCCATGCCGCCGGCCATGAAATTCGGGGGCGGACGCACCAAGCACGTCCTCAAACAGGCGGCCGAGGGCCTCTTGCCCCGCCAGGTCCTCGACCGCAGCGACAAGATGGGCTTTCCCGTCCCGCTCAGCGAGTGGTTGCGGCAGGGCCCGGTCCGCGAATTCGTCTGCGACGTGTTGGCCTCGCGGCGCTGCCGGGAGCGCGGGCTGTTCAAGCCCGAGGCCCTGGCGGCCCTGGTGGACCGCGAGGCCCGCTTCGGCCGGCAGCTTTGGGGAGTGCTGTGCTTGGAGCTTTGGCACCAGCGATTCATCGACGACGCCGCACAACGATCGGCCGAGGCACGGAGTTTTCGCAAGGCGGCATGACCACCACGCTCGACAACCCGACGCGTGCCCGCACGCTCGACGCCCTGGCCCGCTACTGGCCCCGCGGAGCGGCGCCAGTCGAGGCCCTCCCGATGCGCGAGGCCGCGGCCCAGGGCGTACAGGAGTTGCCGCCGCGGATGGAATGGGTGCGGCTGCCCGATTGGGCCGAAGACGTGGGAGTGGATGGCGTCCTCCTCGTGCCCGGCCACGTCGTGAGCGCGGCAGGCCGGCGCGCCGCATGGGAGCAGACCGACTGGCTGGCGGCGGCCCGCTGGTACTTGCACGGCACGGCCGAGCGGGCCCACGAACGGCGGTCAGGCCCCATCGACTCGTACTCATTCCGACTTCGTGGGTGGGACGAGCGGATGTGGCAGCGGGCATGGGTCAACCGCATCGCCCTGTTCCTGCGCCGCTGGGCGGCACGCGAACACGGGACGGACGAACGGACGCTTCTCGGCCCCTTGCCTCCGGCCGAGATCGTCCTCACCCACGACGTGGATGCCGTCGCCAAAACATTGGCCATACGGCTCAAGCAGACAGTCTTCCACGCCCTCAACGCGGGGCGGCTCGTGGTGGCAGGCAGGCTGCTCGGCGCCTTGCAGAAGACGGCCCACGCCGCGCGCTTCCTTCTGTGGCCCGGCCGATACTGGCGGTTCGACGAGATCGTGGCGGCCGAATCGCGCCGCGGTCTGCGGAGCCACTTCAACTTCTACGGCGGGCCGGGGGGCCGCCGCCGGACGCCGAAGCAGCGGCTCTTCGACCCGGCCTATCGTGTGGACGAGCCCCGCCTGGCGGGCGTCCTGCGGCGACTGCGCGAGGGCGGATGGACCGTGGGCCTGCACCAGTCGTTCGACGCCCGCGACGACGCCCGGCTGATGCGCGCCCAACGACGCCGGTTGGAAGAAGCGCTTGGCGGGCCGGTGACCAGTTGCCGGCAGCACTGGCTGCGGTTCTCGTGGGAGCGGACCTGGCGGGCGCAAGAGGACGCCGGGCTGCGCCTGGACTCGACCCTTGGGTTCAACGACCGTCCGGGCTTCCGCAACTCGGCGGCGCTGCGCTTTCGGCCTTGGTGCGACGAACGGCTCGCTCCGCTGGATTTGGAGGCGTTGCCGCTGGTCCTGATGGACTCGCAGCTTCATGACTACCAGCCCGGCGCTCGCGCGGAACTCGCGCAGCGGATTGGCTTCTGGCTCGACGAGGTCCGCGCCGTGCGTGGGACCGCTACGGTCTTGTGGCACCCGCACACGCTCAGCGGCGACTACGGGTGGGCAGAGGGGTTCGACGCCCTGCTCCGATTGCTCTCGGAGCGCGACGCATGAAGCCCCTTGCCATCGGACACCGCCTGCCTCGTTTCCTCGCCAAGCCGCTGTTTGGCGACCGCCGGCGAGTCGGCCCCGTTCCCCCGCCGCACGACCCCGACTGGCGCGAGTGGCAGCGGCTCTACGGGACGTTCTATGACCTCAGCCAGAAGCAGGGGATCGGAAAACGGATCAACGACGCAGGCTATCGCGTCCTCCGCAGGATCGACCTCGAAGGCAAACAGGTGCTGGAAATCGGGCCCGGAGACCTCAGCCATTTCCGCAACTGGAGGGGCAGGCCGGCGTCTTTCGCCATCGCCGACGTCGCCCCGGACTTCCTCCGGCGCAGCGAGCGCCGGCTGCGCGAGTGGGGCGTTCCATGCACGTCGCACCTCGTCCCGCGCGACGCGAGCCGACCGCTTCCCTTTCCCGACGCACAGTTCGACGTTGTCCTCTCCTTCTATTCCTTGGAACACCTCTATCCGCTATCCCGTCACCTGGAGCAGCCGTTGCGCGTGTTGAAACGGGGCGGGCTTTTCGCGGGCGCCATTCCGGCCGAAGGCGGGCTGGCCTGGGGATTGGGGAGGTTCCTCACCACGCGGCGGTGGCTCCGCAAGCACTCGACGCTCGATCCGGACAAGATCATCTGCTGGGAACACCGGAGTTTCGCGGACCAGATCCTCTCCGCCCTCGACGAGAAGTTCCTGCGCCGCCACGTGCGATATTGGCCCTGGCGTCTGCCTTGCATCGACCTGAACCTGGTCATCCAGTTCGTCTATGAAAAGCGGTAATCCCTACCTCGCCCAGGCTTGGTGTGCCTTGCCGCGGCTATTGGCGCTTTTCGATCGGGACCCCACGAGCCCGACCTTTGGGACTGGGGACCGCTTCTACTGGGCCTGGAAACTGATCGACTTCGGCAACGGCACGTTCCAAGGCGCGGCGCACGGGCTGGCGCGGCTCGTGGACGCCGGACTGTTGCCTCCCTGGTTGCCCGAGCCAGCCGCGCTGCGGCGCATCGAGGCCATGTTCCAGGGGGCCGGGCGCCTGCGGCGCCGCAACGGGAGCCTTGAGGAGGCATTCCCCCACGAGTCCTCGTTCTGCGTGACCGCGCTGGTGGCCTTTGACCTGCTTTCGGCGATCGAACTCCTCGGGGACCGGCTCGACGCCGGGCGGCGGGCCCAGTATCTGGATACCGTCCGCCCGATGGTCGGGTTCCTGCTCGGTGCGGACGAGCACCACGCATTCATCTCCAACCACCTGGCCACCGCGGCGGCAGCGCTGCTGAAATGGGATGCCGTGTCGGGCGAGACGCGCGGCGCCGTCCGGGCAGCCGCTCTTGTGCATCGCATTCTCTCGGCCCAGTCGCCCGAAGGGTGGTTCCGCGAATACGAGGTGGCCGACCCCGGCTACCAGACGCTGGCAACTTGCTATCTGGCAGATATACACCAGATGCGCCCCGATCTCCAGTTGAACGGCCCGCTCCACAGTTCGCTGCGGTTCCTCTGGCACTTTGCCCACCCCGACGGTTCGTTCGGCGGTCTATACGGCAGCCGCAACACGCGGTTCTATTTCCCCGCGGGCGTGGAGGGCCTCGCAAGGGACTTTCCCGAGGCCGCCGCCCTGGCCAGATTCATGCGGCGCTCAGTCGCCGACCGATCCACGGTCACCCTCGACTGCATGGACGAGCCGAACCTGGTGCCTATGTTCAACAGCTATTGTCAGGCCGCATCCCTGGTCGAGAACGAAGCCGAAACGGACCCTCGGGCGAGCGAGGCGACGTTGCCCTGCCTGCGCCAGAAGCATGAACGAACCGTCTTCCAGGAGGCCGGTCTGCTGGTTGACCGGGGACCGCGGCACTACACCGTAATCTCCCTCCACAAAGGCGGGGTCTGCTGCCATTTTGCCGACAACGGGGCGGCTCCCTGCGCCAACCCGGGGCTCGTCGTGCGGGACCGCGCCGGCCGGCTTTACAGCACCCAGGCCCATCAGGCCGACAACACCGTAGAGATCGACGGCGACGTGGTGCGCGTTCGCGCCAGACTGACCGCCCTGAAGCGACCCCTCCCCACGCCGATGAGGTTCTCCGCTCTCCGCCTGCTCAGCGAGACCGCAATGCGCAGCCGGTGGATCCGCGAGAAGGTCAAGAGGGCGCTCGTCGCCTACTTGATCACGGGCAAAACGCGAATTGCCGCCTGGAATCGACGGACGATCCGTCTCGGCGAGGGCCTCCAGATCGACGACCGCCTTGAAGGACGTGCCCTCGGATTGACCCGCGTGCCGCTGGGCGATTCGTTCAGCGCGATCCACATGGCCAGCCAGGGCTATTGGCAGCGACAGGACGAGGCCGCATGATCCCCCGATTCAAGCCGACGCTGGGCTGGCGCGAGATGCTCGCGCTCCTCTTGCCGCACTCGGGCCGGGCGATCGAGCGGTTCGAGGATGCCTTCGCCCGAACCATGGGGCAAAAGCACGCGATCGCGTTCGCCTACGGGCGGAGCGCCCTTTGGGCCATGCTCAAGGCACTCGGGTTGGAAGGAGTCGAGGTGGTGATGCCGGCCTACACCTGCGTGACTGTGGCCCATGCGGTCGTGCTCAGCGGCAACCGGCCAGTCTTCGTGGACATCGCGGCCGACGGATTCAACATGGACCTCGACCTCCTGGCCGGCGCGGTCACCGAGCGGACGTGGATGGTCCTGCCCACGCACTTGTTCGGCTTCCCCATGGACGTGGACCGGGTGGCCGAGATCGTGCGCGACGCCGAGGCCCGCTTCGGCCACAAGATCTGGGTCGTGCAGGACTGCGCCCACGCCTATGGTGCAAAGTGGCAGGGGAGATTGGTCTGCCAGGCGGGCGACGCCGCGCTGTTCGCCTCGAACATCGCCAAGTACATAACGTCCATCGCCGGAGGGATGATCACCTCGGACGATGCGGGGTTGGCCGCGCGGTTGCGTCGTTGCCGAAGCGAGCTCTTCCACAAGCCGCGGGGCGACACACCGGGTTGCCGCCGCCTGTACGGACTGGCCGCCGCGGCTGCGTACTCGCGGGCGTGCTATGGGCTGACGTGGTGGCTCGAGCACCGCACTCCGATTCTGAACAAGATGACCCGTTACTACGACGAGGACCGGGTGGACCTGCCCAGCGACTTCCGGCGGCTCTTGACCCCCGTGGAAGCCGCGGTCGGATGCGCCCAGATCAAACGCCTGGCGGAGTTCACGTCGCGCCGCCAGGACATCGCGCGGCGTTATCGCGACGCCCTGGCGGACGTGCGGCACTTGGCGCCGCCGCCGCCAGTGGAGGGGGCCACGTATTCCCATTTTCCCGCCACGCTGCGGGCGACGATCGACCGCGAGGAGTATCGAAGGCGGATGGCCGGGTCGGGGATCGACGTGGGCCGGGTGGTGGAGTATTGCGTTCCCGCCATGCCCGCGTATCGTGCCCGATTTGGCGAGACTTCCTGTCCGCGCGCCGAGGACGCGGCGCGCCGGACCGTCAACCTGCCGATCTCTCCCCGCCTGAGCGACTCGCAGGCGGCCCGCGTGGTCCGCGAACTCCGCCGCGTCGAAGTGGAACTGGGGCGGCACGTCCACCCCGCCCGGCAGCGGCCTCGCGCAGGCCGCTGTGACCGCGCGGCTTCCAGCGCCACGAGGCCCATCCCATAACCCTTCACAGGACTGCTCGCATGGGACTACTGCTCTTGGTGGGCCGAGACAAGACGGGAGACCGTCTGGTCAGTCAGCTTGAGCCCGCCGCGCGCGTGGCGGTCTATCGCGACGCATCGACCGACGTGCGCCGCGTGGCCCGCCTGGTCTGCCGCGGGAGGCTGGGGTTTTGGCTCTGCGCACACATGGCCGTTGCCGAATTTCGGAGACGCTCGTATCGCGTGGCGTCCTTTCCGGCCATCCGCAACAACGCCGAGTTGCTCGCAGCGATCCGACGCGATGGGCCCGCGGTCGTGTGCCTTTTCCGAGCCGGCCTCATCATTGGCCCGAAGATCCTCCAGTCGGGCACGCAGGTGGTGAACGTGCATTGCGCGAGACTCCCCGAGTTCGGCGGGCTGGGGGCCGTGGCCCGGGCGCTGCGCTGCGCGGCCTACGAACAGGAGGCCACGCTCCACCGCGTGGTCGAGGCGATTGACGAGGGCGAAGTGCTGGCTACAGAGCCGTATCGCCTCGACCCTGCCGCGACATACGCGGCGAACGAGGACATCGCCTACGACGCGGGAATCCGCCTCGTGAAGCGATGGGTTATGCACTGGAACCACGGCGCTAGTCAGGATCCCTCCGCCGCGGCTGCCTGAGATTACTTTGGCTCGTGTATCTGTCCCGCACTCAAGGACTCCCGCGTGAAGAAGCTGGCGTTCTTTCTGGGAAAGCTCCTGGTCAGCGTCTCCCTGCTCTATCTCGTCTTCCGACGAGTTGACGGGGGGGCCGTGCTTGCGATGTTCCGCCGCGTCGATTGGTGGTTCGCAGGTGCGGCATGCGTTTTGTGTCTCGGAGGGCTGGTCCTGGGGGCGTCGCGATGGATGGTCCTTCTTCCGCAGGGCGAGGCGGCGAGCAGGCCCTCATTTCCGCTGCTGCTGCGACAGTACTTTGTGGGACACTTCTACAACACGCTGCTCCCAGGCGGCTTTGGCGGAGACATCGTCCGCGGGGTGATTTCCAAGCAGCACGCCGGGACGTTGGCCAGCGCGATGGCCGCGGTCATTCTGGAGCGAATCGTCGGTCTGCTGGGAATCATCGCGGTCGCCTTCGTGTCGGCCGCCCTGTGCGGCCCCCTTCTGGTTCGCTCAGGGTTGCTTCCTGTGGCGGTATTTGGGGCCGTGGCGATTGTGCTTGGCACGGTCGGATTGATCGGATCGCTGCACCTGTTGGCGCGGGCTTCATGGCCGAATTGGCTGATCCAACGGGGGCCACCGAGGATCGCCCGTCTGGCGATTGCGGTGGACGAATACAGAGAGCGCCGGGGTGCCGTGTTGCTCAGCCTCCTTGTCACTGTGGCCATCCAACTGATTATGGTGGCGGCGGTGTACGCCATCGCCAAGGGGATTGCCGCGCCGGTCGGCTTGGTCGATTGCCTCTTGATCGTCCCGCTCATCCAACTCGTGAGCTGCATCCCGATTAGCATCAGCGGTCTCGGCATCCGCGAGGCCGCATTCGTCGTTCTGTTGGGTCAACTGGGGGTCCCGGAGGGCCAGTCACTAGGTGTGTCGCTTTTCTTCTTTGCCATTATGGTCGGCCTAGCGATCGTGGGGGGGGCGATCCACGTCCTGCCACAAGAGGCGATCGACTCACGGCGTCAGGCCCCCCGCGCCCCTGTGGAGTGACGTGGCTGCCGCGCCTGCAATGCTGTCAGGCGTGGCCGAGGACTTCGGGCTAATGGGCTGCCGGGGGGTGGGAGAGCCTGGGCTGGACTCGGCGGCAATGCCTGGCTACCATATCGCCCCCCTCACCTCGTACCAAACGCCGATCGTATGAGCATCGCCCTTCAATATGTTGGCAATGACCAAGACAGCCGCAGCAGCGGGCCCCTCGACGCGCTGCTGATCTATCCGCAGTTGGGATCGTTCGACTCCGTCCTCCGCGATATTCCGCTGAGTCTGATCTATGCAGCGACGCACTCGGTAAAGAGGGGCTACCGGGTGAAGATACTCGACTTGCGCATCGCCCCAACGCGTTGGCGCGAGGAAATCGACGCCTGTGTTTCCGAGGGCTGTCGGCTCGTGGGCCTGTCGGTGATGACCGGCAATCCAATCCGAACGTCCCTGGAGATCTCACGGTATGTCAAGAAACGCCACGGCGTGCCGACGGTGTGGGGTGGGCCGCACCCCACCATCCTCCCCGAGCAGACCCTCGCCGATGACGCTGTGGATTACGTGATTCGGGACTGGGGGTCCGAGTCGCTCTGCAAGCTCATCCAACACGTCCGGGGCGAGCCCATCGAGCCGGAAGAAATTCCCGGCCTCGGCTACAAGGCGGGCGGGCGAATTATCCTCGCCCCGCCGCGCACGTGTTTTGAAATGCTGGATTTCGCCGACTTGCCCTACCATCTCGTGGAAATCAGCGCCGACCGCTACAACCGGATGAACAACGGGGAGGTCATATTCCCAGTCTTCACCGCCCTGGGCTGTCCCTACAAGTGCTCCTACTGTATGTCTCCTGCCGTGTTGGGGAAGATCAAGGGAAAGAAATGGCTGGCGATCCCCACGGAGAAGGTGCTCGACCACGTCGCCGACTTGTTGGGGCGTTACCGGTTCCAGCGGCTCCAAATCCTGGACGATGATTCCTTTGTGGATCTCCGCCGCATGCGGCAGTTCCTCGAAGCCTATATAGCCCGTGGGTTCCCCGCGAGGTGCAAGCTGGATTTCCGCGGGGCCCGCGTCAATGAGCTCGACCGCATGGACGAGGCGTACCTCCGCTTGATGGTGGAGGCCAACGTCGAAATTCTCTTGATCGGCGTCGAGTCCGGGTCCGACCGCGTGCTGCGGGACCTGATGAGCAAGGGCATCACGCGCGAGCAGATCGTCCGCGTCAACCGCAAGCTTGCCCGGTTCCCGTCGCTCAAGCCGCACTACAACATGTTCTGCGGGGTCCCCGGCGAGACGATTGAGGACCTCTACCAGACGGCCGACCTCATCCTGGAACTCGTGCGCGACCACCCAGGCTGCTATATCGGGATTGGCGGCGACTGGAAGCCGCTCCCCGGTTCCGCGATGACCGACCGGGCGGTGGAGCAGTTCGGACTGGCGCTTCCTCAAGACCTGGAGGGCTGGGCGGCGATTGACTCGTTCGACCGGGAGGAGCATCCGAACTATCCCTGGTACACCGCCAAGACGGCCGCCATGATCCGCCTCCTTCAAGTCGCCGGGGCACTGCTGGACGCCAAGGGACGCGACTTCCATTCGTCCTTCGGACCGGTGCTGGGCAAGCTCCTCTATGCGGCGACCCTCGTTTACCGGCCCGTCCTTCGGACGCGTATGCGCCGTCGCATTACGGCCTGCTTGTTCGAATCCCGTTTGCTGGATCTCCTCCTGAAGAACCTGGCGAGGTTGGTCCCCGGCAAAGCGCCGGCGTCCTCCAACTCGGCTGTCCCCACATGATCCTCAGCGGCGCAAGACAGGCCGCGATTCGCTGGCTGGACCTGCTGGCAGGCGTGCTGGTCCTGGTATGCGTCCAGCGGCTGCTCCTCTATACCGAGGACATGGCCGTCTTTGTCACATTCGCGGCGAAGCTCCGCGATCCGGCACTCTTTGCCAAGGACCTGTGCTACTCCGCGCAACCCGATCCTCGGCACGATTCCATTGCGTTTCTATTGGCCGCACTTCCACAGGGCGTCTCTCCCTTTGCCCTGATGGCGGCGATGAACGTCGTCAGCTACGCTACGCTTCTGGCCGCGCTGCGGCGTCTGGCCACGCAAGCCGCGGGCATGCACGTAAGCGCCATCATGCCCGCCCTGCTGCTGGCCGGCGTTCGGAACGTCCTGTTCGCGGACTACTTCCTGCTTTGGCGCGGGTTCTCCACACACGCTCTCAGCGTAGCGATCGGGCTGCTGGCTCTCTCGCTGATTCTCGACAATCGCAAGCTTTCGGCGGCCTGCACGCTGCTGCTTGCCGTGCTGTTCAACGCGCGTCTGGGAGTCTTCGCGGCGGGAATCGTGTTTCTTGCCTGGTTCGCGGGCGCAGACCGGAAGTCCCGCACGTGGGCCGCCGCCGTCGTGTCCCTCTTGGTCCTTGCCGTGGCGTGCATGCTGTACCGGACGCATTACTCCTCAACCCATGACGTGAC
>WBZO01006913.1_pt1 | contig 10744 bp, 8 predicted proteins | sample 5204261 | NCBI WGS metagenome assembly WBZO01 (sample SAMN12412400, study PRJNA552823) | activated sludge metagenome | isolation source: activated sludge from anammox sidestream of wastewater treatment plant... | place: USA: North Carolina | collected 2017-09
CAGGTTCTGTTTCGGCGGTCGCCAGTCAATGTCGAAGAAGGCCGCATAAGGCGAGCTTGGGCCGTTTTCCAGAATGTCGTTCCACCACCGGTTGCCCGAACCGGCGATGCACATGTGGTTGGGGACGACATCCATCATCAATCCCATTCCATTTCGTTTCAGGTCGGCGGAGAACCCGTTGAAATCCTCTCGCGTCCCCAGTTCGGGATTGAGTTTCGTCGGGTCAACCACGTCGTATCCGTGCAGGCTGCCGCGCCGGGCCGTGAACAATGGCGAGGCGTAACAATCACTGATTCCCAGGTCGCGCAAATAGGACGTGATTGCCGCCGCCTGTTTCAGCGTGAATTGATGGTTGAATTGCAGGCGGTAGGTCGCCGTGGGAATACGAACGCGCATTGTGTTTGAACCTTTGGTCAGCCGCGTGCGGAACTCGCCATAAAAATTTTTTCGGCTGATCCGCACCGTCTTGCGGCAGGACATTCTATGTCCCGCCGCGATACGCCCTGACCGGCCTTCTTACTTTGTCTTATTTGGTCTGGTTTGAGTTGGTGCAATCGGCGCGCCGACCGAATTCGTGGGCATTTTCGGGCAAGGGTGCGGAAAGGCGCCGACAGACTGAAAACCGGGCGGTAGAAAAAATTGCGTTTGGTTTGTAACTGCTTCGAAGAAGAATACGGAACAGGCTGCAAAGTATGTATGCTCACACGATTTCTGCTTTATGGGTTGTTGGGATGGTGCGTGGAAGTATTCTGGTCAGCGATTGAAGATGCATGGAGAAATGGGGCAGGAGACTGGCGGTTGAAAGGCCAATCGTATTTGTGGAGCTTCCCGCTCTATGGATTGGCTGCGCTCCTGTTCGAACCGCTGCACGACGCGGCGCGCGCGCTGCCGTGGGTGGCGCGAGGGATAATCTACGTTGCGGGCATCTGGGCCGTCGAGTATGCGGCCGGATGGGGGTTGAAGCGAATGGTCGGCGTCTGCCCCTGGGATTACACTTCCTGCCGCCATCATCTGCACGGGCTGATAAGCTGGGATTACTTTCCCGTCTGGTTCGTCTTCGGATTCGTGTTGGAGTACCTGCACGATAGATTCGTTTTGCTCACTCCTTACATTGTCGCCGCGTTCGGCTTCTGAATAACATCACCTGAATTGCAGCTAGCCTGGTTGTGTATTGCGCAGCGACACCTGTAGCGGCTCAGTACAACCTGCCCGTCTGTCTTTTGTTCGTTCTGAATTTTGGAGATAGATTTTGAATCGGAGTTCATTGCTGAAGAGCGCGCATTTACCTAAGCGATTCTTAGAGTTAATGAGAAGTGCCTGCCTTCTTGCGTCTAATGAGAATTTATGGCGCGCCGATTGCAAAATGCAAGGCCGTGAGAAGTTACTGATTCTCATCCCGCACGACGATGAAGCAGGGACATCTGCCGGAGCTTGTTGGGGAGCAAGTTCCGCAACGTGATGGGGTTTTGGACTGTCCGGGTTGTATAGCCTTGGGGGAGGCGGCTATCCGGACAGTCTTTTTCTTTGCGATCGTTCTCAATCTGGTTCATACCGGCGCTCATCCTGTGATGAGTTCTTCAAGGAGGTGTAAGCTTGAAGGCTGAGGGCAGGAAGCTTTCCCGGATTTTCCTATTCATAATCATCGGCATTATCGTTCCGCTGATTCACGCCTGCGCGCAAGGGGCGTTTACAAGTCAGAGCAGTCAACCGCAACAGAATCCTTCCGCAAATTCCCGACCGCAAGCCTCGCCGAGGCCCGCCGGAGATTCTCAAGCAGGCGACAGGCAATGGCCGCAAGCCGCGAAAGAGTTCGCCAACAACACGGCATACGTTGATCAAAAGAGCGGGCATCCGGTCATCCGCAATATGGTGGAGATCGTTCACTGACGATGGCCCGACGCCGAACCAGCAAGCTGCGAACGCCGCCCGACGAAATCAGCGGTGAAGAGCTTCAAGCGTTGCTCAGCTATTTGCAAACCTTGAAATAACACTCCGGGAGCGGGCGCATCCCTGCGTGCGTAATTTAGCCCTACGACCGAATTGTCTCAGCCATTAACCTACCACCGCTCGCACGTGGGGATACGCGCGCTCCCGGAGTGAAAAGCGTCAGCTCTGGTTTCGCTCACTCTTGCTCGCGCCATTTGTTCGCAGGCGTACCGACAGCATCTACAAAGACGCATATTATGCGCCCGCTCGTTTGTCGAAGAGGAAGAGGTGAGTGGTGGAAAGATCTTTCAGCCGATATTGAATACGGACGCGTCCTGCAAGCGCGTCAGGCGCCGCCTGAATTCTCACTCTCTGACAATGCCTATCTTCCCTATTTCCCCCATCAATCCCGATGTGACTTTGCCAATAGATTGTTGTGATGAGCGCGGCGAGTTCCGGTTTACGAGCCGCGCGTGACGCTTGAGGTGGGGCTGATCGAGTTGGCCTCGTGGCTGGAAACGCAATCGGCGGTTGACCGCGTGACGCAGGCCAGCGCCGAACTTGCGGAAAGAGGATTGACAGTATGAAGGAGACGGATGGCGACAAGCCGGCGCCGGGCGATGAAACGGCGGCGGCTATAACCATCGGTTCTGAACAACGGACTCCTCCTTTCCCATCAGAAACCGTTTCGGACGATTACCATCCCGAACTGAAACTCGACAACGGTTCGCCGAGATCGCTCTTCAGACTTTGTGAAGGCGGCGGGCTTGAAGCGGCGCGCGCAAGCCGCAATCGTCCGGTGTTGATCACGGGCGGCGCCGGGTTCGTGGGCGCAAACCTCGCGCACAGGTTGTTGTCGGAAGGCCGTCCGGTGTTGCTGTTCGACAACCTGTCGCGACGCGGCGTCGAGCAGAACCTGCGATGGCTGCGCGCGACGCACGGGAATCGGGCGCAGGTTGAAATCGCCGATGTGCGCAACGCATTGGCTCTGGCGCGGGCCGTCGAACGCTCGTCACAGGTCTTTCACCTTGCGGCGCAGGTTGCGGTGACCACTTCACTGGACGATCCGTCGAGCGACTTCGAAATCAACGCGCGCGGCGCGTTGAACCTGCTCGAAGCTCTGCGCGCGCTCAACGATCCTCCGCCGCTCGTCTTCACCTCGACCAACAAGGTCTACGGCGCGCTCGGAGACGTGGAGCTTGTCCGCGAAGGGGCGCGGTATCAGCCGCGCGACGGAAAAATTCGAGAGCACGGCATTGGAGAAAATTGGCCTCTCGATTTTCACAGCCCCTACGGATGTTCCAAAGGCGCTGCTGATCAGTACGTCGCCGATTACGCGCGCAGCTTCGGCCTGCCTGCGGTCGTCTTCAGGATGAGTTGCGTCTATGGCCCGCGGCAATTCGGCACTGAAGACCAGGGCTGGATCGCGCACTTTCTGATTCGCGCTATTCAGGGTCAGCCGCTCAACATATACGGCGACGGCTGCCAGGTGCGCGACGCGCTGTTTGTCGAAGACCTGATCAATGCGTTCATGCTGGCGCAGAAAAACATGGCGGCCATCGCAGGTCAGGTTTTCAACATCGGCGGCGGCCCGTCCAACACCGTCAGCCTGCTGGAACTGATCAACCTGATCAGCGAGATCGAAGGGGCGGCGCCCGAAATCCTGTTCGGCGAATGGCGCACCGGCGACCAGCGTTATTACGTGTCGGACACACGCAAATTCCAGCGCGCGACCGGCTGGCGTCCGCGAGTGAATGTGTTCGACGGCGCCTGCCGATTGCGCGAATGGCTACGTGAATGGCTGCGTGAACGGGCGCCGAAAGCGGGCGGCGCCGCGCGCGCAGTGGCGACCGGGTGAATTCTCCGCTCCGCCCCGGACGCGGCCAGACGTGAAAAGATTTGATTGAACCTGCATACCTGTAATTTCAACGCCGCCGTGCGGCGTAACTCCGGCCTTGCCAATCGCGCCGGTTTTGAAAGACCGGCTTGAACAATTGAATCGAACAGTCTGCCCGGAAATGCATTTTTGCCGGCAGGCTCTTCAGCGCGAAAGATCAAAGGAACAAAGGATCAAAGAAAAGTAATGGCCTATTCATCAACCGTCTTAGCGCCCAAACCCATTGCAACCACGATGCGCGCAGCCACCATCACGGGGCCGAAGAAAACGGAAATTTCCGAAATGATAATTCCCGAACCGGCGGCCCACGAAGTCCGCGTGCGGATCGAAGGCTGCGGCGTGTGCGCGTCGAACATGCCCGTGTGGGAGGGGCGAAACTGGTTCAACTATCCGCGCGCCGCCGGGGCTCCGGGGCACGAAGCCTGGGGCCGCGTTGACGCCGTCGGTAGCGAAGTGAGGAATTTCCTCGTCGGCGATCAGGTGACGATGCTCTCTTATCACGCCTTTGCCGAATACGACGTAGCCAGATCCGATGAAGTCGTGCCGCTGCCGGATTCGTTAATCGGGAAACCGTTTCCCGGTGAAGCGTTAGCCTGCGCGATGAACATCTTTCGTCGCGCCGAGATCGAGCCGGAGCAGAACGTGGCGATCATCGGCGTGGGCTTTCTGGGAGCGTTATTGACGCAGTTGGCCTCGCGCGCCGGGGCGCGGGTGATTGCGATTTCACGGCGGCCTTACGCGCTGGATGTCGCGCGCGACGCCGGCGCCGCTGAGACGGTTCCGATGAAAAATCACCTGCGGATCATCGAAGAAGTGATCGAACTGACTTCCGGCGAAGGCTGCGACCGTGTGATCGAAGCCATCGGCGAACAGTGGCCGCTCGATCTGGCTACGGAAGTGACACGCGAACGCGGGCGGCTGATCATCGCCGGCTACCATCAGGACGGGCCTCGCCAGGTCAACATGCAGTTGTGGAACTGGCGCGGACTCGATGTCATCAACGCGCACGAACGCGATCCGCGCGTTTACGTCGCGGGAATGCGCGAGGCGATCAACGCCGTCGCGAAAGGACAGCTCAACCCCGCGCCGCTTTACACGCACACATTCAAACTCGACCAAATTGATCAGGCGATGGAGATGATGCGCGATCGTCCTGACGGCTTCCTCAAAGCCGTGATCACGATGTGAGGATCGCGAATGGATTCATCAGCGGCGCAACTGATCACAGGGTGGGAAGCGGGGCTATCGGTCAATGACCGCGTCGCGCGGCGCAAACCGAGGCTGGGTTTTCTGGGTGTGGGTTGGATCGGACGGCGCCGGATGGAAGCGGTCGCCAACAGCGGTCTGGTTGAAGTCGCGGCCATCGCCGACACGTCGAGCGAGATGGCCGAAGCGGCTGCGGCGGTAGCGCCGGGCGCCGAATTGAAGGGATCGCTCGAAGCGCTGCTGGACGCGGGCGTTGACGGCGTGGTCATCGCCACGCCGAGCGCGCTGCACGCCGAGCAGTCAATCGTCGCTCTCGAACGCGGCGTGAGCGTCTTCTGCCAGAAACCGCTTGGCCGCAGCGCAGCCGAAACGCGCCGCGTGGTCGAGGCCGCGCGGCGGGCGGATCGGCTGCTCGGCGTTGACCTTTGTTATCGCCACCTCGCCGGAGCGCCGAAGATTCGTGATCTGATTCGCGGCGGCGAACTGGGACGCGTCTACGCGATTGACCTGGTCTTTCACAACGCCTACGGACCTGACAAAGACTGGTTTTACGACCGGCGGCTTTCGGGCGGCGGATGCGTGATGGATTTGGGAATTCATCTGGTTGATCTGGCGCTCTGGGCGCTCGATTTTCCGCGAGTCGAAAATGCCAGCAGCCGCTTGTTCGCTGGCGGTGAGCCGCTCGGCGAATTGAACAGAGTCGAAGATTACGCCGCTGCGCTGTTGACGCTCAGCGGCGGCGCGGTGGCGCAGATGGCCTGCTCGTGGCGTCTGCCCGCAGGCTGCGATGCGGTCATCTCGGCGAATTTTTACGGCACGCTCGGCGGAGCGGCGATGCGGAACGTTGGCGGATCATTTTATGACTTCATCATCGAACGCTTTCACGGAACGAGATGCGAAACGCTGGCTGGCGCGTCCGATGGAGAAACCGGCGATTGGAGCGGGCGCGCGATTGTCGAATGGGCGCGCGGTGTGGCTGCCGGTGGGGGCTTCGATCCGGCGGCTGAACGATTGGCAGACGTTGCCTCTGCGCTCGACGCGATCTATGCAAACAGATGGCGTTGAACGAAGAGGTGTAATTGAAACACACACCAGCGCCGCTCGCGGCGCTGATTAACAGGAGAAATCATGGAAAAAGAGAATCTCACAGAACAGGAAACTACGAGCATGAATCAGAGCGGCGCTGGCGATGTGGGGCAGCTCGACATGAGCAACCCGATTGCGGGCGGAATCGTGAGCCAGATGGCGGTTCAGGAAAACGTCACGCTGGGCGGCGGCGACCTCGCGGGCGACCAGAACCTCAATGCGGAAAGCAGCGAAGCTCCGGCGCCGGTTGGCGACGTTAGCTCTGAGACGGTGAGCGGGGCGGAATCGGAAAAATGATCCGCTCTGATGTCATAAACAGCAATTATGCCTATCCGCGGACGCAGCCCGATTCAAGGCTGCGCCCGCGCCTTCGATGGCCTGCGCCCGCGTCATCGCCGAGGCGAATTCTGATGACCGCCGACGCGGTGGGCGGCGTGTGGACTTACGCGCTGGAACTGACGCGCGCGCTGGCGGAGCGCGGCGTCGTCGTCTCGCTGGCGACGATGGGCGCCCCGCTCTCTTCGTCGCAGCGCGCGGAGGCTGAGCGCATCGCCACCCTCGAAGTTTTTGAAAGCGACTACAAGCTGGAATGGATGGATGACCCCTGGAGCGACGTCCTAGAGGCGGGCGACTGGCTGCTGTCGCTGGAAGAGCGCATCCGGCCCGATGTCATCCACCTGAACGGGTACGCGCACGGAGCGATTGGCTGGCGCGCGCCGGTGTTGGTAGCCGGTCATTCGTGCGTGCTGTCGTGGTGGCAAGCTGTGCGAGGCTGCGCCGCGCCTGCGCAATGGAATCAGTATCGCGCCGAAGCCGCGCGCGGGTTGTCCGCCGCGAATATCGTCATTGCGCCGACGCGCGCAATGCTGGCGGCGCTCGAAGATCATTATGGCCCGATCCGCGATGGGCGAGTCGTTTACAACGGGCGCGACGCGTCGCTCTTTGAAGTGAGAGCGAAAAGCGATTTCGTGATGGCCGCCGGGCGGTTGTGGGACGAAGCCAAAAACATCAGCGCGTTGGGACGCGCCGCCTCGCAGATCGTGTGGCCGGCGCTGCTCGCCGGAGATCAGAAACATCCGAACGGATCGGATGTTGATGTTGTCTTCGCGCCCAACGTTCATTTGCTCGGACAATTGTCTCAACAGCAGATCGCCATCTGGCTTTCGCGCGCGGCCATTTACGCCCTGCCAGCGCGTTACGAACCGTTCGGGCTGTCGGCGCTTGAAGCGGGATTGTCGGGTTGCGCGCTGGCGCTCGGCGACATTCCCAGCTTGCGCGAAGTCTGGGGCGATGCGGCGGTCTTCGTCCCGCCGGACGACATCGGAACTTTGCGCGACGCGATTGAGGAATTGATGGAGAACACGGCATTGCGCGCGGATTACGGAGCGCGCGCCCTGATACGCGCCCGTGAATTCACGCCTGAGCGCATGGCCGCCGGTTACCTGAAAGCCTACGCCGATTTGATGGCGGGACGAGATGAGAAAACACCCCACATGGTGACGAATTATGGCGTTTGAAAATTAACTACGCCAACAGCGTAGGGGCGGGTTTTCCCCGCCCGCATCCGCTGTCAAGGCGCTTGGGCGGGGAAAACCCGCCCCTACGCTCAAAGACCATCATTCGTCACTACGTGGCTATCTTCTGAGGGACGCATGCGCGTAGTGATGTTTTACCACTCGCTGTTGTCGGACTGGAATCACGGCAACGCCCACTTCCTGCGCGGCGTGGCGCTCGAACTGCTCGACCGCTGGCACGAGGTCAAAGTCTACGAGCCGCACGACGCGTGGAGCCTGAAAAACCTGATCGCCGAACGCGGCGAAGACGCGCTCCGCGATTTCAGCGAGGCTTATCCAGCGCTCAAAAGCGTTCGTTACCGGCTCGATCAACTCGATCTGGACGAAGCTCTGGACGGCGCGGATCTGGTGATCGTTCACGAATGGAACGATCACGAACTGGTCAGGCGCGTGGGCCGGCATCGCGCCCAGGCCGGAAATTACCGGTTGCTTTTTCACGACACGCATCATCGTTCGATCACCGATGCGGATGGCATTGCGGCTTACGACCTGTCGAGCTACGACGGCGTGCTGGCGTTCGGCGGAGTGATTCGTGACTTGTATTTGTCACGAGGGTGGGCCGAGCGCGCCTGGGTCTGGCACGAGGCCGCCGACATCCGCACCTTTTACCCGCGAACGATGAGCGAAGACGGAGAGAGTGGTGGAGTTAATGGAGGGGAAACTAAAACAGAAGAGTCGCCGGGGGAAACCTCACCCCATCAACCGAACGCCCCGGCGCCGAGTTATCCCGTTCCACGCGCTCTCTCCGTTGATCCCTGGGAGCACGCTGGGGGCGCATGCTTCCAGCGTGCCCCTGGAAGCGTGCGCTCCCAGGGCGATCTGGTCTGGATAGGCAACTGGGGCGATGACGAACGCGCGGCGGAATTGCGGGAGTTTCTGGTTGAGCCTGCGCGGCAATTGAATCTCAAGACCCGCGTTTACGGCGTGCGTTATCCGGATCACGCGCGCGAGATGCTCGCCCAGGCCGGGATCGAATATGGCGGCTGGCTGCCCAATTACCGCGCGCCGGAGGTCTTCGCCAACTACAAATTTACTATCCACGCGCCGCGCCGCCCGTACGCCGTGAATCTGCCGGGCATTCCCACGATCCGTGTCTTCGAGGCGCTGGCCTGTGGCATACCGCTTGTTTCAGCCCCCTGGGAGGACGCCGAAAATCTCTTCACGCCCGGTGAGGATTATCTTGTCGCGCGCGACGGCGATGAGATGAAACGCCATCTAGCGGCATTGCTCGCCGACGAAGATTTGAGGGACAAGCTCTCCGAACACGGATTGCGTACGATCCTCAATCGGCACACCTGTACGCATCGCGTGAACGAACTGTTGAAAATCTGCGCGGAGCTTCAGGTGAAATCATTGGAGAGCATGCCGGTGGTTGGCCGCAGGTACAAAATGGCCGCCGGATGAACGGACTGCGGAGAGCCACCTCGCTGCTCAATGCCAGGGAGGCGCTATGAAACACGGTCTCGACATCGCATTCTTCGGCTCCAGTCTGGTTTCGGCTTACTGGAACGGCGCGGCGACTTACTATCGCGGCATCATTCGCGCGCTGGCCGGGCGCGGACACCGAGTCACGTTTTACGAACCGGACGCTTATGGCCGCCAGCAGCGCCGGGATATTACCGATCCCGACTGGGCGCGCGTCGTCGTTTACGAGGGCGCCGGTGAAGACGGCGTGGTTCGCGCGTTGACCGAAGCGTCGAGCGCGGATCTGGTGATCAAGGCCAGCGGCGTGGGAGTCTTCGACGATTTGCTGGAACACGCCGTGGTCGAAATGCAGCGGCCAGGGACGCTCGTGGCTTTTTGGGATGTTGACGCTCCGGCGACGCTCGACCGCATTGAACGGAATCCGGAAGACCCGTTTCGCCAACTGATCCCGGAATACGATCTGATTTTTACCTACGGCGGCGGCGACGCGGTGGTGAACGCTTACGAAGCGCTGGGAGCGCGGATGTGCGCGCCGATTTATAACGCGCTCGATCCGGCGACGCATCATCGCGTTGATCCCGACCCGCGATTCGAAGCTGACCTGGGTTTTCTGGGCAATCGGCTGCCTGACCGGGAGGCGCGAGTCGAAGAGTTTTTTCTTCGTCCCGCCGCCGCGATGCCGGATCGCCGCTTTCTGCTCGGCGGCGCTGGCTGGGAAGACAAACCCGCGCCGGCGAACGTCAATTACGCCGGCCACGTCTTCACGCGCGATCACAACGCGTTCAACAGCACGCCGCGCGCGATTTTGAACATCAACCGCGAGAGTATGGCTCGTTACGGATTCTCGCCGCCGACGCGCATCTTCGAGGCGGCGGGCGCGGGCGCCTGCCTGATCACAGACGCCTGGGAAGGCATCGAGATGTTCCTGGAACCTGGCAGCGAAATTCTGGTGGCGCGCGACGGCGATGAAGTGAGCGAACACATCAGATCATTGACTCCTGAGCGAGCGCGGGCGATTGGACAGGCCGCATTGCTGCGGCTGTTGGCGGAACACACTTACGAACGCCGCGCCGAACAGGTGGAGTCGCTGCTTGATGCGAAACCTATGGTCTTCGTTGAGATCGCCTGATTGACAGAAAGCATATCCGGGATGATGAGAAAAACAGAGCCGTGCGGCGGCGCGCCTTCGCACGGCTCTGTTGACGGATGTAGAAGCGACGCGTACCCGGAGATTTTCCAGGGAGGATAAATGAGAGTTGTCCCGAAGTTTGACCTGCCTGAAGACCATGAGGCGTCATCGGACGCGCCGATGGATATTGTCATTTTAGGGCTTTCGATCACCTCGTCGTGGGGCAACGGCCACGCGACGACTTACCGGGGATTGGCGCGCGAACTAACCCGGCGCGGCCACAGCGTCCTTTTCCTCGAACGCGATCAGCCCTGGTACCGCGACAACCGCGACTTGCCATGCCCGCCTTACAGCCGGACTGAAATTTATTCGAGTCTCGAAGATTTGAAAGGCCGATTCACCCGCGAGGTGCGCCAGGCCGATCTGGTGATCGTCGGGTCTTACGTGCCCGCAGGCGTCGCCATCGGCCAGTGGGTAACCAGCGTCGCGCAGGGAGCGACG
>WBZO01006914.1_pt1 | contig 10738 bp, 5 predicted proteins | sample 5204261 | NCBI WGS metagenome assembly WBZO01 (sample SAMN12412400, study PRJNA552823) | activated sludge metagenome | isolation source: activated sludge from anammox sidestream of wastewater treatment plant... | place: USA: North Carolina | collected 2017-09
ACACAACAACCATTGGGTGGTAAAGCACAATTTGGTGGTCAGCGTTTTGGTGAGATGGAGGTGTGGGCATTAGAAGCTTATGGAGCTGCTAATGTGTTACAAGAATTATTAACTGTAAAATCAGATGATGTTATGGGTCGTGCAAAAGCTTATGAAGCTATTGTAAAAGGCGAAAACATCCCTACTCCAGGCATTCCAGAATCATTTAATGTATTAATGCACGAATTACGTGGATTAGCTTTAGATGTAACGTTAGATTAATTTAAAATTGATGATATAAGGTTTAGCAATAAACCTTATATCTAAAATCATTAATAAAAGATATGGCTTTAAGAAAAGACAACAAAGTAAAATCAAACTTCTCGAAAATCACGATTAGTTTGGCTTCTCCAGAAACGATTTTAAATCGTAGTGCTGGCGAAGTATTAAAACCAGAGACCATTAACTACCGTACGTATAAACCAGAAAGAGATGGTTTATTCTGTGAACGTATTTTCGGTCCTGTAAAAGATTACGAATGTCATTGCGGAAAATACAAGCGTATTCGTTATAAAGGTATCATCTGCGACCGTTGTGGAGTTGAAGTTACTGAAAAGAAAGTTCGTCGTGAGCGTATGGGACACATTAACTTAGTAGTTCCTGTGGCTCATATTTGGTATTTCCGTTCATTACCAAATAAAATTGGTTACTTATTAGGATTACCAACTAAGAAATTAGATATGATTATTTACTACGAACGTTACGTAGTAATTAATGCTGGTATTGCTGCTCAAAACGGTACGCAATACTTAGATTTCTTAACCGAAGAAGAATACTTAAATTTAGTAGATAGCTTACCTAAAGAAAATGCTTTATTAGAAGATAATGATCCTAATAAGTTTATTGCTAAGATGGGAGCTGAGGCGCTTCAAGATTTATTAGCTCGTTTAGAGTTAGATGAATTATCTTACGAATTGAGACACAAAGCAAATACCGAAACTTCGCAACAACGTAAAAACGAAGCTTTAAAACGCTTACAAGTTATTGAAGCTTTCCGCGCCGCTAATAAAAATATTGAAAATCGCCCAGAGTGGATGATTATTAAAACAGTACCGGTTATTCCACCAGAATTACGTCCGTTAGTTCCATTAGACGGTGGCCGTTTTGCTACATCAGATTTGAATGACTTATACCGTCGTGTAATTATTCGTAATAACCGTTTAAAACGATTAATCGAAATTAAAGCGCCAGACGTAATTTTACGTAATGAAAAACGTATGTTACAAGAATCGGTAGATTCATTATTTGACAATTCACGTAAATCAAATGCTGTAAAAACCGAATCGAACCGTGCATTAAAATCTTTATCAGATTCATTAAAAGGAAAACAAGGTCGTTTCCGTCAAAACTTATTAGGTAAACGTGTTGATTATTCGGCTCGTTCGGTAATTGTTGTTGGTCCAGAAATGAAACTACACGAGTGTGGTTTACCAAAAGACATGGCGGCTGAATTGTTTAAGCCATTTGTTATCCGCAAAATGATTGAGCGTGGTATTGTAAAAACCGTAAAATCAGCTAAAAAAATTGTAGATAAAAAAGAACCAATTGTTTGGGACATTTTAGAAAACGTATTAAAAGGACATCCTGTTTTATTAAACCGTGCCCCAACCTTACACAGATTAGGTATTCAAGCCTTTCAACCAAAATTAATTGAAGGAAAAGCGATTCAATTACACCCATTAGTTTGTTCGGCATTTAACGCCGATTTCGACGGGGATCAAATGGCGGTTCATGTTCCATTAGGTCATGCCGCAGTTTTAGAAGCACAAATTTTAATGTTAGCATCGCACAACATTTTAAATCCTTCTAACGGTGCACCAGTTGCTGTACCTTCTCAAGACATGGTATTAGGGTTATATTACTTAACTAAAAGTAAGAGAAACTTACCTAATGATCGTGTAAGAGGTGAAGGAAAGGTGTTTTATAGTGCAGAAGAAGTAGTGATTGCATTAAATGAAAAACAAGTTGATATTCATGCACAAATTAAAGTAAGAATTACCAACGCAATTGAAGGCGATAAACTTGTAACCAAATTAATTGATACTACTGTTGGACGTGTAATTTTCAATCAAGTAGTTCCACACGAAGTAGGATATATTAATGAACTATTAACCAAAAAATCACTACGTGATATCATTGGTATGGTAGTTAAGAAAACTGGAATGGCTAAAACAGCTAAATTCTTAGATGATATTAAAGATTTAGGATTTAGAACGGCATTCCGTGGTGGATTATCATTTAACTTAGGTGATATCGAAACTCCAGATGAGAAAATTAAAATCATTAACGATGCACGTGTTCAAGTTGATGAGGTAATGAGTAACTACGAAATGGGTTTCATAACCAATAACGAACGTTACAACCAAATAATTGATATTTGGACACACGCTAACTCTAAGGTAACTAAAAAAGTGTTGGATGTGTTAAGTACCGACAAGCAAGGATTTAACTCTGTGTATATGATGTTAGATTCAGGTGCTCGTGGTAGTAAAGAACAAATTAAGCAGTTGAGTGGTATGCGTGGATTAATGGCTAAACCTCAAAAAGCAGGTGATACAACGGCTTCTATTATTGAGAATCCGGTATTATCTAACTTCCGTGAAGGTTTATCCATCTTAGAATACTTTATTTCAACACACGGTGCTCGTAAAGGTTTAGCCGATACGGCTTTAAAAACAGCCGATGCAGGTTACTTAACTCGTCGTTTAGTGGACGTTGCACAAGATGTTATTATTAACGAAGACGATTGTGGTACATTACGAGGATTAACTGCTACAGCGCTTAAAAACAATGATGATGTAGTTGAATCATTAGCAGATAGAATTTTAGGACGTATTGCATTAAACGACGTATATCACCCAACAACTGGTGAATTAATTGTAGCTGGTGGCGAAATGATTGACGAAGCTGTATGTGCTACTATTGATAAATCACCGATTGAATCAGTAGAGATTCGTTCAGTATTAACTTGTGAATCTAAAATGGGTGTGTGTGCTAAATGTTATGGACGCAACTTATCTAATGGACGTCAAGTTCAATTAGGTGAGGCTGTAGGTGTAATTGCAGCACAATCTATTGGTGAGCCAGGTACACAGTTAACATTACGTACATTCCACGTGGGTGGTACCGCATCTAACACAGCCGTTGCATCAAGTTTATTAGCTAAGTATGATGGTATTGCTGAAATTGATGAGTTACGTACTATTGAACGTGTAAACCAAGATGGTACTAAAGCAAATGTAGTTATTGGCCGTTCAACGGAGGTTAGAATTGTTGATGCTAATACAGGCATTACTTTAACAACTGGTAATATACCTTACGGTTCACAGTTATACATTAAACCAGGTGCAAAAGTGAAAAAAGGCGATATGATTTGTGATTGGGATCCATACAACGCCGTAATTGTATCTGAATTTGCTGGTACTGTTGAATACGAATCAATTAAAGAAAATGTAACTTACCGCGAAGAAGCCGATGAACACACTGGTTTCCGTGAAAAAGTAATTATAGAAAGTCGTGATAAATCCTTATCTCCATTATTACGAATTGTAGATAAAAAAGGCGAACCATTAAAAACTTATAACTTACCAATTAGCGCACACATTGTAGTTAATGAAAAAGTAAAAGTTGAAATTGGTCAAATTTTAGTGAAGATACCTCGTGTAACTGGTAAAACAGGAGATATCACAGGTGGTTTACCTCGTGTAACCGAATTATTTGAAGCACGTAATCCTTCTAACCCAGCTGTTGTGTCAGAAATTGATGGTATTGTTTCATTTGGTAAAATTAAACGTGGTAACCGCGAGATAGTTGTAGAAGCTAAAACAGGCGAACAACACCGTTATTTAGTTTCTTTATCTAAGCATATCTTAGTTCAAGAAAACGACTTTGTAAAAGCTGGTGAGCAATTATCAGACGGAGCAATTTCTCCTAGCGATATTTTAGCTATCAAAGGCCCTACAGCCGTACAAGAATACTTAGTAAACGAAATTCAAGAGGTGTATCGTTTACAAGGACAAAAATTAAATGACAAACACTTTGAAACGATTGTTCGTCAGATGATGCGCAAAGTTCAAATTGATGATCCAGGCGATACTTCATTCTTAGAGGCTCAATTAGTAAACAAAACTATGTTTATGGAAGAGAACGACAACCTTTATGGTAAGAAAGTAGTAGTAGATCCAGGTCAGTCAGAAGAATTAAAACGTGGTCAAATAATTTCTGCTCGTAAATTACGTGATGAGAACTCTATTTTACGTCGTAAAGACTTAAAACTTGTGGAGGCTCGTGATGCAGTTCCTGCAACAGCTACTGCGATACTACAAGGTATTACAAGAGCGTCGTTACAAACTAATAGTTGGATTTCTGCGGCGTCGTTCCAAGAAACCACTAAAGTATTGAATGAAGCTGCTGTAAACGGAAAAGTAGATACCTTACAAGGATTAAAAGAAAACGTAATTGTAGGCCATTTAATTCCGGCTGGTACAGGTTTACGCCAGTATGAGAAGATAGTTGTAGGTAGTAAAGAAGAATACGAAGCATTGATGGCGAGTAAAGAGGAAGTAGAAGAAGATGCAGAGTAATAAATTATAATTCTTAATTAAAAAAGTCCTCGTTCAAAATGAACGGGGACTTTTTGTTTAATGCTTAGTTTTCAACTTGAGCTGTATATCGAAGTTTCTTTGTTGTTTTATAATTGTCCTCCAACTCCTTTAAATTTTTCTACAAACGATACAAGTTTTTGAAAAACGCTTTGCTTCTTTGTCAAATACTGTGGATTTAACGGACTCATTTTCGGTAAAAGTGCATTGAGTTCTGAACTTTGATGTGGATAGCTGCCCACATTGCAAAACTGGCAAAATGATAAGAGTGTTAAGTTTTGATACCAATGCACCACCAGCAATTTTTCAATTCATTCAACATCAAAACAAGATGAAAAAATAAAACTTGCATTTGCCTGAAATAGGCGAACAGGATGTGTATTAACTAAACATAAAAACAAAAGAGATGAAGTAAAAATAACGACCAATAAACATGCTTTTTAAAGAAAAAAATTAAAATAAAAACCAAAAATGTAGAGTACCTCAATGAAGTTTTAATTTAAAAAGCAACTCATCAATTTTTAAAACCCCATAATATATTTTATTTGCAACAGAGGCTCCCGAAGCTTCATTCAACACAGGATTAAATCGAAGCAGAGCTTCGTTTAATCCCTATATGTTACCTGATGCCAGCCGCATTTAGTGAGAACAGTACCAATAGAAACCAATGTTACTAATTACGAACTCATATGTCTGACAGAAATCGAATGCCACCTATTAGCAATTTGGAAAATTGCCAGAGCGTAGGTAAAGTTTACAAGCTTTTTTGCAAAATTAGGATTGCAGGGCTGAATTGTGCGTTTTGCAAATGTGCTTGGAAACTTAGGGAAGCAAAAAACGTAGATCTACTTACTATTTTTGTGTCCGTTGATGATTTTAACGATTTCACTTAATTGATCTAACGGAATTGTTTTGATAGTGTCTTGCCAGTTTAGGTCGGTATTTTGTTTCTTCAACCTAGTTATAGGATGAGTGTCCGCTAATTTCTCATTGCGGTTAGGTGTCCAAACAAGTAGGTCGTTTGGTGTACAGTTGAGCAAGGAACAAAGCTTGTCGATGTGACTTAACCTAAATGTCACTGTCTTAGCATTTAGAAGGTTATGCGCAGTATATGAGGGAAAGCCTGCACTTGTGAGGTAAGAGAAGGGTTTATCAATACCGCGAGCTTTAAAAATGGGTAGTAAGTTGAGAGATAACATATTGCAGTCGCTAAAAATTAAAACACAGGTTAAAGATATTAAAAATCCTATTTAAAAACTTAAAATGCAGGAAAAAAAAGTTAAAACGTCGTAAGTAGTTTTTAAAACGCATATTAAAGAACTTATAATTCCTAATCAAAAAGTTAAAACCCCAAATAAAAAAAATAAAACTCCTATTGAAAAATTTAAAACACCTGTTGACGTATTTAAAATGGAGTTAACTCTAATTAATATTGCAAAAAAAGGTAAGGTTAATTCTTAACTAGTTTTTTTGATATTGTTTTGTCCGAGTAATAAATATTAACAATGTATAATCCATCATTAAGATATTTCATGTCAAATGTTAGTTCGTAAAGCACCGGATTAACAATTGTTTTAATATCCTTACCCATAATATCTCGTACAACGATCGACTTAGGAAGTTCAATTTGATTATTAAGAACTAATAAAAATTCTCCGTTATTAGGATTTGGATAAATATTCAAATCATAAACTTGAAGTTTAGAATTATCATTTATTGTGCGGAGAGTATTTGAGTTAGAAGTATTACTGTCATTTGAATTTGACATTCTTGCGGCCCCATAACAAGCAGGAGTTATATATAACTCATTATCAGAACCATTTGCAAAATTTATTTCTGGTAATAATTCAATTTCAGTATTTGAAGTTATAATTAAACCAGCGGAAGGGAATGTCGATACATTTTGCAAGCTTACTTTTGAATTATAATGAAAGCTTTGAGATGAATTAAATGTTACATTTTTAATATCTATTTGACCATTAAATTGTGGGCCAACGCCTACCGCATACCAAGCAGAAACTACTTGTGCTACTTCATTTGAATTAGCACCATATAAATCAGTTGCTGCCTGAATAGATGCGTATCTTGCAGCAGGAAAATCTTTTGTAGTACCGCCAATATATGAAGTCAGGGTATAATACGCGATTTTTTCGGCTTTATTTCTACCTATACCATTTACACAATATGAATGACCATTATCATTTGTACCACTACCACTTTCTGCTAATAGATAAAACCATAGGTTTAAAACTCCCATTTTAGCTTGTTTTGAACCGCTATAATAATTTCCATTATAAGTACTTGCTTGACTGTGTAGATTCGGATTAGCAAAGTTACGTGTGAAATCTACTTTTGTAAATGGATAGATGCCACCATGAATATAATCAGCTATGGAACCGCTAAATGAAAACCTAGACATCGCATAGAATTCTATCATTTCACCAAAAATATCTGCAAAACCCTCATTAATAGCACCTTCATCATTGTTTGAAGCGCCTAAATTAGCTGTGTTTGCATTTATACCATGTGAAAGTTCATGACCAATAATGTCTAATGAAACGTCCCAACTACCATTCGTTTTTCCAATAGTTATGCCTGCTGTACCTGAAGAACCCGAAGACCATTGTGTATTTGCATTACCATTTGTCTTAATTACGATCCCGACCTCAGAACCTTGATTATCGTATGAATTTCTACCCCATACATCTGCATAATAATCTCTAGATGTTCTCAAACCCCATAAAGCAGTTGTACCTCTTCTATCTGCAGTTTGTGGCCATCCTGAATTAGTAGACCAAAAATCATTTGTTTGTTGAAATGGTGTTTCTTTAACAAATAAAGGGCTGGTACAATTATCATGTAAACGATAAGTGCAAATCAAATTACGTTTTTTATGTTCCGTGAATATAGTTTTACCACCATAAAAATATAAGGAAACATTATTACTACTGCAATTTCCATTGCAGCTTGCAGAAATAGAATTAGTTGTATTTTCTTTTAAATTAGCAGAATCATCCAAGCTATCTAAAGGATACTGAACATCATTAATGTCATTAGAAGGATGACATATCACAGATAATCCTTTTGATAATAGCAAAGAACCGTTTATAGCATCAACGTAATACGCTGAGTCGCAAAACGTGGAATCATTTTTAAAAGACATGGAAGATATTGAAATTTTATACGCATAACGATAATTGTTTTTTGCATTAAATTCTAAATTATTTAACTTAAGGATAACTAATTCCTCTTTTGGAAAATAAGTTGCTGTGGAATCGTTTTTAATTTCTTTAATTTGATTTTCCCATGTTGTATCTTGCCATTTATATAAGTCTCTATTTAAAGAAGAAATCAATTGATTTATAATATTTGGAAATGGAATTAAGCTATTTGGTGGCGGTATTTGTATGTTGTGCTCAATAAAACCATTTGCAGATATTAGTACATTGTTTTTAGATCTTGAAAAAAACAAAGCATTTTCGATAGGAATATTATAATAAAGTTGTTCATGTATAGAATGAGTTAAATCATTTTCAGATAAAAAAGAAGAACGTAACTTTAATTCAAGATTTGGATTTTGATTAGTTTTGATAAAGTTTTTAAAACCATCAACAGATATATGTGTGTTATTCTCATTAAAATAGTAATAGTGAGTTATGCTGTCAATTCTAAATTGTAAAGAGTCATTTAGCTGACCAAAAACGCTATTGATTACTAAATTTAATAGTAAGATGATTTTTATATTTTTCATAATTTAATGTCGATGATAAGATTTAAAAGAAATGTTTTACTCGGGTCATTATGGGTTTTTAAACTATATGCGCTTATGCCATTAAATCCAATATTATGACGATTTCTGTTTGTATAACTAGGTATGTCAGGATTTTGATTAGAATTTGGAATTGAATATGAATCATTTATCATGGTTTTTAAACCAATGCCAAATTCTCTATTATTTATTGTTCGACTAAATAATATTTTTATAGGACAATACAAGAAAAAATCAAGTTGAGCGTAACTCCATTTTTCAGAATGGTTGTAGTTATATGTCTCACTGTAAAATGATTTAGTGCCAAAAGTAAAAAATGGAGAATAAAGGCCTATGCCAGTGGATAAATCAAGATAATTAAATTTAAAAAGTTTGAGATGAATACCAAATTCTGCATTTATATGATAAGTCAAATAACTAGATTTTTGATTTATAATGCCAATGTTATATGAAATGTCATTCTCGATACCTAATTTTTGAAATCTTTCATTGTATAAATGGAATTCATTGACAATACCACAATGTAAATGTTTTTTCAATTTCCTATTGAAAGAAAAGCCAACACCATAACCTATGTTCTTTTGTGGTGTAATTTTCACATCTTGTAAATATCCATCACTCGATTTTGGAATATATAAATTATTGTATTGATCTGTTTTATTTATTAAACTATTTAAGAATAGAGAAATGCTAATATAAGTTCTTTTAACCTTAATTGAGTCACGTAATACATTGGCATTTGATTTTGGAATATAAATCGATAATATAATAACTAGTATTTTAAATCTATTTAGCATTTATTTATTTTTTAAAGCATCAATTTCTTTTTGTTGTTTTACCATTAAAATAGTTATTTCTTCAATTTTCTTTAAAAGAAGTTTATTCATTTCAACAATATCAACACCGTTCTCAATTACTTCTTTTTCAGAAGGTATTTCAGGTAGATGCTTATTTGCTAAATAATATTTCTCAATTTCATACAGATTAGGTAATTTATAATCATTGGCAAAAACATAATCAGCCCAATTAATTGTTTTGATATAGCAGGATTTAGCTACAATTTTACCGTCTATTGTGAGCATTGCATCGCTATGAGTACCCGTTTGAGTAGCTGGACCAATATGCGTTTTTCCTAAATGAACTATACCACCTAATGCTCCAGTATTAATATACGTATCATTTCCACAAAAATAATTCAATAATAATCCTCCCGAAGTTGTCATGTCTCCACCAATACTTGCATCAATAGAACTGCCTCCAGACCATGTTTGAAAATTAAGAAGACCACTGTTTTGAATATATTGACCAGTTATTGGATCGGCGTCAAAAATTTGTAACATACCGCCAAATTGATGATTAGCCCATGGTTGTGGAAGTGCAGCGCATGATTCTGGTATATCTAATACTTTAGAACCATAATGAAATTTTGCAGAACTGGTATTTGTGGAAGGAGTGAAACTTATACCTTTAGCCCCATCAAAAGTAAAACCCTGATCTAAACGAGTTACGCCTTTTAATCTTGATGAACCTTCTATGTTAATATCATTATCAACTTTAAAATCCCAACCTTTTACTTCTGTAATAGCACTAATTTTATCGCTTATCACAATTCCGCCACCAACATATAAATTATTTGAAATTCTTGCGTCTCCAATAACATCTAATGGAAATAACGGGTTGTTAATTCCAATACCAATTTTATTATTTAATGTATATATATTACTACCACTTTGTTGCCAAAGACTACTTACTGTTGAAGTAGGAATAACACCCCAAGTACCATTACTAAATAAAACTTGATTATTAGCCGTATTAAAATCTAATCGTGAAATTTCACCTTGACCGTTTGTCAGAACTAAACCACTTGGGGCAGAACTGTTTAAATCTAAAGATTTTATTATTAATTGCCCATTAGGTTTTATTCTTAAACCAACAATGTTATTTGATTTTAAAATCAGAGCCTCGTTATTCGTTGTTCCTATAAAATCACCATTGGTTGCAGCGTTACCATTTGCAGACCATTTTTGACCTGATTGCGCATAGTTTAGACTAGAAATGAAAATTAATAACGTCGCTGTAATAACTTGTTTTTTCATAATTTAATATTTTTGAGGTTAATACGAATATATATCTATTTTTTTAATTACCAAATTAATCTTCAATTAAGTGATTGTTAACCTAAATTAGATTGGTGATTGCAAATAAAAAGCCGCACGCCGTCAGGTTGTGAAAAAACTAGCGATTTAAATTATTACTGAGAAAATCGGTTTGTAAAAAAATAGTAGGCTTGCATAATTACGTTATAACGATAGCATTTTTTTAAGCTGCC
>WBZO01003307.1_pt2 | contig 10735 bp, 11 predicted proteins | sample 5204261 | NCBI WGS metagenome assembly WBZO01 (sample SAMN12412400, study PRJNA552823) | activated sludge metagenome | isolation source: activated sludge from anammox sidestream of wastewater treatment plant... | place: USA: North Carolina | collected 2017-09
CTTTCAATGACCCTGCTTTGTGGAGATGTCCAGGCGCCGATACGGCTTGCTTCAGGTCTTGAATCATAATATTCATCACTTTCCGCTGCAGACAATCTGGAAACAGTGCCGGTGATACGCACCTGCCTTTCCAGTTCTTTCCAGAAAAAAACAAGGCTTGCTCTGGGATTTTCCAGCAGGTTATGCCCTTTGTTGCTTTCATAATTGGTAAAGAATACAAATCCTTCATTGCTGAAATCTTTGAGCAAAACGATGCGTGCAGACGGAACAGCATCTTTTGAAGCAGTAGCCAGCGTCATAGCATTGGGCTCTTCCACCACCGATCTGATAACATGATCCCACCATTTTTTAAATTGAAGAAAAGGGTCTGCCTCCACATCTTTTTCCGACAAGCTTTGTTGTGAATATTCCTTTCTGATATCAGCGATATTGCTGTGCATGTCACTTTCAATTTGAAGTACAAATTTAATCTTTCGGAACTTGCCTAAATGAAAAAAGCCCCAGGGAGGGGCATTTAAGAAATTTCAGGAAAGTTTTTATTCATTTTCCCGCCGGCGTATGAGCTGATCTCTTTCTTCCGACACCATGTGCAATTTACTTTCCAGCTCGCCAATACGTTTTAATTGACTCTCCAGTTTTTTGTTAGCCTCAGAAACGGTCTGAAGATCGTTATTCAATTCTTCGAGGTAAGCAACTCTTTTTTGCAACTGTTGCCGGTTAAAATTAGACTCATGCAGCTTATCTTCCGCATCAGCCAGTTGAGTCTGCAATCTTTGATTTTCTGATGCCAGTGTATTCAGCCTTTTCTTTTGCTCTTCAAATTCATCCGATAATTTATAATATTCTTCTTTCAGATCATTGTATTCAATACTGGTTACTTTTGAAGAACTGACCTGGGTTTCCAGTTTTCTGATCTTATCCTGCAGCACATTAAATTCGTGGTACGCATTATCGAGCATGGAGCTCATCTCTTTGGTCAATTGCTCTTTTTGACGAAACATATTCATTTCCTTCTCTTTCTCACTGATGACCTGTTTTAAATCGGTGATCTGATGTGAGAGCTCATCTTTGTCCCGAAGCGCTTCCCGGGTTTGTTCTTCTTTTTCTTTGATCACATCTATTTGTCCCAGCAAGCGATTTATCTTTTCATTGTGTTCCATAAGGCTGCTCTGAGCCTGGCGAAGCTGTTCCATGTAATCCGTCTCTTCATCAACATGGGGCGTATGGGCGGTTTCGAGAGCTGCATGTGCCGAATCAAGTTCCTGATGCAGTGATTCATTTTCTTTCCGGAGCCTTTCGATCTCTGCATTATAAACGCTGACATCAGGTTCTTTTGTGGCTGCAGCATATGCCGTATCGAGTTCTTGCTGCAGATGTGCGTTTTTATTCCGGAGCTCTTCTATCTCTATAGTGTAAGCACTCAGGTCAGGTTCCTTTGCAGCTGCAGCACGGGTTGATTCAAGTTCCTGTTGCAGCGACTCATTATCTTTTTTGAGTTTATCTATTTCTGTTTGATAAACACCGGTGTCCGGAATTTTTGCGGCTTCAGCACGTGCTGTTTGAAGTTCATCCTGCAGCAGCTTATTATGCTTTCGGAGTTCTTCCGATTCTATGGTATAAATATTACTGTTCGACTCCGCCTCTGAGAGTTTATCATTTACTTCGGTCAGCTTCTCTTTGATCTCAGCTAACTCTTTGTCCCTGTTTTCAATCTCATTAAAATATTTAAGCTTCCATTCTCCAAGGGTTTTAGCCAACGTTTGAGATTCCACATTTGAGTTCTTCAATGACTTTCGGCTGGAAATAAAGAAGTGAATGGTTATCCCGAGGACGATCGCTCCGATAAGAAGAATGACTACTTCAAGGATTGATAATGTAAGATGGCCCATAATCTTATATAATCAAAGCGGTAAACTATCAAAAAAAAATGAAACCCGCTGTTTTATTTTTTCACAAACCTGCAGTGAGTATTTAACAGAAACATTATCCTTTCACCAACGTTCCTACCTTTTCGCCACTCACCACCCTGCGGAGGTTGTCCGGTTTGTTCATGTCAAATACAATGATGGGAAGGCTGTTCTCTTTACACAGGGTGAAAGCCGTCATATCCATCACTCTGAGATTCTGATCCAGGCATTCCTGGAAAGTGATCACATTGTATTTTTTTGCTGTAGGATCTTTTTCCGGATCGGCATTGTAAATTCCATCCACTCTTGTTCCTTTCAGGATCACATCCGCATTGATCTCAATAGCCCTCAACGACCCGGCAGTGTCGGTGGTGAAGTAGGGATTCCCAGTTCCCGCACCGAATATGACCACTCTTCCTTTTTCAAGGTGGCGGATAGCCCTTCTGCGGATATAAGGTTCGGCGATCTGCTCCATCTTGATGGCGCTTAACAGCCTTGTATATACTCCTATTCTTTCCAGCCCTGCCTGCAAGGCCATGCCATTGATCACCGTGGCCAGCATTCCCATATAATCACCATGTGCCCTTTCAATTCCGGTTTCGGATTCATTCATTCCCCGGTAAATATTTCCTCCGCCAATCACTATAGCCACCTGGACACCCAAATCGGTGATTGATTTAATATCCTGAGCATATTGTGCGATCACAGTGGAATCCAGCCCAAAATTCTTGTCCCCCATCAAAGCCTCGCCGGAAAGTTTCAGAAGAATACGTTTGTACTTTGGAAGCATGCAGTAAGATTTGCGCTGCGAAGATAGGGGTTTTGATTTTGCAGTTATTTATAAATTACACCTGATAAATTATAACGGGCTGTATCAGAAGTAAAAAGTTCACTTCTACGATAGCATAAGCGATGATCCGGGCTGCAAAAAAGTGCGTGGGTCTTTGCGAGGCAATGAAAAAAAGCAGATCGCTTCGTTCCTCGCGATGATCAACGCGGCATAAATGAAGAAGGTTGTAGCAGAAGTAAAAAAATCACTTCTACGATCGCATAAACGATAATCTATTCGTTGAGAAATACGAATAAAAAAGAGGCTATCTTAACTTTTGAGACAGCCTCTAAAAATTCCTGAACTTATTTCTTTTACTTATCCTAAAGCCACTCTTTTGAATGCGGTCACTTTAAGATCTGCATCCACACTCTTCAGGTAATCACCAACGGTTTTACTTCCGTCTTTTACAAAAGCCTGGGCCACCAAAGTTTGTTCTTTGAAGAACGCATTTAGTTTTCCCTCTGCAATCTTTGATAACATATCGGCAGGTTTACCAGCCATCTTTGGGTCATTTTTCAATTGTTCCAAAGCAATATCTTTTTCACGGGCAATAATGTCTGCAGGAACACCGGCAGCATCAACAGCTACGGGATTTAATGCGGCGATCTGCATCGCTACATCTTTACCCGCTTCTGCCTGTTGCTGATTCAATCCTACCAATACGCCGATGCGGTACGCCCCATGTATATAAGATGCCACATAATCGGCATCCACTCTTTCAAATTTGGTAACGCCTATTTTTTCACCGATGGAAGCCAACTTATCATTTACCAGTTCTGCTACGGTGGCTGCGCCGGCTTTTGCGTTCATCAATTCATCAAGGCTTTTCACATTGCCGGCAATGGCAGCATCTGCGATGCTTTGGCCAAAGGCAACAAAGTCTGCGTTCTTGCTTACAAAATCCGTTTCACAACTAACGCAAACCACAATACCGGTTTTATTATCTGCTGTTGTTCTGGCAATTACCACACCTTCTTTTGCTTCACGGTCGCTTCTTTTTGCCGCTACTTTTTGGCCTTGTTTTCTTAACCAGTCAATGGCTGCTTCAAAATCTCCATTGGCCTCTGTCAATGCTTTACGGCAATCCATCATTCCGGCGCCTGTCATCTGGCGCAACTTATTTATATCCTGTGCACTTATAGTTATTGTTGACATAATTTATTTCTGTTTAAACCATTTAATTAAAAACTGATCCTTGTATTATTTGTTTATAAGGACCCTGTTATCAAATCCACCGTTCTTTGCTTATCTCCCACCCGGGCCGCCGGTTCTTCTGTGTCCACCTGCAGTACGACGTCTGGGTTGGCCTCCGCTACGTTCTCTCCCACCGCGGTTGCCTCCTTCGGTTTCAGCTTCTGCAAGCAGCTTGGCAGCTTTTTTCTCTCTTTCATCATCTGCCACATCTTCTGCTTCTTCATCTTTGGCAGCCTGGCGTTCTGCAAGGCCCTCAGCAATTGCCGCTGTTATATAATTGGTGATGATCGCAATTGATTTTGTCGCATCATCATTTCCGGGAATGGCGAAGTCAACCTTGTTGGGATCACAATTTGTATCTACCACACCAAATGTAGTGATGCCGAGACGCTTAGCTTCAGCCAATGCGATATGCTCATGACCAATGTCAATGATAAATAATGCAGCCGGCACCCTGCCAAGTTGCGCAATACCGCCCAGCACTTTATCCATCTTATCCCTGTCCCGGCTCAGTGTCAATCTTTCTTTTTTGGTAATGCTGTCAAATGTGCCGTCGTTCAGCATTTTTTCAATGCTCTGCATTTTCTTCACGCTCTTGCGCACCGTATTAAAGTTGGTGAGCATTCCGCCCAACCAGCGTTCCGTCACATAAGGCATTCCTACCCTGCGGGCACATTCGCTCACGATATCTTTAGCCTGCTTTTTGGTGCCTACAAACAGGATTTTCTTTCCGCTGCGTGCAATTTGTTTCATCACGGCAGCCGTTTCATTCAGGCATTCTGTGGTCTTGTTCAGATCAATGATATGAATGCCTTTTTTCTCCGCGAAAATATAAGGCAGCATTTTAGGGTTCCACTTTTTACGCAGGTGGCCGAAATGTACGCCTGCTTCCAAAAGTTGCTGCTGAAGGGATGTATTGTTTTCCATTGAGAATTATTAATTACTTATGATTGATTATTGTGGATGACCGTCAGTTCAGAGTTCTTCATCCTGATCCGAGTTTACCAAAGTAAAACAAACGATCAATAATGAATTTTTACCTCTTACTGAACTGGAAGCTTCTCCTTGCTTTTTTGTGACCGAATTTCTTACGCTCTACTGATCTCGGATCTCTTTTCAAAAGTCCTGCCGCTTTAAGAGCCGGACGAAAATCCGGATTCGTCTCCAACAATACACGGGCAATGCCCAGCATGGCCGCTTCTGCCTGCCCTTTCACGCCGCCGCCTGATGCTGTGATGTTCGCATCAAATTTTCCCCATACGTCCACTGCTTTGAAAGGATGTTCTACCCGGCTTTGCAGATAGACCAGCGGAAAATATTGTTTATAGTCTTTGCCGTTCACTGTGATCTTACCCTCTCCTTTTGATAGGAAAACCCTAGTCACAGCTTCTTTACGACGGCCCACTCCATTTTTTTGCTTTTCCATTATCTGATTTTTGGAATTTAGAATTTAAGTTCTTGTGGTTTCTGTGCTGTATGCGGATGCTCAGCGCCTGTGTACACAAAAAGTTTTTTAAACATTTTTCTTCCCAGGCGATTCTTTGGCAGCATCCCTTTCACTGCTCTCTCTACCACTGCCTCAGGCCTGCGCTTTAATAAACTGCCGGCAGCTTCCTGCTTCAGCCCACCAGGATAACCGCTGAATGTGTCATACAATTTGTCTTTTAATTTATTGCCGGTAAAGACAACTTTGTCTGCGTTGATCACAACAACATAATCGCCGCAGTCAACATGAGGTGTATAGTATGCCTTATTCTTGCCACGCAATACCGCAGCAATTTTGGCACACATACGACCTACGGTTTGATTGGTACCGTCCACAACGTACCATTTGCGTTGTACGGTAGCCGCATTCGCATGCCTTGTTGTAAAATGTAGATTACTCATTCTTATTTTGCTTTTCACTCTTAGCTTTGGCTAACAGTATTGTTATTAAATAAACAATTCAGACCATCCTCTGAAATGCTCCCTTCGGCAACCTTTTTCAAGGCTGATTTTGGGGTCGCAAAGATAGGTTTGTGAAAACTATTAACCTAAAAATCAGGAAGGAATTTTTTATCGCACCTTTATAAAGCATTGACCCTCAATTAAAATTTGTATAAAAATAAAAACAGGCCATCAATAGTTGGTATTTTACCAACCAATTCTTTTAACTTTATACCACTTGGTAATTCTTTTGGAGCGATAATCAGGCATTTCTGCTGATAAATCGGTTTAATAAAAAGGAATTGTCAAACCGAAACTGCATGCGGATTTTTTATTTAAAAAGGCTAAATGAATTTGGAATAAAACATGCGAATGCCCGCAAAAGTCTTGCAACATGGAGAAATGTGACAGAATTAGCTGTGTGGAAAAATAAGCAGGACGTTTTAAGGGATTTTCCAAAAGCCAAGATGATAAAAAACAATCGGGCAAGATTTGAAATAGTCCATAACGCATACCGTTTAATAGCGCATATTCATTATGAAGAGCAATTTGTGGAAATCCGCTTTATAGGCACTCACAATGAGTATGACAGAATTGATCCAGAAACAATTTAAAGTTTAAGTATGAAACAATGGTTCATTATAGAAAACGAAAAAGAATATAAGGAAGCCACCGAACGGTTCGAAGAAATAAGAGAAGCGAAAAAAGGAACGCCGGAATATAAAGAAAAGCTTCTGCTTGTTCACCTGGTTTCGGAATATGAAAAAAAGCAGTGGAGCCTTCCCGAAGTGGATCCCATTGAAATGATAAAGATCAGGATGGAAGATTTTGGCTACTCCGCATCCGATCTCGCCAAAGAATACGGCGATAAAGGGACGGTCAGTAAAGTGCTCAATTACAAACAGCCGCTTTCTTTGAATATGATCCGCATATTCAGCAAGCTGCTTCATATTCCTGCCGACGCCCTTACCAAAGAATATAAATTAAAAGTGTAACGGTGATGTAATGCTTCACTCCTTTTGTGTATTTATAAATAAGGGCTTTGTACAGGTGGGTTAAGTATTTTTTTCATCTCCATACTATTTAAAATCTAAAATAAAATTTATGTCACACCTTCTCAACCGTTCCACCTTCGGCGATCCGAAAAATGCAGGCAACCTGATGAGCCTTGAAGAAGCCAACCGGCTGTTGAATGACTGGGTTCCCAATGAACGCCTCCGGCTGCACATGAAACAGGTGGCCGCCGTCATGAAAGCCTGGGCGCTGGAAAAAGAGAATGCGGATGAACTTACCGCTTCCAAATGGGAACTGGCCGGCCTGCTGCACGATGCCGACTGGGAAAAATATCCCGACGATCATTGCCGCATCATCATCGAAGAACTGGAGAGCAGAAACATAGACCCCGATGTCATCCACTGCATTGCATCCCACGGGCCCAATTTCTTCGGAGTGGAACCGGTCAGCAAAATGGATAAGATGATCTATGCCATTGATGAGCTTTCGGGGTTCATTCATGCTGCCGCATTGATCAGGCCCACCCGCTATGAAGGAATGGATGCAAAAAGTGTGAAGAAAAAACTGAAGACCCCGTCATTTGCCGCTCAGGTCAGCAGGGACGACATCACCGATGCACTTTCCCGAATTGATGTATCTCTCGATGATCTGATCAGTTTCATAATTGAGCATCAAAAAAATGTAGCCTGAGTTTTCTCATCCGCCCTCGGATGATACCCGGTTTATTTACCCCTGATCCGGCTTAAAGAAACAAGAAGTAATTTTATACTTCAATTATTTTATGTACTCCAAAGAACAAACACAGAAACTGCAAAAGATTACATCGGAGCTTCTGAAAAAAAACAAGGACCATGCTATCCATAAAAAAGAGGTCAGGGAACTCAGGGACATCCTGCGTTTTCATGAATACCGGTATTACATCCTCAACGATCCGCTGATCTCCGATTTTGAATACGACCAGCTTTACCGCTCCCTTGCAAAAATTGAAGAAGAAGATCCGGGACTCATCACTCCCGATTCTCCCACGCAAAGAGTGGCAAAAGGATTGACCAAAGATTTTCCCGAGGTGCAGCACCTCGTGCCGATGCTTTCCCTGGAAAATTCTTACAACCCAGACGACCTTGTTGATTTCGACAGGAGGGCAAGAGAGCTTGCCGGAGTGAATGAAATAGAATATTGCATCGAACCGAAATTTGACGGGGCCGGCATTTCGCTGATCTATGAAGATGACCTGCTGGTCCGTGGCGCTACCCGCGGCGACGGAGTGAAAGGGGATGACATCACAACCAATATCAAACAGGTAAAATCAATTCCGCTTTCTGCAAAATTCTCGGACTACGGCATTAAACAGATTGAGATCCGCGGTGAGATCCTCATCAATAAAAACAATTTTAAAAAATACAATGAGTTGATGGCAGAACAGAACCTGCCGCCACTGGCCAATCCCAGGAATGCAGCAGCGGGAACGTTGCGTATCAAGGACCCGAAGATCGTTGCCGAAAGAAACCTTGAAGGATTTTTATACCAGGTCAGTTATTACACGACCACTCATAAGGATCATAAGGTTTTCCGCTATCATTCGGAAATACTCTCCCTTCTCTGGAATCTTGGTTTCAGAAGCCCTGAAAAAGAAAAAAAAGTAGTAACAGGAATCGAAAAAGTGATCGCCCATTGCAAAAAATTTGAAGAGGGCCGTGACGATCTGCCTTACGAAGTGGACGGGCTGGTGATCAAAGTGAATGACCTTGACCTGCAGGATAAAATGGGAATGACTTCCCATCATCCACGCTGGGCCATCGCCTTCAAGTTCAAAGCACGGCAGGCAACATCGCATTTAAAAACTGTGGAGTTCCAGGTGGGGAGGATGGGAAACATCACTCCGGTTGCCAAAATAGACCCGGTGCCTATCGGTGGTGTTACAGTAAGTTCTGTTTCCCTGCATAATGAAGATTTCATCAATGAAAAAGATATCAGGATCGGCGACTCCGTATTGGTGGAAAGGGCCGGCGATGTGATACCCTATATTGTAAAATCATTTCCGGAATTAAGAAAAGGGCATGAAAAGAAAATTCATTTTCCTGAAAAATGCCCGGTTTGCGGAAAACCTATTTATAAAACAGAAGGAGAAGCTGCGTGGCGGTGCATCAATTATAATTGTGAAGCACAGGTGGTGCAGCGGATCATTCACTATGCCAGCAAAGATGCTCTGGATATAACGGGGCTTGGTGAAGCAATCGTCAGTAAATTTCATGAATCGGGGTGGCTGAAGACCATTGCCGATATTTACCGGCTGCCTTTTGATGAAATAGAAAAGCTGGAAGGGTTTGGAAAAAAGAGCGTGCAAAACCTGAAGAACGCCATTGAAAGATCAAAAACTCAACCCCTGTACAGGATCATTTACGGATTGGGAATACGGTTTGTCGGAGAAGCCACCGCCAAGACACTGGCACAGGCCGTATCGCACCTGATGGGGCTGAAAAATTTTTCTGAAGAAGATCTTCAAAAGCTGGAAGACATAGGCCCCAAAGTGGCGGCAGCCATCCACCAGTTCTTTCATAACAAAGAAAATATTGAGCTGCTGGAAGAACTGGAGAGAGCAGGAGTGCATTTCAAAAATGAAAAAAAGAATTTTGCCAAAAACGGCAATCTCAATGATCTCACTTTCCTGTTTACAGGAACATTGCCCACGTTGAAACGCAGTGACGCGGAATCAATGGTAGAAGAACACGGTGGGCATGTGCTGAACGGAGTCAGCGCCAAACTGAATTACCTTGTCGTGGGTGAAGATGCAGGGAGCAAACTGGAAAAAGCAAAAAAGATCAACACCGTAAAGATCATTTCAGAAGAAGAGTTTTTGAAAATGCTGAAAGAGAAATAAACACGCTCAGTCAATTGCCGATAATATGACATCCTGCCGGTGAAGCCCCTGTTCTCAAAAAAAAATTAAGACCACTTATACTTTTATTAAACAATCATGATCTATCCATCCACTTTGAATTTTTTAAAAGCGCTGAAGAGGAATAATAATAAACCCTGGTTCGATGCACACCGGAAAGATTATGAAGCAGCCCGGGAGAATTTTGCATCTTTCATTGGATCGGTCATTGAAAAGCACAGCAAAAAAGACATATCCATAACCGGGCTGAAACCCAAAGACTGCATGTTCCGCATCAACAGGGATCTCAGGTTCTCAAAAAACAAAACGCCTTATAAAACAAATTTCGGGGCTTTCATCTGTTTTGGCGGAAAGAAATCCATATTCAGCGGTTATTATTTTCATTGTGAGCCGGGGCAGAATTTTGCCGGCGGAGGTTTATGGATGCCGATGCCGCCTGAGTTGAATAAGGTAAGGCAGGAAATAGATTACAACCTGGATAAATTCAAAAAGATCATTCTTTCAAAAAAATTCAGATCGGTTTACGGAGACCTGTCGCATGATGAAGGATACAAGCTAAGCCGTGTGCCCAAAGGTTACGAACCAACAAATCCGGCGGCAGAATATTTAAAAATGAAAAGTTTTATTGCAGAAAAAGAAATAAAAGACCCCGAACTTATCTCACAAAATTTATTACAGGAAGTGTTATATGCCTTTGAAGCGCTTCAACCGTTAAACGAATTCATTAACGAATGCCTGCAGGCGCCTGAAGGATAATAACGGCTTTCGCCATTCATCCGAAAGAGAATTGCCTGCTGTTGATCTACTACAATAAATTTTTCGAACTCAGGTATTCCGCGATCTGTATGGCATTGGTGGCAGCGCCCTTTCTCAGGTTATCCGAAACGATCCACATATTCAGCGTGTTGGGCTGCGATTCATCCCTTCTTAATCTTCCGACAAATACCTCATCTTTTTCATGAGCAT
>WBZO01006916.1_pt1 | contig 10735 bp, 7 predicted proteins | sample 5204261 | NCBI WGS metagenome assembly WBZO01 (sample SAMN12412400, study PRJNA552823) | activated sludge metagenome | isolation source: activated sludge from anammox sidestream of wastewater treatment plant... | place: USA: North Carolina | collected 2017-09
CTGGCTGCATATCGTGGCCGGCGTCTTCTGGATCGGCCTCCTCTACTATTTCAATGCGGTGCAGACTCCCGCGATGGCCGTGGCGGCCGCCGACAAGGGCGGCCCCGGGGGCGCCGGCATCTCGAAGTACGTCGCGCCACGCGCGCTTTTCTGGTTCCGCTGGTCCGCACTGGTCACCTGGGTCGCGGGTGCCTGGTATCTCGGTGACAGCGGCAACTTCGTCGGTGCATTCACGCTCGGCCTCATGAGTGACCCGGTGAACCACTACCAGCTCGTGATCGGCACCGGCGCGTGGCTCGGCACGATCATGCTGTTCAATGTCTGGGTCCTCATCTGGCCGAACCAGAAGAAGGTGCTCGGCATCGTCAGCGCGACCGACGAGCAGAAGGCGGCGGCGCGCGCGACCGCGGGCAACGCCTCGCGCGTCAACTTCATCCTGTCGATCCCGATGCTGATGTGCATGGGCAGCGCGTTCCACGGCCTGCCGTTCTGATCGACCTGCCGCACGACATCGACGCACAGGTAGCCGCCGCGCTGCGTGAGGACGCAGCCGGCGGCGATGTCACCGCTGCGCTCGTTCCTGCCGGGCAGCGCGTGCAGGCCATGGTGCTCGCGCGCGAATCGGCAGTGCTGTGCGGAGCGCCGTGGTTCGATCGCGTCTTTCACGCGCTCGATCCGTCGATTCGCATCGAATGGTCGGCAGCGGAAGGCGAACGGATCGCGGCCGGAACGGTCGTGTGCCACATCGCGGGGCGCGCGCGCGCGATCCTCACCGGCGAGCGCACGGCGCTCAATTTCCTGCAGACGCTGTCCGGCACGGCAACCGAAGCGCGTCGCTTCGTCGATGCGGTCGCCGGCACGGGCTGCACGATCCTCGATACGCGCAAGACCATACCGGGCCTGCGCCTCGCGCAGAAGTACGCCGTGCGCTGTGGCGGCGCCTCGAACCATCGCCTCGGCCTGCACGATCGCGTGCTCATCAAGGAAAACCACATCGCCGCGGCCGGATCGATCGCGGCCGCGGTCGCCGCGGCGCGGCGCCTGTCGCCGGGCGTGCCGGTCGAGGTCGAAGTCGAGGACCTCGCCGAATTCGATGCGGCACTCGCCGCGCGCCCCGAGGTGATCATGCTCGATGAATTCACGCCGGCCGACATGCGCAGCGCCGTCGCGCGCAATCACGCGGCCGGCCGTCCCGTGAAGATCGAGGCGTCGGGCAGCGTCACCCTCGACAGCATCCGCCACGTCGCGGCGACCGGGGTCGACTACATTTCCGTCGGCGCGATCACCAAGCACGTGCGCGCGCTCGACCTGTCGCTGCGCATTACGGAAGCTTCATGAATCCGTAACGGGTGCGTCAGTGCCCGCCCGCTACGCTGTCTTCCACGCTGCACGGTGCAGCGATCCACAGAAGACGGAGTATTGCGATGAAACTGCTTCCCCTCGGAATGGCGTTGACGCTGATCTCGGCCGGTGCCGCTTACGCCGCCCCCCAGGCTGCGGCGACGGCCGCTGCGCCCGCAACCGCGACACCCGCCGCGCACAAGTCCGCGAAGGAATGCGCGAAGGAAGCCTCGGCCCAGAAGCTCGCGCGCAAGGCGCACGAAGAATTCATGAAGAAGTGCAGGAGCGGCGAAGCGACCAAGTGAACGACTCACCGTGCGGCGCATACCCCCGGCGCCGCACGGTGATCACGTCGACGCCGGCGGCGGCGCGGCGGGCAATTCGCACCGCACCCGCAGGCCGCCGCCGGGGTTGTCCGTGAGTTCGACCTGCCCGCCGTGCAGCCGCGCAATGGCGGCAACGAGGGCGAGGCCGAGCCCCGAACCGGGTGCCCCGGCGTCGCGCGAGAGCCTGCCAAACGGTGCGAGCGCGCGTTCGCGATGTTCGCTCGCGATGCCCGGACCATCGTCGACGACATCGAGGCGGACCAGCGCACCATCCACGACTGTCTCGACCGCGATCTGCCCGCCCCGCGGCACGTACTTGATGCCGTTCTCGAGCAGGTTCGCAACGAGTTGCGCCAGCAACTGGCGCGTGCCCACGACCGGCGCCGGCGCGCAGCGCGCATCGATGGCGAGCCCGCTGTCGGCTGCGAGCGGCTCATAGAGCGTCACGACCTCCGCGGCGAGCGCCCCGAGGTCGAGCCGTTCCGCGCGGCCGCCGGCGAGCCCGGATTCCGCCTCCGCGATCTGCAGCAGAGTCGCCAGTGTCGCCTGCACCCGGTCGATATCGGCCACGGCCGACTCGATCTCCCGGCGCACGACGGGCGTCGCCGACGGGTCCGCGAGCCGCGCCTCGAGCCGCATGCGCGCGCGGTGCAGCGGCGCGCGCAGATCGTGTGCGGCGCTGTCGAACGTCGCCTTGACGGCTCGGGTCTGGTGTTCGATGCGCCCGAGCATCGAGTTGACGGCGATCGCGAGCCGATCGAACTCGTCGTGCGTACCGTGCGTTGCGAGCCGCCGCGACAGGTCTCCCTCCATGATCTGGTGACAGGTCGCCGCGAGCGCGCCGACCCGGGCCGTCACGCGGCGTTCGTAGGCATAGGCGAGCGCCGCGGCGAGCAGTGCCGCGAGCCCGACGCTCCATGCCGAGGCCGTGCGCAGGCTGCGCAGGAAATGCTGCCGGTCGCTCACGTCCGTGCCGACGAGCAGCTGGTGCGAGGCGTCGATCGGCTCGAGCAGCGCACGCACCGGGTGCATCGTCGTGCGGTGCGCCTCGTGCGCGAGGATCGCGAACTCGACGCGGTTGCCGACCGGATCGATCGCGAACGGCCAGGCAGTGAGGTTGCCGGCCAGATGCTCGTGGTCGGGGCCGACGAGGAGGTAGACCGCGCCGTTGCGGCCCCAGCTGCCGGCGCGCCGGTCGAGCGTCGCGGTGAGGGCCGGCAGGCCGCCGGTCGCGTAATCGTCGCGCAATCCGTCGAACTCGGCATCGATCACGTTGTCGACGTCGCGTGCGAGCACGCGCGCCGTGAGGAGATAGACGGAGGCGATCAGCACCGCGACCGCGGCAGCAAACAGCAGGCCGTAGGTCATCGCGAGGCGCGACGCGCTGGTCGGCGACAGTCGCCCGAGGAAGGCGAGCATGCCCGCGCCCTATCCGGCGCGCAGCATGTAGCCGGCGCCGCGCACGGTGTGGATCAGCGGCCGCTCGAAATCCCGATCGACCGCGCGACGCAGCCGGCTCACGTGCACGTCGACCACGTTCGTGTGCGGATCGAAATTGAAGTCCCACACGGCTTCGAGCAGCATCGTGCGCGTGACGACCTGGCCGGCGCGGCGCAACAGGACCTCGAGCAGCTGGAATTCCTTCGCGGTGAGATCGATGCGCCGGCCGCCACGCGTCACTTCGCGCGACAGCAGGTCCATTTCCAGGTCGGCGGCGGCGAGCCGCACGCCGTCCGGAGTCGAGTGGCTGCGCCGCAGCCGCGCCTCGATGCGCGCGAGCAGCTCTGAAAACGAAAAGGGCTTCGTCAGGTAGTCGTCGCCGCCCGCCCTGAGCCCCGCCACCTTGTCGTCGACCGAACCGAGCGCCGAGAGGATGAGCACCGGAACCTGGTTGCCATTGTGTCGCAGCACCGACACGAGCGACAGCCCATCGAGAAAGGGCAGCATGCGGTCGGCGATCACGAGGTCGTAGGTCGACTCGGTCGCCTTGAACAGCCCGTCGCGGCCGTCACGCGCATGATCCACCGCGTATCCTGCTTCCCGCAGGCCACGCAGCACGTACTCCGCGGCATCGATGTCGTCTTCCACGAGCAGCAACCGCATGTGGGCGCCTTGTCAGGGGCGGGTGATTCCCGGCGGATCGGCGAACCGGCGAATGCCGAGCGCCTCGTGGATTTCGGCCGGGAAGTATGCGACGCCCTCTTTCATGACGAGACTGACACGCCGGACATCGGAAATGTTCCGCGTCGGGTCCCCCTCCACCAGTATCAGGTCGGCCCGCTTGCCGCGCTCGATCGACCCGCGATCGGCCCAAAGGCGGAGCACGCGGGCGCCGTTGCGCGTCGCGATGCGCGGGGCGTCGGCCGGCGGGATGCCGGCCTTCACTTCGAGCTCGAGTTCGCGATGCAGCGTAAAGCCGCCGATGTCGTCGGTGCCGGCGAGGATCGGAATGCCGGCCGCGAATGCACGCCCGGCGAATTGCAGCAGCTTCTCGTACCCGGCGTAGTAGCGCGCCACCTTGTCCGGCGGGATGTCCATCGTGTTCGTCGCCCACGCGCGAGCGAGCGACGAGGGCACATGGTTCGCGACACTGCCGAACGTCGGGTTCGGCTGGCCGGCCGCCTGCTGGAACATGTACTCGAAGGTCGCGAGCGTGAGGTCGAGTACCGTGCCGCGCTCCTGCAGGAGCTTCAGGAAGTCCTGTACCGCGCGCGAATCGAGGTCGATGTCCGCCGCCTGCTCGCCGATCAGGTAGAAGCGCGCGAGCGTACGCGTATCGGTGTCCGGCGCAACGAGAAAATTGAGCATCATCTGGTTGACGTGCTGCAACTCGTCGTAGCCGGCCCGGACCGCGTCCTCGGCCCGGGCGAAGGCCGGCACGTGCCCGCTGACGCGCAGGCCGCGCTCGTGCGCGTACTGAGCAATCGGCGCCATCCATTCGGGCCTGATCGAATTGTAGAGCTTCACCTGCGGGTAACCGCGCTGTGCGTACCAGTCGACCGCCGCCTGCGCCTCGTCGAGGCTTTTCACGACGAAATCGGCACGCGCGGCGAACGGACTGTCGCCCTCGATGAAGCCCGCCGCGACGATCTCGGGCCCGGCGAGGCGTCCTGCCGCGAGGTCGCCGGCGAGTTCCGCGAGCGTCCGGTTGTCGTTGCCCATGTCGCGCACCGTGGTGACGCCGCCCGCGAGATCGAGCAGCACGTTCCACGCGTCCTCGTGCGTGTGCATGTCGAAGAGCCCCGGAAGCAGTGCGCGACCGGCGCCGTCGATCGACGGCATCGCGCCGGTCGCGGCAGACCCCGCGGGATAGAGCGCGGCGATGCGGCCGCCATGCACGTACACGTCCTGCGGCGCAGTCAGCGCCCCCCGCGCGCCGTCGAACACGCGCACGTTGCGCACGACGAATTCCTCGCCGAGCGGATGCGCGAGGCGGGCGGCCAGCGCCTCGAGCATGCGTCGCTCGGCAGCCTTCTGCAGCGCTTCGAGCGGGGCCACGTCCCCCGCCCAGCCGCGCGGCGCGACGATGCTGTAGCCGGGCTCGATCGAGGCGAAGAACCGGCGGTCGGCATCGTCGGTGAGCCACAGGAAGGCCGGGCGAACCTGCGCACCGCGCACCGCGTAGAGCGCCACGGCTCGGCGCTCGCTGCCGTGCGCGACCGTGGTCGACGCGAGCTTCTCGATCGACAGTTCCCCCGACGGCAGTGCCGCGACTGCCCGGCCGTCCGCCGCGAGGAGCGCCCGCGCGATCACGGCATCGGCCTCGTAGCTCCCCTCGACCGGCAGATAAAGCGCTGTGCCCTCGACATCGCGCGTGACCCGGTCGGCCGACGAATGCCAGCGCGCACGGCCGTGCCGGCGCACGAACTGCTCGTCGATCTTCGAGCCGAACGTCGACGTACCCGTGACGCGATACGACGCGAACGTCCCGTCGCCCGCGACGGCAATGCGCTCGGCGAGGTCGGGTCCGCGGCCGTTGTTGCGATATGAAAGGGTCGTCGCGATCGTGCCGTCGGGCAGCGTGCGCGTCGTCTGGTGCCCCGACACCTTGCCCGCAAAGACGACGTCGTATTCGGTCACGTCGGCCGCGCGCGCGGCGCCGGCGAGGCCGCACGCCGCAGCCAGTATCCATGGCATGAATCGCATCGATGAATCCCCCGTCGCCCTGTCGCGGGCGTGCAAGGGGCGCAGTGTAAACCCGCCCGCGGCCGGCAGCCGCGGGCGGACATTCAGGCGTTTACGGCCTTCAGCACGCGCTGCGGCTGGGCGATGCCGTAGCCCTGCGCGTAGTCCACGCCGAGGCTCGTCAGCATCTGGATGATCTCGGCATTTTCCGCGAACTCGGCGATCGTCTGCTTGCCGGTCAGATGGCCGATCTCGTTGATCGAACGGACCATCTCGCGGTCGATCGGGTCGCGCAGGATCTCGCGCACGAAGCTGCCGTCGATCTTCAGGAAATCGACCGGGAAGTGCTTGAGGTAGCCGAACGACGAGAGTCCAGTGCCGAAATCGTCGAGCGCGAACTTGCAGCCGAGTTCCTTCAGCGCCTGGATGAAGCGGTTTGCCTGCGAGAAGCTCGCCACCGCCGCGGTCTCGGTGATCTCGAAACAGATCTTCGAGGCGTCGATGCCGCTCTTGCCGAACTGGTCGATCACGAACGGCAGGAATTTGTCGTCGCCGAGGCTCTGGCCCGACAGGTTGATCGAGCACATCGCGAGCCGCTCGCGCTCGTCCGCCTCGGAAACGAGCCAGCGGAAGGCATTCTCGATGACCCAGCGGTCGATGTTCGGCGTGATGCCGTAGCGCTCGGCGGCCGCGATGAAGTTGTCGGGCGAGACCATGCGGCCGTTTTCGTCGCGCATGCGCAGCAGCAGTTCATAGTGCGCACCGGTGATCAGGCCCGCCGGCTGCAGCGGCTGGATCGTCATCCGGTAGAGCTCGAAGCGGCCCTCCTCGAGCGCCGAGTTGATGCGCGCGGCCCACTGCATTTCGCGGCGGCGGCGCATCAGCTCGATGTCGTTCTCCGCGAAGCTGTGCACGCGGTTGCGGCCGGACTCCTTCGCGGCCGCGCAGGCGCTGTCGGCCGCCGACAGCACGGACGCCACGTCCTCGTTGTCGGCGGTGATCGGCACGACGCCGATGCTCGCACCGAGACGGAACACGCGGTCTTCCCAGGTGAAGCGGAAGTCGCGCAGCACCTCGCGGAGCGTTTCCGCGGTGCGCATCGCCTCGTCGAGCGAGCAGCTCTCGAGCAGGATCCCGAACTCGTCGCCGCCGAGGCGCGACAGCGTATCGCGCCAGCGCACCTTCGATTTCAGCAGCGCACCCACCTGGCCGAGCAGCGCATCGCCGGCGCTGTGGCCGCAGGTGTCGTTGATGATCTTGAACTGGTCGATGTCGAGATAACAGAGTGCGTACGAGGCCTCGCGCGCCTTGGCACTCTTGAGGGCACGCTCGAGCCGGCTCTCGAATTCGCGCCGGTTGACGAGGCCCGTCAGGATGTCGTGGCTCGCGTGGTACGAGAGCCGCCGGTTCAGCTCGCGCGATTCGGACACGTCGTGGAACACGAGGACGCCGCCCGAAACCCTGCCCGCCCCGTCGCGGATCGGCGCCGCGGTGCTCTCGACGTACAGCTCATTGCCGTCGCGGCGGATCAGCAGCATCGGGCGCATGGACTTGATCGGGCGGATGCGCCGCACCGACATCGTCAGCGGATTCTCGAGCGGCTCGCAGGTTTCCTCGTGGAAAGCCTTGAACACGTCGTCCACCGAACGGCCCATCGCGTCCTCGAGGCGCCAGCCGGTGAGTTCCTCGGCGATCGGGTTGATGTAGTCGATGATCGAGTTCGCGTCGGTCGTGATCACGCCGTCGCCGATCGACTGCAGCGTGATCTGCGCGCTCTCCTTCTCGCGAAACAGCGCCTCCTCGTACAGCTTGCGCTCGGTGATGTCGATCTCCATGCCGACGATGCGCCGCAGCCGGCCGCCCTCGTCGACGTGCGCCTTCGCGCGACTCACCACCCAGCGCCACTCGCCGCTGCGATGGCGCATGCGATGGATGCTCTCGCACAGCGGCGCGCGCCCCTCGACGTGCTCGCGCATCGCGGCCTGCACGCGCGACATGTCCTCCGTGTGCACGAGCGCACGCCAGTCGGTCGGCCCGGCGAGATCCTCGTCGCTGTAGCCGAGCATCTCCTTCCAGCGCTGCGAAAACGTGACGACATTGGTGTCGGCATCGAAGTCCCACATGCCCTCGTTGGCCGCGGCCTGCGCGAGGCCGACGCGCACCTCGAGGTCGTCGAGCCGCGCCCCGAGCCGCACGCGCTCGAGACCGGTCGCGAGGCTCGTGCCGAGGAGCTTCAGCAGCAACTGGACATTGACGTCCCAGGGGCCGCGCGACATCGCATTGGCGAGCCCGAGGATGCCGGCCGGGCGGTCCTGCACCCGGAACGCGACGAAGAGCGTGGAGCCGACCTTCAGGGCGCCGAAGAGGCGCGCTTCGGCAGCGCTCTCCTTCTTCGGTGCGCTGGTGTCGCGCAGCTCGGAGAGCCGCAGGTGATCGAGGCGCGTGCGCAGCCAGGGCAGATCGGCGAATGCCGCGCCGCGCAGTTCCTCGAGGCGGGTCTGCGCGAAAGTGCCGCGTGCGACATGCACATCGCCGACCGCGGCCTCGCCGAAGAGCGCAACGTACGCGGCGTCGCACGCAGTCGCCTCGCGCAGCGCCTCGAGGCTGCGCGCGACGACGTCCGCGAGCGTCTCGCGCCGCATGTTCTGCAGGTCGACGGCGATCTTGGTGCAGGCGACATCGAGGCCGAGCGCAGGTCGCGCGCCGCGCGCGGTGAATACGCCGGGCGCCAGGATGTCGGATGCGGTGAATTCGGCGGGCTTGTCGGTCGTTACGCCGGGCATCGAGGGTCGATCCCCAAAGTTACGAGGTCGGATTCTGACAAGCGCTCGGCCCCCTGCCATAGACTTGCGACACACTTCGCGCGCGCATCGCGAGTAATCAGTTACGCCCGGATTGTGTCACACCCAATGAAGAATACAAGCTAAGCATTTGTCCCGAATACGTTTACGGTTGGGTCGGCGCCGATGTGACATATTTTGGCGCCGGATAACGAATGGCCCGCCTCACGTCACCCCGCGCAACACAGGCCGTGTCCGGCGCACCGGCAACGAGTGACCACGCCTCCCCCGCCGAACGACCTGCAGGCCGGACCGATGCGCCGGCGAAACACGGCGCGAGCATTGTGTCCGGCACGAGCAGCACCCGGTTCGGCGCCGAGGCGAGCCAGCGCGCGGCATCGGCGACTTCGTCATCGTCCGTGCGCCAGCGTCGATGGCCGAAGTTCACGGTCGGTCGATCGAGGTAGAGGAGGAACTGCTCCTTGTAGGCGACGAGTCCCAGTTCGTGGTCCCGCGGCACGGCCGCGAGTACGCGGCGCGTGAAGGCGCTTCCCGATCGCACGGGATCGATACGTGGCTCGATCGCCCAGGAGAACGAGAGCGCCAGCGCGCCGAGCACGAACGGCCACGCGAGCCGCGGACGCCGCCAGGCCGCGACGAGCCAGCCCGCGACGCAGGCGGCGGCAACCGCGGCGACCGGCAGATCGCCCGGCAGTCCCTCCTCCGCCAGCATGCCGATCACCCCGGGTACCTCGAGGTACTCGGCCAGCGCGAACGCGGCGAAAGCGAGCGCGAGCACGCCAGCCCCCACGAGGCCGGCGAGCGCGATACCGCGGCGCGCGTACATGGCCGGCAGCGCCCCGGCCGCGGCGACCGCCAGCGCCGGCAACGCCGGCAGCACGTACACGCCGCGCTTGCCGGGGCTCATCGTGAAAAAGAGCAGCACCAGCACCACCCAGGCGAGCAGCAGCCAGACCCGTGCGTCGCGGGCCCGCCACGCGTCCCGCCAGCGCGGCACGAGCCTGAAGGCGAGCACCGGCCACGGCAACCACAGGACCGGAATCACTTCGACGAGGTAGTAGTACCAGGCCTTGACGTGGTGCCAGGCCGCCGCATACCGCGTGACCGTCTGGTGAAAGAGGATCTCGTCGCGGTACGCCGCATACTCCGGCGAGCCGCGATGCAGGACGGCGAGCAGCATCGGCACGAGCCAGAGGGCGATCGCGGCGAGGAAGCCGAGCGGTGCGAGCACCCAGCGCGCACCCGAGGGCGGAATCGTCGCGAGGCCCTGCCAGCCCCGGCGACGCATCGCCGCCCAGGGAATCAGGATGAGGAGCGGCAGGAAACCGACGCCCTTCGTGATGACGCCCAGCCCGGAGGCGACACCGCCGACGAAATACCAGCCCCACGCCGGCCCGAGCAGCAGGTGACGCGCAAGACCGTAGACGCCGAGGGTAATCAGGAAACACACGGTCGCGTCGATCTGCGCGCCGCGCGTGACCATGACGAACTGCAGCGTGCACGCGAGCGTCAGTGCGGCGGCGAGCGCCGCCGCGCGCCCCGCGAGGCGCCTCGCGAGGTCGTACGCCAGCAAGAGCACTCCGCCCGCCGCGAGCAGCGACGGCAGCAGGAACGCGACCCGCATCGAGCCCGTCACGGACAGCACGGCGGCAATGAGCCACATGTAGAGCGGCGGCTTGTCCTGGTAGAGATCGCCGCCCACCCGCGGGAACAGCCAGTCGCCGCTCGCGACCATGTCGCGCGCCAGCGAAGCGAAGCGCGGCTCGTCGGCGGGCCAGGGATCCCGCAACCCGTAGCCGCTCGCGATCAGCAGCGCGACCGCGAGCAGGATCCAGCCGACGTCGCGCCAGTCGGTTCGCCCGTGCTGCTGTGCCACGACCGCGCCTCAGGCCTCGGCCCGCTGCCGCCCGGTACGGATCAGGTAGAGATTGCGCAGGTAGACGAACACGCCGGTCGCCTGGCCGACGATGAACACCGGGTCACGCTTGTGGATCGCATAGGAGAGCAGCACCAGGCCTCCCGCCAGGCTGAAGTACCAGAACGCGAGCGGTACGATGCTGCGCTTGGCGCGCTCGCTGGCGAGCCACTGCAGGAAGAACCGTGCCGAGAACAGCGCCTGGCCGATGAAGCCGATGCCGATCC
>WBZO01006917.1_pt1 | contig 10734 bp, 7 predicted proteins | sample 5204261 | NCBI WGS metagenome assembly WBZO01 (sample SAMN12412400, study PRJNA552823) | activated sludge metagenome | isolation source: activated sludge from anammox sidestream of wastewater treatment plant... | place: USA: North Carolina | collected 2017-09
CCGTTGCGGATGGGCCGCGGCTGCCTTTGCATCACGCCGTCAGGGCGCTTTCACGCCGGCCAGAGAGACTGCTTCCTTCCACTGCGGAATTTCCCTTGCAATCAGCTTGGCAAAGTCCGCCGGGCTATTGCCAAGCGGATCGACGCCGAAGGCGGTGACCTTCGCGGCGAACTTTGGGTCCTTTACGGCGCGAGCCAGTTCCGCCGCCATCTTGTCGATGATTGCCGTGGACGTTTCCGCCGGGGCCATCACCCCATTCCAGGTGATGACGTTATAACCGGGGTAGCCGGATTCCGCGATGGTGGGCACCTGCGGAAGCTGAGAGGCGCGCTTTTCGCCCGTGACACCGAGCAGCCGGATTTCCGTGCCGGTTGCATGCGGCAATGTATCAGCCAGTGTCGCAAACATCGCCGGGATATGGCCCGCGATCACGTCCGAGAGCGCCGGCGCGTTGCCGCGATAGTGCACCGCCGTCATCGACAATCCGGCGCGCTGCGCGAACAACGCCATCGCCAGATGGGCGATGCTGCCGACGCCGCTGGTGCCGTAGCTGATCGGCTTGTCTTGGGTTTTCGCATAAGAGACGAACTCGGCCACCGACTTCGCCGGCAGCTTGCCGTTCACGACCAGGACGAACGGGTTGGTTCCCAGCACGCTGACGGGCGCCAAGTCCTTCACCGCGTCGTAGGATACCTTGTTGATGGCCGGCAGGATCACGATCTGCGGCTGCACACCCCATAGCAGCGTATAGCCATCCGCCGGCGACCGGACGACCGCCTCCACGGCGATGGCGCCGCCGGCCCCGGTGCGGTTCTCGACCACGAACTGCTGGCCGAACGCCTCGCTGAACCGCAGCGCGACGATACGTGCCTGGCCGTCGGCGCTTCCACCGGCCGCATAGGGCACCAGAATCCGAACCGGCTTATTCGGCCAGTCTTGGGCAACGGCCGCCCAAGACGAAGCAACAACCAGCGTCGCGACGAGAACAATCAAGGATCGCAGAGCTGTCATACTCACATCCCTCTTGTGATCTCTATTGTCCGGCCATTCTACGCGAAGCACCACACGCTTTCCATGCGACGAGACGGTTGCGGCGGCCACCCGGCGGCCCAAACTTTGCGAGTCAGATCTCCATCCGCATCATGCTTCGCCCTTTGCGCAGGTCAACAACTTATGCCTGAATCATAACTTCTTGGATCGGCTCTAAAGCTCAACGATGCGCAGGTGCCTGTTCGGGGCGAACTACCCCGGCGCGCCTGCGCAATCAATTTGTTCTCATCCATGCCGGTCAATCGACCCTTTTCCACCACGATATTGCCGCCGACAATCACCGTATCCACTGACGAACCGGTTGCCCTACCTGCCGCGGCCGGTTCCGGATGTCGACCTCGCGATCATGCGGCGGCTCGACCGGCTGCATCTGGAGTGCCCGTTCGCCGGTTCGCGGATGCTGCTGGCCGCCGAGGGGTGCAAGATCGGCCGCCGGCATATGAAGACGCTCATGCGGCGGATGGGGTTAGAGGCGCTCTGTCGCCGGGGCCGCTCACCCCATCAGGTCGGCCGATGTGTTTCCTGCCGGCTGGTTATTCGCTGCCGGCGACGCCGGCCTCTTGCACGACTTTGGACCAGCGGACGGTTTCCGTCTTGACGAACTGGGTCAACTCCTCGGGCGTTTTCTTTCCGATCGGGACCAAGCCCAGCTCAACGAATTTCTTGGATACGTCCGGTTCATTGACTATGTCATTGATCTCTCGATTGAGCTTGGTAACGATATGCGCTGGCGTTTGGGCAGGTGCGATCAACATCTGCCAGGAAACCGGATCGTATCCGGGAACGGTTTTCGCCAATGGTGGAATGTCCGGCGCTGCAGCAACCGGCTCGCCGCTGGTCACCCCGATCGCGCGCAGCTTGCCGGCCTTGATAAGTGGCAACGCCGGCGCGATCTCGCTCAGCATCATTTGGATATGTCCCGCCACCACGTCATTGAGTGCCGGCGTGCTCCCCTTGTATGGAATGTGCGTGATCTCGGTGCTGGTCATCTTCTTGAACAGCTCCATAAAGAGGTGGTTTGCCGACCCGGCGCCACCCGAGCCAAAGTTCAATTGTCCCGGATGATCCTTGATGTATTTGATCAGGTCGGCGGCGTTCTTGACCGGCAGCGACGGGTTGACGACCAGCATGAACGGCAGGGTGCAGACCAATGAAACTGGGGTAAGCTGCGTTGCTGGATTGTACGGCAGCTTCTTATAAAGCGTGACGTTGATCGACATCGTCGAACTGGTGGCCATCATCAGCGTGTGGCCATCTGGTGCCGCCGAAGCGAGCCCGACCGCTGCAATGACGGTGCCGGCACCGGGCCGGTTTTCTACGATGATCGGCTTGCCAAGCCGCTCCTCCAGCTTTTGCCCGACAAGCCTCGCAAGGATGTCGGTGCCACCGCCGGCCGCGTACGGCACGACCACCGTGACGTCTCGTGCGGGATAATTTTGGGCGGATGCGTGCTGACCGAACAGCGCGAGGGACGCCATGGCGATCAGCGCGGCGCAAAGAGGGCGGGGGATGCACCGGGAGAGCGCGACTTGATTTCGCATCTTCGTTGTCCGGACGATTGTGTTCATCGTTCCGCCCCTGTCCGCATGGCTGCTGAATCTAAGCAGCCATCTTGTTGTCGTGTGTGAGCTAAGTCAGAGCGTAGGTAGTAACTTATGGTGGGTCAATAAAAACGTCCGTATTTGCATGAATGACAAATTCGTCGCGAATATACACAGCGGAAAGAAATTGCATAGGCTGATACGATTGTCGCGACCAGTGCGTTCGAACGCTTTCTCTCAGTCAAGGAAACAACATGCGTATAGTGGAACAGGTCATAGATCTCAGCTTGCCGTTTCATGAGGGGATGCCGACCGACGACCTCGGACCCAAGATCTGGGAAAGGATCAGCTATTCGTACTCCCGTCGCATGTATCAGGACAAGCAATCGCGCTCTGCGAAAGTGATCCTGACGACCGACCACACAGGCACGCACATCGATGGACCGCTTCGCTTCGATCCGCGTGGAGCGTCGATCGAAAAGATCGAGCTTAATCAATTCATCCGTCCGGCCCGTTCCCTTGACTTGCGGTCTTTCGGCAGACGCGGCCGTGTCGACGCCGCAGCGCTCAAGGCTTCCGGTGCGGCCGCCGCGATAGTCGGTGACGCGATCGTGCTATGGACAGGACACGATCGCTTCCTGGAAGACCCCGATTATTTCTGGAATCGACCTGAATTGACCGAAGACGGTGCAGAATATTTGGCGTCCCTACGGCCTGGAATTGTTGCTGCGGATTTCCCAGGGATTGGTCGTCCGGGTGACGACCGGTTTGTTGTGAAAAGGATTCTTCATCGTGCAGGTTGCATGACGCTAGAGCAGTTACGGAATCTGGATGCGACGGCGGGAAAGACCTGGCATTTGTTTTGTGGACCGTTGCCGGTGCGGGGGCTTGCTGGATCGATGGTCCGTGCATGCGCGCTGGTCGGCTGGCGCGCCAGCAGGACAGTAGATCTCACCCACGAGCACTTCATCGGCATGCCTTCGGTGGGCCCTCAACCGGTCTACTGGTTGCGTGCCAGCCATCCGCAGACCTTGTTTCACTATGATGGTAAGCTGTCCTACCAGACACACGCGTTGTTCATGTCCGAGCACGCCGGAACTCACTTCGACGTTCCCTATCATTTCAAGGAAAGCGGCCGGACGATCAGCGACTATGACCTGAATGAACTCTTCGTCGTGACAAAGATGTTCGACATGACCCACAAGAAGCCGCTCGAAGGAATTGGAGCGAAAGACTTCGCCGCCGCCGCCAAGCGGAGGAACATCGTGGTCGATCCGGGTGACGGAGTTATTGTCTGGACCGGTCACTCAGAGAATTATCATCTGCGGAAGGATTTCGGCAGCCACCGTCCGTTCATTACCGCTGACGGCGCTCAATGGCTTCTTCAGCATAAGGCGTCGATGGTCATCACGGACCTGGTCGGACTTGACGAACCGAAAGACATGACAATGCCGATTCACAACGCGTTGCTGCATGGCGATGTCTGCATGCTGCAGGTTGCAACCAACCTGCACGAACTCGTCGATGGTGATTGGTTCGTTGGAGCATTCCCGATCAACTTCGTCGAAGGGACAGCCGCGCCGCTGAGGGCATTCGCGGCGCGGCTGTAGCGGCGTGCCGCCGCCGGCTCAGTGCGTGCGCTCGAGGATGCTCAGTCCCCGGTAGCGGTCGATCAGATAGATCAGGCCGCGGTCATCCGTGGTCACGTCGTTAGCCTGCGTCCTCGGCGCGCCCGCGGGAACGTCCGGAATGAAATGCGCCACCTCGCGGATCGCCCGCGGCTTGGCGATGTCGATGACCCGGACGCCGTGAGCGAAATAGGCGACCGGGATTTCCATTCCTCGGAATTTCTCCGCCGGCTGATGGCAGGCAGTAAACGGCGGCAGTTTCTTGCCGTCGAGTTCTTCCATCTGGAACGAGCCAATCGGGAAGGGGTATCGCTCGTCTGTGATGTCCAGCATCCACAGGCCGCCAGGAGCGACGCCCTCCTTGCGCCAAACGTCCTCCTCTCCGAGCAGCAGCAGCTTGCGGCCGTCAATCTCATAGGGAATCGGAAGAGCCGTATGGATCGGACAGGTAAATGGCGGCTGCCATTTCAACTGCGACACCAACTTGGGTTTAGACATGTCCTCAATGTCAAGGATAAACATGCCGCTGAGCCAGTAACTGACATAGAGCCTGTTGCCGAGGCGGAGCGGGTGATGGCAACGATGGTCCAGATTCTGCCAGCTTGGTTTCTCGCCGCCAGCCAGCCATTGACCGGGCTCCCACCAGCGGCCGACCTCCTGTGGCCTTTCGGGGTTGGCAAAGTCGACGATCATCACGATGTTGCCGGCATAACCTTCGGCGGTCGGAGACATGTAGCCGTAGCGGCCATCGAAGTCGAAACGATGTACGCCAAGACCGGCGTCTTCATAGCGATAGATCAGCCGGGGCTTTCGCGGATTCTCGATATCGTAGACGCTGTAACCGCCCTTGAAGTCGGGATCCGGCTTGGTGCGTCCTGCGGGATAGAACTCGTTGTTGACAACCATGATGCCGTTGCCGACACGCGACTTATGTGAGTGCGTGCCGGGCGGAACCTCGATATGGGCCAGAAGCTTCGGGTTGGCAGGATCCGCGACGTCCACGATGGACGTTCCGTCGGGGCTTTCCATATGGCCGATAAAAGCCGTGTTGCCTTCGACCACGACCTGGCCGCCGCCAGCGCAGTCAAAGTAACCCACCTGCCGAAGACCCGATTGCGACACCATGCTGTCTCTCTTTCATTTCGATTGGAAGTCTCTGTTCTGCCGAGCGGCAATTGCAAAAGACTTGTGGTGGATTCCAATGCTAGCATAATTCGAGCCAACTTCCTCAGCGGAGAAGAAGTCCAGAAAATCCAAGCAATTTCTACCGAGTCTTCAATGAGCCGGGGTATAATACAAAAAAATATCTTTGACTTTTTGTGCGGCCGGCCGCGGCGTGCTGTCACTTCACATTGGTTGTGATTATTCGATACCATTTCAAAGTCCTGCATTGGCGAGCAATGGTATTGGTTTCTATTCCTGAGCGCGCCTGGGAAGCTGCACATGTCTACTGCCGCCGATCAAGTTGCGGCGGTTGGACAAGGAGAACGAACATGACAAGGGTAATCGCAGCCCGAAAACCGTTCTTGGTGTTCGAGCTGTTATCGAGGTTGCATGGCGCGCTCATGGTTGGCGCCATTGTGGCGCTGCTCACTTTCCTGTCCGGTATGGCGCAAGCCGAAACCTATCCGGACCGTCCCGTCCGGCTGGTCATACCTTTCGGTCCGGGCGGCATTGCGGACATGCATTCACGGATCATCGCGGGAGAACTCTCAAAGCACTTCGGCAAGCAAGTCTATGTTGAGAATCAGCCCGGCGGTATGGGGATTCCTGCTGCGCGTACCGTCCTCTCGGCGCCGCCGGATGGCTATACGTTGGCGTTATTTGCAAATGGCACCGCCACCAGCGTGTCGTTAGTGAAAGATCTGACGTTCGATCCTGTCGGAGATTTCTCACCGGTCGCAAATATTGTAACTTTTGACTTCTTGATAGTGGTAAATTCAAAGTCGAATTATCACTCGGTCGCCGACGTCATTAGGGCCGCGCGGGAACATCCCGGCACCCTGAAGATCGGAACGACCGCGAGTGGAAGCTCGTCGAACCTTGCCGCACTACTGTTCCAGTTGACGGCAAACGCCGACATCAATGTCATTCCCTATCGGAACCCATCGGACCTTACGATCGGGCTGTTGCGTAACGACGTCGACATGGTTCTCGACACCTATGCACTGCTGAAATCGACGATCGACAGCGGCAGTGCTCGCCCTATCGCCACGACGGGCCCAAAACGCTCCACTGTGCTGCCGGATATTCCGACGGTACAGGAGGGAGGACTCGCTGGCTTCGACGTCACATCGTGGAATGCAATATTTGTCCGCAAGGGGGTCGATGAAGTCATCGTTCAACGGCTGAGCAGTGCGGTTCGCAAAATTCTGGAGACGGATGACATCAAGACGCGCTTGCGCGAACTTGGTCTGGAAGCAACGCCGATGACCCCGAAAGAGCTCGGCGGGCGATTGCAAAGCGATATCGAGAAATGGGCCGCCGTCATCACGAAGGTTGGCCTCGCCAAGAAGTAGCCGCGGCGTGCGGTGATCAGGGTTGGAGACGGCCTTCGGGCGCTTGCGCATTCTGTATCGCTTGCCAGAGCCTTGGAGGCGATAGCGGGAGCTCGGTCACCTTGGCACCCAGGGGTGCCAAGGCTGCCGCAACCGCATTGGAGACGGCCGCTGCCACGCAAACCATTCCGCCTTCGCCGCCGCCCTTGATGCCAAGCGGGTTCGACAGCGACAGCTTGTCCTCGACTGCGATGCCGCGGACGTTCGGAAAGTCCGTCGCGAGTGGCACCAGATAATCGGCCAGTGAGCCCGTTAACAGCTGTCCTTCGTCGTCGTAGACGAGGTGGTCAAGGAACGCGCCGCCAAGTCCTTGCACGACAGCGCCGATGAGCTGCCCGCGCACAACCAGCGGATTGAGCGCGCGCCCGATGTCCTCGAGTGCGACGTAATCCAGAATATCGACGTGGCCGGTCCGGGGATCGACCGTAACGTAGGCGGCGTGAGCGCCATAGGTGTATGTTAAATCCCCGCTCGAAAAGGTGCCCGTCACATCGATGCATCGCTTTCTTCGGCTCGCGATCTCGGCGAGGGCAGCGAGATCGAGGCGTCGGCCGCCGGACACCAGGATATGACCGTCAATCCACTGTAGGTCGTTGACACCGCCTTCAACCTCCTCGGCGGCCAAATCCATCAGCACGGCGATCAACTTCTGGGCGGTGTTGCGCACGGCATTGCCGCCCTTCACGGCGGAACGGCTGGCAAATGTGCCAAAACCCTCCGCTAGATTTGGGGTGGATCCGTTAAAGACGCGCACCTGATCAAGGCCGATGCCGAGCGTCTCCGCCGCGATCTGGGCAAAGGTGGTTTCGTGGCCTTGCCCCATCGAGGAGGTGCCCACGTGAACGGAAATCGAGCCGCCATTTTCGAGAACAAAGCGCGCGTTCTCTGTGGGCCCGCCGCCGGATGATTCGACAAAACAGCCGAAGCCGAGGCCGTGCCGCAGCCCGTCGATCTCTTTTCCACTCAGCTTCTTGCGATGCTGATAGTCGATTGCGTCGGCGATACGTTCCAGGGCTGCCGGATAATCGCCGGTGTCATAGGCGGTCGGTTTCTCGTATGGAACAAGCCGACCGATCGAATAGGGTAGCTCCTCCTCGAGAATCAAGTTCTTGCGCCGGAACTCGACCGGATCCAGGCCGAGATCCGCGGCGGCGATGTCCAGCATCCGCTCGCGGAAGAAATTCCCCTCGAAGCGGCCCGGCGCCCGATAGGTTCCGACGGGTGTTTTGTTCGTCATGAAGATCGAAACGTCGATCGCGACGTTGGGAATCCGATACGGACCGAGCAGGTATTGTCCCACCTTGGCCGGGACCACGCCACCGTTGGTTCGTGTGTAAGCGCCCATGTCCGCGCGAATTTCGCCGCGGAGCGCAAGAATCGTTCCGTCCTTCCGGCAGGCGATCTCGATATCGCAAGCAATGTCGCGTGAGTGGTTGGACGCGGTCAAGTGCTCGCGTCGATCCTCGATCCACTTGATCGGCCGGTTGAGCGCGCGCGCCGCATAGGGAACGAGAAAATCTTCGGGGTAAAGCTCGCCCCGGATGCCGAACCCGCCGCCGACGTCGCCACCGATGAGATCGACCTGGGTTTCCTCAAGACCAAGAGCTGCCGCAAGGATGCGGCGATTGTACCAAAGCACCTTCGTCATGCCCCAGACGGTCAAATGGTTTTTATCGGCCTCCCACCGCGCGACAAGTCCGCGCGTTTCCATAGGAAGGCCGGTATGCCGATGGCAACGCAACGTCTCTCGGCGGCGATAATCCGCCGACTTGAAAGCCGCTTCGACGTCGCCGAACCCGGTCCGATATTGCGTGGCGAGGTTGGTGCCGTTTTCTTCGAACAGCAGCGTGCCGTCCGCAACACAATCCGTCACGGCGGGCAATTGCTCGATATCGAGCGCGATATGTCCCAGCGCATCCTCGGCGAGTGCCTGCGATGTCGCCACCACGAGGGCGACCGGCTCGCCGACGTAACGGACTTTGGCGCTTGCCATCGGATGTTGAAGGAACCGCTCGACTCCCGGAAGCGGCGCCAGCCGCAACGGTATCGGTGGCAACGACCGGACGCCGTCGCTGGTCAGCACGGAAACGACGCCGTCCATGGTCAAGGCGGAACTGGCATCAATGCGGCGAATCAAGCCATGCGCCACGGGGCTTCTCAGTACGACCGCGTGAAGCATATTGTCGAGAACGATATCATCCACATAATTGCCGCAGCCGCGCAACAGCCGCAAATCCTCGAAGCGTTTAACGGGGAGGCCGATATGAGTCATGCTTTCATCCAATATCAGGGCGATACGCCGGCAACGGTGAAAAGAACAAGACGGTGTGTCACTGCTTAGCTCAGGATGAGAGCTTGCGATCGCGCCGGTCTCGACAGATCGTGAACCAGCGAGCAGAGTCGTTCGACTCCCTCGAGGAGCTTGTGTTCGTCAATGTGTCCGAAGCTGATCCGCAAGGTACGCAGATCAGAGTTTGAGGCGTAGAACGCTTCGCCGGAAACGAATGCGACGCCGTGCCGGACGGCCCGATAATAGAGGTCGGTCACGCGTGCGCCGTCCGGAAGGGTAAGCCAGAGGCTCAATCCGCCATCGGGATCGCCGATCAGCGTCGACGGCGGCATGCCATGCAGCAACCGTTCGCGCAGCAGCTTTTGCTGCGCGGCATAAGCATTACGCTGGCGTGTCATCGAACTTCGGTATTTGCCGCGCGCGAGGAACAAGGCGAATGCTTCCTGGATCAACGCGTTGGAATGCAGGTCTGCGTTGGCCTTCGCCGCGCGCAGCATGTTCTGCATCGAAGGTGGCGCCACCACGAAACCGAGGCGGAGGCCCGGCAGATAAACCTTGCCGAAGCCGCGCACGTAGATGACCGCGTCGTCCGGCTCAGCCAATGCGCGGATTGGCGGCACCGGAGCACCTGAAAACCGAAGCTCGGGGCAGTGGTCGTCTTCCAGAATGATCGCGCCGTATTGGCGGGCAAGCTGCAGGATGCCGCGGCGTTTGCTCTCGCTCGTCGTGATGCCGGTCGGGTTCTGGAAGGTGGGATTGACGTAGATGCAACGTGGCCGATAGCGCTTCAGATATTCTTCAAGAACGTTAAGGTCCATGCCGTCGGATTCCAACGGCACCTCAAGGATGCGGGCCCCGATGCTCCGCATGACATTGATCGCGCCGTAATAGGCAGGTCGCTCGACGATGACCGGCGTGACTGGGGACAGGAGCGTCCGCACCACCAGATCGATGGCTTGCTGTCCGCCCGAGGTGATGAGGATGTTGTCTTCCGATGCGGCGATATTGACCTGCTTCAGCAGTTCGATGACTCGGCGGCGCAGCTCGGGGCGTCCGCCGGGGGCCTCGTAGCGGAAGAGCGTTTCCATCTGCTCTTCGAGCACGGTCGAAACGCAAGTGCGAAACTCTTCCAGACACTTGGTTTCGGGCTGCGGAAAATTCGACGTGAAGGAAATGACGCCGGGCGCGCGTGCCAGATCGAACAGCCGCTCCGACAGCAGCGGGCGGTTTTCCGTATGCCGGAAGCCCGTGCGGTTCTGTTGGCGAGGACGATTGACGGCGCGGACAAACGTGCCGCCTCCGCGCCGTGCTTCGAGGAAGCCGGCGTCGCCGAGGTCCTTGTAGGCCTTCGCCACGGTCATCTGATTGATGTTGAGCTGCTCGGCGAGCATGCGCACGGGCGGCAGGCGGGCGCCGGACGCGAGATCACCGCTGGTCACCAGATTAGCGATCTGCTCACGCACCTGGACGCCGAGCGGAATGTCATGCCCCCGCACAATTTCGAGAGCGACCGGACTTGGCGGGATCGTTCTGGGTCTCTTGGTCAATGTCGGCCTCGTTTCCAACCGAGTGACATCATATTTGTATCCGTTATTTGTATTATTAAAGATCAGGCTAGAAGTGATAATAGCGCCGGAAATTAAACCTTAGCAAGAAATTGTGCGATT
>WBZO01006918.1_pt1 | contig 10732 bp, 9 predicted proteins | sample 5204261 | NCBI WGS metagenome assembly WBZO01 (sample SAMN12412400, study PRJNA552823) | activated sludge metagenome | isolation source: activated sludge from anammox sidestream of wastewater treatment plant... | place: USA: North Carolina | collected 2017-09
CATCGACGCTCCTCGGCTCCGATACGGATGGTCTGATAGGGACGGTCGGGTTGGGGTGGGTGCCCCGGACGGCACGCCTGCCCCGACCGCACCCGGCGCCTGACCGGCCGGCCGGAGCACCGGGGACCGCCCGCAGTGCTCGCGACAGGCTACCACCCGCGGAAACCGGTTCCGTGACCCGTCGCCTGCCCGCCGCCGGCCCGTCGCCGGCCCACACCCGCGACGCGGCTCGACCCGCGGCGGCATCGCCGGCGAACTCCCCGACCCTCCTCCGGGGCGGGCTCCCGCGGTCGCCCCGCGGGGCGTGGACCCGCCCTTCGGACCCCACCGCGGGCCCCGGAACGGCTCCGCGGCCCGGGCCTAGACTCGCCGCTCAGGCCGACAGGGGGTTCACCAGGTTGAAGACCTACCCGACCGACCGGATCCGCAACGTGGCGCTCGTGGGCCACGGTGGCGCGGGCAAGACCACCCTCGCCGAAGCCCTCCTGCACGTGGCCGGTGCGATCCCCCGCATGGGCCGCATCGAGGACGGCACCACGGTGTGCGACTTCGATCCCGAGGAGCAGCGGAGGCGGATCTCGGTCTCCCTGGCCCTGGCGCCGTTCGAGCTCGACGGGCACAAGGTCAACGTCATCGACGCCCCGGGGTACGCCGACTTCGTCGGCGACGTCACCGCGGCGCTGCGGGCCGCCGACCTCGCCGTGGTGGTGGTCTCGGCGGTCGAGGGCGTCGAGGTGCAGACGGAGGTGGCCTGGCGCATCGCCGAGGACCTGAACCTCCCGAGGATCGTGTTCGTCAACAAGCTCGACCGGGAGCGGGCGTCGTTCGAGCGGACCGTCGACGCCCTCAAGGAGCGCTTCGGCGCCGGGATCGCCCCGCTGGAGCTGCCCGTCGGCGAGGAGGCCGACTTCCGCGGCGTCGTCGACCTGCTCCGCGACCGCGCCGTCCTCTACGACGGCGGCACCACGGGCACGGAGGGGCCGGTCCCCGACGACATGGCGACCGAGGAGCACGCCGTCCACGACGCGCTGGTCGAGGGGATCGTGGTCGCCGACGACGACCTGATGGAGCGCTACCTGGCCGACGAGGCGATCGGCACCGACGAGCTGGCCGGGGCGCTCGCCCGGGGCGTGGCGGAGGGGTCGGTGTACCCCGTCCTGTGCGGCAGCGCCACCAAGCTCGTGGGCGTCGACCGCCTGGCCCGGTTCCTCGTCGAGGAGGGCCCGGCCCCCGACACCTCCGCCGACGCCGATCCGGCCGCGTTCGTGTTCAAGACCGTGGTCGACCCCTACGTGGGGCGCGTGAACCTGTTCCGGGTGCTCCAGGGCACGATCCACCACGACGACGTGCTGGTGAACGCCCGCACGGTCGCCGACGAGCGGCTGCACCAGCTCACCATCCTCCGGGGCAAGGAGCAGGAACCGGTGACCGAGGTCCCGGCCGGCGACATCGCCGCCGTCGCGAAGCTCGCCGACACGACCACCGGCGACCTGCTCGCCCGCCGCGGGGCCGACGTGGAGGCCGTGCCGCTCGCCGCGCCCGAGCCGGTGCTCGCCGTCGCGATCCGGGCCCGGTCCAAGCACGACGAGGACAAGCTCGCCAACGCGCTGCACCGCCTCCAGGACGAGGACCCCGCCCTACGCCTGGAGCGCAACCCGGAGACCCACCAGACCCTCCTCCACGGCATGGGCGAGACGCACGTGTCGATCGCGCTCGAGCGCCTGGCCCGCAAGTTCGGGGTGGAGGTCGACACCGAGGAGATCCGGGTCCCCTACCGCGAGACCATCACCGCGGCCGCCGAGGCCGAGGGCAAGTACAAGAAGCAGACGGGCGGCCACGGCCAGTTCGGCGTGGCGTTCCTGCGCCTCGAACCGACCGAGCGGGGCAGCGGCTTCACGTTCGTCGACGAGATCGTCGGGGGCGCGATCCCCCGCCAGTTCATCCCGGCGGTGGAGAAGGGCGTGATGGAGACGATGGAGCAGGGCGGCGTCCACGGTTACCCCGTCGTCGACGTCAGGGTCACCTGCTTCGACGGGAAGTACCACTCCGTCGACTCGTCGGAGATGAGCTTCAAGATGGCGGCGTCGATCGGGTTCAAGGAGGCCATGGCCAAGGCCGGCCCGATCCTGCTCGAGCCGATCAGCGAACTGGTGGTGACCGCTCCGGAGGCGAACCAGGGCGACGTGATGGGCGACCTCAACGCCAAGCGGGGCCGCATCCAGGGCTCGGCGTCGATCGGTGGCGGCGAGGTGGAGATCACCGCCCAGGTCCCCACGTCGGAGATCCTGCGCTACGAGATCGACCTCCGCTCCATGACGGGGGGCCGCGGGCGCTTCCGGGCCACGCACTCCCACTACGACCCCGTCCCCTCCCACCTCGTCGACCGGATCGCCGCCGCGTCCGAGGGCTGAGGCCGGCCGGAGGCCGGGTTCCGGCCCGGGCCTCACGGCCGGCAGCAGGTGACCTCGGGCGTCGCAGGGGGCACCGCCGGCCGCCCGCGGATCGCCGGGGGCGACCGAAGGTCGAAGCCGCGGCCCGGTCGGGCGTAGCATTGCGTCCGTGAAGATCGTCCCCACCCGGCGCACCGACTACGCCGTGCGGGCCCTCCTGTACCTGGCGCAACACCCGGGCAGCATGGCCAAGGCGGCCGACATCGCCGAGGCGATGAACATCCCGACCGGGTTCCTGCACCAGGTGCTCCACGAGCTCCAGAGAGCGCGGCTCGTGCTCTCGCGGCCCGGGCGCTCGGGTGGCTACTCCCTCGCCCGGCCGGCGGCCGACATCTCGCTGCTCGACGTGGTCGAGACGCTCGAAGGTCCGCTGGCCCCCGACGAGTGCGGGCTGCGTGGCGGGCCCTGCCGGTGGGAGGACGCCTGCGCGCTCCACGCCACCTGGACCGCGGCCCGGGAGGCCCTCGCCAGCGAGCTCCGGGCCGCGAACCTGGCCCGCCTCGCCGCCGACGACCTCGCTCTGGCCCGGAGGAGCGACCACGACGGCGAGGCCGGCATCGAGCTGGCGCTCGTCGGCGACAGCATCATGGCGACGGGCTGCGCCGAGGCCCGCCCCCGCGACGGCCGCGCCTCCACGCGCTGACCCGGCGCGGAGCCCGGCCCACCGGCCCGACCCCCGTCACGCCGTCGCGGCTGCTCAGGTCCTCGCAGTCAGCCGAAGACCCTCGCCGCCGCCGGCTGGCGCCGGCCCAGGAGCGCCTCCGCCGGAGCGATCAGCAGCCATACGAACGGCGCCCAGCCCGCCGCCACCAGGGCCACCAGGGCCGACACCGCGAACACCCCCACCGGCACGAGCGCGGCGACGAGCACCGCCCGGTAGGCGTCGTCGGGGAGCGCGACCCGCAGCAGGCCGCCCCGGCGCGCCTCGCGCAGGATCATCACCTCCACCAGGCTGGCCCCCGAGAGCGCGACGGCGTAGAGGAGCACCGAGATCGGCTCCTCGGTGTAGCGACCGAACAGGGCGGTCGGGAACGGCAGGAACGCGATGAGCGCCAGGTAGACGAGATTGAGCCGCATGACCCGGGTCGTGATCGCCCCGAAGGCGGCGAACATGCGGTGGTGCGACAGCCAGTAGAAGCCGATCACCGCGAAGCTCACGAAGAACGCCAGCAGGTCGGGAACCTGGTCGCGCAGCGCGTCGCCAAGCTCACGCGCCGCCACCGCCGGAACCGCGACCGTCGAGATCAGCAGGGTCATGGCGAAGCCGAACACGCCGTCGGAGAAGCCGGTGAAGCGGCTGAACTCCTCCGTCCCGCGCCGGTGGACGCCCGCGGTCAGATCGGCCAGATCAGCCGGATCAGCCGGTTCGACCGGCTCGACCCCGGCCGCCGGAGCCTCCCGCTGATCCGGCTCGACGATGCCGCCGCGGCCGGACGGACGACTTCCACCCATCGGGCCTCGACGCTACCGACGCCCACGGCCGGCCCGGCGGACCCCCGCCGACGTCCGACGTGAGGAGGTCAGGAGGTGACGAGGTCAGGAGGCCAGGAGGTGAGGAGGTCAGGCGGTCAGGAGGTCAGGCGGTGAGCCCGGACCAGTCCTCGGGGTTGTCCTCGGTGTACTCGCCGAGCACCCGGCCGTCGACGGCGTCGAGCTCGACGAGGCCCCGCCGCAGGGGAGGCTCCTCGGCCGAGTAGAGGAGTATGCGCCACGCCGGCCGGCTCAGCAGGCCGCGCCAGCCGAGCTGGGCCGAGGCGTGGCCGACCGGGAACCCCACGGTGCGGGCCGCGACCACGAGGGCCTGGGTGGGATCGAGCCGGAGCGGCCACGCCGTCGCGTAGTGGTACGCGGCGATCGCCGCCAGGGCGACCCCCACCACGAGCAGGCCGCCGTTGTCGCTGGTGAACCAGCCGATCAGCGAGCCGAGGGCGACGAGGGCGTAGAGCGTCCCGGCGATCCGGCGGCGGGCCACGTCGGGGAACAGGTACGGCCCCAGGTACGCCGTGACGTCGAGGTCCTCGGGCAGCACGTCGCCGCCGCCGGGCAGCCCGGCGTCGCGCGCGGCGCTCCCGTCCCGCTCCGCACCGTCCGCCTCGCACATCACCGGACAACGCTAACGAAACCGGCCCGGCTCCCGGCGATCGGCCTCCCCCAGCATGTCGCGATCCACCACACCCCAGGGGGGTCGATCGCAACCCGCTGGGACGGAGACCGGCTCCTCCCCCAGCATGTCGCGATCCACCACCGCTGAGGTGGGTCGATCGCAACATGCTGGGGGCGGCGAGGGTCAGGCCGGCCAGGCGGAGCGGAGGCGCTCGTAGCTGTCGCGGAGGCTCTCGGGGAGGACACGCGCCTCGGCGATGCTCGTCATGAAGTTGGTGTCGCCGTTCCAGCGGGGCAGCGCGTGCATGTGGAGGTGCCCGGGCACACCCGCGCCGCCCGCCGTGCCGAGGTTCAGGCCCACGTTCATCCCCTGGGGCCGGTACGCGGCGGCGAGGGCCCCGCACGCCCGCTGCGTCGCGTGCATCAGATCGGCGGCCGTGTCCGGATCGAGGCCGGCCAGGTCGGCGGCGTGCTCCGAAGGGGCGACCATGAGGTGGCCCGAGGTGTACGGGAACGCGTTCATCACCGTGAAGGTGAGGTCGGTGCGCTCCAGGATCAGGGCCGACTCGTCGTCGAGGCCGAGCAGGCCGCAGAAGAGGCAGTCGCCCTCGACGTGGGCGCTCTCGGCCACCCCGGTGATGTAGGTGGAGCGCCAGCCGGCCCACAGGCGCTCCATCGGCACCGGGCCGCCGCTCACCGCCGTGCCGCCGCGTCGGCCGCCAGCCGCTCCACGAACGCGTCGACGGGCACGTCGCGCTCGGGCCCGTCGGCGCCGCGGGCGTTCACGCCCACCGTGCCGGCTTCGGCGTCGGAGTCGCCCACCACGAGCACGTAGGGCACCTTGGCCGTCTTGGCGGTGCGGACGCGCTTGCCGAGCGTGTCGGTGTGGGCGTCGACGACCTCGGCCCGGAACCCCTCCGCCTCCAGCCGGTCGGCGAGGCGGAACGCGTAGGCGTGGTGGCGGTCGGCGACGGGCAGCACGACCACCTGCACCGGGGCGAGCCAGGTGGGGAACGCGCCGGCGTAGTGCTCGACGAGGATGGCGAAGAAGCGCTCGACCGTGCCGAACAGGGCCCGGTGGATCATCACCGGGCGGTGCCGCGCGTTGTCGGCGCCCACGTAGTGGAGGTCGAAGAGGGCGGGGAGCTGGAAGTCGAGCTGGATCGTCGACATCTGCCACGTACGGCCGATGGCGTCGCGGGCCTGCACCGAGATCTTCGGGCCGTAGAACGCACCGCCACCTTCGTCGAGGACGACGCCGAGACCCATCTCGAGCGCCACCGAGCGGAGGGTCTCGGTGGCGTCGGCCCAGTCGGCGTCGCTGCCGACGGCCTTGCCCTCCGGCCGGGTGGAGAGCTCGAGGTAGAAGTCGTCGAGGCCGTAGTCGCGCAGGACGTCGAGGACGAAGGTGAGCAGCGACTTCAGCTCGCCCTGCATCTGCTCCCGGGAGCAGAAGATGTGGGCGTCGTCCTGGGTCATCCCCCGTACCCGGGTGAGCCCGTGCACCACACCCGACTTCTCGTAGCGGTAGACCGTCCCGAACTCGAAGAGCCGCAGCGGCAGCTCACGGTAGGAACGGGTGCGGCTGCGGTAGATGAGGATGTGGAACGGGCAGTTCATCGGCCGCAGGTAGTAGCGGGTGCCGCTCCCCTCCCCCTCGCCCTCGTCGAGGGTCATGGGCGGGAACATGGCGTCGGCGAACCAGTCGAGGTGGCCCGAGATCCGGAACAGCCGCTCCTTGGTGATGTGCGGCGTGTACACGAACTCGTAGCCCGCCTCCTCGTGGCGGCGCCGGGAGTAGTCCTCCATCAGGCGCCGGACGGTTCCGCCCTTCGGGTGGAACACGGCCAGCCCGGAGCCGATCTCCTCGGGGAAGGAGAACAGGTCGAGCTCCACGCCGAGGCGGCGGTGGTCGCGGCGCTCCGCCTCCTCGAGACGGTGGAGGTGCTCCTTCAGGGCGGCGTCGGACTCCCAGGCCGTCCCGTAGATCCGCTGGAGCATCGGGCGGCGCTCGTCGCCGCGCCAGTAGGCGCCGGCCACCCGGGTGAGGCGAAACGCCCCCAGGTGCCGGGTGTCGGGGACGTGCGGGCCGGTGCACAGGTCGAGGTAGGCGACGGTGCCGTCGGGGCGGACGTTGCGGTACACCGAGATCGTGTCGCCGCCGGCGAAGTCGACGGCGTCGTCGGCGGCGCCGGCCCCGCCCGTCACCTTGTCGATGATCTCCCGCTTGTAGGGCTGGTCGGCGAAGAGCTCGAGCCCCTCCGCCACCGGGTACTCCGCCCGCTCGAAGACCTGGCCCTCGGAGGCGATCTCCCGCATGCGGGCCTCGATGCGGCCCAGGTCGTCGTCGGTGAAGTGGGTGCCGCCCGGCAGCTCGAAGTCGTAGTAGAAGCCCTCCGCGATCGCCGGACCGATGGCGTACTTGGCCCCGGGGAACAGGTCGAAGACGGCCTGGGCCATCACGTGCGAGGCGGAGTGGCGCAGCACCTCCCGGCCCTCCTCGGTGTCGGGGGTGACCACCGAGACCGACGCGTCGGAATCGAGCGGGCGGTCGAGATCGACGACCCGGCCGTCGACGCGGAGCGCCACCGCGTCGCGGGCGAGGCGCTTGCCGATCGACGCCGCGATCTCCGCCCCGGTGACCCCCTCGGGGTAGGTGCGCGACGAACCGTCGGGCAGGGTGATCGTGATCTCCTCGGCCATGGTCCGGCGACGATACCAGCGCCGGTTTCCGGCCCGGACGCCCGGCTGACCACCCGCGCCGCCCCGGGGCGCCTCCCGTCGCCGCGGCGGCGGGAGGCTGCTTCGGCGGTGCCACCGCGGGACGGCCGCCGCGGGTGACGCCCGGCGGCTCAAGGGCCCGGTGGCGGGAACCGATGCTCTCGGGAAGGGGGACGGCGCGCATCCCGACGCGCCGCGACGACACAGGACGGAGAGGGACGGGCCATGGGCAACGCAGTGGATTCCGGGCGCGACGCGGGCGCCGGCACCGACGATCGCCCCCGGGGCCTGGAGCGGAGCGCGACCCGGGTCCGCGGCTTCGCCCGGCCGGAGCTCGACTTCCAGCTCCTCCGCCAGATCGGCATCGCGGCCCACGGCGGCGCCTCCGTCGGGGAGTGCCTGGCCGTGGCGGCCGAGGTGGGCGGCGGTGGGCCCGCCGACTGGTGCCGGGCGTTCAGCGCCCTCGGCGAGCGCCAGGCCGACTACGCCGCGGAGCGGGCCGCGAGAGGCCACCGCCTCAGCGCCCGCGACGGCTTCCTCCGGGCGTCGAACAGCTTCCGGGCCGTCGAGTACTACACGCCGTTCTCCGACCCGGCCCACCGCGCCGCCGGGCTGCGCAGCCGAGAGCTCTTCGGCGCCGCGATGGAGCGAGCCGGCCACCACTTCGAGGAGGTGTGGGTGCCGCTCGACGACCGTACGCTGCCTGCGTACTGGTTCGCTCCGGGCGAGACGGCCCCGAGCGGCCGCGCTCCGGTCGGTCCCGGCCCGTTGCTCGTCGCGGTGAGCGGCTTCGACGGCACCCTCGAGGAGACCTACCTCCAGATCGGGTCGCCCGCGCTGGAACGGGGCTACCGGGTCCTGCTGGTCGCCGGGCCGGGCCAGATGGACACGATGCGCTTCCACCCCGACCTCACGTTCCGGCCCGACTACGAGGCGGTGATAGGCCCCGCGCTCGACGGGGTGCTCGGCCGTCCGTCGGTGGACGCCGGGCGCGTGGCGCTCCTCGGCATCAGCTTCGGCGGCTACTTCGCGACCCGGGCCGCCGTCCACGAGCCCCGGCTCGGTGCCCTGGTGGCCAACTCTCCGATCGTGGACCTCCACGCCTACATGACGTCGTTCGTCGGCTTCGATCCCGCCGGCCTGCCGGCCGAGTCCGACTTCGGGATCGCCGACCTCCCGTCGATCCCCGACTCCGTGTTGGCGCCGGAGAAGAAGGAGATGACCGCGTCGCTCATCACCCGCTTCGGCCAGGCGAGCTTCGCGGCGACGTACCGGTACCTGAAGGACTTCCGGGTCGGCGGATCGGACCTGGCGAGGATCACCTGCCCGTCGCTGGGCGTGGCCGGCGAGGGAGAGGGGGCCGAGCCCCTCGCCCAGCTCGAGACGTTCAACCGGGCGGTGGGCGGACGCTCCGACCGCCACCTCTTCACGGCGGCCGAGGGGGCCGACTCGCACTGCCAGGCCGGCAACCCGGCGCTGGGCGCGGCGGTCATCCTCGACTGGCTCGATGAGGTGCTGGCGTGAGCCGCGGTGGCCCACGGAGACCGAAGGGCCAAGGCGTAGAGACGGCGCCCGACGCCCGGGCGACCGGCGCCCTGGCCGTCGCCCGCGACCTGGTCGTACCCGGGGTGCTGCTGGTCCTGGGCGCGGCCCTGGTGGTCCTGCTGCTCGCGGGCTGCGGCGGCGGGACCGGTTCGGACCCCGCCGACGCCGGAGGCCCGGGTCGGGGGGGCGACGGGACCGGCACCCACCGGCCGGTGCCCTCAGCCCCGATCCCCGACTCGACGCCGAAGGCGCCCGCCGACTTCGTGGGGCCGGTCCGCACGGTCGCCGTGAACGGGGTCGAGCTCGGCTTCCGCCAGTTCGGGTCCGGCCCGCCGCTGCTCATGGTGATGGGACGCGACGGGACGATGTCGATGTGGGGATACCGGCTGCCCCGGGCCCTGGCCGACGCCGGCTTCCGGGTGACGATGTTCGACAACCGCGGGACCGGTCGCTCCAGCGACGACACGTCACGACCCCTCACCATGCAGGTGATGGCCGACGACACCGTGGCCCTCGCCGACGCGCTCGGGCTGGAGCGCCCGACCGTGGTGGGCTGGTCGATGGGCGGCGAGATCGCGCTGACCGCCGCGGTGCGCCACCCGGATCGGTTCGGGGCGATCGTCACCTCGGGAAGCGACGCCGGGGGCCGCCACTACGTGGAGGGCGACCCCGCCTACGAGGCGGTGCTCTCCGATCCCGACGCCTCCCCGGCCGACATGCTGCGGCTGCTGTTCCCGGACCCGGCGAGCCCCGCCGTGGCCGACTTCGTGACGGGGCTCGGCCTCTACCCCGACCCGGAGCTGAGCGAGCAGATCCAGGACCGCCAGACCGCCATGTACGACGCCTGGTTCCACGACGAGTCGACCTGGGACGGCCTGGGCCGCATCCGCAGCCGGGTCGTGCTGACCAACGGTTCCCGCGACGTGGTCAACGTGCCCGCCAACGCCGGCCTCATCGCGGCGCGGATCCCGGGCGCCCGGGCGGAAATCTTCGACGGCCTCGGCCACGGGATGCTCTTCGAGGCCGTCGACCGCTTCGTGGCCCTGGTGAAGCAGGCCGCGAGCTCCTGACCCGGCGCCCGGCCGGGCCAGCGGGCCCGCGCGCCCGGGCCGCCACGGGTGGGTGCGGGCGGGCGGCGAGGGCCGGGTGGGCGCGGGGGAACCCCGGTCCCCCGACCCGATCACGTCCTACGATGTGGCGCCCGATCCGCCCGACCGGAGGAGCCGAGGACCCATGGCGAAGGCGCAGGCCGAGATCACCATCCCCCGCGAGGCCGACGACGTGTGGGAGGTCGTCTCCGACTTCGGCGGCCTCGGCGACTGGATGCCGGGAGTGGAGTCGTGCCGGCTCGAGGGCGACGACCGGGTGATCGGCCTGATGGGGATGGAGGTCCGTGAGCACCTCGTCCGCAACGACGCCGCGGCTCGGGTGCTCGAGTACTCGATCACCGACGGCGTTCCGGTGGAGTCGCACCACGCCACGATCACCGTCACCCCCGAGGGCGACGGCGCGCACGTCGTCTGGGACGTCGAGGCGGCGCCCGACGACATGGCCGGGATGATGGCCGGCATCTACCAGCAGGCCCTCGAGGCCCTGCGCAGCCACCTCGGGGGCTGACCCGCACGGGGTCGGCGCGCCCGGGGGCCGACCGCTCCGGAAGGCCCCGAGAGGGCTCAGGCCGAGATCGCCGCCGCGAGCTCCGCCAGCGACGCCGTGCGCGCGAAGCCGGCGTCGTGATGGAGGTCGAGGGGGTCGATCAGGAACGGGCGGATCCCGGCGCGCCGGGCACCGACGACGTCGATGCCGGGCATGTCGCCGACGTACCAGGTGTCGGCGGCCTCCACCCCGAGCGCGTCGAGCGCGATCCGGAAGATGCGCGGATCGGGCTTCATCACGCCGACCGCCCCGGAGTC
>WBZO01006919.1_pt1 | contig 10732 bp, 6 predicted proteins | sample 5204261 | NCBI WGS metagenome assembly WBZO01 (sample SAMN12412400, study PRJNA552823) | activated sludge metagenome | isolation source: activated sludge from anammox sidestream of wastewater treatment plant... | place: USA: North Carolina | collected 2017-09
GCCCCACGGGACCCGCGACCGTCCTTGCGACGCCCATCTCACGCCGACGCGCGCTCCAGTTGGGCGCCGCCGCCGGTGCCGCGGCCTTCCTGGGTGCCTCGACGGCGTCTCGCACGCGCGCTCAGGAGCCGGTCACCGGTGGCTTCAAGATGGCCACGTGGCTCGGCTACATCGACATCGGCGAGGACGGCGTGTCCCACCCCTCCCTCGAGCGGTTCACCGCCGAGACGGGTGTGACGATCGACTACCAGGAGGCTGTGGACGACAACGAGACGTTCTACGCCTCCCAGCTCCAGGGGCCCCTCCAGGCCGGGCTGTCGACGGGCTGGGACCTCGTGGTGCTGACCGACTGGATGATCCAGCGGCTCGTCAGCTACGGCTGGCTCGAGACGCTCGATCTCGCGGCCATGCCCAACTACGCTGCGAACCTGCTCGACCTCTACCGGGCGCGCGAGTGGGACCCCGGCAACACGCTCGCCGCCCCGTGGCAGTCGGGCATGGGCGGGATGGCCTTCGACCAGGCGGTCACGGGGCCGCTCACCAACAGCGACATCCTGTTCGCGCCCGACTACGCCGGCCGCGTCACCTATCTCCTGGAGATGCGCGACACCATCGGCGTGTCGGCGTGCCGGCTCGGCTTCAACCCGTCCACCCTGACCCAGGAGCAGTTCGACGCGGCGCTCGCGGAGGTGCGGACCGCGGTCGATGCCGGGATCGTCCGGCGCTTCACGGGCAACGATTACGTCAACGACATGTCCACGGGAGACGTGGTGCTGGCGGTCGCCTGGTCCGGCGACATCCCCGGGCTCCTGGTGCCCAACCAGGGCGAGGGCCAAGACTTCCAGTGGGTGCTCCCCGACCAGGGCGGCACTCTCTGGACCGACAACATGGCGATCCCCAAGGGAGCTGCCAACAAGGCCCAGGCCCAGGTGTTCATCGACTGGTACTACCTGCCGGCGAACGCCGCGGAGATCTCCGCCTACGTCCAGTACGTGAGCCCGGTCAAGGGTGCCGCGGAGGCGATCGTCGCGTTCGACCCGGCGCTCGCGACGAGCACCTTCATCTTCCCCGACGAGGCGATGGTCTCCCGTCTGTGCCAGTTCAAGGGCCTGGACCCGGACACATCCGCCGCGTGGCAGGCGGCGTTCAACGAGGTGGCCGGTCTCTGATGGCCCGCGCCGCCCGCGCCGCCCCCCGTCGGCGTTGATGACCGGGTTCTTCCGGCGTCATCCGGGCGCCGTGGCTTGGTTGCTCCTCGCGCCGGGGCTGCTGTACCTGGGCGTGTTCTACGTGGTGCCCACGATCCAGATGTTCCTGGTCTCGATGCAGACCGGGACGCCGGGCACCGGCTACACCCAGACCTTCGACCTGTCCATCTATCCCGAGCTCATCGGGGAGTACTGGGACGAGATGGTCCGCTCGGTCGTGTTCGGCGGCCTGGCGACCGTGATGTGCTTTGTCATCGGCTTCCCGCTCGCGTACTTCATCGCGTTCCGGGGCGGCCGGTTCAAGAGCCTGCTGCTGTTCCTCATCATCGCGCCGTTCTTCACCAGCTTCCTGCTCCGGACCATCAGCTGGAAGATCATCTTCGCGGACAACGGCATGATCCTGGGCCCGCTCAAGGACATCGGGCTGCTCCCCGAGTCGTTCCGCCTGCTCGCGACACCCATCGCCGTCATCGCCGGCATCACCTACAACTTCCTGCCCTTCATGACCCTGCCGCTGTACGTGGCCCTGGAGAAGATCCCGCCCTCGTTGCTGGAGGCCTCCCAGGACCTGTACGCGGGCGGTTGGGCACGCTTCCGCAAGGTGACCCTCCCGCTCGCGCTGCCGGGGGTGGTGGCAGGCTCGCTGCTCACCTTCATCCCGGCCGTGGGTGACTTCGTCAACGCGGAGCTGCTGGGCAACCCGCGCTCCCAGATGATCGGCAACATCATCCAGGCCAAGTTCCTCAAGACCGCGGAGTACCCGGCGGGTGCCGCGCTGTCGTTCGTGCTCATGGCCGCGATCCTCACGGCGGTCCTGGTCTACGCGCGCATCGCGGGGACCGAGCAGCTGTATGGGGCGCGCGCCTGATGGCCTCGCCCGCGACTCGGGTGCGACCCGTGGATTCGCCGTGGCGTCGGCTGCGACGCGCCGTCGGCCACTGGGTGCTGCCGCTCTACGCGCTGTTCGCCGTCCTCTATCTCGCGCTGCCGGTCATCGTGATGATCGTGTTCAGCTTCAACGACCCGACCGGGCGAGCCAACCTCACCTGGAAGGGCTTCTCCATCGACGCCTGGCTCGACCCCCTGGGGCGTCCCGGCCTGGCGAACGCGGTGTTCGCGAGCCTCGTCATCGCCTTCCTGTCGACCCTCATCGCGACCACCATCGGGGTGCTCATGGCCCTCGCGCTGGTGCGTCACTCGTTCCGCGGGCGAGGGGTCACCAACCTGCTGGTGTTCCTGCCCATGTCCACGCCCGAGATCGTGCTGGGCACGTCCCTGCTGACGCTGTTCATCGCATCGGTGCAGTGGGCGTTCGTGCCCGAGGGCGTGGTCTACCCCCTGGGCATGACCAGCATCCTCATCGCCCACGTGATGTTCAACATCAGCTTCGTGGTCGTGACCGTGCGGGCCCGCCTCCTGGGGTTCCCGGGCCATCTCGAGGAGGCCGCCCGCGACCTCTACGCGGACGACTGGACCACGTTCTGGCGCGTCACCTTCCCGCTCATCCTGCCGGGCGTCGTGGCCGCAGGCCTGCTCGCCTTCAGCCTGTCCATCGATGACTACGTCATCACCGCCTTCACCTCCGGCCAGACGGTGACCTTCCCCATCTACATCTACGGGTCACAGCAGCGGGGCATCCCGGTGCAGGTGAACGTCATCGGGACCATCATCTTCCTGACCGCGGTCGGGTTCGTGCTGCTCACCACCGTGCTGTCCCGGCGTCAGCGTCCGGACCCCGTGGAGGCAGCCGCGCTCGAGGAGTAGAGGATGTCCGATACCGCGGCCGCCCAGCCCGCCCAGGCGACCATGCCGGACCGGTCGGTGGTGCCCGGTGTGTGGGCTCGCTACACGGACCTGGTCATCGACCATGGTGAGGGGTCCTGGCTGGTCACGACCGACGGCGAGCGCTACCTCGACTACACCTCGGGCATCGGGGTCACCGGCACCGGCCACGCGCATCCGCGCGTGAGCGCCGCTGTGGCCGAACAGGCGGCCAAGCTGCTGCACGGACAGCAGAACATCGTGTACCACGAGCCGGGGCTCCGGCTGCACGCGGAGCTCGCCCGCAGGGCACCCGGCAAGGACTGGGGTGCATTCCTGTGCAACAGCGGCGCAGAGGCGGTGGAGGCTGCCGTCAAGCTGGCCCGCGTGGCCACGGGTCGTCCGGTCGTCGTGGCGTTCCGGGGCGGGTTCCATGGGCGCACGGCGCAGGCCATGGCGCTCACCAGCTCCCGGGTGACCATCCGAGGGGACTTCGAGCCCCTGCCCGGCTCCGTGTACCACGCCCCGTATCCGGATCCCTATCGCGGTAACGGAGACGGAGCGGCGCTCCGGTCGGCGTGGGAGCGGGAGATGGACGCGCTGTTCGCCCAGCTCGTCGACCCCCGGCATGTGGCCGCGCTCATCATCGAGCCGGTCATCGGCGAAGGCGGCTACATCGTGCCCCCGGACTGGCTCCTGCCCCGCCTCCGCGAGATCGCGGACGCCCATGGCATCCTGCTCGTGGTCGATGAGGTCCAGACCGGCTTCGGTCGCACCGGGCGCTTCTGGGCGGTCGAGCATTGGGGGGTGATGCCGGACATCCTGGTCATGGCCAAGGGCATCGCCTCGGGACTGCCACTGGCGGGCATCCTCGCCCCGCGGGCGACCCTCGCGCGCTGGGCCCCCGGCGCCCACGGGGGCACCTACGGGGGCAACGCAATCGCATGCGCCGCGGCGCTCGCGACACTCGAGGTCATCGATGACGAGGGCCTGCTGGCCAACGCCCGGGCACGGGGCGAGCAACTGCTCGACGGCCTCCGACGCGCGGCCTCCGAGCACACCGGCGTGGGTGATGTGCGCGGCCTGGGCCTGATGGCGGCGCTCGAGTTCGTCTCACCAGACGCTGCCGATCCCCGGGCCCCCAACCCGGCGCTCGCCAAGCGGGTGCTCAGCGAGGCGCTGACCCGGAAGCTCATCCTGCTGTCCGCTGGCTCGTTCGGCCAGGTCGTCAGGTTCATCCCACCGCTGGTGACGACCGCCGCCGAGGTGGACCAGGCCGTGGCGGTGGTCGCCGACTCGCTGGCCGCCGCGGACGCCTGACCTCGACCGTCATCCGGCGTCGGCGCCTCGGCGCTGGCGCCACCGGCCATGGGTGCCTCGGCGCTGGCGCAACGGCGTCGGCGCCTCGGCGCTGGCGCCACCAGCCATAGGTGCCTGAGAGGCCCAGCCGAAGCGCGGCCTCGGCCGTTGACTCCGGCCGTTGACTCCCGGACACCCACGAACTGCCCGCCTTCGGGGCGTTGGGCGGCGCCACGCTGGCCGACGCCCTGCCTGAGTGCCTTGGCGCCGCGCCCTGCTGAGTGCCTTGGCGCCGCGCGGTGCCCTGCCTGAGGGCCTACGACGCCGCTGCCCGGCCTGAGGGCCTACGACGCCGCTGCCCGGCCTGAGGGCCTACGACGCCGCTGCCCGGCACCCGACATGGACCCGCCCGAGATGCGCCCGTGCCCCCATGCGCACAGCAGCTGACCGGGCCGATCGCGCCTCGCGCGGAGCCCACGGACGGCTACCCCATGCGCGGGGCGGCTCGGGAGGCCGTCGATCGGCCGGGGCATGCGCTGGGCGGCTCAGGAGGCCGTCGCGGCGCGCGCAGGGGGACCCCGACGGCCCGATCATGCGCCCGCCGACTCGCGACCCGCCAGCCACAGGTCCGCGGCCCCGGCCCAAGGCGCGGCCCCGGCCCGAGGCGCGGCCCCGGCCCGAGGCGCGGCCCCGGCCCGAGGCGCGGGCCCGCCAGCCACAGGTCTGCGGCCGACGGGGCGAGCTACCCGGCGTCCCGCAGGACCACGAACCCGTCGATGTCCGTGATCTCGGGCCCGCCATCACGGAGCGTGACCACCACCGTGCGCGTCCGAGCCGTGCCCCAGCGGGTGCTCGCCGCCACCCAACGAAGCGTCTTCGGTCGCGCGCCCATGTCCGCGGTCACGCTCGTCGCGGCGTCGTCCCAGCGGATCGCGACCCTGCCCCGCGTGGAGGCGCGCGTCATGACCACCGCCAGCGCCAGCGCATCGGCGACCTCCAACCGGACCGAGCTGCCCGCGGCGGTGCTTCGGCGCACCCGGTCACCCAGCGACCCACCGGAGCTCACGGTCGACCAGGCGCCCTCCCAGGCGCCCGCCTCCAGGGCATCCTCGTCCACGACCTCCGGGCGCACCGTCGGACCGACCGCCCACGCGCTCCGGCGACCCTCGTCGTTGATGGCCCTGACCCGGTAGCGCACCACGCGCCCGGGCTGGACGCGATCGTCGACGCCGAACGTCAAGGGCTCCCTGAGCGCGACCTTCGTCCATGCGCGACCCTCGTCCCCCTCCGAGCGCTGCAGCTCGTAGCGCACCACCCGCCCCTTGTCCTCCGTCGCGGCGGGCCAGGTGATGGAGAGGCGCACCGAGTCGCTCGACACCTGGGCCCCGCTCCGGATGGCCATGCGGGGCGCGGCAGCCACCGGCGCGGTCGAGTCGGGGTCCAGTCGATCGACCAGGCGCTCCGCGAGCCGGTCGATGACCTTGCCGGTGTCGTGCGGCCAGCGGTTCCACATGACCACCACCGACGCGTCGATGGCAGGGAGGTACCACATGCCCGTCTGGAACCCGTCGAGGGAGCCCCCATGGCCCCACGCCACCCGATCGCCCTTGCTGGTCCGGCGTGCCCCCAGCCCGTACCGGTGGCTTCCCTGGAAGTCGGTCATGAGCGCCAGCGACCCCGGCGTGAGCACACGGCCGCCGTAGAGCGCACGCGCCCACCGGGCGAGGTCGGTGGGCGTGGACATCATGGCCCCCGCCGCCCAGATGAAGGTTGCCATGGAGGTCCAGGGTCGGAGGCCGGCGCGACGGCCGTAGGCGTCCCAGCCACCCGAGCGCCGGGCGTAGCCCATGGCGCGTCGGTCGGCCATGCCGGCAGGCGCGGGCTCCTCACCCTGGAACCAGGTGTGACTGAGACCGTAGGGCTCGAGCAGCATCGTCCGGATGACGCTCGCGATGCCACGGCCGGTCACCCGCTCCACGATTCGGCCGAGCAGCACGTAGTTGGCGTTCGAGTAGTGATAGCCGGACCCGGGACGGGCGTGGGGTCGCCCGATGCGGCGCACGATCTCCCGGAACGTGAGCCGCCGCCCCGGGTGTGCCTCCAGGTAGCGCTGGTTGGCGGGGTCATCGAACAGGTCCGCGATGCCACTGCGGTGCGACAGCAGTTGGCGGACCGTGATGCGCCCCGCGTATGGGAAGTCGGGCATCCAGCGGGACAGCCTCGAGGAGAGCGACAGCCGCCCTTCCTCCACCAGCCGGAGCGCCACGGCCGCCACGAACGTCTTGGTCACGCTGCCCGCCTCGAACGCTGTCAGGGTCGTCACGGCGCGCTCGGGACGCAGGCTCGCCTTGCCCACGACGCCGGTCCACAGGCCGTCCGGTGTCTCGATGGCCGCGGAGGCACCCGGCACCCCATGCGCCCTCGCGTCCTCGAGGGTGGCCTGGAGCCGCTCCGCGAGACCCGCATAGGGCACGTCAGGCCACGTCGCTCGCCAGCCCGCGCCGACAGGTGCGGGGATGCCCCCGAGCAGCACCAGCGCCACGAGGATGCACAGCGCGCGCGCCGCCGCGCGCGCGCGGCGGCGGCCTTCCCTGAGCGGTCCCTGTGACATGTCCATGGCGCGTGTCATGCGCTCGGCCTCGGGTCCTCCCATACCACGCGACCATCGACCATGGTCAGCAGCACGCGTGCCTGCGCGAACGACCGACCCGGAGCCGCGAGCGGGTCGCGGTCCAGCACGACGAGGTCGGCAGCCCGTCCGGGCTCGATGGTACCGGTGTCGTCCAGACCGTTCGCGAGCGCGGAGCCACGCGTGTAGGCGCGCAGGACGACCTCGGGCGAGAGACGCTCCGCGGCCGGTCCCAGCGGCTCCAGGTCCGGGCGCTCGGGAGCGGCCCGGTGGATCGCCACGTGGAGCACCCCAAGCGGGTCGGCGGTGGCCGCCGGCCAGTCCGAGCCCACGGCCAGCGAGGCGCCGAGACGCGCGAGGCTCCCGTACGGGTACATGGCATCCGCTCGGGCGGGACCCACGAGGGAGCGTGTGAGCTCCTCCAGCCTCCCCTCCCGACGCGCGCGCGATGGCTGACAGGTCGCGATGACGCCGAGCGCACGAAAGCGGGGCTGGTCCGCGGGGTCGACGAACTGGAGGTGCGCGACCTGGTGGCGGCCGTCCCGCGGCCCGTTCGTGAGACGCGCCGCGGTCAGGGCATCCAGCGTCTCGCGCACGGCGCGGTCCCCGATGGCGTGGGTGTGGATGGCGAAGCGCGCACCATCGAGGGCGACGAACATCGCGCGCAGGGCATCGGGGTGGTACACGCTGGACCCACGCCCAACCGTGGGTCGCCCCGCGCCATCGAGGTACGGTGCGAGCATCGCGGCGGTCCGGCTCTCCACCACCCCGTCCTGGAACACCTTGACCAGATTCGCGTGCAGACGTGCTGGGTCGATCGCGGACACCGCCGCGCGACGCGCGACCAACCCGGCCACCTGCTCGGGGCCGCGCCCGTGGTCCCACAGCAGCGCCAGCGCAGCCCGACCCGTGAGCTGACCCCGGCCAAGGACCGTGAGGTAGGTCGCCTGGTGCACGTGGTCGACGAGCGCCTCCTGCCACGCACCGACGCCCAGACGGTGGAGTTCCGCCTGGCCACGCACCAGCGCCTCCTCCCACTCCTGGGCCCCCACGCCCGGCAGGCAGCGCGAGACGAGGCCCATGGCGGCCCCGTGCAGGGTGCCCACCGCGCCGCCACGCTCGTCCCGCTCGATCCGTCCGAGCGGCGGGTCCGGGGTGGTCGCGGTGATGCCCGCGATCGCGAGCGCCGCGGAGTTGACCCACGCGCTGTGACCGTCGCGGGTCTCGATGTAGGCGGGACGCGACCCGGTCACCTTGTCCAGCATCGTGGCGCGAGCCACCCCTCGCGGGAAGGCCGCCATGGACCAGCCACCTCCCTCCACCCAGGGTCGCTCGGGGTGCTCGGCCGCGTACTCCGCGATGGTCCGAAGGTACGCCGTGGGCACGTCCGGGTCACCAGCCAGCCAGCAGCGCGACATCTCGAGGCCCGCCAGGATCGGATGCGCGTGCGCATCCTGGAACGCGGGCAGCAGCAGCCGCCCGGCGAGGGGGATGACCCGCGTGCGCGGCCCGCGCGCCCAGGCGAGGTCTGCTGCCCTGCCCGTGGCCACGATCCGGCCGCGCCGCACGACGACCGTGTCAATGGGGTCAGGTCGGTCCAGACCCGTCCAGACATGCCCGCCCGTGAGCAGGATGTCTGCTCGTTCCTCCTCCGACATGGTCGCAAGTCTAGGCCGGACCTCCAGCGGTCCGACGCCGTCGAGGGCGCCGCGGGGCGGACGGGACGTCCGCGGTCGTCAGCAGCGGTGCGCGGTCGTCAGCAGCGATACCAGACCACGAGCGACCGCCGATCCGAGCGACGACCCACCCCTCCAGGACCGACGGCACGCACGCTCCAACGGTAGGTCTGGCAGGTGGCGAGCTCGCCGGCGGGCGTGAGGCGCCGGACATCGCCGGGCACGCGCCTGCGGATCACCACCGCACCATCCGCATCCCGGAGCTCGAACACGAAGCCTGTCGGGCGGCACGTGGGTCTGCGCGCGTACCCCCAGCGGAACGTGGGCGGATTGCCGGCCGGGGTGTCCACGAGGAAGAAGTCGGGCGGCGAGTCGAGGCGCGGCGCCGGCGGCTTGCACGGCCGAGGGGTGGGCGTGGGCGTGGGCGTGGCGCGGGGCCGCGGGGTCGATGTGGCCCGCTGGGTCGCGCGGGGCGTGGCCCCCGGGGTGGCCTCCGGCGCCCCTCGATCGCGGGTCACCCGCACGATGACCTGTGCGGGATGACCCCGCTCGCCCCCGGGGTCGACGCCGGTCAGCGTCAGCACGTGTCGGCCGGGTGCCGGCGCGGGCCATTCGAGCCGGGCCATGGCCAGCACTGGCGGATCAGCGTCACCAGGCCTGGTCGCACGCGTCCGACGCGTGGCCACGAGCGCCCCGTCCACGGCCAGCTCGATGCGGTCCACCCCGTCGGGGTCGGTGGCGTGGCCGACCACGCTGACCGGGCCGCGCGGCACGCTGGTCCCGGTCAGCGGCGCATCGACCCATGCCCGGGCAGCGGGTGGTGCCTCCGCGCCGAGCGGGATGAACGACAGGGATGGGAGCCCCAGAGCGACCAGCATCGACAGGAGCCCGACCAGGAGCCGCAGCAAGCCGCTCATCCCCCGGTGGCCCCCTTGGGCAGCACGACCGGGCCTATCGAGCTCGTGGGCGCACAGTTGCTGGACACCGTGAACGTGAGCTTGGCGCCCTGCTGCAGCAGCACCCAGGCGCGGTTGGGGTGGGCGAGGGCCTTGGCGTAGTACCAGTACTCGAACGAGTCCTTCGACTCGAACCACGTGGCATATCGATCGAGCCACATCGTCCGGGTCACCGATTCCCCTGCGGCGAGCGGAGGCAGCGCGACCGTCTTGGGCATCAAGGGCGAGCCCTTGACGTCTCCCTCGGCGGTGACCGTCTTGCCCGCCACCAGGGCGGGCCAGTGCCAGTCATCCATCCCCGATGTCATGGAGCCTGACACCGTGCACACCTGCGGCTGGACCGGGTCGGCGGTGCGCGTGGCCGTGAACGTGAGGCTTGGCGGTTGCCATTGGCCGCGCGGGTCGGGCGCGAAGATGACGCCTGGGTAGGCCTTGCCCGTCGCGGCGCCCGCTGCGGCACTGCGGGACGCCACGATGTGCTCGATCGCCTCGTCGACCGCGGCTGCGGTCAGCGCCTGGCAGTCCTTGAGGTCCTGACTGACAGCGGACCCCACCGATGCCACGTCACACGCGAGCGCGACTGCCGGGAACTGCGCCGCCGCCTGCTCGACGATGAAGTCCACGAGGTCGCCCTTCATGGCCTGCGTCACGGCATCGAAGTCGGGGATCGACGGCGGCACGCCGAATCCCACCGCGACCGCATCGAGCGCGATGCTGGCCATGCTCTCGCACACCGACGCGTCCGCGATCGCCTTGCATGGCACCCCCGTGAGGACGGCCGCGATCACCTGCTGCTTCACCCAGGCATACGTGGACGAGACCATGTCCCACACCTTCGTGGCATAGGACACGACCGCCTCGAACACGTCGAGGACGCTCCATCCGTCGTCGTCCGGCGGGTCCGGGCACAGCACCTTGCCGACCTCGTACGTCCAGGGCCACCCTGGGGGTGGCTTGGTGTATCCGGGCTCGAACCCGGTCACCACGGCGCACGCGGTGTACTTGGGGTCCGCAGGTCGCGGCAGGGAGAACGTCCAGGACACCTGCAGCGCCCCGGGATTGGACCCGCACGTGGGACATGTGGGGACGTCGAGCGGCGGCATCACCCACGGCGTCTCGTCCAGGTAGAGGCGCACCACGTTGGAGGGTGACATCGGCGTGGCGCCGACCATGGGCACGACTCGCACATAGAAGTCGGCCGAG
>WBZO01005655.1_pt2 | contig 10729 bp, 5 predicted proteins | sample 5204261 | NCBI WGS metagenome assembly WBZO01 (sample SAMN12412400, study PRJNA552823) | activated sludge metagenome | isolation source: activated sludge from anammox sidestream of wastewater treatment plant... | place: USA: North Carolina | collected 2017-09
AATCATAGCGCCGCAATATGATTTTGTTGCTATGGATTTTTCAGAAGGATTGAGCAGGGTAAAGCAAAACTATAAATGGGGTTATATAGACAAGACAGGGAAAGAAATAATCAAACTACAATACGATGACGCCACCGATTTTCAGGAAGGATTAGCCGCAGTAAGCCAAAATTTTAAATGGTTCTTTATAGACAAAACAGGGAAAGTAGTAATTAAGACACAATATGATGGAGCCTGGGGCTTTCATGAAGGGCTGGCGAGGGTAAATACAGGAGGTATGTTTAACGGCAAATATGGCTTTATAGACAAAACAGGAAAAGAAGTAATTAAGGCACAATATGATGGTGCAGGAGATTTTCAGGAAGGGCTTGCACCGGTAAATAAAGGAGGTATTTGGGAAGGTAAATGGGGCTATATAGATAAAACCGGGAAAGAAATAATCAAAATACAATATGAAACTGCTTATGGGTTTAAAAATAACAAAGCTCTTGTTATACTCAACGACAGAGACTTTCATATAGATAAGACCGGAAAAGAAATTAGCGATAATCCGTCATCTGTAGCAACAAACACAAGCAATAAGCTCACAACAAATACAAACAATGAGACTGCTTCAACAAGTACTGTCGATGTACAGGAATTAACATCGTTTAAAGATGCTAATGGGGAGTACGGTTTCAAAGATAAATCCGGGAAAATAGTCATATCACCACAGTTCGATGATGTTGAGTTATTTTCTTCTGAAGGTTTAAGAAAAGTAACACAAAACGATAAATACGGCTTTATAGATGAAACAGGGAAAGTTGTTGTAGTACCAAAATATAGTGATGCATTCAACTTTTCCGATGGATTGGCTGCGGTGAAACAAAATGATAAATGGGGATATATAGATAAAACAGGAAAAGAAATAATAAAGTTGCAATATGATGGTGCAGGAGATTTTCAGGAAGGGCTTGCACCGGTAAATAAAGGAGGTATTGTGGAGGGTAAATGGGGATATATAGACAAAACAGGGAAAGAAATTATAGCACTACAATATCATGATGGCAAAAACTTTTCCGAAGGATTGGCGGCAGTACAAGAAAATGGGAAAATGGGTGGTGGTAAATGGATTCGGGGCAAATATAGCTATATAGATAAAACCGGGAAAGAAATTATTAAACCACAATATGACGATGCAGAAAATTTTAATGAAGGGTTGGCAGCGGTAAAACAAAACAACAAATGGGGATTTATTGATAAAACGGGAAAAATAATCGTAACACCAAAATACGATTATGTAGAAAATTTTTCTGATGGAATAGCGACTGTTTCGCTCAATAAAAAAAAGGGTTTGGTAGACAAAGCAGGAAAAGAAATTGTAACTCCAAAGTATGATTTTATAGGCTCTTTTCTCAAGGGACTGGCTACAGTTCAGCTAAATGGTAAACAGGGTGTTATAAATAAAACAGGAAAAGAGATTGCAATTCCGAAATACGATTATATAGAGTCTTTTATAGATGAAGGGACAGCATTAGTAAGTCAAAATGGCAAATGGGGACTTATTGATAAAACAAAAGGAGAAGTGATTATGCCACAATATGATAATATATTTCAGTTTTCTTCTGATAACACTGCAATTGTCAGACTCAACGGCAGAGTTTTTTATATTGATAAAACCGGAAAAGAAATTGTAAAAAATACGAAATCTAAAGTACCAGACACAAAAAATAAAACTGCATCAACAATTACTACCAATGCAAAGGAGTTAAGACCTATTAAAAATTTCTATGGAAAGTATGGCTACAAAGATGAATCCGGGAACATCGTCATAGCGCCGCAGTATGATTTTGCCGGAAGTTTTTCCGAAGGATTGGCAGCAGTGAATATCGGCGGGCATCCTAATGAAATTTTCAGCGTTGATGGCGGCAAATGGGGCTTTATAGATAAAGCCGGAAAAGTTGTAGCAGCAATTAAATATGACGGTATTGGGGAATATTCCGAAGGGCTGGCTTTGATAGCAATCAATGGGAAATGGGGTTTCATAGATAAAACCGGAAAAGAAATTGTAGCACCAAAATATGATGATGCATCACGTTTTTCCGAAGGGATGGCACGTATAACAATTAATAAAAAAAACGGTTTTATAGATAAAACAGGGAAAGAAGTAGTAAAACCACAATTTGATGAGGCCAAAGATTTTATACAAGGGATGGCGCTGGTAGCACTCAATAAAAAATACGGTTTTATAGATAAAACAGGGAAAGAAGTAGTAAAACTACAATTTGATGAAATCAAAGATTTTCAGGAAGGGATGGCGCTGGTAGTACTCAATAAAAAATACGGTTTTATAGACAAAACCGGAAAAGTTGTTATAGAACTAAAATATAATAGTGCGGGTTCTTTCTCCGAAGGATTGGCGGCGGTAAGACAAAATGATAAATTTGGTTTTATTGATAAAACCGGAAAAGAAATAATTAAACCACAATTTGATAACACCTGGGAATTTCACGAAGGTCTGGCTAAAGTAAAACAAAACGGTAAATGGGGTTTTATAGATAAAACCGGAAAAATTATGATAGAATTTAAATATGATAATGCAAAAGAATTTTCCGAAGGATTGGCAGCTGTAAACATCGGTGGGGCTACCGATATAATTGGTGACATTACTGGTGGTAAATGGGGATTTATAGATAAAACCGGAAAAATTGTTATAGAAACAAAATATGATGGCGCCAATAGCTTTAAAAACGGAAAAGCTTTAGTAGAACTCAACGGCAAATATGGCTACATCGATAAGACAGGGAAAGAATTAAAATAACGAATAACGAATAACCAAAAATCAAAAATCATGAAACAATTTATTTTATACTTTCTGTTGCTGGCAGGATTTACAGCACAGGCGCAGGAATTAATACCTTTTAAAGATGCCAATGGAAAATATGGCTACAAAGATTCTGTAGGAAATATAGTTATACAACCAAAATTTGATAAAGCGGAAAAATTTTACGAAGGATTGGCAGCGGTGAACAGCGGAGGACATTTTGATGAAGATGATGACTTTGTTGGCGGCAAATGGGGCTTTATAGATAAAACCGGTAAAATTATTGTGACGCCTAAATATAATAGCGTTTCCATATTTAACGAAGGGCTTGCTGTTGTATCGAAGCGCAATGAAGGAGGGAATTATAAATTCGGCTTCATCAATAAAACAGGCCAGGAAATCCTGCCGCCGGATAAATATGAATTTATCCGGGACTTTTACAATGGCTTTGCCCCGGTAAACGTTGGCGGAACTCTCTATGAAGGAAGCTATGTCCGTGGCGGCAAATGGGGCTTTATAGATAAAACCGGAAAAGAAATCATAAAACCGAAATATGACGATGTAGGTATTTTCTCAGAAGGGCTGGCAGATGTAAATGTTGGTGCAAAATTCAGTTCGGTAGCTATGCGGTTGAGCGGGGGTAAATGGGGGTATGCAGACAAGACAGGTAAAGTTATTGTAGCACCCAAATATGATGATGCCCGACCTTTTTCCGAAGGATTGGCAGCTGTAAAGCAAAACAACAAATGGGGATATATAGATAAAACAGGAAAAGAAATTGTAAAACCCCAATATGCCGATGTAGGTAGCTTTTCAGAAGGTATGTCATACATACGTAATGAAGATGAATTATATGGTTATATAGATAAAACCGGTAAAGTCGTTATAGCGCCCAAATACAATACTGCCTGGTTTTTTTCCGAAGGATTGGCGGCGGTAGAAAAAAATGATAAATGGGGATTTATAGATAAAACCGGGAATGAAATCATAGCACCACAATATGATAGCGCCGAGAGTTTTAAAAACGGTAAAGCTTTAGTAGAACTCAACGGCAGAGAATTTTATATTGATAAAACCGGGAAAGAAATAAAATAACTGATCACCAAAAAATAAAACTTATGAAACAACTCATTTTAGGCTTTCTGTTGCTGGCTGGTGTTACAGCTCAGTCGCAGGGCCTATCACCTTTTAAAGATGGCAATGGAAAGTACGGTTTCAAAGATGCCAAAGGCAACATAGTAGTACAGCCAAAATATGACGACGTACAAAATTTTTCTGAAGGTATGGCGGCAGTAAACGTTGGTGGAACAAGCTATGGATTGTCCGATGGGGAGAGTTATGTTCGTGGCGGCAAATGGGGTTTTATTGATAAAACGGGAAAAGAAATCATAAAACCGCAATATGATGATGTTGATATTTTCTCAGAAGGATTGGTAGCTGTAAATGTTGGTGCAAAACTTAGTTCTGCCACGAAGCAAATGACCGGTGGTAAATGGGGTTTTATAAACAAAACAGGTAAAGTAATTGTAGAACCTAAATATGATGCTGCATGGTCTTTTTCCGAAGGATGGGCGGCAGTAGGCCAAAACTATAAATTTGGTTTTATAGATAAAACGGGTAAAGAAACTGTAAAACTGCAATTTAACGAAGTAGGTAATTTTTCAGAAGGTATGGCATATGTGCGTAATGATGATGATTTATATGGTTATATAAATAAAACCGGGAAAGTTGTTGTAGCGCCTAAATATGATAACGCATTTCCTTTTTCAGAAGGGTTGGCGGCAGTAGAACAAAATTGGAAATGGGGGTTTATAGATAAGACCGGGAAAGTTGTTATTGAAATTCAATATGGCAATCCCAGCGGTTTTAGGGAAGGGTTGGCGCCGGTAAGCCTAAACGGAAAACATGGCTATATAGACAAAACAGGTAAGGCGGTTATCCCTCTGCAATATGAAGGAGGTGATTATTTTTATGACGGTATGGCTGCTGTAAGGAAAAACGGGAAATGGGGCTTTATAAATAAAACCGGTAAATTTATTATCGAACCGCAATATGACTTTGCCCGTGGTTTTAAAGACGGCAAAGCCAAAGTGAAACTCAACGACAGAGAATTTTTTATAGACAAAACCGGAAAAGAAATAAAATAATTGATTACTCAAAAATCAAAAACAATGAAACAACTTATTTTATGCTTCCTGCTGATGACAGGTTTTACGGCACAGGCGCAACAGCTAAGCCCCAATTTTCACAAGCAGTTCAAAGATATTTTAACAGCAAAATGGGAAGATTTAAAAGGTAAAAAATCCGACGCTTCAGAAAATGGTGTTTCTTATTTTGAGGCTAAAAAACCATTAGAAGGGTTTAAGACGAGCACGTCAGAAAGGGTTGATAAAAATGGCATTATCAGGGTTTATTCCGCCCGTTCAAATTACAATATTGACCTTAATCAATTGTCTGTTGGTGCCGGATTAAACACCTATGAGCAACTGTTTAATCAGGTAAGCGCCGAATTAAATAAATTGAAAAATGAAGGATATAAGATAGAGGAGAAAGAGGACGATAATAATTCCATAATGAAGTCAATAGCCGCTTATAAAAACACCGGAGCAATTGAAGCGCATGCTTATTTATTTGAAGACTATTCTATTGGGATTGACTTTGTTTTTTGGGATGCTACACCTGCAACAACTACCCCGAAAAACAAAACCACTACCACAAGCACCACCTTAAGCCCTAATTTTTACAACCAGTTTAAAGCCATTTTAAATACAGATTGGGAATCCCTGAAAGGAGAAGGATTAGACGTGGATAGAGATAGTCTGGGTTTTACAGAGTATTATCAATCAAAAAAAAATCTGGATGGATTTACGCTTACCGTAGAGTATGAAGAAAATAAAAGCCGTAACACTACATCTTTTGACAAACATGTTTATGGTGAGAATAAACCCAACCCGGGTAACATGCAGCTTTTTGAAAAAATAAAAACTGAACTCAGTAAACTCAAAAATGATGGGTTCAAATTGGAAAGTGATAAAAACAGTTTGTATATCCTATCCGGACAACAGGAAGAAAAAGTTTTATCAGAATTATTATGGGATGAAAATAGAATCTTCATCAATTTTTATAAATCATATTCCGTCAAAACAGTTTATTCCAATGGAGATGTTTATGAAGGTGATTACAGAGGAACAACAGGCAAAACGGTTAAAGGAAAATATACCTGGGCAAATGGTGATGTGTATGAAGGCGATTTCGTAGGCAATAAACGAACCGGTAAAGGCAAGATGACCTGGAAAAGCGGTAGCGTTTATGTCGGCGATTTTGTGGACGGCAAGTTCAACGGCAAAGGAAAATTAACCCTAAAAGACGGCAAAGTATATGATGGCGAATTTAAAGATGGCAAATTTTTGGGTAGTGCAAACGCTGCAGCTAACAGCAATACAACAAGCTCTACGCCACAAGGCCTTACTGCCACCACTTCCGACCCAATGGAAACCAAATTTGTAACTGCGTTCAATGCGGCAACCGATTCTGAAGGCAGGGGAAAGGCCCTGGGTGTTCTATTTGGCGATGTATATAAAAACGCTTCACTTAGCAATGAGCAGAAAAAGAGCTACATGGTACGCAAAGTGGGCGAAGTCTATGCCATTGATAAAGAAGCTGCATTTAAAGGATTTATGAAAGCAAAATGTTCTACACAAGAGATGATGGAAGTCCGTAATTCATTGCCTGCCGACCAAAAAACGTTCCTTACAAAAAGGGCGCAAGAGTTTACTTCGGACTTTAAGGTGGTTAATCCAACATCAATTACACTGAGTACAAAGACCAATACCCAATCTTCTACGTCTGCGATCGTCACCACCCCCGCCGGCGAGGCAGGGCTTGTGTGGTTTAAAAACTCGGCCTCATCCGAAAAATATGGTTTGATGGATAGTACAACAAAGACAGTGCTTGTAAAACCACAATATGAAAAAGTCTCCAATTTTTCTGAAGGGGTGGCCGTGGTTCGGTTCTATGAAGGTGCCTGGTCACTTATTGATAAGACAGGAAAAGGTATTACTCCAGGTTATGATAATATAGGTGACTTTTCAGAGGGGTTGGCCCCGGTATTTTCTGTTTACCAATGGGGTTTTATTGATAAAAAAGGTGAAGAAATAATAAAGCCGCAATATGATAAGGCGTCGCGTTTTTCTGAGGGATTGGCTGCGGTCAACCAAAAGGGTAAATGGGGTTATATAGATAAAACAGGAAAAGAAATAATTAAACCGAGATATGATGAAGCTTTTGATTTTAAAAATAACAAGGCCCGTGTCAAGCTCAACGGCAGAGATTTTTATATAGATAAAAGAGGAAAGGAAATTAGCGACAATGCACAATCCACCACTACTTCCAAGGCTACCAATACAACTACACCCGCGGGCGAGCCGGGGCTTTTGTGGTTAAAATCTTCGGCTTCGGGTGGTAAATATGGTTTGATGGACAGCGCAACAAAGGCTGTGCTTGTAAAACCCATATATGATAATGTGATTTCTTTTTGGGAAGGATTGGCAACTGTAAAGCAAAATGGCAAATGGGGCTTTATGGATAAAACCGGTAAAGAAATAATTAAACCGAAATATGATAATGCCCGTTTTTTTTCCGAAGGAGTAGCAGCTGTAGAACTCGATAAAAAATGGGGCTTTATTGATAAAACCGATAAAGTAGTTGTAGAATTTGAATATGATAGTGCGATTAACTATTCAGAAGGATTGGCAGCTGTAAAGCAAAATGGCAAATGGGGATATATAGATAAAACAGGAAAAGAAATAATTAAGCTGAAATATGATGATGCCCGTTCTTTTTCTGAAGGACTGGCGGTGGTAGCACTCGATAAAAAATGGGGTTTTATTGATAAAACCGATAAAGTTGTTGTAGAATTTAAATACGATTATATGGGAGTTTTTTTCGACGGAATCGCCATTGTAAATATTGGCGGAACTCCCGCTAAATGGCGTGTTGATGGAGGTAAATGGGGTTTTATAGATAAAACAGGGAAAGAAATTGTAAAACTACAATATGATGAAGTAGGTAATTTTTCAGAAGACATGGCTTATATACGCAAGGGTGATAAATACGGTTTTATTGATAAGACCGGTAAAGTTGTTGTAGAACTTAGTTATGATGACGCCGGTTCTTTTTCTGAAGGACTGGCAAGAGTAGTACAAAATGGCAAGCATGGCTTTATAGATAAAACCGGAAAAGAAAAAATAAAACCACAATTTGATTATGCCTATTCTTTTTTTGAAAACGGTAAAGTAAAAGTGATGCTCAATGACAGAGAATTTTATATTGATAAAACGGGTAAAGAAATAAAATAACGGATTACTCAAAAATCAGGGAACAATAAAATGGCACAAAAGGATTTTTATCCTTATAAATTAGTATCAGAAACTCCTGAAACAATGGTGTTTGAATTCCAAAAAGGGCGAAAATTCAATGCTTTCTTTTTATCCAGATTTATACCTGTATTATTGCTGGTGTTTGTCATACTCATGCCCGCCGGTGAATTTCGCAGAAACTTGGGAAAAGCATTCTATTTGATATTCATGCTTTCTATTCTTGCCGTTATTTTCGCTCTTTCATATGCCCGATTTACCGCCGGCATAACCTTTAACCCCGGCAGTATGACACTTAATTTCAAGCGCAGTTTCTTCAGTTATATTGAAACCGAAATACTGAGGCGGGGTGATGAAATCCTTGTTATAAAAGAGTATGGGAAAGGTGCTGCCTGGATATTCTATTTGGTGCATCCGGGGCAAAAGAAGAAAAAACTGTTCAGCATCCCGGCCTCGCTTGTTTTAAACCTTGCATCACGTGATAATTTCATCGCCATCTTCGAACAGAAATATAATCTCAAAACAACAGTACGGGGTGAATGATTTTATGCTGCCGCTGATCTTCAGGTCCAGGTATGCATTTTCTTTTTCCACCGCTGCCGGTGTTCAAATCTAAAGATTCCTTCTTCTACCCTTCTTCCATACCCATGCTCTTCGCAACTTGCAGTTTCGAAGACTTATTCCATCGCTTGAAGCGATAAAATAATGATGTGGAGAAAAATATCGCACACATTTGAATAGGGGCATCAACACCACCCACTAAAACCGCTAACCGCTGACTTGCCTTATCTTTGCGGCAAAATCATTCTTTCACTTCTAAAATATTTTTAGTTACATGAAAATAACTGTTGTAGGTGCAGGCGCAGTGGGTGCCACCGTTGCTGAAAACATTGCACGCAAGGAATTATGCACGGAACTGGTATTGCTCGACATCAAAGAAGGGCTTACCGAAGGGAAAGCCCAGGATATGATGCAGACCGCCACCCTCCTCGGCTTTGACACAAAGATCACCGGATCCACCAATGATTATTCTAAGACCGCAGGCAGCAGCGTCGTGGTCATCACTTCAGGTATTCCCCGTAAACCGGGAATGACCCGTGAAGAACTGGTGGGCACCAATGCCGGCATCGTAAAAGGAGTTTGCGAAAATATCCTCAAACATTCTCCCGACGCCATCATCATCGTGATCAGCAACCCGATGGATACCATGACCTATCTCGCACTCACCTCCACCGGCCTGCCGAAGAACCGTATCATCGGTATGGGCGGCATACTCGACAGTTCAAGATTCAAATATCAGCTGAGCCTTCGTCTTAACTGCAATCCTTCCGACCTGAATGCCATCGTCATCGGCGGACACGGAGACACGACCATGATCCCGCTGATACGTTTTGCAACCTGGAACAGCGTACCGGTCACGAAATTCCTGAATGCTGAACAGCAACACCAGGTGGTAAGCGATACCATGGTGGGCGGAGCCACCCTCACCAAACTTATCGGCACTTCTGCATGGTATGCACCAGGCGCATGCGGAGCCGCATTGGTGGAAGCCATTGTGAGGGATGAAAAGAAGCTTTTCTCCTGCTGCGTATATCTTGATGGAGAATACGGGCAAAAAGATATTTGCCTTGGCGTACCAGTTGTTATTGGTAAAAACGGCTGGGAGAAGATCGTTGACTTCGGATTAAATTCTGAAGAGCAGGCAGCATTCAACAAGAGCGCTGATGCAGTAAGAAACATGAACAATGTGCTGAAGACGTTGTAAAATATTATTCCGTTCTTTTTATGAAGAGGCTGTCTCAAAAGTTAAGATAGCCTCTTTTTATTTGTACCCCAGGTTAACGTTTATGTGATCGTAGAAGTGAATTTTTTACTTGTGATGCAGTCTCAGGTTTTTCGAATAGAGAAACCTTTCAAGCGGGAGACAATGAAGAGTCATTTGATGTGAGCATTTAATTTTTTCTCAGGCCGGAATTACTTCTTGCAAATAGATCATACGCCAAACGAATCAGGAACTGCATCATATCCCCCGCCGGCGGGGGAAGCAGTTCGAATAGAAAAATCTTTCAAGTGGGGGTGGACAAATCGGTTGAACTTCCTGAATCCGGAGACTTGCCCCTTACCGGCAATAATTCTCAAGTGAAATAAAGCAAACGATCTGCTTTGATCCACCCCCATTCGTGAATTCATTTTTTTCGTATATCCGGCCCCCGCCTGCGGGGGATAATGAGGTGTCATTTAATATGAAAATTTCAGCTTCCAATCTTATCGGAATTACTTTTATTTATTGATCATACGCCGACCGGATTTGAGGCTGTACAATATCCCCCGCCGGCGGGGGAAGCAGTTCGAATAGAAAAATCTTTCAAGTGGGGGTGGACAAATCGGTTGAACTTCCTGAATCCGGAGGCTTACTCTTTACCTGCCAATAATTTTCAAGAGGAATAAAGCAAGCGATCTGCTTCAATCCAGCTCCTTTTTATTTGGCAATGCGGAAGCAATAACGGTGCATCTTTCCTTCAAAATCAAAAGGTGTGGTTTGCCTGGTAAT
>WBZO01006922.1_pt1 | contig 10729 bp, 11 predicted proteins | sample 5204261 | NCBI WGS metagenome assembly WBZO01 (sample SAMN12412400, study PRJNA552823) | activated sludge metagenome | isolation source: activated sludge from anammox sidestream of wastewater treatment plant... | place: USA: North Carolina | collected 2017-09
GCAATACCCCCTTGTTTTGACCACTGGTTCACGCCTGCCACATTACTTTCACTCGCAGTTACGCAGCGTTCCCTGGATGCGCGAACTATATCCCGTAGCGAAGGTGATGATCAACCCCAAGACGGTCGAAGATTACAACCTGGGCATCCAGAATGACGATTGGGTTTGGGTGGAAAACCAGCGCGGGCGCATTCGCTTGAAGGCTGAAGTTACAGAGGCAATACCCCCCGGCATTGTAAACACACCGCAGGATAGCTGGTGGTTCCCGGAATTACCTGAAGCCGACCCCAGTTTGCTTGGATGGAACGTGTCAAACGCCAATATCTTGACCAGCGATGTCGCAAGAGACCCGATGATCGGCAGCACCCAGCTGAAAGGCCTGCTGTGTAAAGTATACAAGGCCGAAGAAGGAGCTCCTCAGGGCGTCTGGCAAGAACCGAAACAATTCAAGGCATGGCTGCCTGAGAATTCAGGAGGTAAGTGATGAAGAAGCCCGCAATACTCATCGATTTGGATCGCTGTGTCGGATGTCAGTCCTGTACTGTAGTATGTAAAATGGAAAATGACGTCGAGTTGGGCGAGTTCTGGACAAAAGTAGTCCACATGGGTCCTTATGGGAAGTTCCCAGATCTCCAAATGTACTTTATGCCGAAGCTTTGCCAGCACTGCGAGGAACCATCTTGTGTGGATGTCTGCCCGACTGGCGCATCGTTTCGACGAGAAGATGGGATTGTCCTGATCGACCACAACAAATGCATCGGCTGCCAGTTTTGTGTAATGGCCTGCCCATACGGGGTGCGCCATCTGGATAAACGCAGCGGGGTAGTCACAAAATGCACGCTGTGTGCCCACCGGATCGATGCCGGTGAAGAACCTATCTGCGTCAAATCCTGCCAGCAGCGCTCTCGCATCTTTGGCGACCTGGATGATCCAAACAGTGAAATCTCCAAGAAGATCCAAGCGGCTGGTGACAAAGTCTACACCTTAACGGATACTGGTAACCACCCCAAGGTTCGTTACATTTTGCAGAAAGCAGATTGGAAGGGATAACTATGGAAATTCAATGGCATTTGGTTTTCTATACCCTCCTGGTTGGAGCTGGCGTAGGTGTGTTCGCTTTGGTTGCGATATCGGAGCTTATGGGAAAAGGCAAGCAATATCACATGTCCGGTTCGATCATCTCTTTGGTGCTGCTCGCTCTTGGCGGCTTTGCCAGTTTTCTACATCTCCAGCATCCTGAGAGAGGCGCCAACATTCTCGGTAATTTCCAATCTCCGATCACCCAGGAAATGTATCTGGCCGTCGTAACAGGTCTGTTTATCTTACTGTATATCGTAATGATAAAGATCGAAGCGTCCACACTATCAAAGAAGGTGATGGCAGGTTTGGGCCTGGTCTTTGGTATATTGTTGGTTTTCTTCTCTGGCTTGCTTTACGTGTTTCCGGCACGGCCGGCATGGAACACCCTGCTTTTGCCACTGATCTACTTCACCTCGTCGCTCAGCTTGGGCATTTTTGTCCTCTATAGCTGGATCCGCTTCAAGAAATTGGAAGAAAAAGCTGTTAGCGATTTTGCGATGAAAGCGCTGTCCGCCCTCCTGATTCTTCAGTCACTGCTTCTTGTGGGTTACCTCGTGTTTCTGTCGGCAAATCCATATCCCGACCCTACGCGTTCAATCGGGCGTGTGATGGGCGGTGACTTGACGGCTTTCTTCTGGCTGGGCGTTGTCCTGGTAGGCTTGGTCGTTCCCCTGTTCCTCGTTTTCCAGTCGATCAAGCCAAAAGCTGGTCACAGCCTCCCCCCGCTCACCATCGGAGCCGTGGGCATACTTGCCACACTGGTCGGTGGGGTCGCTTTCCGCACCTTGATGTATTTACTTGGAACAACTGTGGAAAAATTCTAACAAAACGCTGGTAACATCAAGTTATGGAGAAGAGGGAATTCTCCCTCTTCTCCTGAATACAAAAAAGCAGGAAAAACAAATTGAAAAGAATTGACATAAAGCCACGCGCCCGGTTCGTTTTGATCACTGGATTTATGTTTTTATTCTTCATCACCCTGTTATCAGGCTGTACAAATACGGCGGTCCCAAACCCGATGGATCTGGAATCCAATTCTGAATCCCCGTCAATGGATCCCGCGATAACAAAAACGCCAACACCAACCCCTCCAGCTCCAATGATGGTGGATCTTGCCCAGAGGATGGATGAAAACGGGAGGTTAAAAGAAGATATAGAAGTGGTCTCAAGTGATGGGAATGCGAAGTTGAACTTCTCAAAAGGGGCGTCGATACTGGACAGTAATCACAAACCTGTATACGCCCTGGAAATTCGTCCAATCAGCATCAAAGCCAGTAAGACCGATTTTTATCAGGTTGGCTGGGCTTACTCAATTGAACCCGAAGGGGTGGTGTTTGACCCTCCTGCAAAATTAACGCTCCTTTATTTGTCTGAAAACATCCCACCAGAACCGTATGTCAACCCGCGCAAGCCGATTCTAGGCAGGTTTAACGCGGCGAAAAAGGCCTGGGAAAAGCTGGGTATGGATGTCGATTTGGATCTCAATATCATCACCGCAGATGTGGCCAAATCCGGCATTTTCAATGTCCTTTTTCACTTAAATCTACCGGTTCCACTTTCGTAAAGTTTGATGGTTTGATTTCATGTTACAGGCAGTACATTTCAAGGCATGAGGTATTCAAGGATGACTAAAGAAAATACTCTCGCAAATATTACAAAAGAGCTCGATTACCGTTTAGGGATGTATGCCTTCCTGGCGCGCGTTTTTCGAATTGAAATTGACCAGGAATTCCTGGACCAGCTAAATGAGATCTATATTACAGGGGAAGGTGAAAGACAACTTTCTAGTGCAGGAGAAGAGATCCTGGTGAATTTCCTTTCCCGCCATCACGACAACCTCATCGTGGATCTCGCGGTTGATTATGTAAAAGTATTTATCGGAGCGCGGCAAAAAGCAGGAGCATTACCTTACGAATCATACTATACAAGCAAAGAACACTTGATAATGCAAGAAGCCAGAGATCAAGTTGTGATGTTTTATCGCGCTGAAGGTTTGGATCGGTCGGATCAATTTACTGAACCCGAAGATCATATCGCCTTTGAGTTGGAATTTATGGCTTACCTCTGCCAAAAAAGCAAGGATTACCTGGATTCCAATCAGTTTGTTGATGCTTTGATTGGGTTAAGGAAGCAGAGGGCTTTTGTTGAAACCCATCTGTTGAACTGGACACCAGATTTCTTGAAGGATGTAGCTCAATCTGCCGATACAGATTTTTATAAAGCAATAGCCAAGATAGCGAGTGATTTCTTGATGAAAGAAATCCAATCGATTGAACTATTGGAGAAACAAATAAACTCGCTAAAAAATTAGATTTTCAAGTGCTTATATGGAAAAAGACAAAAAAATTACCCGTAAGGAATTTTTGGGAATGGCATTGTCAGTAGGCGCTATGCTCAGCCTTGGTTTTATTGCCCGCGAAACAGAGGGGCAGGTTGAGTGGATCCGTCCGCCCGGAAAGACAGCGCGTGAAGATTTCATGGCTTTGTGCTTGAAATGCCGGAAATGTATCGAGGTCTGCCCAACCTCTGTGATCCAGCCTGGCCGGCTGCAGGATGGATTGCTGACATATGGCACCCCGATCCTTGATTTCGATCGGGGGTACTGTAATTTTTGCCAGGAATGTATCGACGTCTGTCCAACAGGGGCGCTAGACAAGGAAGCCTTTTCACTTTCTCCAAAGCTTGGAATAGCGCAGATCAATCCAGATGCATGCATTGCCTGGTACTGGTATGGCTGTGGTCTTTGCGCAACGAAATGCCCTGAAGAAGCGATTGTTTTGGATGCAAAAAAGCGGCCCGTTGTTATCGAAGATAAATGCACGGGTTGTGGGTTATGTGAATTCGTATGCCCGCGCCCAATGCTGCGTTCCTATGACACCAGTAATGGCAAAGGTATCTCCGTTAAACCTGTATAGAGTAGAGTTATGACAACCACAAATGGAATACTTAAAAATAAACGAAGCCTCATTCCAGTAAGGTATTTGCGGATTCTCACGGCGGTTGTCTTCATACTGCTGGTCTTGGCTGGCGGTTTCGGGTTGTATCGGGTTGGCAGCCCGTCGGCTTTTGAAATATTTGGCATTCAATTTGTCTGTCCTTTGGCATATCTACAGATGGTACTGGCCAAACGCAGTTTGCTTCCCAGACTGCTTGTATCGTTTGTAATGGTTACAGGGATAATTATTCTCTTTGGGCGCATCTTTTGTGCCTGGATGTGCCCGACCTCGCTGGTCAGATCGATTTTTTCAAAACGGGCGACTGGCAATAACGCAAATGGAAAGCGCAGACAGGAATTGCAGCATGAACAGCTCTCCTCTAGCGCTTCTGGTACCGCTACCAGTTATGCCGTACTCGGCGGGGCATTGGCTTCTTCTTTGATATTTGGTTTTCCTGTCTTCTGCCTGGTTTGTCCGGTGGGTCTGTTCTTCGGAACAGCCTTTGCCCTGATTAAACTGTTTACAATCCAACGTGTGGGCTGGGAACTGCTGGTATTCCCCCTGATATTTGTAGTCGAGGTTTTTGTTTTGAAGTCGGGGTGTATCAGGTTATGTCCTCTTGGCGCACTGCAAAGGATATTGGCAAGCTTGAACCCACGGTTCTTTCGTCCAACTATAAACAAGGATGTCTGTCTGAGGTCTCGCAACATAGATTGTCAAGTATGCCTCAAAGCCTGCCCGGAAAACATTAACCTGGCAGCAAGCGAGCGCTCAGCCAAAGCAGGTTGCACCAATTGTCTGGAATGTGTGGAGAAGTGCCCGGTTAATTCAATCAGCGTGCTGCCAAAAAAGGTCGCCGCAAAGTAGATTCCTTTTCTTGGAATTCGGTGAATTACCAGACGAATTTTGTCAAAGAGAGCACGCGTTTATGTTGTGAACAACCAGTATAATTGTTATCAAAATTATTATAATTTTGGACATGGTAAAAAATAAGGCAAATTCCTGGTACAACAAGTTAGGCAATTTATTGGACATGATTGGCGAGATTGAAGAAGAACCGCAAACGGCCGGTTCTCTCGTAAACATGTCCAATGAAGTTTTGCGTATCATTTCTCACTGGTTAGGAGCGGAAGCTTGTGTGTTGTTCCGCCGTGAGGAGGATGGTGTTTTCTCTTTGCTGACCCATTATGGCCTGACTGAAGAGCTGGCGAAGAGCATCGACGCACGCCGGGCGCGCAGCGAAGAAGACGATACGTCTGCCTTTGTTTCTCAGAAAGGGCACACCTATATCCTGGAGGATGTTTCTACCGACCGGCGCTTTTCCGATTTGTTCTCCAATCACGAAAGCAGGTCTTTTGTTAATATCCCCGTGCGGTCGAATAAAAGCATCCAATACACGATCGCATTGATCAGTAAACCGGGGCAGAAAATTTCAGTCGAAATGATCCCCATCCTGGATATCGTCGGCCAGCAGATCAGCATTGTCCTCGAAAATGCCTTGAATATTCAACACGCCCGGTCGCAATCAGCAATCGAAGAACGGATACGCCTGGGGCGAGATATCCACGATGAGATAGCACAATCCATTGGCCTGGCACACATGCAAACGATGATTGCCTCGGATTTATTATCAAAGGGGCGTATCGAAGAAAGCCAACAGGAATTAATAGAACTCGAAAAGACACTTGCCAGGCTCTATCTAAACACTCGCGAAGAGTTGTTCAACCTGCGAGCTTACCTTGATAGAGGACGGAACTTCGTTACCGCCTTGCAGGAATATCTGAACGACTACTCTCGTTATTATCAAATGGCGACTCAATTGCATATCTACGATATTCAGGCAACCCAGCTCTCCGAGCGGGCAGCCTTGCAAATCGAATGGATCATCAAAGAGGCGCTATCGAATGCGCGCAAGCACAGCGAAGCGAAAAAAGCCGAGATAATCTTTCGTTATGAAGCGGACCAGGCGGTAATTGCGATCGTTGACGACGGTAAGGGTTTCAACCCCGATGATTTGGACGACACCGATAGCCACCATTCAGGGCTGCAGATCATGCAAGAGCGCGCTCAATCGATAGATGGTCGTCTCGAGATTGAATCGCAGCCTGATTCTGGAACCAGAATCACAATATATGTCCCTAAAGGAATCTAGATAATGGAGCGTTCACACCCTTTACGTATCCTGCTTGTGGATGACCATACACTGTTTCGCAAAGGTCTGAGGTGTTTGCTTGAAAACTACCCTGACCTGCAAGTTATTGGAGAAGCCTCGGATGGGCAAATGGCGGTAGACCAGGTCAAAGCTCTTAATCCGGATGTGCTGCTAATGGACATCGAAATGCCCAAGATGAATGGGTTAGAGGCTTTGGAAAAAATCCTGGAGATCAAACCAAATTTGCTGGTTGTCATGTTGACGGTTTCGGACGACGACAATGATTTGTTCACCGCAATTAAAAAAGGGGCTAAGGGATATCTGTTGAAAAGCCTTGATCCCGAAGAATTGTATTCTATGCTCAGCGGTCTTCGCTATGGTTATGTCGCGATTCCAAGGGTGCTGGCGGGCAGGATTTTGGACGAATTCACCAAAATGAGTAAAAAAGAAAATCCGGCTAATAAAACAACGGATTTAACTGCCAGGGAAATTGAAGTTCTTAAGCTGCTGGCTCAAGGGATGACAAACCAAAAAATTGCTGATACTCTGAATATCACCATGAATACCGTCAAAGCACATCTAAGCAGCATTATGAACAAGCTGCAGTTGGAGAACCGAACCCAAGCAGCCATTTATGCGAGTAAGAATCTGGCCGATTATGAAGCGCCCGATCTAAACGAACCATAAATCAAATCACAAAACAATAAAGCAAGACAGCAAACACTTTATCGTGAACGTCGATGTCATAATCCCAGCCCTGAATGAAGCAGAAGCCATCTCACGTGTGCTGGCTGATATCCCCGCCTGGGTGCGCCAGGTCGTGGTGGTGGATAATGGGTCCAGCGACGGCACGGCAGAGATTGCAGCTAGGGCTGGCGCCAGAGTGGTTTTTCAACCAAAGAGGGGCTATGGTTATGCATGCCTGGCAGGGCTGGCGGTACTGGAGCACACGGATGTGGTTGTCTTCCTGGATGGTGATTACAGTGATTATCCGGCTGAGATGGAGCGTTTAGTGGCGCCGATTATGGCAAACCAGGCAGACCTGGTGATCGGCTCGAGGCTGGCAGGGCAGATGCAAGAAGGCGCGATGTTATGGCATGCCTATCTTGGCAACTGCGTCTTATCCTGGTTTGTTCGCCTGATTACAGGTTGTCAGGTCAGCGATATTGGCCCTTTCAGGGCGATAACTTGGGAGGCAATGAATAACCTCAGCTTAACGGAGGGACGGTACGGATGGACCCTGGAAATGATGTTCAAGACGGTGCACAAAGGATATCGTATGATGGAAGTGCCGGTCAGTTATCGCCCGAGGCTGGGAAAATCAAAGGTAAGCGGTTCTTTGCAAGCCAGCCTAAAGGCCAGCCTTGTGATGCTGGCGACCGTCGCTCGCTACGCCAGACCGTAACGAAGGTGCTCCCGCAGCAGCGCAGCCGAATTATCCAGGTGGTGTTCTTTGCCGGGCTGCTGTATGCGGCTTTTGGCTTTTATAACCAGAATTATCTGCATTGGATCGACAGCCCGTGGTTTAGCTCATATTCTGACCGGATTGCAATCCTCGGTTTTGGTATTTTTCGGATTGCAAGCGAAGAAAATGCCTATACTCGCCGGCGATTGGTGGTTTTGGTTTCTGCGGTCACTGTGCTCTGGTTGGCGCTGCCATTGTTTTTCAATATCCACTTTTTCAATCATCACACCTTTGGGGAACCCTGGTTTTTTATCTATCTTGCATTGATCTTCCTGTTGGGAAGGCGTGCCGATTGTTCGTGGAACTGCCCATGCGTCGGCTTGCGGGATACGGCGGGGGAACCCTTCCGCGATCGTACGATTAAAGGCCCATTCGCCTTCGCCTTGCAAAACCTGAAGTGGGTTGCCCTGGCATCAACTTTGCCGCTTTTTTGGACCATGGTGATCCAACCAGACGCGGATTGGGGGCCAACCTATTATCTGCTTTTCTGGACGGTACACCTCAACTTATATTTCATCAGCCTCTTCCTTATTCCGTTGACCGGTAATCGAAATTACTGCCGCTATCTTTGCCCCTGGGGTGCGCTGTACGGCCTGGTGGGGCGCGTGGGTTTCTTTCAAATTCGAGCGAGAAAAGAGCAATGCGTTCCCTGCAATCTCTGCGAAAAGGCGTGCGATATGGGCATCCCCCTGCGACAGATGATCGAAACTCAGGGCCGCATCAAAACGCCTGATTGTGTTGGGTGCGGACGCTGTGTGCAAGCCTGCCCGCGAGGAGCTCTGGTGATGGAGGATGTACGCGACTGGGCCAAACGAATTGCTCGGCCAGAAAAAAGCGTACTCACTGGAGATTGATTACCCAGATTGCCGTCGGAGATTTTTGCCTGCCAGCCAGGCGCGGGTATGCGGAGCAGGTATCGCCCCATGAATGTGAAGCGTATTCTCCAATTGCAGCAGGTCACTGCAGGTATCCACATCGAAGTTTTCTGGCAGCAGCTTAAGGCGTAGTCCGAGCTGGTCAATACGCTGCCGGGTGCGAGCCAGCACATACGGATTGCTCATCGGCAAGCTGAATATCTCAGGATGAGGTTCAGTCACACCTACCAAATAATAACCGCCATCCTCGCAGGGGCCGAGGACGACATCTGCTCCGTCTTGTAGGGCATTGAGGCCAGCAAGAATAGCGTCTTCCTGGAGGTGGGGTAGGTCGGAACCGATTAACAAAGCCCTCTTGAAACCTGACTGGAGGATATGCTCGATTGCCCGATGCATTCTTTCTCCCAGATCGTTTCCAGTTTGCGGAAAGCAAACCATATCCGGGGCGAGGTCTGTAAAAAAGCTTTCTGCTTGGGGCGGGGTATATGCTAGAAACAAATCGACGCGGGAGAGCCGCCTGGCCATCTCGAGGGTGTCTTTTAGAAAATTGGTGTACAGGTTGGCGGCATCAACACGGGATAATGGCGGCGACAAACGTGTTTTGGTGTGATTGGGGTCGGGATATTTCGCAAAGATGATAAGCGCATCTGGGTGGTCCATCAGGCCAATTGTAACATCGGCTAAATTAGGGGGTTCTTTCCGCCGGCTGGTTTTATGCGATATGTTGCATTGTCATTTGGTATCCAAGAAATGAGAGAATGGATCGAGAGGTCTTCTCACAGAAGCGAGGAACAGTCCGATCTGATCCTGGTCCTATTGGGTATCCTGATGGAACTGGCCCTGGTTTCTTTTTGGGCATTCTCAGGCGTCTGGCGAGGATCATGGCGGTTGACCGTTGGGTTTTTTATCCCAGGGATAGTGTATTTACTTACAGCCTGGTTCGTCCTAAAGGGGAATTCGGGTTCGATCAGCCGGCGGACGCAGGCGATCCTATTGGGTTTTACCTCGCTTTTCTTAGCGACGTTTCTTTTTACCCCACAGCCCGTGTCCAATGACCTCTATCGTTATTATTGGGATGGTAAATTGCTCGCGGAAGGCATCAATCCTTATGCCTATCCCCCCGACGCCGTGGAATTGGCGCCACACCGGGATGGGTACTGGACCCTGATATTCAACCGGGACATACCGACTGGATATCCGCCCCTGGCAGAGATGATCTTTGCCGTCAGCTACCGCCTGTCCCCGCATCCCTGGCTGTTGCGCCTGTTTGCGGCACTGGGGGTATTGCTCACCTCCACGTTTTTAATGCAGGCTTTGCGGATTTCGGGAAAAGACCCGCGCAGGGTGATTTTGTTCGCCTGGTCGCCGTTGGTGATTCTGGAATTTGCCAACAGCGCCCACCTGGATATATTTGCCCTGGCTTTCATGGGTGCAGCCCTGGTTCTGGCATTGCGCGGGAAGGAATCTGGATCAGCCGCATGTCTGGCGTTGGGCAGCCTGACGAAGTTTTTCCCGATGTTGTTATTGCCATTATGGGGCAGGCGCTGGGGTAAGAAAGCCTGGTTGGTTTTTGCTCTGGTTTTTATCCTGCCCTGGCTGCCTTTCTTATCAGGGGGAACCCCCTTTAAAGGCCTGGGGTTCTTTGCCTCGCAAGGTGAGGTGAATAGCAGCCTCTACCGGGTCATTGAATGGGTCTGGGCTTCATTCCTGAACCCTGAGGCGGCTTACCTCCCGGCGCGCCTCACAGTGGCCGGGCTGATCGCCGGAATATATGGTTATGGCGTATTCTTCAGTAAGCGGACTGCAGGCGTCCTGTCGTCGTGGAGATTTGTCGGATTCATCTATGGATTGCTCTTGTTGTTCAGCCCAGTGGTTCATCCATGGTATCTATGCTGGATGCTGGCTTTTATCACCCTGGATGGTCCCACAGTCTGGCTGGTGCCATCGATGACCATCATCTTTGCCAGATGGGCTTATATCGGTTATGAGCAAGCGGGCATTTGGGAAGAACCATGGTGGCTTCCCCTGGCAGTCTGGGCTCCGTTTTATATCATCTTGGCTGGTAAGGGATGGCGGACGTTGAAGACCAGCTGGGACAGCGGAAACGGGATTCATTTTAGCGAAATTATGAGATTGTTACACTAGCTTATAGGCGGCGCCTGTTCGTCCGCCCACTCGGTGTGATAGATGCCCTCCCGGTCCAGCCGCCGGTAGGTATGGG
>WBZO01006923.1_pt1 | contig 10729 bp, 9 predicted proteins | sample 5204261 | NCBI WGS metagenome assembly WBZO01 (sample SAMN12412400, study PRJNA552823) | activated sludge metagenome | isolation source: activated sludge from anammox sidestream of wastewater treatment plant... | place: USA: North Carolina | collected 2017-09
CGGTCTGCAGTCTTACGAAGCCGCTGGTCTTGATATGGACAACCTGCTCGTCGTCGGCTTCGGCTGCGAAGGCAACGCCTGTAAGGACGCGTTGATGGAAGGTGGACCATATAAGGTCTCCGCCGCCATGTTCCCCGAGTATCAGGGACGCCTGCTGATCGATGCCGGTATTGCCGCATTCAACGGCGTCGACCTGCCGGCTCACTTGATCGCTCCCTCAACTCCGGTGACCGCTGACAATCTCGCCGAGTACTACACCAAAGACGGTGACGTCTATTCGGCGAATTTCGATGCTATCGCCCAGATTTCGGTCGAAGGCGAAAAGTAGATCTTCGTTCGGCTGGCGGTCGCAGAGATGCTGCGACCGCCGGCGGTTTCTCGCGCTGATTCTGGTGCGAGCAGGTGATCGTCACCCCGTTGAGATCGTATGCCGCGTGGATGGCTGGCGTGGCCACAATGCTGAGGCAAGAAAGCGAGTGTGTGCATGAGCGCTGACATTGTGCGGTCCGTCAGTTCAGTGGGTTCGCCGCCGTCCGGTCAGAGCTCGTTGCAGAATATCCTGCGCCGCCTGTTTGGCAGTCAGGAAGGCGTGCTTTTCTTTATTGTCGCCGTTCTCTGGCTCTATCTCTCGTCGCGTTCCGCCGTCTTCTTCACCGAACGCAATATCGGCGTCATGCTCAGTCAGGTTTCGATGATTGCCATCACCGGAGCCGGCATGACGATGCTGATGATCGCCCGGGAGGTCGATCTTTCGGTCGGATCGATGCAGGCATTTGCCGGCGTCACAGCGATGCAGGCGCTGAACGAGTCGCACAACCTGCTGGTGGGTCTGCTGGCGGCTTTGGCAGTGGGCGCGATCATCGGAGCAGTCAACGCCGGCGCGACGCTGGGACTGAAAATCAGTTCCTTTATCGTCACGCTGGCCATGATGCAGATCGTCCGCGGTCTGGCCTACACGAGCACGAATGCCGCGGTTCAAAACAAACACAAACTTCCATCATTCAAACAGGTATTCAATGGAGCATTGATCGAGAACCCGGTCCGTGTGCCGAATCCCGTTCTCACAATGATCATTATCTTTATTGTCTTTGGTCTAATTCTGAGTCGAACAACATTTGGGCGTTCCATCTATGCTCTTGGAGGAAACCCGGAAGCAGCTGCCCTCTCAGGTATCCCCGTCAATCGCATTAAGACAATCTGCTTCATCATCACCGGGATGCTGGCTTCACTGAGCGCGTTCATGCTCATTGCGCGCATGAACTCGGGACAGAACAATGCCGGATTCGGGTTCGAGTTGCAGGTCATCGGTTCGGTACTCCTGGGCGGGGCCAGTCTGGCCGGCGGCAAGGGCACATTAGTTGGCACCTTGCTTGCGGCAGTTTTGCTCGGCACCGTGAACAACGGCATCGTCCTCCTCGGATACAACTCGAACTGGCAGACGGCTGTCGTGGGGCTGATGATTATCTCCGCAGTCCTGCTCGATACAATCCGTCGCCGGATGACCGGGGAGAACTAGGCTGGCCATGGCAACTGCAACGCAATCACCACTCCTGACACTTTCGGGCATTCGCAAAGAGTTCCCCGGCGTCGTCGCTCTGGCAGGTGTCGATTTCGAACTCTTGCCGGGCGAGGTGCACGCGCTGGTCGGCGAAAATGGCGCCGGCAAGAGCACCCTGATCAAGATCATTTCGGGCCTCTACCGACCAGACTCAGGTCAGATGATGGTGGGTGACGAAACCGTTGAGTTCCGTTCTCCGGCTGACTCGATCGCCCGCCGGATCAAGGTTGTCTATCAGGAGCTCGATCTCGTACCGGACATGTCCGTCGCCGAGAACGTTTTCCTGGGCGGGTTTCCGAAAACGGCACGCGGTCTCGTGGACTGGTCAGCCCTGAATAGTCGAACCGCGGAGCTTCTGGCCGAACTGGGACTCGACATCGACCCGCAAACCCCCGTGGGCGAGTTGCGCGTCGCCGAACAGCAACTGGTCGAAATCGCGCGAGCGCTGTCACAGCACGCCCGAATCGTGATCATGGATGAACCGACCTCAGCGCTCAGTCCCGGTGAAGTGGACAGACTCTTCGCCGTCATCGAACAACTGCAGGAGCGCGGCGTCGGTATCATCTATGTTTCGCACAAACTCGACGAGATCTTCCGCATTTCCGATCGGGTAACGGTTTTTCGCGATGGTCAGCGCGTCACGACGTCGCCAATCGCCGAGACCACCGTTCAGCAGTTGGTAACCTGGATGGTCGGCCGCGAGTTGAGCGATCTCTACCCCAAGTCTCCGGCGGTTATCGGTGAGAACCTACTGCAGGTCTCGAACATCAACGGGCCAGGTGTGCATGATGTTTCGCTGACGGTCCGTGCCGGGGAGGTTGTAGGAATTTTCGGCCTGATGGGCGCCGGCATCAATGCGGTCGGCCGGGTCATCTTCGGTGCCAGTCCACGCTCTGGAGGCACCGTGGCCATCGAAGGTCAGACCGTCCGCCCCGGCTCTCCCGGCGATGCCATGGATAAAGGCCTCGCCCTTCTGACTGAAAGTCGCAAAGAGGACGGGCTTGTCCTCACCCTTTCTGTCAAGGACAACATGACTCTGGCATCACTTCGTAAGTTCGCCACTCTGGGGTGGCTGTGGCCGCGTCAGGAAATCAAGGAGTCGGCCGACTATATCAATCGGCTGTCGATCAAAACACCTTCGCTGCGCCAACAGGTGCGATTGCTGAGCGGCGGTAACCAGCAAAAGGTGCTGATGGCGCGATGGATGATGCGTGATCCGAGTGTGCTCATCCTCACCGAACCAACCAGAGGGATCGATGTTGGGTCGAAGGCCGAGATCTATCGTCTCATCGATTAGATGGCTCATCGCGGTCTGGGCATCCTGTTCATGTCCACCGAGATCCCGGAGATCCTGGGCATTGCCGATCGCATTCTTGTCATGCGCGAGGGCCGCATTGTCGCGGAGTTCGATCGAGCATCGGTGACCCAGGAACAACTCATTGCCGCGGCAGCTGCGCGGGCCACCGCGTTGACTCAGGAAGCAGGTTAGAAGCGATGGGGACGGGCGAATCATCGACAGCGGCGCCGGGTTGGCGACGATGGAAAGCAATCTGGGCCCGCAATGAAGCTCTGAGTCTGGTGGTGCTGCTGGCTGGCGTCATCGCGCTGTTCATGGTCATCGAACCAACGATGCGCAAGGCGACGGTCTACTGGGATCTCCTTCGCGAAGTTTCGCCGACGATGGTGGCCGCAGTCGGCATCACCCTCCTCCTCCTTTCCGGCGAATTCGATCTGACGATCGGTTCGATGCTGGCGTTGACCGGCGTGGTAGTGGTCGACACCTTCAACCGAACTGACAGCATGTGGATTGGCGTCGCCGCCGGACTTCTGACCGGTCTGGTCGTGGGCACCATCAACGGGGCAGCGGTGACGATCATTGGCATGGAATCGCTGATGACCACGCTCGGCATGATGTTTGCCATTCGCGGTCTGGTTTATGTTCACACAAACCAGACGCCAATTGTCGACCAGAATCGCTTTACTCAGTTCACCCGATTGTGGTTCAAAGATGTGGGTCCGGTGCCGATGCCGATTATCGTCGCCCTGCTGCTTGTGGCGGTTGCCTATTTTGTGGCCACACGCACTGAGTTCGGTCGCAGTATCTACGCGATCGGTGGCAACAAACATGCGGCCCGGGTGTCGGGCATCAATGTGCGCCGGGTGAAGTTCATCCTGTTCATCGTCAGTGGCCTGCTTGCGTCGGTGGCCGGGTTGCTGGTGGCCGCTCAGACTGACACCGGCTATTTCAACGCCGGTCTCGGCTTCGAACTCGAGGTGCTGGCGGCGGTCGTTCTGGGTGGAGCCAGTCTGGCCGGAGGACAGGGGAACGTCGTCAGCACGGCACTGGCTGTCCTGATCATCGGGACGATTGGCAAGGGGCTGCGATTGATGTCGATCGACACCACCCAGCAATTGCTGGTGATTGGGGTGGTGATGCTGGTCGCGGTCTACTACCACCGGCTGCGCAAGCAAGCCGCCGCCCAATTGACCCAGGAAGCGTATGCCGCCAGGCAAGCGGCGAGAGGAGCTGCACCGGCATGAGTAGATGTTTCGCCGAGACGATTGCGTTGCCCCAGGGGGTGGATGCGTTCCGGTTTGGCAATGAACACGTGTCGATGACCGTCCTGCCGGAGAAAGGCGCCGACGTTTATGAGTGGGTGCACCGTCGCACAGGGGTCGATGTGCTGTGGAAGAGCCCCTGGGGGTTGCGACGGCACCGCGGTAACACGACCAGTTCCGTTTCGACCCTGGTCGCCTGGATGGATGCCTACGAAGGCGGCTGGCAGGTACTTTTTCCCAGCGGCGGCGGACCGAGTCAGTACCGCGGGGTTGAACTCAATTTCCACGGTGAAGCGTCAGCGGTCGCCTGGGATGTCGAGGAGTTCGGCGCATCGACCGACGGTGCCGGGCTGCGATGCAGTACGAGACTGGCCCGCAGCCCCTTTCGGCTCTCAAGATCGATGCATCTGTCTCCTGGTGCGGCGCACATCGTCATCGAGGAAACCATCACCAATGATGGCGGTGAGACAGTCGACTACATGTGGGGACACCATCCCGCCTACGGTGCGCCATTCATCAGCGCGGACACGATCATCGACACAAACGCCACCACAGTCACGACCGACGAGGCGCTGACGGGTAGCTCGAGTCTGCTCGAGGGGGGCGTTTCGTTTGCCTGGCCGACAGCGCAACAGCATGGCCGCCAGGTCGACTTGCGCACCATACCGGCCGAGGGGGCGGGTCAGGCCAATATGGCCTATCTTCATAACTTCGCGGACGACGTTGCCTGGTATGGATTCACCAATCTGCGCCTCGGTTTTGGGGCAGGTCTGGCCTGGCAGCGGGACGATTTTCCCTGCGCGTGGTTCTGGCAGGAATTGAACGGCACGTCCGGCTATCCCTGGTATCGTGGTGAGTATGTGCTGGCCATCGAACCGAACACGAGTTTTCCGGGACACGGACTCTCGGCGGTGATCGACAAAGGCAGAAGCCGGTCTCTCGCTCCGGGAGACTCCGCTTCGATGACGATGTCGGCGGTGATGTACGAGGCAACGTCCGGTATTTCGGCAATCGGCATCGACGGCCAGGTCACCCGGAGGGAGATGGCGTGATGACTGCTCAACACTGGGATCCGACAGCGTCGCTACCGGAAACACTGATGCCGTTGTCCGCATTTGCGCCATTCGTGGAAGGACTCGACCATCCCGAGGGTGTCGCATGCAGTCCAGACGGCTCGCTTTACGCTGGTGGCGAAGCAGGCCAAATTTATCGAGTCAGTCTGGAAGGCACATTCGAGGAAATCGCCAATATCGGCGGGTTCGCACTGGGGCTTTGTTTCGACGGCAATGGCGCGATCTACGCGTGCGAAAACAGCACGCATGTCGTCAAACGGATCGGACCCGATGGATCGGTGAGTATCTATTCCGAGGGGGCGCCGAATCGCAGATTGACCACGCCGAACTATCCGGTATTCGATGCCGCCGGCAACCTCTATGTCAGCGATTCCGGCGATTGGAATGCTCACAACGGCTGCATTTTCCGCATTCGCCCGGGTGGCGCCACCGAAGTCTTCACCGACAACGTGGTCTCGTTTCCCAACGGCATGGCCATGCACCCATCCGGAAGCCACCTCTACGCTGTCGTGTCACAGGAATGCGCGGTAGTTCGCGTTGAGATTCAGAGCGACGGCAATGCCGGATCGATCGAAACCGTCGTGGAACTTCCCCACAACACTCCAGACGGATTGGCGTTCGATGAAATCGACAATCTCTACGTCAGCTGCTACTCGCCGGATGTGATCTATCGCGTCGATCCGGCGGGCCAGTTGCGAGTGCTCGCGGCCGACTGGGAACGCGTGGTCCTGGCCGCACCGACAAACCTGGCATTTTGTGGTCCGGACCGAAAGCGGCTGGTCGTCGGCAGCCTGGGGCGATGGCACCTCAGCGCTGCGGACATGGAAATCCCGGGTGCGAGGCTGAATTACCCGATCATTTGAAATCAGAGAATGGAGACCCGACATGGCAGACAGGAATCAACGGTTTGACGGCAAAGTCGTTGTACTGACCGGCGCCGGGATGGGGATCGGTCGAGCCTGCGCGATAGCCTTCGCCGCAGAAGGCGGTTCGGTTGTGATCGGGGACATCAACGATGACGCCCGCACTGAGACTGTCAGACTGATCAACGACCAGGGGGGTAAGGCGACCTCCGTGCACTGTGATGTGCGCATTGCCACAGATGTGCAGCGTCTGATGCAGACGGCCGTCGACACCTTCGGAGGCATCGATGTGCTCTACAACTCGGCAGGGGTCGTTCGATATGGCACTGTCGAGGAACTCTCAGAAGAGGACTGGGATTTCCAGGTAGGCATCAACCTGAAAGGGTCGTTCCTCACCTGCAAGTACGCGATCCCGGAGATGCGCAAGCGCGGCGGCGGTTCGATCGTCAATACGGCCTCCGTACAGGCGTTCGCCTCCCAGAAAACCGTCGCCGCGTACGCCGCATCGAAGGGCGGCATCGTCAGTTTCACCACCACCGTGGCCCTCGATCATGCCCACGAGAACATCCGCTGCAACTGCATCGCCCCCGGATCGATACGCACACCGATGCTGGAAGACGCCGCGAATATTTTCGGTGCGAATAACCCGGAAGGTGCGATTGTGGAATGGGGTCGTCTGCATCCACTGGGGCGGGTCGGCCGCCCGGAAGAAGTCGCCAATCTGGTGCTTTTCCTGGGGAGTGACGAGTCGTCGTTCTGCACAGGAGGGTGCTACCGAGTCGATGGCGGTTTGCTGTCTCCCCTGTTCAATGGATAGAGCACGCTGACGGGCATCGTGTCACACTGCCGTCATTGAGTCGGAGACCCATTGCGTCTCCCCGATTGAGTATTCGATTCGAGAAGGAGTAGTGTGTTATGCCCGGACCGTTGGAGGGCCTGCGGGTCGCTGACTTTACCCAGCTGGCTCAGGGCCCGTTTTCAACTCAGATTCTCGGCGATCTGGGAGCGGACATCATCAAGATCGAACCGATCAAGGGCGATTGGATGCGTCACTGGTCGATGAACAATACGTGGGTCAACGGCTGGGGAGTCTCCTTCCTGACCCTCAATCGCAACAAGCGGTCGATCGCCATCGATCTGAAACAGGAAAAGGGGCGCGAAGCGGCGCTGCGCATTATCGGCGCCTCCGATGTGCTCACCGAAAACTTCCGGCCAGGCGTGATGAAACGTCTTGGCCTGGATTATGACTTTCTACACGAACAGTTTCCGGAACTCGTCTACGTTTCCAGCACCGGTTGGGGTTCGACAGGACCCTATTTGACACGCCCTGGTCAGGATCTCCTAGCCCAGGCAGTTTCCGGTACGAGTTATCTGCAGGGACGGCAGGACGGTCCCCCGCTGGCCACAGCCGTCGGCGTCGCCGACTTTACAGCCGGATTTCACATCGTGATCGCGGCGCTGGCCGGGGTGTTCCGGCGTCAGCAGTCCGGACAGGGACAGCGTATCGACGTCGACCTACTTTCTTCGGTGATGCACCTGTTCATTCAGGAGTACGCGGTCTACCTGAACGGCGGCGGCGATCCGGTGCGCAGCAACTCTGACATTCCCAACGCCTACCTGGGCGCACCTTATGGCTATTTCCAGACTGCCGATGGTTATATCGCCATTCCCATGAATCCGATCAACAAAGTCGCCGCACTGATTGGCGTCGAAGGCTACGAAGATGTCACCGAAACGCAGGTTATGGAGGGCCGGGACAAGATTCGCGAAGATCTGGCCAGGGGCTTTCTGACGAAAACGACGGATGAATGGCTGGATATTCTGCTCGCCGAAGATATCTGGTGTGCCAAAGTGCAGGACTTCAAAGATGCCGAGTCAGACCCGCAGATCGCAGAAAACAAGATGATCATCGAGTGGGAGCATCCGGACGCGGGAACGATCCGCACGACGGGTGTGCCGTTTCGATTGACTGAGACCCCGGGTGGTGTGTTCATGCCGCCTCCACGTCTTTCCGAGCACGCCGACGAGATTCTGGCCGACATCGCCGGATACAGCCACACCGAAATCGATGAGCTGCGATCCGCGGGAGCAATCGCCTGATGGCCACTCCGCTCTTTACGCGACCGCCTGGTCTGCGCAACAAACCAGAGTTCGTGGACCTCGACAACCTGGCCGCGTTCGTCTCAGACGGCGACCGCATCGCCATGGGCGGTTTTCATTTCTCTCGCCTGCCGATTGCGCTCTGTGCTGCCGTCGCCAGGCGGGGGACGAAGAATCTGCACTACATCGCATGGGGCGGCAGTCTTGGTCTGGAGGTGCTCCTGGAAGGGGGATGCATCGGCCAACTGGGAATCTGCTTCAACAGCCTGGACGTGTTCGGCCTGTCTCCGCGATTTCGGCAAGCCGTTGAATCGGGCACTGTGCCGATGGAGGATCTGACCGACACGGTACTCATGGAGGGACAGCGGGCTGCTCAATATGGCATGGATTCGCTCGGGTTCGTGCCTCCGCTTGGATCGAACCTGCTCGATCGCACCACGATGGGCACCATGGGTGTCGATCCTCGTTCCGGTCGACCGATTGGCATCGCCGAACCAATTCCTCTCGACTGTCTTCTGCTGCACGCACAACGAGCCGACGAAGATGGCAACGTCGAAATTCAGGGCGCGCGCAATCTCGATCTGACGGCCGCGTTCGCCAGTCGCGACATATTGGTCACCGTCGAAGAGATCGTGCCGCGTGGGACCTTCCAGCAGGAGGGAAGTCCGCGCGCGTTTATCCTTCCCCGCACCTTTGTTCGGGCCATTGCCCATGTGCCGTTCGGGGCATATCCGACGTCCTGCCTCCCCTACTACCCTACCGACTACCGCGAGCTGGCCAGAGTGACGTCCGGAGAAACGCTCGATATCCGCACACCAGATGGCGAACGCGCCGCCTATCTGCGCAAAGCGGCGAATGTGCGTTCAAGTCAGATCGATGGACCAACACTCCTCGCTCAGCGACCGGACCCCGAACCAGACGACGCGCCCGCCACGACAGACGAGGTGATGGTCGGCTGGCTGGCCAACGAATACGACAACGACAGTATCTGTTCTGTGGGGTCATTCACTCCACTGGCATTTTGCAGTTACCTGCTGGCCAAGAAAACGCACGCGCCCGATCTGGTGATTATGTCCTTCAACGGCGGATTGATCGATCCCAGCGATCGGCCGATGTCCCTCTGTCTGGCTGAACCGCTCGACTTCTGGTCGTCGGTCAGTCATATGGGCGGCGATGACTCGTTTCACTGGTACTACCAGCGCGGTCTCATCACTCATGAAGTCGTTTCTGCCGCACAGATCGACAAGCACTGCAACACGAACAACTTCGAAGTGACATCGCCAAGTGGCAGGAAGATTCGTCTCCCAGGGCAGGGTGGCATGGCCGATGTTGCCAACATGCATCAGCACTTCATGCTCTATCTGCCCCGGCACTCGACGCTGACCATGGTCGAGCAAGTCGAATGGATCAGCGCCGCGCGGGCGCTCATCACCGACGAGGAGCGGATCAGGGCCGGCTTCCAGCCGGGGAAGATCCGATTGATCACGAATCTCGGCGTGTTTCACTTCGACAATGCTTCCCGCGAACTCGAGCTGGTATCCGTTCATCCGGGAGTCACACTCGAGGAAGTACAGGACAATACCGGATTTGCTCTGCGCAAGGCCGAGACGGTGGGGATCACCGCTACACCCTCTCCCGAACAGCTCCGTATTCTGCGCCGAGAGATTGATCCGCTCGGCATGCGTCGGACTGAGTTCGTGGCTGGGAAAGAGCGGGGACCGCTGCTGATGTCCCTGATCGAGGCCGAGGAAGCCGTCGTCCGGGGATTGTAGGACCTGCAATCAGGCCGCCGATTCGGCAACGCATGCGTTGCGCCTACACCACTCCGTCCGCCCTGTAGGGGAAACGCATGCGTTTCATTCTCAGGGACGACACGGTCGGCCAAACCAAACCGGCGATGCGGGAAGCAATGGCAACGCATGCGATGCGACTACACCCTCCACGCGAATGGGAAACGCATGCGTTGCGCCTGCGCCTCCCTGCTTCTGGCGACTTACGCTCCCGATGTGATCATCGTGATGGCCGCCTTCATATAGCCGAGGGCAAAGGCCATGCCGGCATGCCAGGGGGCATCGCAGGTCATTTGGGGTGTGTGATCCGGGATGATGACACCATCGTAACCGTTGCGATGATAGATGCGCAGGCACTCGATCATGTCGACATCGCCTTCGTCAACGAAGACCTCGTGATAGTTCGGTACCTTTCCCTTGACATTGCGAAAATGGACATACCCGATGGCGCCCTGCCTGCTGTAGCTGTCGACCGCTTCATAGAATCCCATGTCGCCCTTCATCTCGGCGATCGTCCCCTGACAAAACTCCAGAGCATTGCTACGCGACGGATAGATGTCCAGAAGGCGCTGATAGAGCTCGGGTTTGTGCACCAATCGGGCGTGACCACGGAGAGCCGGCATCGGAGGATCGTCCGGATGCGCAGCAAGACGGACACCCGCTTCCTCGGCAACAGGCACCACATCCCGGAGAAATCGTCCGAGTCGGTCCCAGAGCTGGTCGGACGTCGTGTCGGGAATCCAGCCGGCCGGCGCCAGCGGATCGTAGACCATGTTCCACACCTGT
>WBZO01006925.1_pt1 | contig 10725 bp, 5 predicted proteins | sample 5204261 | NCBI WGS metagenome assembly WBZO01 (sample SAMN12412400, study PRJNA552823) | activated sludge metagenome | isolation source: activated sludge from anammox sidestream of wastewater treatment plant... | place: USA: North Carolina | collected 2017-09
GTGGGAGCATCGCGATAACGACCAAGTTCGGTATCGTTCAGCCGGTTGACGTGCTGCCAGAAGTAAGGGTCAGGCAAGTCAGTGGCCCAAGTGGCGTAGAAGGGGAACCATGTGAGAATAACATGGAGGCAACGAGCAGCCGGCAATGCATCGCGGAAAGCCCGAGCGCCAATCCGACCACCCAACTCAGCGGTCAAAGTGAGCAGATAAGTATCGACGATGGTTTCCTCGAGCACCGCAGGGAGGGGACGCAAGCACAGATATGGATCGCCAATGGCGTTAACATCCTCAATTGGCCGCTTGTAGGCTAGCGGGTAACCTTCGATCAGGGCCATCAAATCCAGAATACCGGGGCCTTCCTGGACCTCACTCCAATCAATAAGAAATTGTTCGTCAAACAAGGTCAGCCGCCAATGGCAGGGATGGGGCGCGCCATGAAGCAACGTGATTGGCAGGCTGAGTAGCGGGCTGAGCATCGGCACGGGATCGTCAAGCAGGTCGGCGACGGCGGCCATCTGACTTTCGTCCAGTACGCCGGGCCAGCCGTTGAGTTTGCGCATGACGGCCAGGCCAGCCGCAGCCTGAACAAAGAGCGGGGCCAGGCGGCCGGCGGCTCGCAAGGCGTGGTCGGATAAGTATTCACGGCCGGGAAAGGAACCGAATCTTGAAACTCTCTCCGACATACGCGGAGGAAGTTCGTCATCATAGCGATCGTGAAAGTGCGGAAAATCCGGCTCAGTCGCCGCCCAATCCACGGATCGGCGACTATCACGCCCCCAATGAGCAGCATGGAAACGCGCCAAAGTAGCGACAACTTCATCGAGTTGACGAGGCGTCCAGACGGCGGGAGGAAAGTGATCGGGCACGTCGTCGAGAATAACGTAACTATCGTCACCGTCATGATGAACGTAATGACAAGTGGGCATAGCTGTGGCCGGGGGTCGACCGTACAGTTCATAAACCATCGCTTCGGCGGCGTTGGTCTGCTTGGCGATGAAACTGATGGGGTCCGAAGTGTCGGCCAGCGTCAAGACGTAACGACGAATATTATGGGCGGGGTCGGCGATTACCCGTCCAGGGGGAATGAAACTGAAATTATGCAACGGCTCGGCCGCGACAGCAGTAACGATGACATCATCGGTTTCAGGCAAGCGGGAGAGCAGCGCAGTCCATGCTGCGGGATCACGACGTTGCAGTTGGAAGATATCAACAGGCAGCGGTTCCATTTGCGGCGGGATTGTAGTAAGTAATGGAATGCCGGGCAAGGGATGAATTACTCTAGCTTATTGACACTGTGACCATATTAGATCATTATCTAATATAATAGGCAAATACTTGGCAAAGAATAATTGCCTTCTTGAATGAGCCAAGTAATTCATACCTCACCTGATAGACAACCTGGTAAGTACTAATCCGGGCACAGGAATGAGTATAATGGTATATTAAGCAATATCTTGGGTGTAGGGATCAAGTTGATCAGCGATTCAATCCCAACAGCACGATATGTCGACAATATTTTGCCGGACTTCAATATCACGCCAGCGGCGTCGAGGGTAGAACCTGTATATTAGGAGCGACGAAAAGATATGGAGCTTTTGGCCGATAAAATAATCGAGTGGGATATCGGCACAGCCTACGACTTCTTCATTAGCTTACGAGCCCTACACGAACCAGAGTTATTGGGGTTGCGCGGCGCGTGGGCGGCAGGCGTACGCTCACGCTTGCCGGTACAAGAGCGCGAACTCCTGCAACGTGTGACCGCGTTGGTCTGGCCGTTGCCCTGGGTATATAAATTACCTGCACCGAAAGATGTATCAACAGCGCTCGACACACTACGCTCTCTACCCAGTGAGGATAGATTGATGGCTCTGGTGCCAAACGTGGCTGAGCCGATTGAAGCAGTGTGGCGAGACGTAGCTCGACGTGGTTTCTGGGAAGAGAAGGACCAGAAAATGCTGGCGACCGAAATGGCCAAAGGCCGCTGGAAGAATCACCCCACGGCAACTATCCGCAAGGAGGCGGCCAGTTTCCTCGAATTGTGGAGCGACCCCGACGCCACGGCCGAGACGCTACTATCGGCCTATGAGTCTTACTACGAAGTTTTCTTCATTGAAGAGGAGGCTCGCATTCGCCCAGCCTTAGAAGCCGGGCTGGCCCAGGCCAAGGAATTGGTTGAAAAACACGAGCGATGGGAGACACTGTTGGAGGATCTATCCCAGGGCGTGCGAGTAGCTAAAGATTGGGAGCATAAGAAACTAATCCTGGCCCCATCCTATTGGGGAACGCCGTTGGCGATCATGGCCGAGTTTGAGCCTGACAACTTGTTATTTATGTTCGGAGCGCGGCCGGAGAATGAATCACTTATCCCTGGGGATGTCGTCCCTGACGCACTTTATCAAGGGTTGAAGGCGCTGGCTGATCCAACCAGACTGCGAATCTTGCGCTATCTGAGCGAGGAGGCGCAAACGCCGGCCGAGTTGGCGCGAAAGTTACGGCTTCGTTCACCCACGGTTATTCACCATCTGGATGCGCTTCGATTGGCGCGGCTGGTTATCGTCACGCTGGTCGCGGAGGGAAAGCGATACACTATCCGGCCCGACGCAGTGCGATCGGCGTGCGATTTACTGCATCAATTCCTGGAGGGTGGCAGGGACCAAGGATCGACAAATATCACCGATTGATCCTGTCCCTCAAATTCTGTCATCGTCCTTCGTTATCGACATTTCGGCTATAATCCCCGAATGTCATTTGAATTCACACTTCATGCCACCGACGGCGCCGGGCGGTTGGGCCGATTCCAGACGCCACACGGCCCCATCGACACACCCGTTTTCGCTCCAGTAGGGACCCAGGCTACGATAAAAGCCATGCGGCCGCGCGATTTGGCGGAACTGGGGGCTACGCTGGTTCTGGCCAACACTTATCATCTTTACCTGCGACCAGGTGACGAGTTGGTACGCGACATGGGCGGCCTGCACCGTTTCATGGGTTGGGACGGCCCTATCCTGACCGACAGCGGAGGCTTCCAGGTCTTTAGCCTCAGCGATACCCGCACCATCGACGCCAACGGCGTCACCTTTAAGTCCCATTTAGACGGTTCGCGCCATAACTTCACACCCGAAAAGTCCATTTCTATCCAGGAGAACCTGGGAGCCGACATCATCATGATGTTCGACGAGTGTCCGCCACCCAATGATTATGATTATGTGCGCCGGTCATTGGACCGCACCCATACCTGGGCCGAACGCTGTCTGGCGGCCAAGACTCGAGCTGACCAGGCTCTCTTCGGTATCGTGCAAGGCGGCGCCTTCCCCGACCTGCGGCAGGAGAGCGCGCGCTTCCTGATCCCCTTTGACCTTCCCGGCTACGCAATCGGGGGGCTTGCGGTGGGTGAAACCAAAGCCGAGATGCACACTGTGCTCGACAGTCTTCATCCCGTCTTGCCGGCCGACAAGCCGCGCTATCTCATGGGCGTCGGCGCGCCTGAAGATCTGGTGAACGGAGTTATGCGCGGCGTCGATATTTTTGATTGCGTCCTGCCCACTCGTATCGCCCGCAACGGATCAGCGCTGGTGCTGGGCGGTCGTATGAATCTACGCAATGCTCAATATGCGACTGACCCCTCGCCTATCGACCCTAACTGCGACTGCTACGCCTGCACCCACTTCAGCCGAGCTTACATCCGGCACCTGGTCAACGCCAATGAAATATTGGCCTCCATTCTGCTGTCCACCCACAATCTTCATTTTCTGCTTCGCTTGATGGATGATTTGCGTAATGCAATTCGAAAGGGAACTCTGACAGAATTTGGAATGGCATTCCTGGCACACTATCCATCCCCAAATGCTCGCCAAGTCAACGACGAGCAGGGAGAATGAGCGTAGCATAAAGTAGTCTATCATAGGATACTCGGCCGAAGACAACCGGTTGTCCTGTCCACCTGAAATATGAGTTTATTAGAAGCGATCCTACTCGGTATTATTCAGGGAGCGACAGAGTTCCTCCCCATTTCCAGCAGCGGCCATTTGGTGCTGTTACCTGCCATCTTCAATCTAGCCCAGCCCGATTTAGTGATGATCGGACTAGTACATGCAGGCACGTTGCTGGCCGTCATCGGATACTTTTTGCGCGACCTAATAGCTATCGGGCGCGCGTGGCTGACCGGCATTATCCGGCGGGACCCTTTAAGCGATGATAATTCACGACTGGGCTGGTTCATGCTACTAGGCTCTATTCCAGCAGGTATTTTCGGTCTGGCGCTGAAAGATTTTCTTGAACGTCAATTTGAATCGCCGGTCGCGGCGGCAGCGGGATTGCTCGTCACCGCCGCAATACTCGTCATTGGCGAGCGACTCTTGCGCGGTACAAAACCCATCAGCAAATTAACGGCCGTCGATACACTGATCATAGGCACGATGCAGGTCCTGGCGCTACTGCCGGGTATCTCACGTAGCGGCACGACTATCACCGCAGGGTTGTGGCGAGGACTAGACCGGCCTTCGGCCGCACGGTTCAGCTTCCTGGTAGGGTTACCGGCTATCGCGGGGGCGGGCCTCCTATCGATCCTCGATATCTTCTCGGCCAACGGCACATTGCCCATAGGCCACTACCTGGCGGCGTTCGTAGCGGCAGCCGTGACCGGATACCTGTGCATCGCCTTCTTGCTCAATTGGTTACGAAGCCACAGCCTGTATCTCTTTGCCGCCTATTGCGCTGTCGTTGGTCTCCTATACTTGATATTTGCGATGTAATCTGGCGTATCAACTAGACAATCACGTGTAGGTCTCTATCGACAGAACCCGCATCCATCATGTATAATGTGGCTAATGGAAGATGCACCGACGCTATACAAGACGACCTTCCTGCGTTATTTCGTAGGTCCGAGCAAAGCCTGATTTCTAGCGAATCAGGCTTTTTTTCTTAAAGCTACAGTCCGATATCATCTCATTCGGGTGCGTTCCCACTGAACCAACCGAGCCAGGAGAGCAAACATGAACAGCCAGGATTACATGAAACTTGACGATCAATATGCGGCTCATACTTATCACCCTATCGAAGTTGTTATTGAGCGAGGGGAGGGAGTATGGGTCTACGATGTCGATGGCAAGCGCTATCTCGACTGCTTATCTGCCTATTCGGCCGTCAATCAAGGCCATTGTAACCCTCGCATTATGCAGGCTGCCATCGAGCAAATGAAGCGTGTCACCCTCACCTCGCGCGCTTTTTACAATGATCAGATGGGCCCGTTCCTCAAACAATTATGCGAATTGACGGGTTACGAGATGGCCGTACCTATGAACACCGGCGCTGAGGCCGTTGAAACGGCTCTCAAGATCGCTCGCAAGTGGGGTTACCAGGTTAAGGGCGTGCCTGATAACCAGGCCGAGATCATCGCTTGCGAAGGTAACTTCGCCGGCCGCACGACGACGATCATCAGCTTTAGCAGCGAAGAACAGTATAAGGCGGACTTTGGCCCCCTAACCCCCGGCTTCAAGCTGGTACCTTATGGCGATGCCGACGCTCTGGCTGCGGCGATCACCCCTAATACGGTTGCCTTCATCGTCGAACCTATCCAGGGCGAAGGCGGCGTCAACGTCCCTCCTGCGGGTTATCTGAAGCGCGTCGCTGAGATCTGCGCTGCCAATAACGTTCTATTCATCGCCGACGAGATTCAGACCGGCCTCGGCCGCACCGGAACACTCCTATGCAGCGATCATGATGGCGTGCGGCCCGACATCGTCACCCTGGGCAAGGCTCTCAGTGGCGGATATTATCCCGTCTCCGCCGTCGTGGCTGATGCCTCCATTCTGGGCCTGTTTCGTCCCGGCGACCACGGGAGTACTTTCGGCGGTAACCCGCTCGGGTCGGCCGTGGCCCGCGCAGCCCTCGACGTCCTCATCGACGAAAAGTTACTCGATCGTTCTCGCGAGCTAGGCGAGTATTTCATGGGCCGCCTCCGCCGCATCGAAAGCGATATCATCAAGGAAGTTCGCGGCAAGGGGTTGCTCATCGGCGTAGAGCTAACCGTCGAAGCCCGACCCTACTGCGACGCCTTGCGCGATGCCGGTGTCCTCTGCAAGGATACTCACGGCACCGTCGCCCGCTTTGCCCCACCACTGGTCATCAGTAAGGACGAGATCGATTGGGCCATGGAGCGCATTGAGCCCATCTTCAGCAACGGCCATCGATAAACCTCTACGAACCGATCATGTAAAGCATTATCAACACCGGGCACAGGAACGCCGACAAGAAATGGCGTTCCTGTGCCTCGAGACCTCGTAATTGGACCAGGCGGCTAAATAGCTCCTCCGCTACCTGAATATCCCCGACAAGTAGATCATCCGGGGACGAACCACTACGTCCTCACTATAGTCGATCGTCCCTGCCGGGCCGCTAACTTCCAATCTGACTGTATAGCTTCCTACGGCCGCGTAGTGGTGTGATACGCTCGCTCCCTCCGCCATCGCACTCCCGTCGCCAAAATCCCAACGCATGACGAACGATCCGGCCGCGTCCACTACACTTCTGAAAATCGCCTCATCGCCAATCCAGACTGGGCTATTGCTGGTAAAATGAACAAGCGGCGACTGTACGGTATGAAACTGCCAGACGACATCGGTTGGAGGGTTGTCCGGCGGATCATCAATGTCGGCGTCATGAATATTCGCAGCATATAAGGTTACTTGGCACATCTCGCCGGCGGAGAAGGGGATCACTGGAACGAGCTGGTACGCCTTCCGGTCGCCGGCGACAGTCGCCTCATGCGATCCACTGGCATCACACTCGATCTCAAACCAGTTCTCATCGACTGTAACGTCCTCGCTGAATTCCACATCGATAGGCGCTCCCAAGAGAACATCGACGGCGTCCCGAGCCGGAGAGTGCGATACGACGATAGGCGGTTCGTCCACCCGACAATTATTTATCTCGCCCGGAGTCGGTATCTCAGGCCGGTAAGCTTCCGTTCTGCGTGCCCCGCCGGCGCCATTCGGACAACGCTGGAGCGAGTGAGCCGCGCTATCGCCTCGGGCCGCCTCGTCAAGTTGCGTTTGTCCTGTTTCAAGCAATGTCAACAATCCTGAATCCACCTTGTCCGCAGGCCCATAGACGATAGCATCGACCAGCCCGGTAAGTTTCATGATTGTTCCGGGTGAAAAATCAGACGGTCGTCCTGCGTAAAGGCCAATGGCATCCGGCCCGTTCTGCAACTCGCCATCGGCGAATATCAGGTCAACGCCTGGCACAGCCGCATTACCCAGCAAGAAATAACCGTTAGCGTCAGTTTGAAATCCGAGCAAATTAATGACGCGATAGGATCGATCGTTACCTCCGTCCCAGAATACGACGATCAACCCATCGAGATTCGTATGCCCTATGCCTCCGTCATATAGCTCGATGAATTCAGCTGTATCGCTGCCCGGTGTGTCAGTATCAAGCTCATTCAGCACAACAAACTCGGCCACGGGCGGAGCTGAGGCAGTTCGGAAGCTCCACTTAAAATCAGCCGCCATCTGATCGGGAGGATCATTGTCATCTACATCGGCGATCTTCGCTGCACTAAGCGTGACATCACATTTCTCACCATACTCAAACGGCGTTTTGGGCGTCAGCGTAAATTCTCTTGGGCCACCAACTACATCAGCCAGATGGGCGCCACTGGCACCACACGTGATACTGAACCAATTCGATTTCGTAACCACATCCTCACTGAAACGAACCCATACGGTAGTGCGGGGGTCTACGCCAGCAGCTCCATCAACGGGCCGAGTCTGCACAACCGTAGGGGGATCATCGATAAGGCAATGATTCATCATCCCCGGCGTTGGTCCATTAGCAATGAAGCCTTTTGTTTGCCTTTGACCTCCCTCCCCATTCGGACAGCGTTGCAGCGAGTGCGCATCAGCCGCGCCACGACTATTCTCATCAACAGAGGTCTGACCAGCCAATAAAAGCTTGAGCAAAGTCACAGACGCGCTCGACGCTTTGCCATATACAATGGCATCGATCAAGCCAGGCTGTTGAGGAAGCGTGCCGGACGGGAATTGTGAAGCGTCGCCCGCATAGAGAGCCACGGCATCAGGGCCGTTCTGGAGCGCGCCATTCGGGATCACTATATCAGGGCTTACGGCCGAGTTTCCGATCACGAAATATCCGCGTTCATCCGTTCGTTGGCCATCAAGGTCGATAGCTCGATAAGAACGATCATCTTTGCCGTCGAAGAACACAAGCGCTAACCCATCCAACCGAGTGTTCCCGATCCCGCCATCAAATAACTCGATAAACTCGGCCATATCGTTGCCCGGCGTGTCCGAATCTATTTCGTTGATCACTACAAAATCAGCGGGCCGCCCAATCGTCGTGAATGTCCAGAGCAGATCATTCACCATCTGGTCAGGCGGATCGTCCGTATCAATATCACTCACCAGGTGGGCGTAAATTGTGGCGGAGCAACTTTCGGAATAGTGAAATGCCGTAGCCGGTTTAATCGTAAATTTCGAAGGGCCTCCGGTCACCTGGTATATATGAGCTCCGGACGAACTACAAGTCAGGCTCAGCCAATGGTTAGTCAATGTTACCGGTTCGGTAAACTCGACCGTCAGGGCTTCATGGATCGGAATTCCACTCGCGCCGTTGACAGGGCTTACAGTTTTGACCAAAGGGGCACCGTCTGTAACGCAGTTGTTCGCCATCCCAGGAGTCGGCGTGTTCTGCTTGTAGCCGGCGGTCATACGAAGCCCCCCTTCTCCGTTTGGACATCGCTGGTTTGAATGTAGTTCAACGGCGCCCCGCCCGTTCTCGTCCACTTGCGGCTGGTTGGGCTCCAGCAAAGGCAACAAGCCGGAGTCGATGTTGGCAGCGCCGCCATAGACAAAAGCATCGAGAGGTACGGTCTCTGCCACAGGCGTGCCGTCCGGATAATCCAGGCGGTTGCCGGCCACGAGGGCCACAGCATCCGGACCATTCTGCAACGTTTTATTGGCGAACACCAGATCCACCCCGGCGACCCCAACATTACCGACTATAAAATACCCCGCCTCGTCCGTCGTATTCCCCTCCAATTCAATCGTTAAATAGCTACGATCGTCCTGGCCATTAAATAATACAATCGCTAGACCGTCCAGAGCGGTTCGCCCCGCGCCGCCATCAAATAGTTCGATAAACTCGGCCGTATCAGCGCCAGGTGTATCGCTATCCACCTCGTTGATCATTACATTCGTCGCTACAGGTCTGACGGTGCTAAAACTCCAGATGTAATCAGTCGTCAAATAATCCGGCGGATCCAGAGAGTCCACATCAGTGACCTTTTCAGCGAAGACCGTTACAGTGCAAGATTCTCGCGCCGCCAGAGGGTGATCCGGGGCAATCGAAAATAACGCACCATGCCCCTCAATGGTGTAAGTGTGGGTCCCGCTAATGGAGCAGATAAGCATTACCGCATCGTTACCAAGGAGTACCGGCTCACTGAATTCGATCTCAATCGTCGCATCAAGAGGCACATTCCGGGCACCAGGAGCAGGAGTAACAGTCACGATCTCAGGCGGAGAATCGACCGGGCAGGCGTTCTTCCGACCCGGCGTCGGCAAGTCTAAGAGGAACGATGCAGTCGTCTGCGGTAATCCCGCGCCGTTCGGGCAGCGCTGATTTGAATCCTGTGTCGCCATCCCGCGCCCGTTCTCATCCAGCGCCGACTCCCCCAAACGCAAGAGGGCCATCAATTCTTGCCCGGCAGCACCATACACAATCGCATCTACAGGCGCCTTATCGAGTGGGGGTGGCTTTCTCCGAAATTCATCCGGAGCTCCATCATAGACGGCCACCGCTCCCATTGCATCATAAAAGGACCCATTGGCAATGAGGAAATCTACTTCTTCCGCACCTGGGTCACCGATAACGAAATAGCCATTCGCATCAGTCTTGTAACCATCCAGGCCCACGGCCAGAGATGCAATTGGTCCGCGCGCTTCATCATAGATTACCAGTGATAACCCATCCAGCGCGACATTCCCTCGGCCTCCATCATAAAGCTCGACGAACTCACCCGTTGCGTGGGCTGATATCGCGTCAAGCTCATTGATGACTATCCAATGGGAAGTAGCATGGAATGACCATATCACTGAGTTACTCAAATGATCCGGCGGATCATTATCATCCAGATCGGATACTAGCTCCGCCATCACCGACATTGTGCAAGATTCGCCGGGCAGAAATATCCGATTCGATATGAAAGAGAAGGTGACGGGGCCTCCTGAAACGGTCGGTACGTGCAGGCCACTCCGAGCGCAAGCCACCTCAACCACCTCCGCCTGTAATGTCACCGGCTCGCTAAACGTGATCGACAAGGAGCCATTCGTGGCAGCTTCCAAAGCCACGTCCTGCGCATTGGATGCAGGCCAGGTAGACAGTATTGCCGGGGCTGCATCAGCCGCCGGCACACTATGACTCTTCAGCAACAGAACTGCCCACAATACCGGCACACCTATGCGCGCGACTGTTCGCCAAGCTTTTGCCATCCCCTGCCTTGAAGTTGCCATAAGACACCTCCGATATGGCTCACCTATGCCCCTCTGATCGTTTCTAGAATACTTGCTATTGAATCTGCAATCAACTATTCCGTTCAAGACGTTCAAGGATCGTCTATGGCACAAGAACTGCGAACTTCGTGTGGTTTCATTCGTTATGAACCTGTTCGCGCCATGGTTCGGCCATAAACAAGAAAACCACCCG
>WBZO01006927.1_pt1 | contig 10724 bp, 6 predicted proteins | sample 5204261 | NCBI WGS metagenome assembly WBZO01 (sample SAMN12412400, study PRJNA552823) | activated sludge metagenome | isolation source: activated sludge from anammox sidestream of wastewater treatment plant... | place: USA: North Carolina | collected 2017-09
GAGACGATCGCCGATCGCGCGGTGGATGAGCGCGGCCGCAACCGACGAGTCGACACCGCCGGAGAGCCCGAGCAGCACCTCGTCGTCGCCCACCCGGGAGCGGATCGCGGTGATCGCCTCGCTCGCGTAATCGTGCATGTTCCAGTCGTTGCCGATCCCGCAGATCTCGTGGGCGAAGCGGGCGAGGATCGCCATGCCTTGCGTCGTATGCGTGACCTCGGGGTGGAACTGGACGGCGTAGAAGCGTCGTGACTCGTCGGCCATCGCGGCGATGTCACACGCGGCGGACGAGCCGATGCGGCTGAAGGACGGCGGCAGGGTGGTGACCTTGTCGCCATGACTCATCCAGACATCGAGCAAGCCGTGGCCCTCGGCGTTGCGCCGATCCTCGAGGTCGCGAAAGAGCGTGGAATGTCCGCGCGCCCGCACTTCGGCGTAGCCGAACTCGCGCACCGCACCGCGCTCGACGCTGCCGCCGAGGGCGACCGCCATCGTCTGCATGCCGTAGCAGATGCCAAGGACCGGCACGCCTTGCGTCCAGACGGCAGCAGGCGCTCGCGGCGAGCCCGCCTCCGTCACGCTGTCGGGCCCTCCGGACAGCACGATGCCGCGCGGCGCGTAGCTTCGCACGAACGCGTCGGACACGTCGTACGGATGGATCTCGCAGTACACGTGCGCCTCACGCAATCGTCGTGCGATGAGCTGCGTGTACTGCGCGCCAAAATCGAGGATGAGGATCTTCGGATGCGACGATGCGGCCATGGTCGGTGACGTGCTCGGCAACGCATGAGGCCGGCGGTGGCCGGCCTCATGCAAGGCGCTCAGGTCGAGCGCCGGTAGCGGTGACGAATCGCCGCGGCCGCGATCGCCGCGACGCGCTCCTGTTTCACTGGACCCGGTAGTTCGGTGCTTCCTTGACGATCTGCACGTCGTGCACGTGCGATTCGCGAATCCCGGCCGACGTGATCTCGACGAACTCGGCGCGCGTGCGCAATTCCTCGATCGTGCCGCAACCGCAGTACCCCATCGCGGCCCGCACGCCACCCATGAGCTGGTGGATCACGGAATGCAGCACGCCCTTGTACGGAACCCGACCCTCGATCCCCTCGGGAACGAGCTTCTCCGCGGCGCCCTCGCCTTCGGCATCCTGGAAGTAGCGATCCGAGCTTCCTTCCTGCATCGCGCCGAGCGAGCCCATGCCACGGTAGCTCTTGTACGAGCGTCCCTGGAAGAGTTCGATCTCGCCGGGCGCCTCCTCGGTACCGGCAAAGAGGCTGCCCAACATCACGCACGACGCGCCGGCGGCGATGGCCTTTGCCACGTCACCCGAATGCCGGACGCCGCCGTCGGCAATGACCGGGATGCCGCTCGTACCGAGTCCCTCGATCGCAAGCTGGATCGCGGAGATCTGCGGCACGCCGACCCCTGCGACGATCCGCGTCGTGCAGATCGAGCCGGGCCCGATGCCGACCTTCACAGCGTCGGCGCCATGATCGGCGAGGGCCTTGGCGCCGGTAGCGGTTGCGATATTGCCGCCGATGACCTGCGCCAGCGGAAACTTCTTCTTGATCGCCGCCACGCGCTGGAGCACGCCCGCCGAGTGGCCGTGCGACGTGTCGACGACGATGACGTCCACCCCCGCCGCCACCAGCGCCTCGACGCGCTCGTCGGTGTCGGGGCCGGTCCCCACGGCGGCACCGACGCGCAAGCGCCCGTGCTCGTCCTTGCACGCATCGGGATGCTCGATGCCCTTCAGGATGTCCTTGACGGTGACAAGACCGCGCAGCTCCATGTCACCGTTGACGACGAGCACGCGCTCGATGCGATGCCGGTGCATGAGCTCCTTGGCGTCCTCGACGTCGGCGCCCTCGGTGATCGTCACGAGGCGATCGCCCTGGGTCATGATCTCGGCGACGGGATGATCGAGCCGCGTCTCGAAGCGCAGATCCCGATTGGTCACGATGCCGACGACGCGGCGACCTTCGACGACCGGCAATCCCGAGATGCGGTGCTTGCGGGTGAGATCGAGGACCTCGCGCACGGTCATCGTCGGCGGGACGGTAATCGGGTCCTTGACGACCCCACTCTCTAAGCGCTTGACCTTGGCGACTTCGGTCGCCTGCTTCGCGGGCGACATGTTCTTGTGAATGATGCCGAGTCCGCCCTTCTGCGCGATGGCGATGGCCAGGCGCGCCTCGGTGACGGTATCCATCGCCGCGGAAACGAGCGGGATGTTGAGCTTGATGTTGCGGGTGAGGCGGGTTGCGAGCGAAACGTCGCGAGGAACGACGAGGGAATGGGCAGGGACCAGCAGGACGTCGTCGAAAGTCAGCGCTTTGCGGACGACACGCATGTGAGTTTCTCCGGTGCGCAAAAAACGATTATACACGTGCGACCGGCTGGCTCTTTTCGCCCGTTGCGCCGGCGCGACGGCGGCGCTTTGCGGTGCCCGTCACCGTCGCGTCGGGTTGACGATCGCCGGGGCGGCGCGCTACCGTGCGCCGGATGACGTGCGCGCGACGACGCGCACCGGAAGGAGCCTCGTCGTGACCGCCGAATCCCGCCTTCGATTCCTGCACCGCAAGCGTGGCGCGCTGCTCGCGGCCTGTGCCGCGGCCCTGCTCTTCGCGAACCCTGCGGCCGCTGCGCTGTACAAGTGGACCGACGCCAACGGTCGCGTCGTGTACTCCGACCAGCCGCCCGCCGGCAACGAGAAGTACGAGATCGTGGGGGGCGCCGCACCCCCGTCGAACCCCAACGCGGTCAAGGACCTCGCAGCGAAGGAAGCCGAATTCCGGAAGCGCCAGACCGATGCGGCCAAGGCGGAGAAGAAGTCCGACGCCGAGCGTGTCAAGCAGGCGAAGCTCAACGAAATGTGCGAGCGCGCACGCGCCAACGTCCGCACGCTCGCCGCCGAGCAGGTTGCGCTCGTGCGTCACAACGAGAAGGGCGAGGCGGTCCCGGTCGACGACGTCACGCGTCGCCGCGAGCGGATCGAGGTCGAGGCGTGGATCAAGGCGAACTGCGGGGGCTAGCAGCGCGCTCCTGACGAAACGGGCGCCCGCGGGCGCCCGTGTTGCTGCGGCGGCGCAAAGCGCTACCGCTTCTCGAGCTGCGCCTGGTTGATCTTGACTTCGGTCTTGGCGCGAAGGCTCGCAAGATACGCGTTGTAGACCTCACGCCCCACCTCGCTTGCGAGCCGGCTCGACGCGGCGTCGACGCGTGACTTGTCGGCGACAGCCGGCGTTTCCACCTTCAGCACCCGCACGATCGAAAAGCCTCCTTGCTCGTTGGTGGCGCCGGTGTACGCGGGAAGCTTCTGCGGATCGACCATGAACACGCGATTGAGCACGGGAGGCGGCAGGCCGGGTTGGAACTGACCGCGACCCACCGTGATCGGCTTGCCGAAGACGAGACCCAGGTCCTTGTCGGCCTTGCCGGCGACAAGCTCGGCAAGCTTCGCCTGCCCCGCCTTCTGCGCGAGTTCACTCGCGGCGCGGTGCACGAGCTGCTGGTGGATCTCGTTTTTCACTTCGTCGAAGGGACGCGGCGCCGCGGGCTTGTATTCGAGGATGCGCGCCGAGATGAGCGCATTCGTCCCCACTTCGATCGCTTCGGTATTGCGCTTGCCCTGCACCGACTCGGGTGAGAACAGCGCTTCGACGAACTTCGCACTCCCGAGTCCGATCGCCTGCGCCTGCGCGCGGGTCACGAATCCCGGCGTCGTCTGGACCTTGAGGTCGAGCGCCTTGGCGGCACCCGCAAGGCTGTCCGCCTGCTCGTAGACGAGGTTCTGGAACTGGTCGGCGGCGGCCGCGAACTTCTGCGCCGCCTTGTCCTTCTTGAGCTCACCCTCGATCTGCGCGCGCACTTCCTCGAACGGTCGCGTGTGGCCCGCGCGTTCGCCGGTGACCTTGATCACGTGCCAGCCGAACTCGGTTCGCACCGGCGGGAGGAGATCGCCGGTCTTGGCCGCGAAGACCGCGTCCTCGAAGGGCTTCACCATCGAGCCGCGACCGAAGCTGCCGAGATCACCGCCTTGCGCGGCCGAGCCCGGATCCTTCGAATACTGCTTGGCGAGCTCGGCGAACTTCGCGGGATCGGCCTTCGCCTTGGCGTAGACCTCATCGGCGAGCTTCTTCGCCGCCGCGTTCGCATCGTCCTTGGCGTCCGCGGCAACGGGAATGAGGATATGCGCGGCGGAGCGCTCTTCCGGCGCCGAATACTGCGCCGTGCTCGCGTCGTACTGCTTGCGCACCTCCTCCGGCGTCACCGTCACCTGCGCCGAGAGCGCGTCGGGCGTGAGCAGCAGGTATTCGATCTTCGCCTGCTCGGGGACCTGGAATGCGGCGGGATTCTTGTCGTAGAACTCGCGGACCTGCGCGTCGTCGACCTTCACGTCCTTCAAGAACGGGTCGATCGGGATCGTGGCAAGCGCGACCTCGCGCTGCTGCTCGAGCAGGCCGACGAAACGCTCCGCGGACGAATGCGCAACGATCGTCGCCTGCGTGATCGCGTCCTGCACCGCCCCGGTGACGAGGTCCTCGCGCACGCGCTGCTCGAAATACGGCGCCGGCATGTTCTGCGCGGCGAGGAACATGCGATAGCGATCGTTGTTGAAGTGACCGTCGACCTGGAACGTCGGGATCGAAGCGATGTACTGCTGCAACTGCGCGTCGGAGATCCGGAATTTCTCTTCGCGTGCCTTGTTCGACACGAGCCTCTGGTTGATGAGGTTGTCGAGGAGCGCGAAGCGGACGTCGGGATTGTCGAACATCCTGGAGTCGAAATTGGCGCCCATCTGGCGGCGCAGCGCCTCGGTCTGCTCGCGGATTGCGTCGTTGAATTCGTTGTCGGTGATCTTGTCGCCCGCGACCGTGGCCACGACGCCTTCCAGGCTTCGACCGCCGAAGTAGAAGTCGACGCCGAAGAAGGCGAACGGAACCATCAGCAGGAAGAGGATGAATTGCGCGGTGCGCTTGTGCTTGGTGACGAGATCGAACATGGACGATTCTTGGCTGGCGAGCGAAGCGACCTGCGGCGCGGAGGCGGCGCCTCGAGCCTTGGCCGGCCGCGCTCACTCGGGGCGGTGGAAGTTGGCTAACTGTTTGTTTTGACGAAATTATACATGGCGCACCGGGGAGCGGGCGGGCGGCGGGGCGCTGGCGCGTGCGCCCACGCGACGCGCGGTGCGCATGCGCCGCCTGTCAGCCGTCGTTCTCGGCGACGGCCTTGGGCAGTGGAATCGCCAGCACCTTGTCGATCTTCTTGCCGTCCATGTCGACGACCTCGAAGCGCCAGCCGCCCCACTCGACCGCCTCGCCTTCGCGCGGCAGGTGCCCGGTCAGCAGCATGAAGAGGCCGCCCAACGTGTGATAGCGACCGCGCTTCTCGTCGGGAAGTTCAGCCAGGGCGAGGCGATCCTTGAGTTCGACGAGCGGAATGAGTCCATCGAGGAGCCAGGAACCGTCGTCGCGCTGCACCGCCCATGCGGTCTCCGGGTCGCGCGGCTGGAATTCGCCGGTGATCGCCTCGATGAGGTCTTGCAGGGTGACGATGCCGAGAATCTCACCGTATTCGTCGACGACGAACGCGACCTGGCCGTCGGAGGATCGGAAGTGGTCGAGGAGCTCCATGCCGGTGACGGTCTCGGGCACGTACAGCGGCGTGCGCAGATCCTTGGTGAGGTCAGGCCGCTCACCGCGCGCCATGCGCGCGAGGAGGCGGCGCGCCGTCAACACGCCCAGGATATCGTCGAATCCACCGCGCACCACCGGGAAGCGCGCGTGATCGGAGGTCTCGATGATGCGCAGCGTTTCCTCGAACGGGGCGTCCACGTCGAGCGTCACGACGTCGCCGCGCGGCACCATGAGCGAGCTGATCTGCCGGTCGTCGAGGCGAAACACGTTGCGCAGCATCGTGTGCTCGTGCGTCTCGATGACGCCTGCGCTGCGACCCTCGGCCAGGACCGCGTGGATCTCCTCTTCGGTCACCGGCGCGCCGGTCCGTTCGGTGACGCCGACCACGCGCAACAGCGCCTTGGTCGACTCGGTGAGCAACCACACGAAAGGTTTCGTCGCGGTCGCGAGCCAGCCGATCGGTTGCGCGACGAGGCGCGCAATTGCCTCCGGGTTCGTCTGGCCGAGCCTCTTGGGCACGAGTTCACCCAGGACGATCGAGAAGTACGTCACGACGATGACGACCAGCGCGGTTGCGGCGTGCTGCGCGAAGCGTGGCGAGGCGCCGAGGGTGGTGAGCCACACCGCGAAGGGCTCGGCAAACGCGGCCTCCCCGACGATCCCGTTCAGGACACCGATCGACGTGATCCCGATCTGGATCGTCGACAGGAATCGCGTCGGATCTTCACCCAGCCGTGCCGCGGCGATCGCCGCCGAATCTCCCGCGTCGATGAATTTCTGCAAGCGGGCCTTGCGCGCTGTGACGAGCGCGATCTCCGACATCGCGAAGAGGCCGTTGAAGACGACGAGGAGGAGCAGGACCGCTACTTCCATGCGCAGCGCGTGGTGCGGCGATCGGAGGGTCGAGCGCCGCGGGTCCAGCGGAAGGAAACGAGGTGTTGGCGGAGTGGACGGGACTCGAACCCGCGACCCCCGGCGTGACAGGCCGGTATTCTAACCAACTGAACTACCACTCCGACGACGCGGCGCGAACACCACGACGCTAGGCAAGACATGCTGCTGCAGCGGCTGCGATGCATCCCACGGTGCAACGCGCCGGCGAACTGGTGGGTGCTGAGAGGCTCGAACTCCCGACATTCGCCTTGTAAGGGCGACGCTCTACCAACTGAGCTAAGCACCCTTGCTTCAATGCTCTGGCGCGTGCTGCCGCCCGCGCGCCGGTTGCAGCCTTCTGGATCCGCCACGCCGGCCGCGCGAAGTCCTCTAGTTTAGCGCATCCTTGAGGGCTTTTCCAGCACGGAACTTCGGGACTCTCGCTGCCTCGATCGCGATCGGTTCGTTGGTGCGCGGGTTGCGTCCTGCGCGCGGCTTGCGCTTGCCGACGTAGAACGAGCCGAAGCCCACCAGCGTGACCATGGAACCCTGCTTCAACGAGCCGCTGATGGCGTCGACGGTAGCATCGAGCGCGCGGCCGGCAGCCGCCTTGGATATATCGGCGTGCTTGGCGATGGCGTCGATCAGTTCGGATTTATTCACAACACTTCCCCTTATCAAACGAATGGCACCGAAGGGTCCGGATGCATCTCGTCGCGACGATCACTGCATCGGAACAGTGTTTATAGCTTCGCCGATATGCGAGGTCAAGAATGTTCGCGCCGCGTCGCACTCGCGTCTTCGCACGCAGGCGCGGCACTTGCCTCGCGTCATCCGCGAAGTAGCGCGCGCACGTGCTTGATGCCGCGACGTTAGTCGTGGCGGCAGCGGCCCCCGGGTCCACGCCACGCGACGCGCGGCACGGTTCGTGCGTGCGCGTGCTGCACCGCGGCGTGCGTCAATGCTTGAGCGCGGGAGTCTTGTCGTCCGCACCGGATGCCGACGGCACCGGTGGCGGCTCGCCTTCGACCTTGTCGTCGGGAATGGCAACCGGCTGCCGCTCGAGCGCCTGCTCGAGCACCTGCTCGATCCAGCGCACCGGATGAATGTCGAGACGATTCTTGATCTCGTCGGGAATCTCGGCGAGGTCCTTGACGTTCTCTTCCGGGATGAGCACGGTCTTCACCCCGCCGCGGCCTGCGGCGAGGAGCTTCTCCTTCAGTCCGCCGATCGGCAGCACTTCGCCGCGCAACGTGATCTCGCCGGTCATCGCGACGTCGCAGCGCACCGGGATGCCGGTCAGGATCGATACGATCGCGGTGACGATCGCGCCGCCCGCAGACGGCCCGTCCTTCGGCGTTGCGCCTTCGGGAAGGTGGATGTGCAGGTCGGTCTTGGTATAGAAATCCTGCGGGATGCCCAACTGCCGGCTACGGTGACGCACGACGGAGAGCGCCGCTGCGATCGACTCGTTCATGACGTCGCCCAGTTTGCCTGTGCTCGTCGTCTTGCCCTTGCCGGGCAACGACACCGCCTCGATCGTGAGGAGGTCGCCCCCGACCTCGGTCCACGCGAGCCCCGTGACCTGACCCACCTGGTTCTTCTTCTCGGCGATGCCGTAGGTGTAGCGGCGCACGCCCAGGTACTTGTCGAGATTCTTCGCACTGACTTCGACCGGTCCCTTGCTTCGGCGCGCCTTGCCTTCGCTCTCCTTCAACAACAGCGCCTTCACCACCTTACGGCAGATCTTGCTGATGTCGCGCTCCAGGCTGCGCACGCCGGCCTCGCGCGTGTAATAGCGCACGATGTCGCGCAGCGCCGACTCGGAGACGTGCAGCTCCTCCGGCTTGATGCCGTTGTTCTTCATCTGCTTGGGCAGCAGGTACTGCTTGGCGATGGCGATCTTCTCGTCTTCGGTGTAGCCCGACAGACGGATGACCTCCATGCGATCGAGCAGCGGCGCCGGGATATTCATCGTGTTCGCGGTGGCCACGAACATCACGTCGGACAGGTCGTACTCGACCTCGACGTAGTGGTCGACGAACGTGTCGTTCTGCTCCGGATCGAGCACCTCGAGCAGCGCCGACGACGGATCGCCGCGAAAGTCCTGCCCCATCTTGTCGACTTCGTCGAGCAGGAACAGCGGATTGCGCACGCCGACCTTGGTCATGTTCTGCAGGATCTTGCCCGGCATCGAGCCGATGTACGTGCGCCGGTGGCCGCGGATCTCGGCCTCGTCGCGCACGCCGCCCAGCGACATGCGGATGAACTTGCGGCCCGTGGCCCGCGCGATCGACTGGCCGAGCGAGGTCTTGCCGACACCCGGGGGGCCGACGAGACACAGGATCGGCCCCTTCAGCCGATCGACGCGCTGTTGCACGGCGAGGTACTCGATGATGCGCTCCTTGACCTTCTCGAGTCCGTAATGGTCGCTGTCGAGCACCTTGACCGCGTGCGCGAGATCCTTGCTGATCTTGCTCTTCTTGCGCCACGGCAGCGAGGTCAGCGTGTCGATGTACGTGCGCACCACGGTGGCCTCGGCCGACATCGGCGACATCATCTTGAGCTTCTTCAACTCGCCTACGGCCTTGGCCTCGGCCTCCTTGCTCATGCGCGCGGCCTTGACCTTCTTCTCCATCTCGTCCAGGTCGGCGTTCTCGTCGCCTTCGCCGAGTTCCTTCTGGATGGCCTTGACCTGCTCGTTCAGGTAGTACTCGCGCTGACTCTTCTCCATCTGGCGCTTGACGCGCCCGCGGATGCGCTTTTCGACCTGCAGGATGTCGACTTCGCCCTCGATGACCCCCAGGAGATGCTCGAGGCGCTTCGCCACCTCGCTCATCTCGAGGATCTGCTGCTTCTGCTCGAGCTTGAGCGGCAGGTGCGCGGCGATGGCGTCGGCGAGGCGCCCGCCATCGTCGATCCCCGACATCGACGTCAGGATCTCCGGCGGGATCTTCTTGTTGAGCTTGACGTACTGGTCGAACTGCGCGAGCAGCGCCCGACGCATGGCTTCGACCTCGTTGCTGCCGCCCGGCTCGCCGGGCAAGGTCACCGCCTGCGCGACGAGGTATTCGCCGCGATCGACGACGCTCGCGATGCGCGCCCGCTGCGTGCCCTCGACCAGGACCTTCACGGTGCCGTCGGGGAGCTTCAACATCTGCAAGACCGTGGCGACGCTGCCGATCTCGTACAGGTCGGCGGCGACCGGGTCATCCTTGGATGCCTGTCGCTGGGCGACGAGGAGGATGTGCTTGCCGGCCTCCATCGCCATGTCGAGCGCCTTGATCGACTTCGGTCGCCCCACGAACAGCGGGATGACCATGTGCGGGAAGACCACCACGTCGCGCAGCGGGAGCAGCGGCAGCGCGGAGAGGTCAGCGGCGGGAACGGGTGCGTCCTGAGACATGGGGCGGCCTTCACAAAGAAACCAAGTCGGAAAATGGGGGTACCCGCCGGGCGTGTCAAGGCGCCGTGCGGAGCGTGAAGCAGAAAGCCCTGCAAGTACAGGGACTTAGGAGTGTGCTGCGACCTTGGGCGGGTCGGCGAACATGAGCAGCGGCTTGCCGTCGTGGGTGATCGCCGACTCGTCCACCACCACGCGGGTGAGGTTGGCGAGCGAAGGCAGATCGTACATCACGTCGAGGAGGACCTGCTCCAGGATCGAGCGCAGGCCGCGCGCCCCCGTCTTGCGGGCCAGCGCCTTGCGCGCGATGGCGCGCAGCGCCGGCTCGCGGATCTCGAGCTCGACGCCTTCCATGCGAAACATCTTCTGGTACTGCTTCAAGAGCGCATTCTTCGGCTCGACCAGGATTTCGATCAACGCGGCCTCGTCGAGTTCGTCGAGCGTGGCTGCCACCGGCAAGCGCCCCACGAACTCCGGGATGAGCCCGAACTTGATGAGATCCTCGGGTTCGGCACTGCGCAGCAGCAGCGTGATGCTCTTGCGATCGTCGGGGCTCGCGACCTCGGCGCCGAAGCCGATGCCCGTCTTGGCGGTGCGCTGGCGGATGATCTTGTCGAGCCCGTCGAAGGCGCCGCCGCAGATGAACAGGATGTTGGTCGTGTCGACCTGGACGAACTCCTGGTTCGGATGCTTGCGCCCCCCCTGCGGAGGCACCGACGCCATCGTGCCTTCGATGAGCTTCAACAGCGCCTGCTGCACGCCCTCGCCCGACACGTCGCGCGTGATCGACGGGTTATCGCTCTTGCGCG
>WBZO01006928.1_pt1 | contig 10722 bp, 9 predicted proteins | sample 5204261 | NCBI WGS metagenome assembly WBZO01 (sample SAMN12412400, study PRJNA552823) | activated sludge metagenome | isolation source: activated sludge from anammox sidestream of wastewater treatment plant... | place: USA: North Carolina | collected 2017-09
ACTACAACAAACAGGAGGGCGTCACCAGGCTCTCCACCGAAACAGGAGCCGGGCAGTGGGGAAGCTCCCTGGCACTGGCCTGCGCGACGTTCGGGCTCGATCTCAAGGTCTACATGGTGCGCATCAGCTTCGACCAGAAACCTTACCGGCGGATCATGATGCAGACGTGGGGCGCCGAGTGCGTCGCCAGCCCGAGTCCGGACACCAACGCCGGTCGCGCCATTCTCGAATCGGACCCCGATTCCCCAGGTTCACTGGGTATCGCCATATCGGAAGCAGTCGAAGACGCGGCGACCACCCCAGGCACCAAGTACTCACTCGGTTCTGTCCTCAATCACGTGCTGATGCACCAGACCGTCATCGGTATGGAGGCGAAGAAGCAGCTGGAGATGGCCGACGTCTGGCCCGATGTCATCATCGGGTGCGCGGGCGGTGGTTCGAACTTCGCCGGCTTGACGCTTCCCTTCATGAAAGCGAAATTCGACGGCGCTGCTACGCGCATCATCGCCGTCGAACCGGCGGCCTGCCCGTCGCTGACCCGTGGACGCTACGCCTACGACTTCGGCGACACCGCAGGAATGACTCCGCTGGTCAAGATGCACACGCTCGGTCACACATTCGTGCCGGCCAGTATTCATGCGGGCGGACTCCGTTACCACGGCATGGCGCCACTGGTCAGTCATCTCCTCGAACTTGGCGCTATCGAAGCGAAGGCCGTCCACCAGACGGGCGCGTTCGAAGCCGCGGTCACCTTCGCTCGCTCGGAAGGGATCATTCCGGGGCCGGAGCCCACGCACGCTATTCGGGTAGCTATCGATGAAGCGCTTGCCGCTCGCGAAGCTGGTGAGGAAAGAACAATCCTCTTCGGACTCTCCGGGCACGGTAATTTCGACCTCTCGGCCTACGAGCGCTACCTGAGCGGCAATCTGCAGGACTACGACTATCCGCGCGCCTCCGTGGAAAAAGCGCTGGAGTCATTGCCGATGGTGGCCGACTAGCGTCGGGGACCAACCGGGAGATTCACAATGGCGGCGACGACCGCTGATCGGGTTCTCCGATTGGCTCAGTCGCCGCCAGTTTCTGTTCCTGTCGCTCTTTCCAGTGATGCCATGCGGTCGGTGCGCCGGCGACGATCACCACCAGGATCACCACCGGGATCAGGTAGTGATCAATATTGGGAATGCTCGACCCGAGGAAGTATCCGGCCAACGGCAAACCGACTGCCCAGAGCATCGCTCCCACCACGTTGTAGGAAAGAAAATGACGATACGACATCGCGCTGACCCCGGCCACGATGGGCACGAAGGTCCGGGCGAAGGGCACAAAGCGGGCGATGATCACGGAAAGACCACCTTTTGTTTCCATGAACGCTTCGGCACGAACCAGGTTGGCTGGGTTGAAGAAGCGTGACTGCTCCTTCTCGAAGAGACTCCTCCCAAATCGCTTACCGAAGGAATAGCCGACTGCATCGCCTGTCACCGCGGCGATGAAGCAGACGGGGATCAGAACCCAGATGTTGAGCAGGTCCTGCGACGCCAGAAACCCGGCCGTAAACAGCAAGGTATCTCCCGGCAGAAAAAACCCGATGAGCAGACCGGTTTCTGCAAAAAGAATCAGAAATATGCCGACGTAGCCGACTGTTTCGATCAATTGGGCGATGTCGACTGAAGGCATCCGTGGTGTACCAACTGCGTTTTGGCGCTCGTTCGCGACGCTGAATCGCCGGAGTATAGGAGGTATGGCCGGCGTGTCACAATCACCCGATCGGCGCCGAACCCAGCAACTTCGTCCAGAGCAGTCTGGCCGCCCAGGCCCGACCGGGAATCCACCCCTCCGCCAGTTGGTCAAGCTCCTTCATCGTCATTGCCGACCGCCCATACACCTGCCGGGCTGCTCGCAGCAATGCGACATCGCCAGTGGGGTGAATGTCGGGCAAGCCGAGACCCCAGAGCATGGCGCTTTCGGCGGTCCAGGGGCCAACCAGCGGCAGTGTCCTCAACCGACGCCGCAACTCGGTTGTGTCCTCCCGCAGTTCGTCCGCATCCGGAAAGTCGCCGGCCAGCATGCGGTGGGCGATCGCCGATATCGCTTCGGCCCGGCGACCAGTCACTCCGGTCGTGCGAATGTCCGAAACCGAAACCCGGACCAAATCCTCGGCACGAGGCGCCGGGAAAAAGTGCCTGCCCCGCACCTCGATACCCACATTCACCAGTTGCGCAAGGCGCCGCTGAGTCGTCGCCGCGGCGGCCACCGAGATACTCTGACCAACGATCGAGCTGATCACTCCATCGAAAAGCGATCCATTGGCGAAAGGTCGCAATCCTGTCATCTCGCGACTCAAGCGATCGATGACGGGATCGGCAAACGATGGAGGCATCGCCGTCCAACCCAGCACCCGCTCCATCCAGCAGCGATCATGTCCCGCGTCCGCGTCCCCTTCGATCAGCAGACTGCCGTCCGCCTCCTGCTTGACCTGTCGATAGACGACCCGGTTCTCCTCCCAGCCGACCCAGAGCATCTCTCCGTCGATCCAGTCATTGTCTGGCCAACGACCCTTGCCCCAGGCGATGGGCGCCACCGTGAGATGCAGACTGAACGGATGGGCAGGGTGGTATCGGCGTTCGCTCATGTACGCTCCCGTGTGTCGATCAGATTGCTGGTCCACAATTGCCGACTGTTCGCTGCCGTGCCGGAGCAAACGTCGTCCTTCAGGCCCCATCAGTGAAAAACAGAGTGAAAACCATCTTCATCATCGCATCATCCACGGAGACCGGTCTCATCGAGCCACGATCGATGACCGAAACGCGGTTCTCACCAACGGTCCTCGTCTGTGCGGGGTTGACGCCAGGCTTGCGTACCCGGCTGATCACGCATCTGGATCTGCACCCGCCGGATGCCGTGATTGATACCGAAGAGTCGACGGGGCTTCTCGCTCGCCGCACCCGGCGGCGGGCTATCGACGTCGATGCCGTCGCCCCCCGATTGCGTTCGGTGCACCTTCCCGTGATTGTCGCCGATGCCGGCACCGTTGTCGCCGCCGTCGACGTCAGAAGGAGCACCGGCCCACGTCCGGACCTCATCCTCGGACTCTGGACTCGCCTGGTCTCCCCTCGCCAGCGCCTCGCCGCTCGCCTGACCGGTCCTCGCGATGGCCTAACCGCCGAATTGCTCCTTGCCCGCCGACCGGACCACATGATCGTCGCCGACGTCGCCCGCCGGGGCGGACCACTGATCGCAGTCAGCGGAACCGACCCGATCGCGGTGGAGGTCATGACCCTGGCGCTCCGCGATGCGCGGTCCTCATCTGCGCCGACGGGCCCCGGTCCCTGGGAAGACCCCCTCGTCCAACGCGCTACCGAACTCGACCTGGGTATCAAGGGACCCGGAGAGGCTTCGATCATTGCGTCTATCGGTGATGATCTCGCCCCAAATGATCAAACCCCGTTCCATCAACTCATCACTCGAGCCGCCGCCCGAGCTGGCATCGATTCCCTTGTCTGGAGCGACTCCTGACACATTTCAATGCAGTGCAAAGTGGCAATGTTGCGCATAGTCATGTATCACTCTCCAATCAGCAGTTCGGCCCCGGGCGGAACGACCTTAACGTGTGCTGATCTGCCCTTGCGGATGGTCCGCAACGCAGCAAGTAAAAGGAGTCGCGACGTGAAGTTACGGTGGTTACGCATTTCAGCAGCGATGCTGGCGCTGCTTCTGACGATCTCAGCTGCAGGTGGCTCGGCAGTCGCCCAGGATGACGACCTCTCCGGAAGCCTGATGCTTTGGCATGGCTGGACCGGCGCCGAAGCAGACACCCTCAACAACGAGATTCTGCCGGCCTGGCAGGCTGCCTATCCCAATGTGAAAATCGAAACACTGGCTGTGCCGTTCGATCAGCTCAAAAACAAGTACCAGACGGAAGCCGCATCAGGCGGCGGTCCTGATCTTCTGATTGGCCCCGCTGACTGGGTCGGAGAACTTGTGGCATCGGACCTGATCCAGTCGTACGACCCGCTGATCGACCCGGCTGTGCTGGACAACTACCTGCCGGCGACACTCGATGCGCTGCGTTGGGACGGACAACTCTACGGAATGCCGGAGAGCTTCGAAGCAGTCGCCATGTTCTACAACAAGGCCCTTGTTCCCGAGCCCCCTGCCAATACCACGGATCTGGCCGCTGTGGCAGCACAGGTTGCCGCTGACAATGAGGGCGTCTATGGACTGGCGATGACGTCGGACTTCTACCATCCCGCCGGTTACCTGCTCGGTTTTGGCGCCAAACTGTTTGACGAAAACAACATGTCAGCGCTCAATTCGCCGGAAACCGTCAATTTTCTCTCCTGGTTCAAGACGCTCAGCGAGCAGCCGGGCGTGTACCAGCAGGCTGATGACGGGGCCATAGCCTCCCTGTTCAAGGAAGGCAAAGCCGCGATCACCTTCAATGGCCCCTGGTACATCGGCGATTTCGCGGCCGCCATCGGAGCGGAGAATCTTGGAGTGGCGCCGATGCCCGTGATCAGCGAGAACGGTGACGCTGCAGCAGCCCCGTTCCTCGGTGTGAAGCATTTGATGATCAACGCCAACGCCAGCGAGGATCAGGCCAAACTGGCGGCGACATTCGCCACATGGTTCACGGGTCCGGATTCTGCTTCGCTTCTGGCCGCCAGCGCCGGACATCTGCCGGCCAACACGTCGGTCGATATCTCCGACAACGCGGTCGCGGCTGGCTTCGTCGCGCAGGCCCAGTCGGCCACGCCGATGCCAATCATTCCTGAGATGGGACAGGTCTGGACGCCGGCGCAGAATATGATCACCGTCGTTCTGTCTGGCGACAAGACGCCGGAAGAGGCCGCTGCCGCGGCTCAGGATGAGATCAATGGCGCCATCGAGCAGATGGGCGCCTGATTCATTCATGCTGAACGGGTAACCTTCGAACCGGTCGCGAACGTCGCGACCGGTTCGCTTTTTGTCCCACCGGATGTGGCACAATCGGCAGACGTTCCAGTGCACGCTCTCCGGGGAGGCATTGATGGCTCAGAAAGGTGGCACGATCGACAGCTTCGGCACCGGTCACTCCTCACGGTGGTCGAAATACAAGCTGCCGATGCTCTACATCGCCCCCGCCGTAGCAGTGCTGGCCGTGGTCACCCTCTACCCCATCGGCTATCAGATCTACATGAGCTTCACGAATTTTTCGCTGCGCGATCTGCGCACCGGAAATCCAGATTGGGTTGGCCTGCGGAACTACGAGCGACTGCTGCGGAACCAGGTACCGATTCCGAATTTCGACTTCTGGAGAATCTTGGCCTTCAACTTCACCTGGACCATCGCCAACGTCTTTTTCCACGTGGTGATTGGTGTCGCGGTTGCCGTGCTCCTCAACCGCAAACGCATCATAGGTCGCAAGTTCTTCCGGGCGGCGTTTGTCATCCCCTGGGCCATGCCTCCGCTGGTGGTGGCGACGGTGTGGCGCAACATGTTCGACCGCCAGTTCGGGGCGATCAATCTCCTGCTCAAGGAACTGGGATTCGGCGGAAGCATCGACTGGCTCGGCCAGACGACACCGCCGATTGCGTTTCTTTCGTTTCTGCCTCTGGCGTTTTACGCTGTGCTTATTGCCAATATCTGGCTCGGCTGGCCGTTCATGATGGTCATCGCTACCGGCGCGCTACAGTCGATCCCCGGTGATCTCTACGAAGCAGCCCATGTCGACGGCGCGACGCGCTGGCAACAGTTCTGGGATATCACTGCGCCGCTTATCCGTCCTGCAATGGTCCCGGCCATCATGTACGGCACGATTCTCACATTCAACCAGTTCAATGTCATCTACTTCATCACGGCTGGCGGACCGCTGGGGAAAACCGAGATTCTGGTGACCCAGGCGTTCAAGCTCGTCAACCCGAATGGACTGTACGGACTTGCCGCAGCCTTCAGCATCATGATCTTCTTCATACTTCTGGTGATTACCCTGGCCCAGAATCGCGTGGCGAGAGGGTTGGAGGGCTGGTCTGATGCTTAGTTCAAACCCGGTTCTCAATCAGACGTCGGTCCAGGCAGTTCGCGTGCCGCGCGCTCAGACAATCGCCGCCCGGCGCAAACCGCGCGGCATACTGCTGGAAGACATTGCAGTTCACCTGATTCTACTGTTCGTGCTGGCAACGGTCCTGTTCCCCATTGTCTGGATCGTTTCAATGGCCATCGATCCGCGCAACATCAGCAGGCCAACGTCCCTCAATCTGATCCCTGAAGGGGCATCACTCGCCGCATTCGATCGCGTTCTCACCGAACCTCATGCCAATAACGTTATGTTCACGACGATGTTGAGGAACAGTCTGACGATTTCAATCGGCGTCAGCGTGGTAGTGGTCGTCTTCAGTGTCACCGCGGCCTACGCCTTCGCCAGATTCCACTTCCCCGGGCGCAAGTGGGGTCTCTTCATGTTCATCGCTGTCTTGATGCTTCCTTCAGTCGCCACGCTGGCGCCACTCTTCGTGCTCCTGAACCAGATCAAAGTCCCCTTCACTGACGAGAACCTCCGCACGACCCTCTTCGGGGTGGGTATCGCGTACACCAGCGGCGCGCTGCCGTTCGCAATCTGGAATCTGCGGGGCTACATCGACACCCTGCCTCGCGATCTCGAAGAGTCGGCGCTGGTCGATGGGGCAACACCGCACCGGGCATTCATTGATGTCGTGCTGCCGCTCATTCTGCCCGCCATCGCCATTACGGTGCTCTTCGGCTTCATGGCCGCCTGGACCGAATTCGTGCTGGCCTGGACCTTCCTCACTGATCCCAATCGTTTCACACTGGCCATGGGCCTGAACTCTATGGTCGGCCAATATTCCTCGAACACCCCGTGGTCGGACTTCGCAGCGATGGCCATTGTGATCACGCTCCCGATCGTGGTCCTCTTTTTCCTGTTGCAACGCTGGATCGTCAGCGGACTGGCCGTTGGGGCGGTGAAGGGGTAGCGCTGAGAGCTCTCCGGTTCGGCGTGCATCTGATCCACAAAGAAGAGACACCTCGAATGCCCGCTGCGTTCCCATGCGGCAGGCCCTTGATCACGAACTCCTAGCTACCAGTTACCAGTTGCCCTTTGCCCTTCATCCTTTTGCCCTTTGCCCTTTGCCCTTCCCTCTTTGCCCATCACCTCCCCCCGCTATACTTGAACGGTCATGGTCACCACTTCTCCTGATCTCAAAACACGCCTCTCCGCACTCCCCCAGGCGCCCGGTATTTACCAACTGAAGAACGCCGATGGCACCGTGCTCTACGTCGGCAAGGCCCAGGCGTTGCGCAACCGGGTGCGGTCCTATTTCCAGTCGAAATCGGGGATGGACCGCAAAACGCGCGAGCTGGTCAGCCACGTCGTCGACTTCGAAGTCATCCGCACCGATTCCGCCACCGAAGCGCTGATCCTCGAAAACGAACTGATCAAGAAGCTGCAACCGAAGTACAACGTCATGCTGAAAGACAGCAAGACGTACCCCTACCTGAAAATCACGAATGAGGAATGGCCGAGAATTATCTCCACTCGGCGCATCGTGCAGGATGGCGGCCGCTACTTCGGACCGTACACGTCGGCAGGTTCAGCCTACAAGGCGCTCAATCTGCTCAACCGGCTTTTTCCCTACCGCAAGTGCGAACAGAAGATCACCGGAAACGAGCAGGTGTGTCTCTACTATCACATCAAACAGTGCCTGGCACCCTGCATCGGCGCCACCAGCCATGAGGAATATATGCGGGCCATCGCATCGGCGGAACTCTTTCTCAGCGGGCGAGGCGACGAGATTCTCAATCCGCTGGAAGAGGAAATGCGGGAAGCCGCCGATGCCTGGAACTTCGAGCGAGCCGCTGAAATCCGCGACCGTATCGAAGCAGTTCGGCACGTACTGGAGCGGCAAAAAGTCGTCAGTTCGTCCGGGACCAATGCCGACATCATCGCCGTGGCCCAGGGAGATGGCGGCGATGCCGGCGTCCAGGTGGCGTTTCTGCGCAATGGCAAACTCCTGGGGTCGGAATTCTTTCCCATGCAGGCTCGCATCGAGGACGCTCCCGGCGAAATCATCGGTGGGTTCATCGAGCAGTTCTACGCCGACGCCGCCATGGTGCCACCGATTCTCTATCTGCAGCATGCGCCGCCCGAAGGTGACGCACCGGTGATCGCCGACTGGCTGCAGCAACGTCGCAATGCTCGCGTCGACATGATCGTTCCGCAGCGCGGCCAAAAACGCAGTCTGGTGCAGATGGTCGCCAAGAGCGCTGTCGACAATCTGGAGCAGAATCGCATCAAGTTCCTCTCCGACGAAATGAAAATGACCGCCGCGCTGACAGAACTGGCGGAGCAGCTCGATCTGCCTCGTTTGCCCAGGCGGATCGAGTGTTTCGACATCTCCAACCTGCATGGCACCAATCCGGTAGCCAGCATGGTGGTCTTCATCGAAGGCAGACCGGCCAAAAAGGAATACCGCAAGTTCACCGTCAAGACCGTGGAAGGAAGTAACGACTTCGCCATGATGAAAGAAGTCGTGGGTCGCCGGTTCAAACGAGCGGCGGAGGAAAGCGAAAACGAGGAATCACGATGGGCGGAGCTGCCTGATCTGGTGATCGTCGACGGCGGGAAGGGACAACTCAACGCGGCCCTGGAGGCGCTTGACTCCAGCGGTATGTCGGTGCCGATGGTCGGACTGGCCAAGGAAAATGAAGAGCTCTTTCTGCCCGGTCAGTCATTTCCGGTCATTCTGCCGCGCGACTCCCAGGCGCTGTTTCTTGTGCAGCGCGTCCGCGACGAAGCTCATCGCTTCGCCGTAACCTTCCACCGCCAGCGGAGGGCGAAGAGTTCGTTTTCCTCCGGTCTGGATGCGATCCCCGGCGTCGGGCCGAAGCGTCGCAAAGCGCTCATTCGCAAATTCGGTTCTGTTCGGGCCATTCGGGAAGCGTCGGTGGCCGATCTGGCGAGCGTCGAGGGAATCTCCCAGTCGCTGGCGGCACAAATCAAGGCATCGCTTTAGAAAGCGCCTGCTCGACCGGAGGGTCACCAGGATGGAATCTCAGGCAGCCGAGGAGCTCCGTCACCGTGGCGCGACGATCATCCCCTCCTCTTCGCCCCGGGCAATCGAATGGACGGCGGAAGAACTCACCTCCGGGCGCGTTGTGGCTTTACCGACCGACACTGTTTACGGCATTGCCGCGTCTCTTGCGCACCCTGAGGCCATCGACAGGATCTTTGCCATCAAGGATCGCGACCCACTTCGGAAACTGCCGATTCTGCTGTCGTCTGTCGATGTGCTTGCCAACCTGGCCTCAATGCTGACTGAGTCAATGCTCCTGATGATTGGGCACTTCTGGCCAGGACCGACGACGTTTGTCGTCCCCACAGATCGATCGCTTCCGGATGGTGTTGCCCGCAACAACACGATCGCGGTGCGCGTCCCAAATCATCCATTGGCTATCGAGGTCATCGAGAGGGCGGGCGGAGCGGTGGCCTGCACAAGTGCCAATCGGACAAATCTACCGCCGGCATTGACAGCGGCAGAAGTCGAGGCGAGCGTTGGGGCGGAAGTCGACGTCATTTTGGATGGCGGTCTCGCGCCCGGCGGAATGGCCTCAACTATTGTGCGAATCACGTCTGATGCACCCGAAATCTTGCGAATTGGGCCCGTAGACGAGCCTGCAATCCGTCTGGCGTGGGAGAATTACGTCGAGCGGGGATGACATCCACCGCCATTCACAGTAGGATGCGACCGGATAGGGAGGTCGTTTGCAGATGATGGCTGATGCCAGGCTCTACGATTCGGCTGGGCTTTCGTCCGCCATGGAGCCAGATCAGGACGAAAGCGTTCAATCAGCACGGAGCATGGATCTGCCCGTCGGTTCAACGATTGCGCAGGCGAGACAACCTGTCTACGGACAGGGCGTCGTCGTCAGCCTCATTGCCGCGGCGCTCTTACTGGTCCTGGCGATTCTGGCGGTGCGCGAGCAGGAAACGGCGACCGGCGTCCCCGCCACGGAAACAACTGGACCGCTCTTCTGGGGACTGGCAGTTCTGTTCACTGCGGTGATTGCCGTCGGCGCCCAGTTTTCCGAATGGTCCGCGGCGCGAGCCGCTGCTGCCCTTGGTCACCCGAGAGACGAGCGGGCCCATGCTACGGCCTGGATCGTGCCAATCGTCGGCATGGCCGGCGCTATTCTGCTGGTCGCCACCCTGCACAACACCGTGATGTTCGTGCTTGGGCCGATACTGGCCGGGTTTTCAGTCGGCGGCTCATTGCTGGCCCGCGATCTGATCGATGATGCCACTGAAACGACCTACCGCACCGCATCGGCGGTCCACACTGTGGTCATCCATATCGCGGCCTTCGTAGCGCTGACCGCGGTTTATCTGAACAAAATGTCCCTTTGGGCCTCAGTACCGCTGGTAGCGATTTTCTCGTTCCTGCTCTTGCTTGAATCACTGGAACGAGGAGAGACATCACTCGCCAGGCGTCTTGGCCACTCAGCCCTGGGCGCCTGGCTGATGGCCCTGGCCATGGTCTATCTCAACTGGTGGCAGACCTATGGCTATACGGGCGGCGGTGTTCTGCTGGTCTGTTTCTACAACATCGCCGGTGTACTGGTGACCCAGGCTCAGCGCGGCGCTCTGCGAACGCGCGATTTGCTGGAGTATCTTGTGGTCGGAGCGGTCGCACTGGCGATTCTGGTCATCACCCGATAGTGGCGGTGCCC
>WBZO01006931.1_pt1 | contig 10718 bp, 10 predicted proteins | sample 5204261 | NCBI WGS metagenome assembly WBZO01 (sample SAMN12412400, study PRJNA552823) | activated sludge metagenome | isolation source: activated sludge from anammox sidestream of wastewater treatment plant... | place: USA: North Carolina | collected 2017-09
AACTGCCCTGTCGCCGGATCCCACCCGTCCAGCAGCTTGCGATACTCCGGATCTTCGTACCGGCTGAGCAGAAACGCCGGCGCGTAGCCCGGCAACTCGCTCCCGGCGACGTGGGCCGCCAGCAGGTCGGCCGCCGCCTGCGACGCCATGATGCCGTAGCCCGACAGCGCTCCGATGATATACGCCCCCTCCACCGGCAGCGGCCCGATGAGCGGCCGGTTCTCCTGCGTCTTGCAGTAGTAGCCGCCGTCGACGAACGGCCGCCCGATGTTGCCCGCGTAGGCCGCCAGCCCGGGGATCATCCGCGCCAGTCCGCGCACGACCACCTCAGCGTACTCCGGGTCGAAGCTGACTGGCCATGTCGCCGGGGTTGGCTCCACGTGATATGTCCACAGCAGCAGCAACGTCTGCGCCGCCGGTCCGCCCAGCGGCCGGAAGTGGACGCCGCCGGGAAACGGTTCCGTCAGATGGCGCGTCTCCTCGTGGGCGGCCAGCTCCTCGCGCTCCTCGTCTTCCCACAGCAGTTCCACCGGATCGCTCCAGACCATCAGCGGCGCGTCGCGCGGCACCACGCCCAGCGTATCGTTGATGGCCACCTTGCCGTGCAACTCGTTGAATACGGGAATGTCGACGCCCAGCATCGCGCCGACCTTATCCACCAGCGGCCCGGCGGCGTTGACGAAGACCCGCGTCTGCACCTGGTGTTCCTCGCCGTAGGCCTGCACTGTGACGCCGTTGACGCGGCCGCCGGTCGTGTCGACGGCCGTCACCTTGCCGCTGATCAGCTGCACGCCGCGCTCCCGGGCCTTGGCCAGCAGCCACATGCCCAGCTGCTGGGCGCTCAGCCAGCCGCAGCGGCGCGGGTGCAGCATGGCGATGGCGTCGGGCGTGATGAACGGGAACCGCTGTCGGATGATGGCCGGGTCCAGCACCAGGTCGGCCCCCGCCAGCTCCGGTGGGTAGCCCTCGGCGACGTGCGGCGGGAAGGGCGGGTCGCCCGGCCGGCCGCGATGGACGCGCAGCTCGCCCGCGCCCAGCCGCACCGACTCCTCGGCCGACAGCCGGTAGCGCTCGGCCGTGGCCGGGTCGGCCGTCAGGAAGACGTAGCCGCGCCGGCTCAGGTGGAAATAGTTGTCGCTCAGCCCGGCCAGCTCCTCCAGCAGGTCGATGCTGCGGTCCATGAAGCGCACCATGGCGTCACCCGGGCCGGGCCACCAGTTGCGGTAAGCCTCGGTCGATTTGTCGCTGGTCAGCATCAGCGGCGAGCCGTCCTCGATCAGCAGAATATCGCTGATGCCGTGGCGCGCCGCCAGATGATACGCGGCCGAGATGCCGGCGATGCCGGCGCCGCAGATAACGACGTCGGCCGTGATCGGGGTTTTTGTCGGGGTCATGGGGATAGTATCGGCGGAAAGGCGGCGCGAGGCAAGGAAATCGGGCGCGACGACGAAGCCGACGCCCTACCACATATGATGGATAAGATGGCTCTGGCGTCAGTTCGCCCCGGATTGCGCCCGTATTCGCCGCTCGATATCGTCGGCCGAGGCCGCGAACTGCTCATTCAGGCGCGGCAGGATCAGCCAGGCGATGCTTAGCCCCATGATCGCCCCCGTCAGCACGCGCAGGAAAGGCGTGCTCTCCCGCAACGGGAACAGCCGCATCATACTCTCGATCCCTAGCCCGACGAATAACTGGCTGAGCAACTGGCTGAAGCCGTCGACGGCCACCGGCCCCAGCCCGAGGATCACGAACAGCCAGAACGGCATCGGCCGTATCTTGCGGAAGCGCCGCAACACCCCATAGATCAGCCCCCCGGCCAGCAACGACAGATAAATGCCCAGATCGCGCTGGCACAGAGCGATCTTGTAGCCCATCTGCAGGTTGCCGCGAAAGGCGCGCGCCGCCAGCAGGAAATCGCCCCACACGGCCGGGTCGGGCGAGGAGCGGGCGAATTCGGGGATGCCCGGCATATACTCCTCGATCGGCCGCAGGCTGGTGCCGGCCAGCGCTCGCGGATAGGCGTGCTGCTCGCCGAACAGGAAGAAGGAGCGCGAGGCCAGTTGGTGACACATCGGGCTATAGACCTTGTAGAGCAGGTTGGCCGAGCGCGTCATCCCGGCCTCCATCAGCGCCGGAGCCGCCATCGGCAGGCCGATATAGACTGCCACGGCCAGATTGAAGAACAGCAGCCAGCGCCGGACCGCGCCGAGCAGCATCCGGTCGATGATCATGACCCCTCCGCCGGCGCGATTTTCCCCAGATACTGGTCCAGCATATCGCGCGAGATCATGCCGCGATGGACGGCGACCACCGTGCCGTCGGGGCCGACGATGACCGTCGTGGGCAGGAAGAACGCGCCATAGGCGAGGCCCACCTTGCCTTTGGGGTCGAGCAGCGCCGGCAGCGACAGGCCGATCTCGTTGAAGAAGTCGCCCACCTGCGCGGCCGATTCCTCCTGATTGATGGTCAGCATCACCGGCCCTTCGTCGCCGAAAGCGTCGTGCGCCCGCTGCAGCTCGGGCATCTCCACCCGACAAGGGGCGCACCATGTGGCCCAGAAATTGAGGATGACCGGCCGCCCGGCGTAATCGCTCAGCCGTACCGTCTCGCCGTCGAGATTGGCCAGCTCGAAATCGGGGGCCACGTCGCCCTCGCGGGCGATATCGTCGAGGGTCAGGCCGAAGCCGCCGCTCTCGGTTGTGGCGCCGGCCGTGCCGCCGTCGTAGGGCGGCAACGACTGCAACGCTACCGCGTCGTCGCCTCCCCGGCTGCTCCGGTAGGCCCAGAACATCAGCGCCCCGGCCAGCAGCAACGCCGCCAGCCCGAAGAGGGCCAGCGCCAGGGGCGGCACGCCGTCGCCTTTCGTGTTGGGAGAATCGGGTTTGGTCATGGGAACGGATTACCGGCTGAACGTCCGCAGCAACCAATCCTGGAAGGCCAGCGTGCGCTCGTCCACCACGGCCGACCAGCGCACCAGCACGCCGTTGATCAGCCCCATTTGCCCCTCCAGCATGAGCAACCCCAGCAGGATGAACAGCGCGCCGCTGATCAGCTGGGTGGAATGCAGATGGATAGTCGTCCGGCGCGGCTCGGCGCTGGTGATCGTCCACAGGGCCGCCCCGACGACGAGCAGCGCCAGCAGGCCATATTCGAGGGCTGGGGTATAGGACAGGCTGCCCAGGAAGCCGAACTGCTCGATGCCGAACCGGGCAAAGGCCGCGAGGATGCGCCACAAGGCCAACGCCCAGACCAGAGCCACGACGAACACGTGGGTGTCCCACGTCCAGCCCTTGCCGCGCAACATGCGCCAGAACAGGCTCTGGCGGCTCATCCGGCCGAAGAAAGTCGAGACGATGATCAGCGGCAACCCCAGTCCCAGGGTATAGATGAACAGCAGCATCATGCCGTGCAGCACGGTGGCCGAATAGAAGGCCAGAGTCATGACAACGCCCAATATGGGGCCGACACAGGCCGACCAGCCCACGGCGAAGGTCAGGCCGAACAGATAGGAGCTGCCCATGCCCGGGCTGCGCTCCTGATTGGCCGGCCCGGCCACGCCGCTGAAGCCCTGGCCGAGCAGGCTCATGACGCCGAAGACGACGATGGCCGCGCCGCCGGCCATCATCAGCAATCCCTGATTCTGCCCCAGCACGCGGCCGAGGATGAACCCACCCGCGCCCAGCAGGCTAAACGTCGTCCCCAACCCCAGCATGAAGGCCAGCGTGTTGGCGGCGATGCGCTGCCGGTCGCTCTGGAAGGCGAAGGCGAAATAGGCCGTCAGGATGGGCAGGGTGCAGGGCGAGACGAAGCTGAGCAGCCCGCCCAGGAAGGCCAGCACGGCCAGCGAGGCGAACGGCTGCCTGGGCATGCCGAAGGTGATCTGGTCGGGCGTCGACGATTGCGTCAGCGTGCCGATGATCAGAAAGACGACCAGCAGCACGCCCAGCCCGATCAGAACCAGGTGCAGGGGGGTTAGTTTGCGCGACGAAGGCGCGGGCGCTTTTATATCTGACATAGGATTCTCCGGAATGGATTCCTTCGCCGAGAGTATACCACAGCGCCCGCCCTCGTTGTTAGCCGGGCGGGGTCAGCGCCGCGGACGTTTATCTTCCTGTAACGCCAGCAATTGCGCCAGCAGGTCGATGTCGCCTTGCAGATTGCGCTGCCGCACGTACAGATAGATTATGTACAACAACGGCACGGCCGACATCGCGATGTAGCCGCCGATGAGGTACTGGTTAAACAGATTAGGGTTGGCCACCTGCACCTGTAGCCCCGGCAGGGTCAGCGCCAGCCCCGCCGCCACCGCCGAACCGGCCTTGCCACGACCGCTCAGCCGGGTGGCGACGCGCGTCTTCAGATAGTCGGCATAGTCGATCAGGTTCTGCAGCCGGATGCGGGCCAGTATCCACGCCGTTCCCAACAGCGAGAAGGCGATGACGCTGATCAGCAGCGTGATGCCCATCTTGGCCGAGTCGATGCCGTTGAACTCCTGCAACCCCTGTTGCGCCCCGGCGGCCGCTTCGGTTGTGCTGCCGACGACGACCGGATGGATGTCGCGGAAGATGCGGATGCTCAGATAGGTCAGGATGATGGTCGAGAAGGCGACGATGGCATAGACGGCGGCGAAGCGGGCCCGCCGCTGCGGGTCCTCAACCGCGCCGCGCAACATGAAATAGGCCGCATAGACCAGCCAGGCCACGGTGATGAGGATCAGGCGCGGGCTCCAGATCCACCACGTGTTCCAGGCCGGCTTGCCCCAGAACGACCCGCCGATGATCGTCATCGACAGGAAGACGAGGCCGGACTCGATGGCTGCCAGCGAGATGGCGTCGAGGGTGCGGTTTGGCCGGCGCAGATAGAGGACGCTGCTGAGGACGGCCACGCCAAACACCACCGCCCCCGTCCAGGCCGAGCCGACGTGGAAATAGAACAGGCGCTGCACGTTGCCCATGGTCACCTCGACCGGGGCAAACAGGAACGTCGCGCCAATCGTGATGGCCATGGCGATCACGGCGGCGATGCTCGTGATCTTGATCCATTGATCCAGCTTCGGGCTGGCCAGCTTTGCAGGAGCCATATCGTTACCTCTCTATTGGGTCTATCGAGCCTGGCGGGGCGGTCGCCCGATCGGTCAGGCCCGACGTTGATTCAGGACTCTACCACATACCGGTAAGTCAGGAAACCGACAGCCAGCATCATCAGGTCATAGGCGATGACCAACAGCACCGGCGCGCGCACCAGCTCCCATGTCGCCTCGCCCAGCGCGGCCGAGGCGATGTAGCTCGTCGTGGCCATCGACGCCGGCAGCACCAGCGGCAACGACAGCGGCAGCAGCAGCACCGGCAACAGAACGTCGCGCGCCCGGCTCTGGATGGTGATCGACGTGATGAGCACCCCGGCCGAGATATAGCCGATCGTGCCCAGCGCCAGCACCAGCATGACCACCGGCAAATAGAACGGCTTGCCGAAGAACGCTGTGAACAACACCACCAGAATCAGGTCGAGGGCCAGCGTGAACAGCGTGATGCTGATCACCTTGCCCAGATAGAGCGCGCCGCGCGGGATCGGGGCCATCAGAATGGCGTCGATCACCTGGTTCTCGCGGTCGAGGGCCAGCGACCGGTTCAACCCCAACACGGCCGCCAGCAGCGTCACCAGCCACAGCAGCGCCGGCGAGGCTGCCTTGCCCGCCGTGATGTTGACGTTGATGGCCATGCCCAGGGCGAAATTAAACATGATGACCATCGCCAGCGAGAACATGACCATGATGCTGATGGTCTGTCGGGTGCGCCCCTCGACGCGCAAATCTTTCCAGACGATGGCCCACACGGCTGCCAGGAATTCGCTCATAGGGCCATCGTCACCTCGGCATAGAGATCGTAGACCGCCGCCGGGCTGATCTCCGTCCGGCTGACCTCGTGGGCGATGCGGCCGCCGTAGAGAATGGCCAGCCGGTCGGCCAGCCCCAGCCCGTGGCCCAGGTCGTGGGTGATCATCAGAATGGTGCGGCCGCGCGCCGACTCCTCGCGCAACAGATCGTCCAGCAGCTGCGACGCTTCCGGGTCGAGGCCGGTGTACGGCTCGTCCAGCAGCAGCACGTCCGGCTCGTGGAGCGTGGCCCGGGCGATGGTCAGCCGCTGGACCATGCCGCGCGAGAATGTGCCGACCGGGTCGCGCTGGCGGGCGAACAAACCCACCTTGTGCAACGCCTCGGCCACGCGCTCCTCGGCGTGGTCCAGCCGGTATAGCCTGGCGAAGAAGGTCAGGTTCTCGGCGGCGGTGATGTCGCGGTAGAGCAGGGCGTGGTGGGAGACGAGGCCGATGTGGCGGCGCACCCGGTTGGCTTGCTCCGGCAAGCGCCAGCCGCCGACGCGCACTTCCCCGGCCGACGGCTGCAGCAAGGTGGCGACGATGGCCATCAGGGTGCTTTTGCCGGCTCCGTTTGGCCCCACAAGGGTGACGAATTCGCCCTGGGCCACCGACAGGTCGACGCCCCGCAACACCGGGTTGAGGCCATATTGCTTGATTACGCCGCTGAGACGGATCATGGGGGGGATTATAACCACGAACGGCCCGACCTGACACGGTTTTAAACGGGTGCATCCCGCCGCGTTTCCTCTATAATGGGCGGTATCAACAGAAATGGGTCGCGGCCGCGCCGATGACCCGGGGAAGGAAATCATGATGCGACGATTAACGATGAGCCTGTTGTTGACGGTGGCCGTGCTGGCGACCGCGTTCCCGGCCCTGGCCCAGCAGGGCAACCCTCTGGACAAGGGCGTCTTCCTGGCCGACATCGTTGGCTGGATCATGGCTGGGCTGGCGGTGGTTCTGGCGGTGTCTTTCTCCATCTGGGCACGCCGCACGCCGCGCGGGCCTATGCCCCACTGACGCGCCCTCGCCGGCGCGCCCTCGCGCCGGGATATGCCCTTGCGGCTGCCGCTTGCCGGTCGCTGATTGCCGCTCGCCGGCTGCCGGTCCGTCCGCGTTCGTCGGGCGGCGTTCCTTTAGTTTTTTCTCAGAAATTCGCCGATTCGCCCCAAAAAGGATTACATTCCTCCCGCGCATGGGCAATCCCATGCCGCGAGGCGCGAATTCGGCGCCCATACCTTGAGAAACAAGCGAATCGTATAGGAGGTGCCGCAATGGCATATTCATTCACCAACAGCAAGGGGAAGACCTACTTCCTCCACACGCGGGTCGTCGAACTGAAAGGCGGCCGCACGCAACAGCTCTACTTCTTCGCCAAGGAGCCGGGCCAGGGGGCGCTGGACGCCATCCCCGCCGGCTACCAGGTGGCGGAATCCAAAAACGGGTTGCCCGTTCTTAAAAAGAACGGCTAATCGCTAATAGATAGGAAAAAGGCGGGGTCGAAAACGGCCCCGCCTTTTTTGTAGCTTGTCTTATTGTCTTATTGACGGAAGAGAGCCGGCCTGATTAGTGGCCGCCCTCGCCCGGCTCCGGCGAATAGATAGACGGATCCCAGTCGCCCGTCACCTGCAGGATGCCGGCCGCGCCCTTCTGGGTGCGATAGAGCGCGTGGTCGACCAGCGTGTACTGCCCCGGCGTCTCCAGCGTCAGCTCCAGCGTGGAGACCGAACCCGGCGGCACATACCACGTCTCTTCGTTGGCGATGTAGGTATCCGGCGAGCCACTATAGACCTTGTCGAAGATCTCGCCGATGATGTGGAAGTTCGAGCCGATATTCGGCCCGCCTACGCCGAAGAAGAAGCGAACCTTCTCGCCGACGTTGGCGTGCAGCGGGTAGATCGTCGTCAGCGCGTTGACATGGCCGTTCATCGTGAAATATTCCGGCTGCTCGGCCAGCGCCTTCTCGCTGCTGAAGATCTGATGGCCCTGGCTGCCGAAGCGCCCGGCGGTGTACCAGTCGCCCTGCATCACGTAGAACTCGCGGTCGACCGGCTCCAGCCCGCCCACCGGCTCGACCACGATGCCGCCGTACATACCCTGGGCGATGTGGTGCTGCGGCGGCGTATAGGCGCAGTGATAGACATAAGCGCCGGCATGGAGCGCCTTGAAGGTGAACGTCTTCGACTCGCCCGGCATGACGTTGGTCACATTGGCGCCGCCGCCGGGGCCATTCACGGCGTGCAAGTCGATATTGTGGGGCATGTTGTTTTCCTTCGGATTCACCAGCGTCAGCTCCACGGTATCGCCTTCCATGACGCGGATCATGGGGCCGGGCACGGTGCCGTCGAAGGTCCAGAAATCATAGGTGGTGCCGTCGGCCAACTCGGCCGTGACCTCTTTCGCCGTCAGTGTCACCTGTACGGTGGTCGGCTCGGTGCGGGTGATCGGCGGCGGCAGGTCGGTCGGGTCGTGGGCGACATTGGGCACGCCGGTCGGGTGGGCCGGGTCCAGCGTCGGCATGGGCACGCCGATGCGGTTGACGGCCGTGTCCGCGCGCGCAGACAGCGCCTCAACCGTGGCCACCATATTGGCCATCTCGTCCTGCGAGGCCGACGGCCCCTGTGCCTGCGGTTCCTCGCGCCGGATGGGGGGCGTGTAGACCCGCGAACTCAGGGCCAGGTACACGGCAAAAGCGCCCACCAGGATGCCGATCACCGCCAGAACGGCGACGACGGTGGAACTTGAACTTTTTTGATTCATTTATCTACCTCTGATCAGATTGTCCATTTCACAGTCTACTACTGTAACATTGACCGGGCAATTCATTCTTGATCTCGATCAAGTCGCAGCACAAGACTGTGGCAGGATGGGTGTTATGATAAAGCGGCCGGCAGGTCATCGTCTGGCCGTCGGTCATCGGCCCGCCTAATATTTATCCCGATCGGCTAAAGTTGGTCTATTCCTCATCAAACGCTATAATTTTGACCGGCAATCGTTTGCCGATCGTTTGCTGTGGATGTCGGGCGCTTAGCTCAGTTGGTCAGAGCGCTTCGTTTACACCGAAGAAGTCGGGGGTTCGAGTCCCTCAGCGCCCATCGAGAAGGCCATAGCGCCGATGCTTATGCTTGTTATGCTTATATTGTATAGCCGGGTTGTTTTGATATAATTCGCGCTCGTGATAAAAAACACAATAGCGATCGCATGCGATCGCCCGCCCGACCGGCGCTAAAACGATGAGCAGCAACGGTTTTCAGGGAGTGATCATAAGGAGAGGCAGGAGAATAGCCACATGGCGAATCAAGCGGCAATAGCAACAACCGGAGACGCTTCCGGCGGCATCAGCCGGCGCGAGTTCCTCTATTATATTTGGGGGGCGTCCATCGCGTTGGTGACCTTGCAAGGCGCGGGATTGTTCGTATGGTTTCTGATCCCCCGTTTCCGCGAAGGTGAATTCGGTGGGACCTTCACGATCGAGGTCGGCAAGGTGCCGCCGGTCAATTCAGAGCCGGCCAACTTCGCCGAAGGGCGTTTCTGGCTCGTCAACCTGGATAGCACCCAACCCAATGAGCTGATGTATCAGGCGCCTGACGAACCTAACCCGATCCAGGGTGTGGCGGCGATCTACAAAGTGTGCACCCATCTGGGCTGTATCTACGCCTGGACGCCGACCAACAGCCGGTTTGAATGTCCGTGCCACGGCTCGAAGTACCGGCTCGACGGCCGGCGCGTCGAATCCCCGGCCCCGCGCACGCTCGACCGTTTCCTTGTCCAGGCCATCGCCGACGACCAGACGACCGTCCTGGCCGAGGCCAACCTGGTGGACAACTTCTACGCGCCCATGCCTCTGCCCAGCGGAACGGCTTTCGTTCGCGTGGACACCGGCGCGCGCAAGGATGGTCCATCGCAAGAGTTGTTATGTCAGTTCCAGGGCAACTGTCCCTAGCCCGCGCGACTTGTTCACAGCGCGCTTCAGTTGTTTGGTTTGTTAGTATCTAGGAGTTGCTATGACTACATTCGTCGAACAAGTCCGGGAAATGGGGGTCAAGCGGGCGGTTGTCACGAAGGCCGACGAGATCGTCGAGCGCGTCACCGCCGGCATGAACATCACCGATATCCGGGCGGCTCTGCGCGGCGACGAACCGCGCCGGCCGAACCCCCGCCTGCGGCCCCATGCCGACGGTTTCTGGTTGCACATTCGCCCCAGCTTCTACCACACCGGCGTCACCCACATCTACCCCACCTTCCGGTTGGGCTGGCTGGCGACCTTCATGCTGGTCTGGGAGACGATCACCGGCCTTGTCCTGATGGTCTTCTATACACCCAGCCCGCTGGTGGCCTACGGCAACATGTGGAATATCCTGGGCAACGTGCCCCTGGGCCAACTGTTCCGCAATATGCACCGCCTGGGCGCGGAAGTGATGGTGCTGGTGGTCGCCATGCACATGCTCAGGACGTTTATCACCGGCAGCTATAAAAAGCCGCGCCAGTTCACCTGGGCCACCGGCATGTTGCTGTTGCTGTTCACCATTTTCCTGAGCTTCAGCGGTTATCTGCTGCCGTGGGACCAGCTGGCCTATTGGGCCTTGACGGTCTTTATCAGCGGTGGCGCGGCCGCCCCGGCCCCGGCCTTCGTCAACGATACGGTCCTGCTCATCCTGCAGGGCGGCCCGGCGCTGGGCGCCGCCGGTCTCTTGCGGTGGTATCTGCTGCACGTGTTGCTGCTGCCGCTGCTGGCCGGCATCTTCTTCTTTGTCCACTACTACAAGGTCGTGCTCTACGGCATCTCGCTGCCCCCCGGCCGCGAGGAGATCGGCGAGGACACGGCCAAGCGTGTGCCGCGCGAC
>WBZO01006932.1_pt1 | contig 10718 bp, 6 predicted proteins | sample 5204261 | NCBI WGS metagenome assembly WBZO01 (sample SAMN12412400, study PRJNA552823) | activated sludge metagenome | isolation source: activated sludge from anammox sidestream of wastewater treatment plant... | place: USA: North Carolina | collected 2017-09
TGGATGGCATCCCGGTGGCCAGGAGCAAGGATTCCGAGGGGCGTATTCAGTGGAATGCCGTCGAGGCCTTTGCCATTCGCACGAATGCCCTGGGGGTGCGTCTGCAAGGGCGTACCGAGGCGGGGGCGTGGTGGGCGGCATCGCGGCTTCTGGAACTTCTCGGCGCGCGCCGTTTTTCTCCTTCGCCTGTGTGGGAAATTATTCCAAAGCGCGCGGAGGTGCGTTTCGATGCGGATGAGGAGCGCGCGCCTGCGTTTGTGGTGCGTGATATTTGGTTCGCTTTCGGCAGGAATCCGGAGCCCAAGCCTGAGGAGGGGCATTTCGGCAATCTTGAGAGCTGGCAATTTTATGCGGGCGTGGGTGGCGCCTTTGACCTTCGGTCCAACCACATGTATGGGGGGGTCTATCAATCCCACAAGGAGGAATTCGACGCCAACAAGGACAAGTATTATGCCCTGATCAAAGGGGAGCGGAATAAGCCCGGGAAATTCTGCCTTTCCCAGCCACGCGCGCGGGAAATGATTGTTGAGGGTGTCCTGAAGGGATTCGAGGCCGGGAGGAGCCTGCGCTTGTTGGTGGCGGATCAGAGCGGGACGCGCCGCCTGATGGCGAGCGTCGAGCCCAGCGATGGCGCAAACTGGTGCGAATGCGACGAGTGCGCGAAATTGGGCTCGATTTCCGATCGCGCCTTTCTCGTGGCCAACGAGGCCGCCGCTGCCGCCGAGAAAAAATATCCCGGCGCGAATCTGGTCGGCATACTGGCTTATTTTCAGCATAGCATTCCACCGTCCACTCCCATCGCCCCGAATATTCTCGTGCAACTTGCCACGCGGATGGGCCAGGGAGGATTGCCCTTTGAGGAATTGCTCGAGCGCTGGCCCAAGGCGGCGAAGAACCTGGGGATCTACGATTACTTTTCCACCTACGTTTGGGGACAGGACCGGTTGCGCGATCCGGACTCCTATGTTCCAGCGGCTGATCCGGAGGGACTCGCCGACAAGCTGCGCGATTTCTACCGCCTGGGCTACCGGGTGATTTGCGCGGAGAGCATTCCGAATTTTGCCCTCTACGGCCTCGGCTACCATGTGGCCGCAAAGACCATGTGGAATGTGGATGCCGACGTGAAGGCCCTCGAGGAGGATTTTTATCAGAAGTCCTTCGGGCCTGCGGCGGGACCCATGCGGGCGTTCTATGAATTGATGAATCCGCGCAGCGGACGCAGGATGCATGGCGGCACGTATGCCCGGCTGGCGGCATTCCTGGATGAGGCCACGACTGCTGCGGTCGGCGACGAAGCCGTCCTTGCGCGCATTGCGCAGCTCAAGGAGTGCCTCATTGGCGACTACCTCCAATTTCGGACCAACAACCTGCCGACCAAGGATGAGGAGCGCGAGTCATGGCGCAATAGGATCTATGCCCACGTTTATCAGACGCGGTTCGACTGGGTAAACCATTATGCCGCGTGGAAATACTCAGCGGATACCCAGGCGAGAAAAGCCGCCGCGGCCGCTGGCGCCCCCAAACCAACGGAGAAGTCCCTCCCGGAATGGCAAAGGGAGGAGACCCTCAGTCCGGAACGGTTTGACGCCCTCTGGAAGGAGCTGAAGGAATTTTTCCAGCCCGCGCAGCCTATTGAGGAGGCGTCTTTCCACGGGGCATTGGGTGTCATGACGGGCGCCTCGGAAGTCAGCGGGGACATCGCGGAGCGCAAGCCCTGGTCTTTGAGTCCCCTCTCTGATCCGCGGAGGGTTTGGCTCTTCAGTCCGGAGGGCGCCCCCCTTCGGGCTGCATTCCTGTTCACGTCGGAAACGAAACAGCCGGGGCGTCAGGCATTCCTTCGGGTCACCGATGGCGCTGGCAAGGAAATCTTTCGCAAAACGCTGGAAGCTCCGGAAAACGCCATCACGCTGGAGATCCCCGTTCCTGGACCGGGCGAGTATCAGGCGCGCATTTTTGGGGCTGTGGCTATCAATGTCAAACCCGAGGAGGGCACGGCGCTCTTCGTCCGCAATCCCGCCGATATCTGGTCCAGCGACTATTTCTTTTTCATGCCACCCGGCACAAAGGAAATCCTCGGTTATGCCACACAGGATAGCGGACTCGTGAGCCCGGATGGCGACGCCATCGCCATTGAGCCCGACGAGCAGCGTCTCTTCCGCGTCCCAGTTCCGGAGAGCCAAACGGGGCGGATTTGGCGTGTTTCCAAGAGAACGCCCATGACGTTTCTGAACATCCCCAATCTCTTTTCCTACGACCCGGCCGCTGTGATTGCGCCCAAGGGGATGCTCTCGAAAAGGGAGGCCCAACCATGACATTCCCGCAAAGGACGCTTCGTGTTGGCATTATTGGCTGCGGGCAGCGGGCCGTCGCCTATCTCAAGAACCGCCCTCCCATGGAAGGCGAATCGCTGAATGTCGCCGCCATCTACGATCCCGATCCGCATTGGGCGCGGCAGTGTCTCAATGGCTGGGACGCGGCAGAGGGCGCGCCCTTCGTCGCGGATTTTGCATCCGTCCTGGACGCGCCGGATTTGGACGCCGTGATCATTGGCTCGCCCAATCACAGCCATGCGGAAATTGCGATCCGCGCCTTTGAAAAACGCTGTCCCATCCTTTTGGAAAAGCCCGTGGCGATCAATATCGAGGAGTGCCGTCGGTTGTGGCGCGCCTGGCAGGACAATGGCTGTCCGCCGGTTACGGTGGGATTTGTTCTCCGCTACACGCCGTTTCTGGCCATGACGCAGGATCTCCTGTCTTCACCGGGCATGGGGGATTTGCTTGCCGTGGATTCCGATGAGTCGGTCGGTCTTGCCACCACCGCCCTCTTTTGGCGCGGTTGGCGGAGTCGGAATGCCACCAGCGGGGGATTCCTCGTTGAGAAATGCAGCCACGATTTTGACATGCTGCGCGCGTTGGCGGGATCGGAGGCCGCGCGCGTCTGCGCCTTCGAGCGGAGGACCCACTTTCACGCAGGCACTCCTGCAGACCGCCGCCATCCCCGCTTTGACGCCGCATTGCGTGAGCGGCTTACCCTGAGATTCAGCGACAATGCCCGCACCACCGCTGCCAAGGAAATGGATGCCACTCCCTTTTACGAGGTCGCAAATGACGTGTCCGATCACCAAGCTGTCATGATCGCGTGGGAAAATGATCTTTTGACAAATTTCACTGTTTGCATTGGCCAGCCCCGTACGACCCGGCGGCTGCGCGTCTATGGATCGAATTTTTCCCTCGAAGGCGACATGGAGCGCTCGCGCATCCTGCTGGATCGCGTGTCCGAAGCCACAGGAGAGTCGGAAACCGAGGAATTTGTCGTTCAGGATGACCAAGGTGGCCACCACGGCGGGGATCGTATTATTGGACAATCCTTCTGGGCCCAGGCTCGAGGCGACGAGAAGGCTCAACCCATCGCCGGTCTCCGTGATGGCATCGAGGCTGTGCTGATTGCCCTCGCCGCCCAGGAATCCGCGGCCACCGGTCGTCCTGTGGATGTCCGCCCGATGCGTCAGTGGGTCTTCGAGTCGGAAAAATAGGGGATACATCGGGCCACGCGCATGGATCGTGGGATGGATGCGCCGAACCGTGACTCGTCAAAAAACGATGGTTTTCAGACACCCTTATCCATGAGGGAAAAGCTCCTTTTTGACAGCGCTTCGCGCCGCCTTGTACGTGCCGGGCGATTCGGAGGGGAATATTGACAGACCACGAAAGTCATCGTATGGAAGCGCCGTGATTCTGATCCGCAAGCATTGCCTGCTCCTGCTCGGTCTCCTCATTAGCGGGGCCGTCCTTGGGCAGACCCTGGCCTGTTTTGTGGAGCATGCGGGTATTGTGTCGTGTGCGTCCGGTGATCATGAGTCGCCTGAAAAATCCAAGAATCCGCAGGTTCCCGCCCATTGCTGCCTGACGCATGCGCATAATGCCGTGCTGCTTGTGAAGGCAGCAGGGACACCCGCAGTCAGGCATACGGCAAGTTTTGTTTCAACGCCGGACCCATTCGCCTCGGAAGGTCCCGTCGGCGAAATCGAGCATCCGCCTCAGCTATCCTGACGAATCACGGGCGCGGTGCGTCCGTGATTTATTTCCCCGCCCGGTCGTTCTTCCGGGTCCTTGTTGGTCTCCTTCCGTGGAGAGTCCACTCCGATATTCCGGGATTTTGCGCGCCTCTGGCTTGTCCCGTACCAAATTTTTCAGAATGCATTCCATCCGATTCCATTTCCCAATTGCCTGTCTCGTCCTTGCGTCCCAAGCGCATGGGGCTCAGAATGGCGTTCCCGCGCCCCCACTGGAGGCAATCAGTTCGCTCGTCACGGAAGCCCTTGCCAACAACGCCGAATTAAAATCCTTTGAGGCGGAAGTGGAAGCTGCCAGGGGTCAGCGGACGCAGGCGGGATTTTTTAAGAATCCGGAAATTTCCGCGCAAATTGGCGCACGCGAAGTGCGCGATTCGGAGAATATCCTGCAGGGGAGGGGAACCACCTTTTCGGTTGCGGTGACGCAGACCCTCGAATTTCCCGGCAAGGGGACGCTGCGCAAGGCGATTGCCGCAAAGAATGTCGAGATTGCCGGCCTGGGACTCGACCAATTCCGCCTGTCCCTGACGGGAAGAGTGCAGTTGTTGGCGTATGAACATCTGGCGGCGCGCGCGCTGGCCGCCGCGGCCGAGGAGGCATCCGCGCGGAGCCGCGCATTGGGGGAGCGGATCGCAGTGCCCACGGATGTCGGGGCGCGTCTTCAAATCGAAGCGCGGCTTGTGCAGGCGGGTCTGATCGAGCTGGGCGGCGTCATTCGGGGGGCCCTGCTCCAGCAGGAGAGGACGCGCGCGCAACTCAATGCGCTTCTGGGGCGTCCGCGGGATTTTCCAATCCAGATCACGGGAAGTCTCTCCCCGCCAACCCTCCGACTTCAGGAATCCGCCCTGATCGCTGCCGCACAAAAAAATAACCCGCTGCTGAAAATTCGCCGGAGCGAATTGGAGCGCTCCGCCAAAGAATGGACTGCTGCGCGTCTTGACGTGGCACCTGACTTTTCGATTGGCCCATTCTTTAGCCGGGATGTCGCCGGGGATGTCGAACAGAACCTCGGCGGAAGCGCGACAGTCACCATTCCGCTGTGGGATTGGAATATCGGGAATATTCAAAGCGCCAAGGCGCGGCAGGCCGCCGCAGAGGCCCTGCGTGTGAAGGCCGAGCGCGAAACCGAGGCGCAAATTGCGTCCTGTCTGCGAGCCCTTACCCTGACCCAACAACAACTCGCCGGGATTCCTCCGGGGTCTTTGAAGGGTATCCAGGAGGCCGCGACCCTGGCGGGAACACAATTTCGCAATGGCGCCATCGGCGCGCAACTCTACCTGGACGCGCAGAGTGCCCATCTGAATGCCCTGCGCGCCTCCCAGGATGCCATCCTCGACGCATGGCGTGCCTTCCTTGATCTCAATCTTCTGACGGGTGGAGAACTCGACGCATCCGGGGAGGCCGGACGACCATGAAAAATTTTCTCTTGTGGGGACTCGCCCTGCTCTGCGCGGGAATGATCGTCGGATGCGGTCCGGGAGAGGATGGGCATCAGGGGCATGACCACGCAGAAGAGGGCGTCCATGACGGTCACGATGGTCACCATGACCACGCGGACGAGACTGCCGGGGCGCGCTTCGAGGAGGGGCGGGGGATTTTCTTTCTGGATGAGACCCGACAGGCCATCGGACTCACGCTCGGTGAGGTCGGGGAGCGCATTCTTCACCCGGTGGTTTCCGTGGAGGCTCAGGTATACCGTTCGGCTGCGGAGGTGCCGCGCCCCGGCGCGGAGCAATCCGGATTTGCCTATGCGTCTGCCTTCCTGCCTCCTGATATTGCCGCCACAGTGCGGGTGGGGGATCCTGGAGACTTGCGGGCTCGGGGCATTGCTTATTCCGCCACCGTCTGGAAGGTGGAATCCGCATCCAGGGAGGCTGTCAATAGCGAGGAGGTTCTTCTCCAAATCCCCGACAAGGAGGACAACCTGCATGTCGGGGATTTTCTCACCGGCGCGCTCGCGCCTCAGGGGGACGGAGGCGCCGTCGTGGCCATGCCCCGCTCGGGCGTTCTGGAGACGGCCTCGGGAAAATTCGCCTACGTGGAAAAGGGCGGTGCCTTTCTCCGTGTTCCCGTCGTCACAGGCCGGGCATCTGCGGAATTCATCGAAATCACGGAGGGCCTCGCGCCGGGGGACAGGGTTGTCACCCATCCCGTCGAAACCCTCCACCTCATTGAGCTGCGCGCCACAAAGGGCGGCGGCCATGCCCACTGAGCCATGATCGAAAGACTCCTCGAATTTTCCCTGCGTCAGCGTGTTTTCGTCCTGCTGGGTGCCATTGGCCTCCTCGCGGCGGGCCTCTGGTCAGCCGCGCGCCTGCCCATTGACGCCGTCCCGGACATCACGAACGTCCAGGTCCAAATCAATTCGGAGGTCAGGGGACTCGCTCCGGAGGAAATCGAAAAACTTGTGACGTATCCCATCGAAATGGAAATGTTTGGCATTCCGGGCATGACCGAGCTGCGGTCGCTGTCAAAGTTTGGCCTCTCGCAGGTCACGCTCGTCTTCGAGGAGGGGACGGATGTCTTTCGCGCCCGGCAGCTCGTGAGCGAGCGCCTGCAAAACGCGGAGGACGGCCTCCCTGCGGGTATTTCCCCCAAATTGGCGCCAATCACCACCGGCCTCGGCGAAATCTATTATTACGTCGTGGATTTCGCGCCGGATTACCAGGGGCCGGGAAAACCAGAGACGCGGGCCGGGCAGCTCATGGAATTGAAACTCATCCACGACTTTGTCGTCAAACCCCGGCTCCGCGACGTGCCCGGCGTTGCCGAAGTGAATGCCTCCGGCGGCTACGAAAAGCAAATTGTCGTCCTTCCCAAGCCCGAGAAATTGCTCTCGAGTGGCATAACATTCCAGGAACTCTCCGAGACCATCGGGGAAAATGTCGAGAACGCCGGTGGTGGCGTAATCCAGCTCGGGGGTGAGCAAATAGCCATCCGCACGCAGGGACGCGTCCAATCCGCAGAGGAAATCGGGGAAATTCCGGTGAAATTCCGCGCGGGCGCGGAACCCCTGCGCGTGCGGGATCTCGCGGAGGTGGGGATTGGTGGGGCCATTCGCACGGGCTCGGCCACCTTTGATGGACGGGAGGCCGTCCTGGGAGCGGCGCTCATGCTCGCCGGAGAGAACAGCCGCGTGGTGGCCCGGCGCGTGGATGACCGGATGCAGGAAATCCGCTCCCACTTGCCCGAGGGCGTGGAAATTACGACGGTGTACGACCGGACGACGCTCGTGGACAGGACGATTGCCACCGTCGAGCGGAACCTTTTCGAGGGCGCCCTGCTGGTGGTGGTCGTCCTCCTGCTGCTCCTCGGCAACTGGCGCGCGGCGCTCATTGTCTCGTCGGCGATCCCGCTATCCTTTCTCTTCGCCATCACCGGCATGGTCGAAACGCGCCTCTCCGGAAATCTCATGAGCCTCGGGGCGGTGGATTTCGGGCTCATCATTGATGGCGCGGTGGTCATGGTGGAAAATATCACGCGCCGCCTCGGGCAGCGTCAGCACGAATTCGGACGTCTCCACAACAAGGAGGAACGCATCCACACCGTACTCTCCGCAGCCAAGGAGGTGGGGCGTCCGACCTTTTTCGGAGTCCTCGTCATCACGATTGTTTACATCCCGATCCTGTCCCTTGTGGGGATTGAGGGAAAGATGTTCCGTCCCATGGCTCTGACCGTCATTTACGCGCTCCTGGGCGCGCTCCTCCTCTCGCTGACGCTCATGCCCGTGCTCTGTTCCTACTTTCTGCGGGGCAGGATTAGCGAGGGAGACAATGCCTTCGTTCGGGGGCTCAAGCGCTTGTACGAGCCCACGCTGCGGTTGGCATTGCGGGCGCGCTGGGCGTTTGTTGGCGGGGCGGTGGCATTGTTCGCGCTGTCCCTTGGGGTCTTTGGGCGCCTGGGCGCGGAATTTATTCCGCAATTGGACGAGGGTTCCTTTGCGGCGCACATGATCCGCGCGACCAGCATCGGGCTCGATGCCTCGGTGGACATGCAGGAGCGCACGGAGAAGGCGCTCCTGGAAAAATTCTCCGGTGTGACGCATGTGTTCTCCCGCATTGGCACCGCCGAGGTCGCCACGGATCCGATGGGGGTCAATGTGTCGGATACCTACATTTTTTACAAGCCGTTGAAGGAATGGCCAAAGGAGGAGGGAAGGGTGCCCACCAAGGACGATCTGGCCAATCGCATGAGTGCGGCATTGGACGCACAAGTTCCGGGTCAGGCCCACCTGTTCTCCCAGCCCATCGAAATGCGCTTCAATGAAATCCTCGAGGGCACGCGCGCGGACATCGCCGTGAAAATTTTTGGCGAAGATTATGGGGAAATCGAAAGGATTGCCGGGGAAGTGCGGGAAATCCTGGAGCGGATTCCGGGGGCGGCGGATGTCGAATTCGACGCGCTGGGCAGGTCTCCCCTCCTGGAAATCCTGCCCAACCGCGAAGCCATGGGCCGCTACAATGTCCACGCCGCGGAAATCAATGCCACCGTGGAGAATGCCCTCGCGGGTGGCGAGCCGGGCGCGCTCATCGAGGGCAACCGGCGTCATCGTATCGTCGTCCGAATGCCGGAGGGACTCCGGACTCAGATCGGGGAAATCAAAAAGTTGCCGGTCCGCGTTTCGGATGGCGGCCTCGTGACGCTCGGCCAGGTGGCGGATTTTCGCATCGAGGACAAGGTCGGCATGATTGTGAGGGAATCGGGCCAGCGACGGGCGGCCATCATGGTCAACCTGCGCGGACGCGACGTCGAGGGATTCGTCAACGAGGCGCGGCACAAGGTGGGGGAGCAAGTGAAATTGCCGCAAGGCTATTCGATCGAATTCGGTGGCCAATTCAAGAACCTCCAGGAGGCCCGCGCACGCCTGATGCTGATTGTCCCTGTGGCGCTCCTTGTTGTTTTTTTGCTGATTTTTGCGGCGTTTGGGAGTCTGCGCCAGGCGGCGCTCATTTACACGGGAATTCCCCTGGCGGTGACGGGCGGCATCTTCGCCCTATGGCTCCGGGGCCTGCCCTTTAGCATCAGCGCCGGGGTGGGCTTTATCGCGCTCTCCGGCGTGGCCGTGCTCAATGGCCTGATGATGGTCAGTTATTACAACCAGCTCCGGGAATCCGGACGAAGCCTGATGGACTCCGTGATGGAGGGTTCGCTCACGCGCCTGCGTCCGGTCATGATGACCGCGATGGTCGCCAGCCTCGGCTTTCTCCCGATGGCGCTGGGCCGCGGAGCGGGCGCGGAAGTGCAGCGCCCCCTTGCGACAGTCGTGATCGGCGGCATCATCAGCTCGACATTCCTCACCCTCGTCATTCTGCCCATCCTCTACCAAACCTTCGAATCCTTCGTGGAGCATCGAAAATCCAGGCGATCATGAAAATCCTGCTTCCTCTGCTTGCCGTCACGGGCATGGCCTGCGCAACGGAGCACTCCGTGACGCCGAAGCAACTCGCTGCGGAGGCCCTGCAACACAATCCGGAATTGCGCTTCTACGAACAGCAAATCGCCGCATTGCCCAACCCCTCCGAAACCCAATCTCCGGAAATTCCACAACCCCTGGATTTCCCCTCCAGGGAGAATTTTCGTCAGGCCCTTCTGCGCCTGGACGCGGGGCTCTCCCGGCTCCATCTCGAGGAATTTCGCTTTGTGCTTGAGGGAACAGTACGCCTGAAGGCCATGGAATACGAGAGCGCCTCGGTGATTGTCGGGGTGGCGGACGATCTGGCTGCGAGAATTTCCGCTCTCGTGAGGATGCTGGAGGAACGCCCCGCTGCAGGAGTCGGTGCCCTGATTGAGCGGCGCATTCTCGAGGGTGCGGCGCTGCCCTTCCTGGCCCAGGCCGCCGAGGCCCGCGCGCGGCGGGATGTCTTGCGCGTGGAACTCAATGGACTCACCGGGCGCGCACCCGAAGCGCCGCTGGACGTCCAGGGCCATTGGGCATTCCCCGGTGATCCCGTATCCGACACCGACGCCTCCCGGACGTTGACCTTCAAAATTCGCGAGGTGGAGATTAACCGGGGATTGGCCGGGCTCGATGCAGCCTCCGGGATTGAATCCTTTGTGGTGAGGGGATGGTTCACGCGCGAGGGGCTCGGCGCGGCGGAGCCGGTGACCGGTGCCATGCGCCCCGGAACGACCGCGGGAGCATCCCTGGCGGAGACCCGCGAGCGGCTCCTTGCTGACGCGCGGGCCAAAATTGCGAGAGAGATTCCTCGCCGCCGGGCCGCCGTGGAGGCCACAAAGGAACTCACCGCCGCCATCCCACCAGATCTCGTCGAGAATTTGCGCGCCGCCTCCGACCTCGCGGAGCGTCAATACCGCGTGGGAGCGCTGGACGTGAATCTCCTCATCGAAACCCACCGCGAATTTCTCGAGGCCCTCCGCATCCGCAACGAGGCCATCCTTCAGGCCTGGCGCAACCGTCTCGATCTGGAATTTCTGACATTACCTGCAGAATGATTTTGTGCACTCCAAGAACTGGCGTATGTTCCCATGAGCCTCCTGCCGCGACTGCTTCCTCTTTCATCGCGCCTGGCGAGGATTCATCATGTCCCATCGGTGGACTGGATATTTGACAAATCCCGCGGAGCGGGCTTCCCTTGGGACTCTGACAGCCGAGGAGACAACCCTGAAAAAGCCAGCGCCCCGCGTG
>WBZO01006933.1_pt1 | contig 10717 bp, 9 predicted proteins | sample 5204261 | NCBI WGS metagenome assembly WBZO01 (sample SAMN12412400, study PRJNA552823) | activated sludge metagenome | isolation source: activated sludge from anammox sidestream of wastewater treatment plant... | place: USA: North Carolina | collected 2017-09
CGTCGTTCGCGCAGGCTGTCAATCGGTGGATTGGTAACCTGGCTGAAATTCTGGCGGAAAAAATGGTGGAATCCGCGTTGTTTATCGGAAAGAATGGCAATCGGTGTATCATCACCCATTGAGCCGACAGCTTCTTTTGCCTCATCTGCCATCGGGTGGATTATCGCCTCAATATCCTCATGCGTATAGCCGAAAGCCAGTTTTAGTTGCTTTAGTTTGTCACCCTGCGGCGCACGCAGTGCGAGCGCAGGGTCTGGTAAATGATATGCTGTGTCATCTCCTTGTCCGTCGGAGGTTGACATTATTTCGCTCAGTCGCACGATATTTCCTGCCCATTCCTTATAAGGATACTGGCTGGAAAGCAGGTCTTTCAGTTCACGGTCGCGGTATAACCTGCCTTCACGCAGGTCAACACCCAGTATATCACCGGGGCCAAGCCTGCCGCGCTCTAATATTTGTTTGTCGGAAACACTTACCATTCCGCTTTCGGAACAAACCATAATTATATTATCTTTGGTGATGGTATAGCGCATCGGGCGCAGTCCGTTCCTGTCCATACCGGCTATTACCCAGCGTCCGTCAGTTGCGGCGATTGCCGCGGGACCGTCCCATTGTTCAGAAACGCTGTTTAGGCAACTGAACATATCCTTATGTTCCTGCGGCATATCTGAAGTACGCGACCAGGCTGGCGGAATAAGCGTAAGCTTACTAAGCGGCAGCGGGCGGCCAGCGCGGGTGAGTATTTCAAATACTGAATCCAGCGCTCCGGTATCAGAAGTATTATCAGGAATTACTGGTATAATATCATCCTCAAAACTCTTGAAAGATTCGCAGCTAAAGGTTGCTTCATGGCTGCGCATGAAATTCATATTACCTTTTAAGGTATTTATTTCACCATTATGCGCGATTATGCGGAAAGGTTGTGCCAGATGCCAGGCTGGTGCGGTGTTGGTAGAAAAGCGCTGGTGGATAATTGCGTAAGCGGAGATAAATCTTTCATCAAGCAGGTCAGGATAAAAAGCAGTAAGCTGTTCTGCTTTGAACAGGCCTTTATAAATAAGGCTGCGGCAGGAAAGGGAGCATATATAAAAATCATTTATCGCTTTTGCCCGCACGGATTTTTCAATGCGTCTGCGTATGGCATATAACTCAAGTTCAAAGCGTTCCTCATCAACGCCATCCTTGCAGGAAATAAGGATCTGCTCAATTTCAGGGCGGGAATCGGCAGCTATTTCACCAATGACATCAGCATGAACCGGAACTTGCCTCCAGCCATATATTCTATAACCGAGTTTTAGTATTTCTGCTTCTACAATAGAACGGCAGGTTTCCTGTGCGGCAAAATTTTTCTTGGGTAAAAACATCATGCCGACAGCAAGCATATCACCTTGGAGTTTGCGGCCGGAGCTTTCTATATGCTTGCGGAAGAAATCCTGCGGTATCTGGATATTTATCCCTGCGCCGTCACCGGTTTTTCCATCAGCGTCCACTGCGCCGCGATGGAATATTGCTCCCAGTGCTTCAATTCCGGCTTCTACAATCTGGCGGCGGGGTTTTCCGTCAATAGCTGCGATAAAGCCAACGCCACATGCATCATGTTCGCTGCTTGGATTATAAAGGCCGTTTTCAGCAAGATACTGTGCGCGTTTGTTCCAGTCTTCGTTCCATGACCACATTATCTTACCATTTTTTGTTTGTTTGCGTATGAGCAGTTTTCAGCAGAGTTAAGAACCAGATCAGGTAAGAATAAAATAGTATATGCCGTATCTTCATCCTGCCAATATTGCTTCAGTAGATCCAGCCTGTTGGCATCCATACTATCGCAACCACCGTAAGATGCAGGGTCAGCAGCGTTTGCCTCACAATCAATAGCCTGACTCAACAATTTCTGGACAGGAACAGGAGTATGCATAAACCTGCCGCAGGCTTGTTGCCTTTGGGTGTCCATACATTCCTGCTGTGCTGCTGTAGCTGTTGTTTGAGTTTTATAAGACGAACCGCAGAATTTATTTATAAAACCCCTTTCCGCATTGCGGCGCGGTGCAGGAATAGGAAATGAGTTAGGATTAGCAGGATATTTACCACCACTCATGTCATCAGGTTGCTGGTTACCGTTTTCATCAAGTGAGCCGCCGTCTTCAAAAAACATCTTGTCATCAAAATTTTCACCAGCTCCAACATGTTTTGGGGCTTGTGGCGTGGCAAGCTGTTTATTGGTTTCTTCCACGGAAAGTGACATATCGCGTATCCTGTCAGTTGCCATGCTGGCAGCAGGGTATAATATAACTGAAACTATAACTAATGATAATGTATATATGAATTTTATCATGCTGCTCCCCTTATTTTTACCTGCGATAAAATGTAATTATGTATTGCCTGCGCTGCATCACGCCCGTCTTTTATAGCCCATACCACCAGCGATGCGCCGCGCACAATATCACCGGCAGCAAACACACCATCAATGCTGGTCATAAAATTTGACTGGTTTATTGCCAGAGTGCCATATTTGCTTGTCTTAAGCTCTTTTTCGTTAAAAATTGTTGGTATATTTTCCGGCTCAAACCCGAGGGCGCAAATCGCCATATCAGCCTCTAAAGAAAAACTCTCTCCTTCCACAGCGGCAACTGATTGCCTTCCTGCTGCATCATGAGTAAGTAGGCGCATACGCTGCACCAATATCTGTTCAATTTTTTTATTGCTTTTTTTGTCAGCAATAAAAGCTTTCGGTGCTGCCAGCCATTCAAAAATCACGCCTTCTTCTTCAGCATTCTTCACTTCCCGCGCGCTTCCAGGCATGTTGGCTTTGTCACGGCGATAGAGGCAGGTAACGCTTTTTGCGCCCTGGCGGATAGCAGTCCTTACGCAGTCCATAGCCGTATCACCGCCGCCTATTACTACCACTTTTTTTCCGCGTGCATCCAGCTTTCCATTATCAAAATCAGCAACTTTATCACCAAGATTATTTCTGTTGCTGGCAGTGAGGTAAGGAAGGGCGGGGACTATATTTTCAAGGTTGGAATTGGGAACTTCTATCTGCCGTGATTTATAAACTCCGGTAGCGATAAGGATTGCATTATGTTTTTTTCTTAAATCAGAAAATGATAGGTTTCCGCTTGCGCCTATATCAACACCAAAATGAAATTTTATACCGCTATCTTTCAGCAATCTATAGCGGCGTTCCACTACGTTTTTTTCCAGCTTGAAATTGGGGATTCCGTAAATAAGCAGACCGCCGGCGCGGTCATACCTGTCATATATATGCACTTCATGCCCTTGATGGCGGAGCATATCCGCCGCCGCAAGTCCGGCAGGGCCAGCCCCGATTATACCCACAGAAAAACCTGATTCCTGCGTCACAGATATTGGTTTTACCCAGCCGCTTGCGAAAGCCGTTTCGGTTATATATTTTTCCACCGAACCGATGGTAACAGCGCCAAAATCCTTTTCAATAACACAATTTCCTTCGCATAATCTGTCCTGAGGGCAGATGCGCCCGCATATCTCCGGGAAATTATTGGTGGCGCTGGAAACGGCGTAAGCTTCCTCTAATCTTCCTTCAGCAGTAAGTTTCAACCAGTCGGGAATATTATTTTGCAGCGGGCAATGTATCTGGCAATAAGGGACACCGCATTGTGAGCAGCGCGACGCTTGTTCAGCAGCTTGTGCGGTGGTGAATTGTTTATATATCTCTTCAAAATCTTTTTTGCGTAGCTGGGCGGGTTTTGCTTCTGGAAAATTTTGTTCTGTATTTACGAATTTCAACATTTTATGCCGCTGCTTTCTTACGGTATATTGAAAGATAATCAGGGACAACAGCCTCAAGCGGTGTTGGTTTTATACCCAGCAACGCCAGCCCATTTGCCGATTGACCAAGTATGTTGTTGTGCTTGAGTGATTTTACCTGATCGCAGGTAAGCATAGGGTTAGGGAAAAATTCCATAAATCTTGCCATTATTGCCGCAACAGGGAAGGGAAGGGAAACAAGGAATCTTTTTTTTCCGGTTTGCGATAAAATATATTCGATTATCTGTTTAAAGCTGTAAGTGCGCGCGCCAGCCAGTTCATATATTTGCCCTTTGCTTTCATCTTGCGACAGGCATACCCTTATAGCGCGGGCAACATCACCGACATATACAGGCTGGAACATGGTTTTTCCACCGCCGATAAGCGGAAGTGCAGGCGATATCCCAGCCATTTTTGCAAATTTATTGAAAAAATTATCTTCCGCCCCGAACAATACGCTGGGACGCAGTATAGTTGCTTCAGGGAAGGCTGAAATAACTGCCCTTTCACCAAGCATCTTTGAGCGCGCATAGCTGGAGCCGCGTTCATTATTAACTCCCAAAGCTGAAATATGTATAAAACGGGAAACACCGGCAGCTTTAGCGGCAATGGCAAGCTTTTCCGCTCCCAGCGAATGAACATTAGTAAAATTCTGTTTGCCGCCTTCAAATAATATGCCCACCAGATTAATAACGCCGTAGCAGCCAGCTAGTGCCGTTTTATATGATTCCGGCTTGGTTATATCGGCAGAGAACAGGCTTATCTGTCCGACATCCCCCGAAGTGTATAATTCGCTATCAATTTCCGGATTACGGGAAATAATACGTAAACGGTAACCGGCGCGTGCGAGTTGTTGTACAACATAACGCCCAAGAAAACCCGCACCACCAAATACGGCAATGACCCGCTGTTCCATAGTCTTTGTTCCTGATAAATTACAGATGCTTCATTAGAAACAAAAAACCGTAAAAATTCAACTGTTTTATGCGGATAATCGGATTATCTTATTATCCAATTATCTATAACCATTCAGGCAATCTATCGCGTCCCAGCAGTTCTTCATAAGTCTGGCGCGGGCGGACTACAGAAAATTTATCACCGCGCACCATAACTTCCGGTATTAAAGGGCGGGCGTTATATGTTCCCGCCATCACTGCGCCATATGCACCAGCCGAACGGAAAACTATAAGGTCACCGGGTTTTGGTAATTTCATCAACCGTTTCTCGGCAAAAATATCACCGGTTTCGCATACAGGGCCAACCACATCCACATGCTCGGTGGGCGTGTCGCCAGCTGGCGGTATAACCGGTACAATTTCATGATAGGCATCATAAAGGGTAGGGCGGATAAGGTCATTCATCGCTGCGTCAGCAATAACAAAAATACGGTTTTCGCCGCGCTTTATATAAAGCACTTCTGAAACCAGGATTCCGGCATTACCAACCAGCACTCTGCCCGGTTCAAAAAGCAGGGTAACTCCTAAATCTTTTGTTTCGCGCTTGGCAATTTCGGCGTAAAATTCAGGAAGCGGTGGCTGTTCCTTGCCGTAAGGAATTCCAAGCCCGCCGCCCAGGTCAACCACGCTGATATTGATATCTTCAGCGCGCAGTTCACCAACAAAATTACGCAAGCGGGAAAAGGCCTGTGCGAATGGTTCAAGGGTGGTTAGCTGCGAGCCGATATGTACGGAAACTCCCTGAATTTTTATTCCGGCCAGCGAGTTGGCAAGGCGATAAACCGAAAGTGCGTGTTTCATGGAAATGCCGAATTTGCTTTCCTTCTGTCCGGTAGAGATTTTTGCGTGGGTTTTCGGGTCAACATCAGGGTTCACGCGCACGGCAATAGGCGCAATTTTTCCCTTGGCAAGGGCAATCTCATTTATCAGCAGAAGCTCTGGCTCTGATTCTATATTGAACTGGGAAATCCCCTCATCCAGCGCCAGCGATATTTCTTCGGCGGTTTTGCCTACTCCGGAAAAAACAATATTTTCGCCCTTGATTCCTGCCTTGCGAACTTTACGGATTTCACCGCCAGACACCACATCTGCCCACGCTCCCAGTCGTGCAAAAGTAGAAAGCACAGCAAGGTTATCATTAGATTTTACGGCAAAACAGATTTTTGCATCCACATCAGCAAATGCCCCGGAAAAAACTTTGTAATGATGTTCAAGTGTAGCCGACGAATAGCAATAAAACGGTGTGCCAACTTCTTTGGCTATATCCATCAGGGAAACATCTTCCGCGTGATACACGCCGTTTTTATAAGAAAAATGATCCATTATTTTTTTTCTCCCGTCTGTTCTTCATTTTCTACGGTGTTATCTTCAGTCTGCGCCTTTTTTTCTTCAGCTTTTTTTGCTTTCTTGGCTTGGTCGCGCTCAATCTGTTCTGGCGTTTTCAGGTGGCCTTTCACACCGCAGGCAGTAAGTGATATAGGTAAAAAAATGACGAGTAATGTAAGTATTAAAGGACGCATGTGATAAAATCCGAATATAAATTTGCTATATATAGATTCTATAACATTTATATTAAGAATTAATACAAAATTTTGATGTAAAGATAAATACTACCAAAGTATAATAGGAGCGGTGATAGTTTATTATTTATATTTGCTAGAATTTGAATTTCTTTCCTCAGCCCTCGCCACATCACCAACTGTTAGACCAACTCTGGCAAGAGTATTTTTGGCTTGTTCAATAGTACTGGCGGTATTTAATATTCTATCTCGCGGTGATGTTTGTCCAAGTATTTCTACAATTTTGTCAGTACTTAAGGATTGGTTAAGTTTATCTATAGCTGTAACAACACGATTATGTTTGTTTTCACCCAAAGCAATGGCTGTCTCAACTTGATCGTCTATACTTGCCCCGATGTCTTTTCTTTCTTCTCTGATATTGTTTATGATGTAATTATGTTGTTGTTCAATTCTCTCTTTATTATAATCTGGATTTATAGCTCTTAACAATTTATCTTCTTCTCTATTGGTAAGTGAGGTTTTACCATGAAAACCCCTTATTTCTTTCAAAATGTCGAAGGCTAATAATTTTATTTCTGTTATGTTGCCGGCAGTTTCTTCATAGCGTTTTTTTGTATTTTGAGAAACGTAAGAATGTTTGTCAATAGATAGGATATCAGTCTTTGTTTTTGGAATTATTCTTATCCATTCATCAACAGAAAATGCTTTTATTATTTCAGGTATTATTATAGTATCTTCGGGAGTTATTTTATCCTTGTCTTTGAGAATAAAATCTACAAGAAGTTTATCTGCATTTCTTTGCAGATAAATATATCTGTCATAATCCATTGCTTTATCTTTTTGTATGTTTGGCTGCATATCTTCTTCCCCAAGCATCTTTTATTAATGCAAATATTCTACAGTCAATTAACTATTTGTCAATGTATAATAATTTTTATTAATTATTGTGACTTTTTAAGCAGCTTTCTTGCCTCAGCAACAGATTTTTTTACATTGGCTGGTGCAGTTCCGCCATAGCTTACGCGGCTTTTAACAGAGTTTTCTACACTCAACACATTGAATACATCCTGTTTTATTTTTGGTTCAACGCCCTGCATGTCTTTCAGTGATAATTCCTCTAAATCTTTGTCTTTGTCGCTGGCGATTTTTACAATGCGGGCGGTTATATGGTGGGCATCACGGAAAGGGATTTTTAGCTCCCGTACCAGATAGTCGGCAAGGTCGGTGGCAGTGGCATAAGCCGCGCCCGCAGCTTTTTTCATTCTGTCTTTATCAACGCTTAAGTCGCGCACCATTCCTGCCATGGCCTGCAGGCAGATTCCCAGATTTTCGGCAGTATCAAACACCGGTTCTTTATCTTCCTGCATATCCTTATTATAAGCCAGCGGAAGAGCCTTCATAGTGGCAAGCAGCGATAGAAGGTTGCCGAATATTCTGCCGGATTTGCCGCGCACCAGCTCGGCAGCGTCAGGATTGCGTTTCTGCGGCATGATTGAGCTTCCGGTTGAGTAGGCATCAGAAAAACGGATAAAACCAAATTGCGCGCTTGACCAGTTCACCATTTCCTCGGCAAGGCGGGAAAGATGCACAGCGCAGATTGAAGCCACAGCCAGATATTCCAAGGCAAAGTCACGATCAGAAACAGCATCCAGTGAGTTAGCCATAGGCCTGTCAAAGCCAAGTGATTCAGCAGTGGCAAGGCGGTCTATCGGGAAAGAAGTTCCTGCCAGTGCCGCAGCGCCAAGCGGTGATTCATTAAGGTGTTTGCGGGCATCTGTCACCCGCATCCTGTCACGCGCGAACATTTCGACATAAGCAAGCAGGTGATGGCCGAAGGTAACGGGTTGCGCCACTTGCAGGTGGGTGAACCCTGCCATTATTGTTGCTGCATTTGCTTCGGCTTTTTCCAGCAAGGCAAGCTGGAGGTCTTTAAGCAGGTTGTCCAGTGCGTCCAGTGCATCACGAACGTAAAGGCGGAAATCAGTTGCCACCTGATCATTGCGTGAGCGGGCGGTGTGCAACCTGCCTGCCGCGTCACCGATGCGCTCTTTCAGGGCGGCCTCAATATTCATGTGTATATCTTCAAGGCTGTCTTTGAATTCAAAATTACCGGTTTCAATATCTTTAAGTATATCTTTAAGCCCAGTTATTATCGCTTTGGCATCGGGCTGGCTTATTATTTTTTGCTTAGCAAGCATTTGCGCGTGGGCTATTGATCCGGCAATATCCTGACGATAAAGCAGCTTATCAAAACCGATAGATACGTTGATTTTTGCCATAAGCTCGGAAGGAGAGCAGGTGAATTGCCCGCCCCACATTTTGTTGGCGCTATTTTCCTTGCTGTTCTTTGAAGTTTTTGCCATTATTTCCATCCTGATTTTTATTCGATAGATTGGTAGTTATTTATGCAATGGTTTACAGTTTTTTTCTGCCATTTGGCAAGCTATTTGGCAAGAACGCCGCTTAAAACTTTGTTTATTATGGGAGCAGTGTTTTTTGTGCTTATTCCGTCAAGCGGGCGGGCGGAGGATGAGGGCAAAGAAACCATCACTGCTGCGACATTAGCAAAAATGCCGGAAATAGCTTATAGTGATGAAGCCGGTAAAACCCAACTACTTGAAACAAAAGAATATAAATTAACTGCTCTGCATTTCTGGGCGACATGGTGTGTGCCTTGTGTTAAGGAATTGCCGCAAATAAACACGATGCAAAAAAAATATAAGAATAAAGGTTTCAGGGTAGTTGCCCTATCGCTTGATAATAATAATGTAGATAAGGTAAAAAAATTCTTTAAAGATAATAAGATAAATAATCTGGATATATTGTTTGATTCAAGCCTTGCCGCCTTTCAACAGCTAAAAATTAAAGGACTTCCCACTACAATTTTTATCAATTCCGAAGGTCAGGCTGTGGGGACAGCAGAAGGATATCTGAACTGGAAAAGTAAAAATGTTAAGGAGTTTATTGAAAATAATATGAAATAATTAATATTTTGTGATATGCTGTAAGACTGTAACGTATTAATAGCACATCTCTGAGTTATGATTTTATGGATAACGATAGTAAAATAAATAGTTTATTGGGAGAATTTAATTCCTGTAAACAACATATAGAAAAAAATCATATACAATCTTCGCAAATAGTTTCTTTTAATAGTATTTGCAGTAAATATATAAAAAAAGTTTCTGAAAATTATTCTGAACAGAAAAGTCCTGAAATGCTCGATTCTATTGTTTTTGTGATAGGGGAAATGAGGAAGATTTTAGGTTATAAAGATTCTAATTTTGGAATAGAAGAATTAAGAAAAACAATATTTCTTGAAACCAGCAAAAATGCTTACCGGCATCAGATTGCTAAGATTAATGCTCTTTTTGGGGATAATCCAAGTCCTGAGAAAAATCTTTTTGGACACATAAACAAAGAACTTTTCTATGATTTAGAAAACAAAATGCCTTATGATAAGGCTCATGGAAGAACTATAATTTTAGATGAGATAACAAAAAAACTAAAAATGCTGCATGATTATATAAAAAATGGAATCGATAGGAAGAATGTTTCCGGTTTTATTGAAGTGTTGCAGGCATTTAAGGATTATTGTTCTATAGTATCCCATAAATATGGGATGTCAGAACGTGGACAATCATTAAATTATCAAAATACAGCAACAGAATTTACTAAACTTATGCGTAAAGGGCAACAACCAGTTGTAGAACGAGTAAGCTCCGCTAATCCTTCAAATCGCTCCAGAACTCCTTAACTTTATTAAAAAATCCCTCTGATTGCGGGCTTACGCCATCACCGCCCTTATCAAATTCCTTGAGTAGTTCTTTCTGGCGTTTGCTTAAGTGGGTTGGGGTTTCCACCAGAGTGTGGATATACATATCGCCACGGCTGCCAGCGCGCATAATGCTCATGCCTTTACCGCGCAGGCGCATCTGGTGTCCGTGTTGTGTGCCTTCCGGTATGGTGACTTTAACGCGGCTGCCGTCAATGGTTGGCACTTCTATGCTGCCTCCGAGGGCTGCTGTTGTCATGCTTATAGGGACATTACAATGAATATCCGCTCCGTCGCGGATGAATAACGGATGTTGTTTAACACTAACAAAAATATACAGGTCGCCGCTTGAGCCGCCGCGCACACCAACTTCGCCTTCGCCGCTTAAGCGTATTCGCGTACCTTCTTCCACTCCGGCGGGAATATTGACAGACAGGGTTTTTTCTTTACGCACACGCCCGCTTCCGGCGCAGGTTTTGCACGGGTCTTTAATAGTTTTCCCCATACCACCGCAACTATTACAAGTGCGCTCAACGGTAAAGAAGCCCTGTGTTGCACGAACCCTTCCGCTGCCGCCGCAAGTGCCGCAATTAACCGGTTTGCTGCCGTTTGCTCCACCGCTGCCACTACAAGTTTCGCAGGATGCAGCAGTAGTTATTTTAATTGTTTCTGATTTACCTTTG
>WBZO01006934.1_pt1 | contig 10716 bp, 7 predicted proteins | sample 5204261 | NCBI WGS metagenome assembly WBZO01 (sample SAMN12412400, study PRJNA552823) | activated sludge metagenome | isolation source: activated sludge from anammox sidestream of wastewater treatment plant... | place: USA: North Carolina | collected 2017-09
TGTCGCGCTACCGCGCCTACACCCGCTGTCCGGATTGTCAGGGTGCGCGTTTGAAACCCGACGCGCTCCGCTACTGGCTCGACACGGCATCCCTGGAAAGCAATCCGGCCTCCTGCCCGCCCCCGTCGGCGGGCGCAACGCGACTGACTCTGCCCGATTTTTACGCCCTGCCCATCCGCGCCGCACTGGAACTGATCCGGCGGGTGATCGCCCAACGCGCGCGGCGTCCCCAGGCCGCGGCGTCCGACCCGGTGCAACTGGCGTTGCACGAGGTGGGCGCGCGGCTTGCCTATCTTGAGGCAGCCGGCCTTGGCTATCTTACACTGGATCGTCCCATGCGCACGTTGAGCGGCGGGGAAACCGAGCGGGTCAACCTCACCACCTGCCTGGGCACGCGCCTGGTGAACACGCTCTTCGTCCTGGATGAACCCAGTGTCGGCCTGCATCCGCGCGACACCGACCGCCTCGTGCGCATTCTCGAAAGGCTGCGCGACACGGGCAACACCGTCGTGGTGGTCGAACACGAAGCCGGCATCATGCGCGCTGCGGACCAAATCGTGGACATCGGCCCCGGTCACGGAGCCACCGGCGGCGAGATCGTGTTTCAAGGCGCACTGCCCGATTTGCTGCAAGCCGGGACTTCCCTCACCGGCCAGTACTTGAGCGGACGCCAGCGGATCGCAATCCCCCCGCGACGACCGATCCCGCATGCCGTGGAGAACGGAAGCGCCCATCCCGCGGCGGCAGATCCAGCCGGACAACACGACGGTCCCGCCATGCTGAAGATCGAGCGGGCCACCTGCCACAACCTCCACAACCTGTCGGTGGAAATCCCGCTGCGCCGTTTCGTTGTGGTCACGGGAGTCAGTGGCTCGGGCAAATCCACCCTGATCCGCAATGTGCTGCTGCCCGCACTGCAAGCCCGGCTGCATCCGGGAAGCGATTCCATCGCGAAGGCCTCCGATCGTCTGGACCAGGCGGAGAACGACCACGGCAGCGGGGCCGATGGTTTTGGGAAACTTCCCCCCGTTTCCGGAACGTTGTCCGGGTACGAATCCCTGCGCCAGGTGGCCCTTGTGGATCAATCGGGTTTGGGCAAAACGCCGCGGTCCAATCCGGCCGTGTACATCGGAGCCTTCGATGACATCCGCGAAGTGTTTGCGCAATCAGACAGCGCCCGTCGCCGCGGGCTGAACGCCAGCGCCTTCAGCTTCAATTCCAGCGCCGGGCAATGCGCGGAATGCCGCGGGGCCGGTTTCAAAAAAATCGAAATGCAGTTTCTCAGCGACATTTTCATCCGCTGCCCGGGCTGCGCCGGCCGCCGTTATCGTCAACACATTTTGGACATCAAAATCCGGTCGCCGCAGCAGAAGTCGCCAGCGGCGCAGGCGTGGAGCATTGCCGATCTTCTGGACGCCTCGGTGGACGAGGTGATTGATTTTCTTGCCGGTTTTACCAATGCCAGATCCGCCACCCGGGCGGTGGCGAGCCTGAAGCTGTTACAGGAAGTCGGACTCGGTTACCTGCGGCTTGGCCAGCCCATCAACACCCTTTCCGGAGGCGAAAGCCAGCGGTTGAAACTTGTGCGCCATCTCGCCGAAGCCACCCAGCCCCCGGCCGCGGTCGGATTGCCGGCGCGCCACCAAACGGCCGTCGCCACGGAAGACCGGCCGCCCGCGGGAAGCACACTCTTCCTGTTCGATGAGCCCACCACCGGTCTGCACTTCGACGATGTCCGGGGCTTGTTGCAAGTCTTCCAACGTCTGGTCGATGCCGGACATTCCGTCGTCGTCATCGAACATAACTTGGAGGTAATCAAATGCGCCGACTGGATCATTGACCTCGGCCCCGAGGCGGGCGCCGATGGAGGACGGGTGGTGGCGACGGGTACGCCGGAGATGATTGTGCAAAATCCGGCCAGTCACACCGGCCGGTACCTGCGGCAAATCGGGATTCGTCCGCCCGCGCCGCGGCGTGTCGCCAGCGAACCACCCCGGCCCGCGGGAGCGCGAAACAGGTCGCGCACGGCAACCATGCGTTCGTCGCGCGTTCACTCGAAACGCACACCGTTGAAAAAGGCCACGACGCACCGGTGATCCCTCCGCGCCGGAGCGGGAGCCGGCTTATTCCGTAAGCACCATCAGTTCCTGGCTTCTTTCGCGAATCAAGGCCTGGCGACGGGCCATTTGCCGTGCGGCCAGCGCCTTTTCCTCGAACAGCACCGGCAACAGCAACAAGGGCACCGGGGTCAGCCAGGCGAGCGCCACCGCTTCATTGGCGGCGCGGCGCAAGAGCACGTTGACATCCAAAGTCACGGTTCGGGCCAGTTCTTCCGCCAGCAGCCGTTCTTTCAGCCGTTCCAACTCCGTCTCAATGGCCCCACGATAAATGGAACCGCCCGTCGGCAAACTGCTCCGGGTCAACGCAAACTCGATGGCATCTCTTTCGGTATTCAATCTCATCTCTTCCGTATTACTTCGAAAACAGGCTCGTTCCGTCATTCAAACAAAAAACCCGCGATTTCGGGCCATCGCGGGTTGATGAAATCTTTACTGCCTGCAAAAGTGTTTCAACCCGCTCCGTCACTCCGGCCGGAACCACACAGCCGCATGGCTGCGCGCGTCGGCTGCGCATCCATGTTCACTTGAATGTATTCCACCTTCATAGTTACGTGCTGGATATTAGCAAACTTCGGATCATTGTCAAAAAAACGCTGTTCACCAAGGAAGTCGGCGGATCATCCAATCCACTGGGCCGCACCAGCTTAACATGGAACTTCGCCGCAAGAATCTGCGGATTGTGCAGCGGCAGTCTCCTCGTCGCGACCACGTTGCCCCCGGATCACCCATCCCCCCGCGCCCTGGCGACCGTACGGCTAATTTTTGAGGAAGCTTTTCAACATCCAGACCGTTTTTTGATGTAGGGTGATGCGGGCGATCATCAAATCCTGGGTTTCCGCGTCCTGGGCATCACCCGCCAGATCTCGCGCCCGGGCCGCGTCCTGGAGGAGTTTCTCGTTGGCCACGATCAATTGTCGCACATAATTTTCCTGCGTCATGGGCGCGGCGAATTCCTTCATTTTCGCCGCATCCGCCAGCGTCCTTAACCCCCCGATGGCGTAGCACTCCAGAGCGCGGACCCGTTCTGCGATTTCATCCGCCGCGGTGAACAATTCCTCATATTGGGTTTGGAAGGCGGTGTGCAGCGCGAAGAACCCCGGGCCTTCCACGTTCCAATGCGCCAGATGTGTCAAGGCCATCAGCGCGTAGGAATCCGCCAGCACCTGGTTGAGGCTCTCACACAAGGGCATCAAGGCTTTTCGGTCGTTTCGTCTGGTGATTTTCATAATTCGATTATCCTGTTGGGGTGGCCGGACAGCACGTCGCGTGACAAGCGTGCGCGATCCGGCGGATCCCGGCGCCCAGCATCGCATGCCGGGAAACGAGGTCAAGTCCAAGCCGGTCTTTTGCGGACATTGTTCGACGGAATGCGCTCTGGGTTGCGTCCGGACATCATTTTCTGATTAAATATCGCACTTCGTGCGTCGAAGTGACGCCCGATTGCAAATGAAATCCTCGCTGAAAACACCGGCCGGCCTGATCTTCCTGGGAACACTTGTTCTCACGGGTTGCCACCGGCCAAATACCGCCGCACCCGGAGCGCAACCGGACCCGCCCGCGCATCAGGTCCACGTGGTGCGCGCCGAGCGGCGTCCCATGGAGCGCACCCTCTCGGCCATCGGCACCCTGGCCGCCCGGGAAGCGGCCACGATTGCCGCACAAGTTGCCGGACAACTGGACAAACTTCTGGTGGATCTGGGCGATGCGGTTCAGGCCGGGCAGGAAATCGCCCTGATTGATACGACCACTTATGAAGCGCTGGCCCAGGTGGCGGCGGCCAATCTCACCCGGGCCCAAGCCAATGCCGCGAACGCCGCGCAGAACCTCAAACGCACGCAGGATTTGCAGCGGGAGCAAATCGCCTCCGCCAGTGATCTCGATGCCGCGGTTGCTGCCGCAGCCAGCACCCAGGCTGAAGTGAAAGCGGCCGAAGCGAGCGAGGCGCTGGCGCGCGTGAATTTGAACCATTCACGCGTGAAGGCGCCGTTCACCGGGATCGTGGCGGAGCGCATTGCGTCGGCGGGCGATTTCCTCGGGGTTGGCGCCGCGATCGTGCGGCTCGTGCAAACGGACCCGCTGCGGTTGCGGCTGGGGGTGCCGGAGCGTGATGCGGCACAAGTGCGACTGGGCCAGACCGTGCGTCTGGCCCTGGCGGGCGAAAATCAACGTTACGAAGGCAAACTGGCCCGGATCGCACCGGCCCTGCGCACGGACAACAGCATGCTCATCGTCGAGGCCGATGTGCCCAACCCCAACGGGTGGCGCGCCGGCACCTTTGTGGAGGCGGAAATCCTGATCAACGACCGGGAGGACGTCCTCAGCATTCCAGCCGATGCGCTCAGCACTTTTGCCGGTTTGGAAAAAGTCGTCCTGGTCCGCGACGACAAGGCGGTGGAGCAGGACGTGACCACGGGCCGCCGGGCCCAGGGGTACGTGGAAGTGCTGTCCGGTCTGGCCCTCGGAGACTCCGTGGTGCGGAATCCAGCGGGATTGCGGACCGGTCAGCGCTTGATTGTTCTTCCGGACTCTCCGCTGTCGTCCGCTCAACCGGTGGATACCACCCGTTAGCCTGGTCTGATGCAAAAATTAGCTGAAATCTGCATCCGGCGGCCGGTTTTTGCGATGATGATCGTGCTCTCGCTGGTGGTCGTCGGCGCAGCGGGATACCTGAATCTGGGCGTGGATCGCTTCCCCTCGGTGGACGTTCCCGTGGTGCGCATCAACGCGCGCCTGCCGGGCTCCTCGCCCGGGGAAATGGAATCGAACGTGGCGCAGCCCATCGAAGAAGTGGTCAATACGATTGAAGGCATTGATGAACTGCGTTCCATTTGCGGATCGGGCAGCGCATTCATCATCACCACCTTCAACCTCAATCGGAATATTGACATCGCGGCGCAGGACGTGCGGGATCGCGTCGCGACCGTGGTGCGCACCCTGCCGCGCGACATGGATCCGCCCACCATCTCCAAGTCCGATCCCGATCAACAACCGGTGCTCTCCATTTCCTTGTCCGGCGACCGCTCCCGGCGCGAGCTGAACGAAATCGCCGACAAGATCATCAAGACCCAGATCGAGCGTTCCCCCGGCGTTGGCGAAGTGCGGATCATTGGCGGCCTGGAGCGCGCCATCAACATCTGGGTGGATGCCCACCGGCTTGCCGCCTACCAACTGCCCGTCACCGCCGTGCGCACCGCCGTGGACCGGCAGAACGCCAACACTCCAGGCGGCAACGTCACCACCGCGGAGCGCGAAATGTCCCTGCGCACCATGGGCCGCCTGGAAAACGCCGGGGCGTTCAACGACCTGGTGGTTGCCACCCGCAACGGTTCCCCAATCCGGGTGCGCGACATCGGCTGGGCCGAGGATGGCACCAAGGAGGAACGCAGCGTGTCCCGCCTCGACGGCAAATTCAATGTCACGCTGGAAGTGATCCGCCAGTCCGGCGCCAACACGGTCGCGGTCATCGAGGGAGTGAAACAGCGGCTGGAACACCTGCGTCCCCAGCTTCCCACCGACCTCCGGCTGGAGGTCATTCGCGACCAGTCCAACTACATTTACGAGGCGTTGCACGAAATCAAAGTCCACCTTGTGCTCGGCAGCATTTTGGCGTGTCTGGTCGTGCTCCTGTTCATGCGGAACTGGCGCGCCACCATCATCGCCGCCGTGGCCATTCCCGCCTCCGTGATCGCGGCGTTCGGGATGATGAAGGCGCTGGGATTCACCTTGAACAGCGTCACCATGCTCGCCCTGGTGCTGATGGTCGGCATCGTGATTGATGACGCCATTGTGGTCCTGGAGAACATCTTCCGGTTCATCGAGGAAAAGCGCATGCCGCCCTTCCAGGCTGCCAAGGCCGCCACGGCGGAAATCGGCCTGGCGGTGATGGCCACCACTTTCAGTTTGGTGGTGATCTTCGTGCCGGTCTCCTTCATGTCGAGCATTTCCGGGCGCTTCCTCTACCAGTTCGGACTGACTTCCGCAGTGTCCATCCTGGTGAGTTTGCTGGTGTCCTTCACCCTGACGCCCATGATGAGCGCGCGGCTGCTCCGTGTAAAATCCCCCTCCCCAGGGCCGGCGGCCGGCGATGCGCCCGACCCCGGCACCTCCACCAGCGCCGCCCCCAAGTCGCGTGGCGGTTTTTATCGTTGGATTGACCGGCGGTACACGTTCCTGCTCCGCGCCGCCCTGCAACATCGCTGGCTGGTGGCCGGTCTGGCGGGACTCGTCATGGCTTCCTCCGTCCCGCTCTACCAGATGGTCCGGCAGGAATACCTGCCCAGCAACGTGGACGAGGGCGAGTTCGACGTGCAAATCACCACTGCGGAGGGCACGGGGCTGGGGGCGATCAAGGAGGTGGCACTGCGCGCGGAGAATGAAATTCGTCAGGTGCCGGGGGTGCAATCGGTTTTAAGTTCGGTGGGGAACAGCTTTCTGGGCGGACTGAACAGCGCCAACTTTTTCGTCCGGCTGGTGCCGCACGAGGAGCGCACCTTTGGCTGGAAACGCCTGCTGCACTGGCCGCCGTGGGCGGCGTGGCGCGGCAACTACAGTCAACGGGACGTGCAGCAGGAGATTCGCCGGCGGTTGCGCCGGATCCCGGACATCCGGTTCATGGTGCGGAACCCGCAGACGTTCGTGGGCGGCGGACCGAACTTCGACATTGACTTCGCGCTGTTGGGGCCGGACCTGGATGTCCTGTACGACTACGCGGAGCGCCTGCGCAAAAAAGCGCCGGAGCTGGGGTTGCAGGATGCGGACATCACGTTGAAGCTCGACAAGCCGGAACTGCACGTGGCCATTGACCGTGAACGGGCCGCCAACCTCGGCGTGGACACCGAGGACATCGCCACGGCGCTGCGCATCATGGTGGGCGGCGAAGATCGGGTCACCCGCTTTCGCGACGAGACGATGAACGAGGATTACGACGTGCAGGTGCGGCTGCGGGAAAGCGATCGCGGGGATGCCCGGGCCATTGCCCGGCTCTACGTGCCCTCGCGCCGCAGTCAGAGCGGCCTGGTGCGCCTGGACAACGTGGTGACCCTGGCCCCCACCCAGGCCGCCTCGCGCATTGACCGGCTGGACCGGCAACGCCAGGTCAGCTTGCGCGCGGCGGTGGCGCCGGGCTACGCGCAAGCGGACCGGATCGCGGCGCTGCGCGCCGAGGTGGCCCGCATGGGCTTGCCAACCGGCTACTCGACCCGCGTTTCCGGCCGCGCCCGTGAACTGGAACGCACCTTCAACGAATTTCTCTGGGCATTCCTGCTCTCGGTCATCCTGATGTACATCATTCTGGCCTCCCAGTTTGAAAGTCTGATTCACCCGTTCACAATTTTGCTCTCGCTGCCGTTGTCCGTGCCCTTTGCCTTTGTCTCGCTGTTGCTGGCGAATCAAACCATCAACCTGTACTCCGCGCTGGGGCTGCTCGTGCTGTTTGGCGTCGTGAAGAAAAATGCAATCCTGCAGATTGATCACATGAACAAGCTGCGCGAAGCCGGTCTGGAACGCGCCGCCGCCATTTTGCAGGGCAATCGCGAGCGCCTGCGCCCGATCTTGATGACCACGTTGACACTCATTGCGGGCATGTTGCAGCTGGCGCTGGGCACCGGTCCCGGCGCCGAAGAACGCCGCGCGGTCGCGGTGGTGGTGATCGGCGGGCAGGCGCTTTGCCTGCTGCTCACGTTGATTGTCACTCCCGTGGCCTATTCGCTGCTGGACGACCTGGCACAAAAATTTCAGTGGAAGCACTGGCGCTTGCGTCCGGAACTGCCGGCAGCGGATCCACCGGCCGCCGCGGTGTGAGGGCAGCGTCCACCTGCCCGCGCCCTTCGCCCGCCGACCGCCACCACGCCCCGGGGGGGGCCGGAAACTTGATCTCGCTTCCCGCCCGCGGTCCGGTAAACTGGCGGTTCATGAATGTGGATTTGAGCCGGGCCCTGGCCGTGGCCGAACGGGCCGCGCGCGCGGCGGGGCAATTGATGCGACAAAACTGGCGGCGTCCCAAAAAGGTGAACGCCATGACTGCGCACGACATCAAACTTGATCTGGATGTCCGCTGCCAGCAGCGGATTGAAAAGCAACTGCGCCGCGCGTTTCCCGGAATTTCCCTGCTGGGAGAAGAAGGCGCTTCCGGGGCTGCCGACGCCGCCTGGCGCTGGGTGGTGGATCCGATTGATGGCACGGTCAATTTCGCCTACGGCATTCCCCATGCCTGCGTGTCCATCGCCCTGCAGCAGCGTGAGCCGGCGGGCGCTTATGCCACCCGCCTCGGCGTGATTTACGACCCGTTCACGGATGAAATCTGGACGGCCACGCAAAACGGTCCGGCCCGCCTGAACGGCCGCCGGATTCAGGTGAGTCCCCGCCGGCAGTTGCGGGAGTGCATTGTTTGCGTGGGCTTTGCCAAGAGCCGCCACAGCCTGCAACGTGCCCTGCCCGATTTCATCCGGATGGCGCGACGCGTCCGGAAAATGCGGATGATGGGTGCGGCGGCGCTCGGTCTGGCCTACGTGGCCAGCGGCCGTTTCGATGCGTATCTCGAACGCGGGGTGAGCCTTTGGGATGTGGCCGCCGGCGGCCTGATCGTCGAACGCGCCGGCGGAAAATTTTGGACGCAAACCATTCCGGGCCGCCGGCAAATCCGCATGGTGGCCAGCAACGGCCTGGTCCATGCCCAGTTGCCGCGGCCCAGGTAGCAGATGATTTTTTTTCAGACCCGCGTATATTCGTCCGCGTATGCCATGTCGTAAAATCGGCCTCGGAATTCTGACCCTCACAACCCTGCTCGCGCCCGCGCCGGCCGCACCAGTCCTGGATCCCGTCCCCGACGTCACCGTCCCCGCGGGCAAGTCCCGGACCTTGCCGGTGACCGCCACCTCACTCTCCGGTCGGCCGTTGCGCTACACGGTCACCAGCAGCCACCCGCAAATCAGCGTCGAGGTGCACACCAACAACCCGTTTTGGAAACTGTCCGTCGCCCAGGCCGCACCGGCCGGCGCCCCGGGCGCCTACGCCACCCCGTTTCGCGGCGGTACCGTCACCGTGACCAATGTGGGCGACCTGACCTTTCAGCTGTTGCGGGATCGCGCCCCGCGCGCGGTGGAGGTGTTTCAAGGCCTGACCCTGAGCGGCTTCTTTGACGCCACCACCATTTTCCACCGGGTCATTCCCGGTTTCATGATGCAGGGTGGCGATCCGGCCACCAACGGCATGGGCGGCCCGGTTTTTCGTTACGACGACGAATTCCATGCGCGCGCAATTTTCAGCGGCAACGGTCAGCTGGCGCTGGCCAATTCCGGCAAGGACACCTGCGGCTCCCAATTCTTCATCACCGAGGGCGCGCAACGCTTCCTCGACTTCAAACACACGCTGTTCGGACAGCTGTTGCGCGGATTCCCGGTCCTCACCAACGTGGTCAACACTCCGCGCAATGCCAGTGATCGGCCGCTGGCCGACGTGATCATCACGCGCGCGTCCTTTGTTACGAATTACACGGACACGGTCATCACCCTGACCGGCCCCAACGCGGCGGGCGTCAGCAGCACGATCCAGGTCGTCGCGGACGACGACACTCCCGGGGGGCGGGTCACCAATCACTTCACCGCGACCACCGTCAGCGATGCGGCGAACGTCACGCCACCTTTTCTCAATCCTCCTCCAAATCTCAATCTCCTGTGTCCGGTGAACGGAAAGCTCACCAACTTTTTTTCGGTCACCGACCTTGAAGGGCAGCCTTACAGCTGGTTTCCACTGCCGTACGACGGCTCGGCCACCAACACGACTTTTGCCATTGTGGGCGACCAGTTGCAGATGATTCTGGCGCCCAACCAAAACTTCAGCGGCGTGGTGGACTACCAGCTGGTGGTGAGCCGCAGCCCCGACTGGCTCACCTACTATCAGTTTTTTCCTGCGCACCTCTGGCCGCCGTATGACTGGCAGCATTTCCGCTTCGTCGTGGGGGACACCGCGATTCACGCCACGCCGGCCACGTTCGTCGCCCAGCCCCAACAGGAGTTCAGCGACCAATTGCTGGCCACGTTTACCAACGGCATTCCGGACAGCCTGCCCGGCAGCTTTTCCGCCGTCATCAACTGGGGCGACAACACCCTGACCACCAATGCGGTTGTGGCCGGCGGCGGCGGGCTCAAGGAGGTGCGTGGCTCGCACACATACCTGCGCTCCGGGCATTACCCCATCCGCATCCGCATCCAAAGCGTCCAGGGCGCAACCACGGAAGTACTAAGCCGGGCCCACGTGCCCCCAAGACTGAGGCTCGCCTGGCCGGACACGGCCCCGGTGTTGTGCTGGCCCGCATGGGCCACCGATTACCGGCTCCAAATCTGCACCAATTTAGAGGCGGGTGTCTGGGCCAATTTGCCGGAATTCCCGACGCTGAACGGTTACGAAATGTGGCTGACCAACGGGACGGCACAACCGGCAACCTTCTACCGGTTGCGCCGCTGACCGTGCGTTTGCAACCAGGCGTGCAGGCTTTCCAAGGCCCGGGCGCGGTGGCTGAGCTGGTTTTTCACCGGCAGCCCCAGTTCCGCAAACGACTGGTCGTATCCTTGGGGCACGAACAAGGGATCGTAACCAAAGC
>WBZO01000958.1_pt1 | contig 10714 bp, 4 predicted proteins | sample 5204261 | NCBI WGS metagenome assembly WBZO01 (sample SAMN12412400, study PRJNA552823) | activated sludge metagenome | isolation source: activated sludge from anammox sidestream of wastewater treatment plant... | place: USA: North Carolina | collected 2017-09
CCGGAGTTGGCGCGCAGCAGGTCGGCGGCGCTCCACAGGCGCTTTTCGATGGCTTCGATGGTTTGGAGCTGGCTCATGGTGTCCGTTGGGGCTGAAAAAAGAAAAACCGCGCCTTGCAGCGCGGTTTCATGGGTGTCGCCAAGTCATGCAGTACATTGCGTGACAGTGTTGTTGGTGCCCAAGGGGGGACTCGAACCCCCACGACCTAAGCCGCTACCACCTCAAGGTAGTGCGTCTACCAATTCCGCCACCTGGGCAATTCGTTGCGATGCGCGCCCTGCGCATCTTAAATCAGTCTCCGGTTCTCAGCGGCCCTGCGCCGGCGCTGCGGGAGAGGGCGTGGCCGGCGCCGGTCCGGAAGCGGCCGGGGCCGCTGCCGGCGCGGTCGCCGCAGGTGCGGCCGGAACGGCAGCCGCAGGGGCCGCTGCCGCCGGTTGCGCCGGCGCGGTCGGAATCTGCGGGCCGGCAGCCGGAGCCGGAGCGGCCGGTGCCGTCGCCGCAGGCTGGCCCATGACGCCCAGATCCGGTGCACCAGCCGGACCTTGGCGGTTCGCCTGCCTGCTTGCATACATCGCCATGCCGAGGCTGATGACGAAGAACGCCACCGCCAGCCACTTCGTGCTCTTGCTCAGGAAATTGGTGGACCCCCGGGCGCCGAACACGGTGGCGGAAGCGCCGCCGCCGAAGCCGGAGCCCGCCTGTGCGCCACTGCCCTGCTGCAGCAGCACCAAGGCGATGATCGCGATGGCGATCAGCACGTACAGCACGTTGACCAGTTGCATCAGCATGAAACCATGTCCTTGAAAATCAAACCGCCATGACAGCGGCGAGCAAGCCGAAAGCCCGACTGGGGCCGCCGACCGGCGCTCGCCTTGCCGGACTTGTCTCTGGAGCCAGAAACAATCCGACATCCAGCCGGTCATTGTAGCACTTCACGCGGCGAACTTGCCTCGGCCTTGCCGAAGCCGCACACCGGCGCCATCACCCCGACCGGGCCCGGATCCGTTCAGCCAGCCGGCCATGGCGCAGCATCGGCTTTGCGATGGCCCTGCGGATCGAGCCCTCGGTCGCCCACAGTTCCACCGACAACCTGGCCCGGGACAGGCCCGTATAGAGCACCTGCCGTGCCAGCAAGGGGGCGCTCTGCTCGGGCGGCAGCAGCACCGCCACGTGATCGTATTCGGAGCCTTGGCTCTTGTGGATGGTCAGCGCGAAGGCGTCTTCGTGCGCCGGCAAGGCATTGGGATCGAACAGCCGCATTCGCGTGTCCTCGAGTCTCGGCGCAACGTCCGCGTCAGGAACCGCCTCGTGCGCGCCCTCGAACACGACCTGCAGCAGCGGTTCGGCTCCGTTCCTCGCGACAAGCACGCAAAGGCCGACATCGCCGTTGTACAGACGCGCGGCGTGGTCGTTCCGGGTGACGATCACGCAGCGACCCGGGTACCAGTCGCTTTGCGTCCAGCGTTCAAGAGCGTCCCAGCTGCGCAGGCGGGCGGCAATGGCTTCTGCTGCCTGGATCGAACCGAACCTGCCCTCGCGCAGGGCGCAAAGCAGCTGCTGGCGGCGCAGGACATCCAGCCGACCGGCGAGCGCTTCCTGATCGGTCGCCGCGACCGGCTGCGTGATGTCGGCGGCCCCCAGCGCGCGCCGCAGGCCATCGGCCCACGCGCGCAGCCGCTGTCGCAGCTGGCCGGCATCCGCGACCTCATGGATGGAGGCGCCAGGATGGCCCGTGGCCACAACTTGTTTGCCGGCATCGACCAGCGCGTCCTCGAATGCCGCGACATCGCCGGCGCGCACGGCCTCGTTGACCGGCACCAGCCGACGATCGGCGCGGAAGCAATGGGCCAACCGGACCAGATCGCCGCGCGGGTCGGACTCCAATGCCTTGACGATGTCCATCATGATCGAGCCAGTCCCCACCGAGGTGAGCTGATCGGCGTCGCCCACCAGCACCAGCACGGCCTCGTCGCGCAGCGCCGTCAACAGCGCGCGCAGCAGGCCAAGGTCGAGCATGGAGGCTTCGTCCACGATCACGACGTCGGCCGGAAGCCGCTCGCCGGCGTGGAAGGCAAAGCCACCGCGGCGTCCGCGGCTGCCGAGCAGGCGATGCACGGTGCCGGATTCGGCCGAGACGACCGCCTCCAGATGCGGCATCCACGCGCTGCCGATCGGGCAGGCTCCCCCGCACAGGCGCGCCTTCCCCTGCAGCAGGGACAAGGCAAGCCGCTGCGCAGCCTTGCCGGTGGGCGCGGCGAGGCGAATCAGCGGCAGCCGTCCGGCGGCCGCTTCGTGCTCGCGCGACAGGCCCATCAGCATGCGCAACACGGTGGTGGTCTTGCCGGTGCCGGGCCCGCCGGTGAGCACCATCAGGCGCTTGCCGATGGCCTGGCGCACGGCGTCACGCTGGCGTTCTTCCTCATCCGCCCGACTGCCGTTGAACAACGCCAGAAGATCGTCGTCGGACAGTGGACGCCGCGGCACGGAGGCAGCGTCGCGGCGGGAGGACAAGGCCTTGGCCACCTCGACTTCGGCACGGTGGTTGCGCAGCAGATAGAGATGGCCGCCATCGAGCACGAACGGGCGTCCCGCTTCCGGCGCCGCACCCTCGGCAGCGACGACCGCGACCAGCGGGCTGTGCGCCAGCGCTTCCACAAGGTGCGGCGACCCTTCTTCGGCCAACTGCGACAGCGGCAGCGCGCTGTGGCTGCGGCCTTCCGCCAGGCTGGCCCGGGCCGCGACATTGGCCATGGCTGCATCCCCCCCGTGCGCGACCACCCAGCGCCAGACGGCGCGGTCAAGCGGGCGCCACGCCTCCGGCCAGCCCGATTCGGGATGGGCGGCGCCAAACCCGAACGCGCCTCCGGCGCTGCGCGCGTTCATGCGGCCTCCCGCAGCGGCAAGCCCAGCACCGCCTGCACGGCGTCGAGCAAGCCGTCGCCGAAACGATGGCGCCAGACCCCGCAGGGGGTTCCGTCGGGAAGGCTCAGGCCGGTCGCACGGATGAACAGATACCAGCAGTCGCCCAGATGTTTCTCACGCCGGTACGCGGCGCCAAGACGCGAGCGCAGGTAGCGTTCGACCGCGACGGTATAAAGCAGCGCCTGGAACCGATAGCGGCTCTCGCGCATTTCCGTCTCCAGCGCTTTCGGTGCGTAGTCCTCCAGGCGCGGACTCTCGGGGCCGGACAGCCGGTTGCCCTTGTAATCCAGCACGTGGTAGCGGCCACCGCTGGCAAACAACAGGTCGATCTTGCCGTTCATCACGCCCGCCAGCGTCTGGTCGCGCTTCGGCACCAATCCCGGCTCGCCGTTGGCCTCGCAGGCCTTGCGCAATGCGCGCAGCGTGGTGCCATCGAGCAGGTAGTTGAACTCCATCTCGGCACGCATGTCGCCCGCACCAAGATCCGACAACCTCGGGCCAGGCGGCTCGTCGGCACGCATGCGCAGCGGCGTGTCCAGTACGTCCTGCAGACGCCGTGCCAGATCCCGCGAAAACCGCGCCTCTTCGACGCCACGCAGCCGCACGCCGTGCTCCTTCAGCGCGGCCAGCACGTCCATTTCCGAAATCGATTTGCCCGGCACGCGGCGTTCGAACAGCGCATGCACGGCGTTGCCGAAATCGACGCCGGCCACTTTCGCCAGCGCCTCCAGGGCGTCGTGCGTGGTGGAAGCGATCGGCAACTCCGAAAGCGTCTCGCCCCCGGCATCGATTCCAGTGTCTTCCCCGGATCCTGTCGGTTCCTCATCCTCGGCCGATCCCGCATCTTCCGCCATCGACGGGTGACCGCCGCCAGACAGCGTGGTAAAGCTGTGACGCATCGGCATCGGGCCGGAGGGCGCGGGCGGGAGCGGGCGGGCGCTGCGGCTGCCGTCCTTCTCCGTTCCGGAATTCCAGATCAATCCATCGTGGGCCTCCCAGCCCTCGGCGTGGCCGATCCGTTCCTGCGCCGCGGACGCGCCTTGCCACAGCTTGAAGACCGGAAGCGCATTGATCGGCGCTTCCGTCGCCTTGATCGCTTTGCCGCTGCCTGCGGAACTGGCATCGCCCTGCGGCAGGATCAGGGCGTGGCAGGCATGGATGGCGCGGGTCAGCGCCACGTAGAGCATGCGATAGCGTTCCTCGAATTCCTGCTGCACGACCGAATCCCTGGCCGGACCCATGACCAGGTGCTTGCACCTGCCCTTGTCGTCGGACAGCAGCTGGGCACCGCTTGCAGAGAGCCTGGAGCGGTTGTGCTTCCACATCAACGGCAGGAACACCACGCCGAATTCCAGCCCCTTGCTGCCGTGCAGGGTCATCAGCCGGACCCGATCCGCGTCCGACTCCAGGCGCAGCGCGCGCGCATCGGCGGCATCGCCGCCCTCGGCGTCGCCGTCCATCTGGTCGGCGAACCACGCCGCCAGCCGCTCGCCGCCGCCCAATTCCAACCATGCTTCCTGCAGCAATTCACCCAGGTGGCGCAGGTCGGTAAGCACACGCTCGCCGTCCGTCGCCTCCAGCAGGCGCGGCGCCTGTTGCTCCAGCAGCCTTGCCACCACCTCCAGCGGGCCGCCACGCTCCAGGCTCGATCGCAGCGCGTGGAACCGGGCGGTCTGCCCGTCCCACGCCGATGCCTCCAGGTCCAGCGCCTGCAGGTCGCGCAATCCGGCGCCGCCCAGGCGGGTGGCCATCGCGGCGCGCAGGGCGCCGGCATCGTCGGGATGCTGCAGGGCATGCAGGACCAGCCGCAGCTCGCGTGCGGCAGCGCCATCGAACACGCTGGTCTGCGAGGTCGCCACGCAGGGCACTCCGCGCGCCTTCAGCAGGACCGAGAGCCTGCGAATCTGTGCATTGTTCGGCAGCAGGGCCGCGATGTCGCCCGGCTGCAGCGGCCGGTCGCCAATGCAGTAGCCGTCTTCGGACAATGCCCAGGCAATTTGCCCGGCGCAGGTTTCCAGGGCCCGGAATTCCAGATCCTCGGCGTTCGCTCCGGCATCCAGTTCATGCAGCACCAGCGGCTTCCCGATGGGCTGGCCATCCCGCTTCGAGCACAGCGGCGTGGCGTCCTGCCGGCCACTGGCCTGCACGTCTTCGCAAGCGATCGTGGTCGATGAGGTCTCGTTCCCCAGCTTCCGTCCCGTGACCGCATAAAACCGATTGAGGGCGGCGACATAGCCGCGGCTGGATCGGTGGTTGGTGTCCAACGTCAGCCGATCCGGCAGCGGCACCTTCGACTTGGCGCGCTCGTAGGTCTGCACGTCGCCGCCGCGGAAGCGGTAGATCGACTGCTTGGGATCGCCGATCATCACCAGTCGCCCGCGCGGGGCTCCATCTTCCGTGCGATAGATCGCATCGAGGATGCCGAACTGGATCGGATCGGTGTCCTGGAACTCGTCTACCAACGCCACCGGCCATTCGGCGAACAGCGCGTCGGCCAGCGCGCGCTGGCCCTCGTGCGGCTGCAGCGCGTCGCGCACCGAGACAAGGATCTGGTTGAACGTGGACTGGTTGGCCGCATCCAGCCGAACTTGCATGGCGTTCCGGCACCAGAGCTGCGCCGCTGCGAGGAAGCTGCGGAGAGGGGCTTGCGATGCCATGTCCAGTTGCAGCGGCAAAACGGCACCGGCGATCCTGGGAGACAGTTCGACCAGTTTCAGCACCCGTTCGTTGATCTTGCCCGCATCGTTGACGCCCTTCAGGGATGGGGCCTCCAGCAGGTCTTTGCGATATTCAACAAGAACGTCCGCCAGATTCGCAGCTGACGATTCCAGCGCATCGGCCAGCGCACGCCAGCCCTTCCCAAGCCGGCCTTTGCCATTGAGCAGCCCCGCGGCGCTCACTTCCCGCACCTCGGCAATCCAGCGCGCCGTGTCACCAACGACATCGGCAACCGCCGTGGCCAAGCTCCCGGAATCAAGCGGCCCCACGTCCACGTCCGGCTGCAGCAACGCCGGAAGATATTTCCTCAGCGTGCCGCGATCGATTTCCGCCGCACGCGCAAGCACGGCCAGCGCATCCGCATCGTCTCCCTGCTGGACGACGCGCCACAGATCGTCGGCCAGCGATCTTTCCAGCATCTTGCCGTCGATGATTTCGCGCCCGCGGAACAAGGCGCCCGCGGCGAACGGATGCTCGGCGAGGATGCGCGAGCACAGCGCATGCAGGGTGGATATCGGGGCGGCGTCGAATTCGGCCAGCGCGGCCTGCAGGCGCTGCACGTCGCGCTCCATCCGGCCGTTGCCGTCGCGCCACCGGTTCCGGAGCCACTGCCGGTCCGAAGGCGGATCCGCTTCCTCCGCAACCCCATCGGCAACATGCTTCGCTTCGGCCAGCGCCCACAGCAGCTTGCCGCGCAGGCGTTCGGCCAGTTCGGCGGCGGCGGCCTTGGTGAAGGTGCTGACCACGATCCGCCGAGGGGTCAACTCCCGCTCCAGCAGCAGGCGCAGGTAGAGCGCGGCGATGGTCCAGGTCTTGCCGGTGCCGGCGCTGGCCTCGACCAGGCTACGGCCGCCGTCCTCCAGCGGGAGCGCGGTCCAGAGGTTCGTCTGGCTCATGCCGCGCCTCCTGCCGGCTGTGCGCTCGTGTTGCCGGCGTCCAGAAGGATCAGGGCATTGATCCGGTGCGCAGTGTCGAGCAGGGATTTCAGCGCGGCACCACGCGGATCGCTGTGGGGATCGCCAAACATCAGATCGCCCTCGAGAAAGGCGGCGTAGCCCGGAGCATAGTCGCGCTCGCCCGAATGGCCATCGGAGCCGCCGGCCCACCGGCCAGCGATTTTTCCCGCGACGATGGGCAGCAAGTCCTCCGATGCCGTCGCATCGCCCTCCGGTTCGCCCTGGCCGATTTTCCCCCTGAGCTTGGCTTCCTCGCGCATCGCCGACCATGCCGTTGCCGGATAGAACCACAACGTCCCCGCCATGCCCTCGCGCCACAGCGCAACAAGACCACGCAAGCGTTGCCGCAGCTCGGCGTCCATGCCGGCGCGCGTGGCCGGATCGGCGTCGCAGTAGCCGGCATCCCATGCATTGATGCGAATCCCCATGTCGGGCTCCCCATCCGCCAACAGGGTCAGGCGCACAGGCACGGGCGATGCGTCGTCGCTGCGCTGCAGCCGCAGCAGCGCCCATTGCAGGAACGCGGGGACGAGGTGATGGAAGCCCAATGCGTCCGGCTTCCTGAGACCTTTGCCCTTTGCATCCGCGCTGGGAAACGCGAACACGACCTGCACGCCCGCCTCCGAATCCCGCAGCGGATAGATGTTCCGGACCTTGCCGGCGATGCGCTGCGGCAGGCCCGGTTCCGCCTCCGGATCGCTTGGCTGCCGCAACAGGACGTCCACACTCAGCGTCTTGCCACCGCCTGCCCCGCGCGCATCGAAACGCGCGCTGTCAGCGACGCGCGACCACAACGCGTCCACGGCCGCGGCTTCCGTCTCCCACGCCGAAGCGCCGATCTCGCCCAGCGGCAGCAGCCCGCCCAGGCGCAGCCAGGCCGGCGACTGCCGGTCCCACGCCCAATCCGGATCCGCGCATTTGCGCGGCAGCACATGCTCCAAAAACACCCGCCGCGCCGTCACGTGGATGCGCGCCACCGCGTCCAACGGTTCGTCCTCGGGAAGGCGCTCGTCCGCATCCAGCCCATCCAGCGCCAGATGCAGGTTTCCCTGGAGCAGCGCCTTGGCCGGATCCTTGAAATAGGCTGCCAGCAAGTCCATGGGCAAGACATCGCACTGCGCCACGGCCAGCGGCTGCGCCGGATCGTGCAACCGCCGCGGCGGTTCGCGCCCCGCGCCGGCCATCCCGGCGAACGCCGCGGAGTACGAGAACAGCGCCGGATTTTCGCCATCGAAATAACGCGCATCGAAGGGCTGCAGCGGGTGTCGAACCAGCCACGGCCGTGCGATTTCCTCGTTGTCTGGCGCGATTTTGGCGTGTTGGTCCAGCTCGACCATCAGTTCCGCCAGCGGCGCGGCGGGATTGCGGCGCTTGCCGTCGCGCACGCCCTGACCGACATGGGACAGATGCAGCCGCTTGCGCGCGGACATGACGGTTTCCAGGAACAGGTAGCGGTCGTCTCCTGCCACATCGCGGTCACCGATGCGGCGGATGCGTGTCATCAGGTCGACGCCGCCATCGGCGGACCGACGCGGAAAGGCGCCTTCGTCCAGCCCCAGCACGCAAATCACGTCGAACGGAATGGCGCGCTGCGGCACCATGCCGCAGAAGGTGATGCCGCCCAGCAGGAAACGCTGGCGCTCGGAGGCGGAGCCGAGCGATTCTTCCAGCAACTCGCGCACTACCTGCATCCGCAGCGTCGGTTCTTCCCCGTTGCGTTCCGGCTCGGTGGCGATCTGTTCGATGGCCCGATGCAGTACCGACATCGCCGCGCGCGCACTGGCGTCCCTGGGGTCGATTCGCAGCAGCGCATCCGCGCGTGCGCGCAACATCACGGCCCACTCGCCAGCCTTGCGCTCGGACTGCGCCAGGTCGCGCCACGCCTGCAATTCGCACAAGAGACGATCCAGCCCGCCCAGCGCAGCGGCGGACGGGCCGTCGATGCCGGCCATCGGCAGCAGTTCGGTGCCGTCGGGCAGACTGACGCCCTGTTCACCGTCACCGTTTGCGGCGTCGGCCATCAGATAACCCGCCAGCATGCGATCCAGCGCCCAGGCGAAGCTGTTTTCCGGCCGCGCCGGCAGGGCAAGGGCCCGCTTGTGGTCGCCATCCAGCGCCCAGGCAACGCCGCTGTCGCGCAGCCACTCGATCAGGACGCCAACGTCGTTTTCATCCAGCTTCAATGCCCGGCGCACCTCGGCCACGGCCAGCAGATCGGCCACCTCCGGCGCGGTGACGCGGGAGCCGCCCATCCCCAGCAAAGCCTGGAACACCGCGAGCAGCGGGTGACTCCGCGATGGCGGCGCATCGGCCAGGTGGTACGGCAACAGGCGTTCGCGTGCCGATCCCGGTTCTCCGAAGACCGCCCGGATCAGCGGCACGTAGGCCTGGATATCGGGCGCCATCACCACGATGCCGCCGGCGCCCACGTGCTCATGCTCGATCGCATCGAGCAGGGCATCGCGAAGCACCTCCAGCTCGCGCTGGCGCGTGTGGCAGGAATGGATGCGCAGGCTGGCATCGGCAGCGGCATCGGCGGCCGTCGGGTCTTCCTTCAGCAACTCGGGCTGCAGCCGACGGATGCTTTCCTGCAGGCGCTGCAACCGATTGCGCGGCTCCGGCGAGGCCTCGTCCTGCCAATGGCGGATGTCCTCGCGCACCTCGCCGTCGACCAGCGCGGAGAAGAAATGCTGCCCAAGGCGTCCCCAGCGCGCCAGCAGCGGGTGCGTCTGTTCTCGCCAGCCTGCCGCGTCCGGATTTTTCAGCAGTTGCTCTTCCTCATCGCACCAAGCCTTCCACTCGGCCGTATCGAGCAACCGCCAGCCCCCCCGCTCCGACGCTTTCCGGAGGCCACCCCAGAACTCACGACAGGGGTCGGGGACGTACAGGAACACCGGCGCCCGCTGCGCGTAGGCCCGCAGCACCGACAGCTCGACCGAAGGCAGATGCGACAGGCCGACCACGTGCAACGGCGGCAGCGCATCGCCCGAGTTCCCAAGAACCTTGACCAGTTCCTCCACCAGCCGCCCACGATGCTCGCCCAGCGCATCGGACAGGGATTTCCACAGCGGCGCCAGGCACCCTGCCTCCAGCACCCGCAGCGCGGGATCTTCTTGCCTGGCGGTAGCGAAAGTGAACTTCCCCGCCTGCCATGCGTCCAGCCAATCGCTGCGATACACCAGATATTGCGAATACACCCGCGCCAGCCGATCGGCCAGCTGGAAGCGGCGCAGCGCGAGCTCGTCCGCACTCCTCCCGGAGCCGGTGCCCAGATAGTCCAACACCCGCCGATCGCTGACGCCATGCCGCTCCGGATCGCCCAGCCGCGCGTGCAAGGTCCAGCGCAGGTGCCCTCGGCGGTACTTGGGCAGGGCCACGGCGCGTTCGCCCAGCAGATCGATAGACAAGTCGTCCAGCCAGCGGCTCGGCAACTTCACGTCCAGGTTGGCGACAATCCCGCCCGCGCCGACGCGTCGGGCCAGCGCGCCGGTGAGCCATTGCTTCACGCCCGGGTGGGCGGCAATCAGCGTCTGCGGCGCCAGCGGGTTGTCGGGACGGGTTTGCTCCAGCAATTCCAGCAGCGGATCCAGCAGCGCCTCCAGCCGACTGGAACGCAACAGGATCAGGCCGTTGTCCAGCGACTCATCGCGCATCGCCGTCCCGCCCGGGGATTTCGTCGTCCCTTGCCATTCGTTTTCCTGCCCGTCAACGCCCTGCCTCCATCCTGCACCCGTCGCGTCTCACCGTTCGAGACGCATCGGGTCACACGCTGCCGGGAGCCGTGCCCGCTCCGCCAATTCGCCCATTGTCCGGCACCGAACACACAAGCCGCACCCGCCCGACGGCATGGCGGTCATTGTGCCAAAGTCGCCCGAAGGCTAGAATTCGCAACCCGGCGCGATCCGCAAACCACGCATCACGGTCGCCGGGACGAAGTACCGCACATCCCGAGGGGCAGCCAGCCCCGATATCCAGTTTCAGGAGAGGTGTCCGAGTGGTTGAAGGAGCACGCCTGGAAAGTGTGTAGGCGGCTAAACCCCGCCTCGGGGGTTCGAATCCCCCTCTCTCCGCCAGATACGCAAAGCGCCCCCTCGTGGGGCGTTTTGCGTATCTGGCGG
>WBZO01006935.1_pt1 | contig 10714 bp, 5 predicted proteins | sample 5204261 | NCBI WGS metagenome assembly WBZO01 (sample SAMN12412400, study PRJNA552823) | activated sludge metagenome | isolation source: activated sludge from anammox sidestream of wastewater treatment plant... | place: USA: North Carolina | collected 2017-09
GCAGCGAACGGATGCGACTTCGTGGCGCGCGATCACTTCGGCAGTTATGTGACATTGTTGCCGGTCTTTTACCCAGAGGAAGGAGAGTGCTGATGAAAATCATCACTATGCCCGGGATTGAACCAATCCTGAAGCCCTATCTGATCATCTGCGGCGTTAAGGGCCCCTTGAGAATCATCTGCGGCCATTATTAGCCGTCCGGTAGCAACAGAAGCTGTGCGTCGACGTGACTGTCGGCGCACAGCCGATCCGTGCCAAGCGGCGTCCGAAATCATGAACCTCGGGGCGGTCAACACATGAAATCTTCACCGTACAATCATTTCTTCGCCGTAAACGGGGGTACCGTCGTCCTGGCCTACAACAGCTATTCCGGCGCAGTCGCCGAGATCGAGCCGGAGCATTATCCGCGCGTCCGATTTCTGCTGGAGCATCCGGATCAGGCCGAGACGCAGCAAGACGCAGAATTTCTGCAATGCCTGCAGCAGGGGATGTTCCTGATCCCGGACCAGGTTGACCAGCGGGCGGCGCTGAAGGTGATCGGGCGGACGGCGCGACTGGATGCGCCGGTCCTGACGCTGACGATCGCGCCAACGCTGGCCTGCAACTTCGCCTGCGATTACTGCTTCGAAGCGCGTTCACAGGTTATGATGTCGCCGGCGACACAGGAGGCGTTGGTAGGTTTTACCGCGCATCACTTGCGGAAGGCGGAGGCGCTGCGCATCTGCTGGTTCGGCGGCGAACCGACTCTCTGCATGACGCTGGTCGAGCGGCTGCAGAATCAGTTTTTGGAGCTGGCGGCGCAGCAGCGGGCCGGATTTGTCCCCAGTCAAATCATAACCAACGGCTATCTGCTCGATGCGGCTCTGGCCCGACGACTGGCGGCGCTACATATCGAGCGCGCCCAGATCACCGTGGATGGACCGCGCGCTGTACACGACAGTCGCCGCAAGCTGCGCAACGGGCGCGGCACTTTCGACCGGGTGATGGACAACATCACAAGCGCCGCGGAAGTCTTGCAGATCAATGTACGCATCAATGTCGACCGCGACAATGTCGCATCCGTGTACGAGGTGGTCGAAATCCTCGACCGGCGCGGCGTGTTGCCGAAAGTCCGGATCACCTTCGGGCAGATCAAAGCCTCGGGACACGCCTGTGCCGACATCCGCGACCGATGCTATGACAATGCCGAATTTGCCGACACCTTGGTTCAGATCCAGAGTGTTCTGAACCAAAAGAGAATCAATTGCTCCGACTATCCGCGTATTCTGGGCGGTGCCGCCTGCGGCGCTGTGGCTGAAGGCTACTATGTCGTCTCACCCACCGGCCACCTGTTCAAATGTTGGGAAGATATCGCCAACGACGCCGGCCGGTCGATCGGAGATTTGTTCTCCGCGCAGCCATCGGAACAGCAGCAGCGGAACCTCGACGCCTACCGCAATTGGGATCCGTTCCAATTCCCCGGCTGCCGCGAATGCGACGTGCTACCGATCTGCATGGGAGGTTGTCCGATCTCGGGGATCGAAGAGAAACGGACAGCAACGGGCGTCTGCTCGCCGTGGAAATACAATTTGGAACGGCTGCTGGCGCTCACGTATCAGGCGGGCCAACAGGCGGCGGCGCAGCAGGCGTGAGGGCAATCTATGACTGAGCCGCAACAACGTCGACCGCAGATCATCGGCTGGGAAATCACCAGCTACTGTAATCTTAAGTGTCCGCACTGTTATAGCGCGGCAGCGCGCAAGCCGAGGCCGGAGCTGTCCACCGCGGAGTGCAAGCGCGTCATCGATTCGATGGCACAAACCGGTGCGGTGATGATCGGCTGGACGGGCGGCGAGCCGCTTCTGCGCGAGGATCTCGAAGAGCTGACCGAGCATGCCGGTGCGCTTGGAATCAAAGCCAACATCACGACCAACGGCGTCTTGCTGGATGAGGCACGCGCCGCAAGACTGGCGGAAGCGGGAATCCGGGCAGTCCAGGTCAGCCTCGACGGATCAACAGCGGAGCGCAACCGACGCATGCGCGCAACCAGTGACGAGGAATTTGACCGCATTATCAACGCGATCCGTATCTGCAAACGCCAGAATCTGCGGGTGCATCTGGCAACGTTGATCGGTCGCGAAACGCTCGATGACGCGGACAACATGATCGCCCTGGCCAAGCGCGAGGGTGTCGACGCCATTCGCTTTTGTGGCTTCGCACCGGTGGGACGCGGTAAGGGGAAGGGAGTTCGGCGTCGATTGGAATTCACCGATGACGGACGCGACCTATTTGCATTCATTCAGCGAGCGCAGGACGATAGTACCCTGGTGATGTCGTTTGACGTCAGCTTTGGGCCGGTTCCACCGGAATATGGTTTTCACAAATGTATCGCCGGTGTCGAAACCTGTTACGTCAAGGGTAACGGCGATGTGTTTCCCTGCACCGCGCTCCTTGATCCGGTGTTCCGGGTGGGGAATTTGCGCGACGAGTCGTTCGAGCAGATCTGGCAGAATCCGCGGATGGCGGCGGTAGCACGATTCTCGAGCGAGGAAATCACAGGGCCGTGTCGTGTCTGCGACAACTTCAGCAACTGCCACGGCGGCTGTCGCGGTAGCGCCTGGACACAATGCGGCGAGGTACACGGATCGACACTTCAGTGCCTGTACCGGTACGCCGCGTGTGCCGCGCAACGTACCAGTGCATAGGGATTCAGAACAAGATCGGGGCACTTCCTATCAACACGGATCACAAGGGGCCGGGCCGCCGGCGAAGACGTAGTTGATCAGATAGACGGCATCAGCGATCGTGACCTGCGTGTCGCAATTGGCGTCGCCGGAGATCAACGGCGTTGGAGCTGCGCCGCCGCCAAAGATGTAGGCCACCACAGAGACCGCATCGCTGATATTCGTGATGCTGTTGCCGTCGGCGTCGCCCGGGATGAACGTGCAAGCGGTGAACGACCAGACATTCGACCACGGATTGTCGGGACAGGCCGAGACGCCGCGCACGCGCCAGTGATACACGGTTTCCCCGGAGAGACCGACGGCACTGTAGCTGTTGCTGGACACGGTTACATCAATGTCCGGTGTCGCGAAACTGGTGTCTTTATCAACCTGAACGACGTACGTCGTAGCTGGATCGAGCAAATCCCAGGAGAGCGCTACGGGAACACGTTGGCGGCTGGCGTCGATTGGCGCCGCCTGTACCGGCGCCAGCACGCGCGCCGGAACTTGTCCGATCCAGGTGCGCCACTCGCTGGACGAAACGGCATTGTACTCATTCACAACCCACACCCGATTCGGATCGACCGGATCGCCGGCCACGGCGGAATAATCGCCCCAGCGGACCGGCGTCCCGCCGCCACGTGGACCGTCGCCGGCCTTGATCAGCCGGCCGATGGTGCCGGGCACAAGATCTTCGGCGCACCACACGCCGATGTATTCCTCCGTGGACGAGCGATTATAGCCCAAGAAGATTCGCTTGTCGGGATCGACAAAGAGATGCGGGAAAAAGTAATGCTTCAGATCGGAGCCATACGTGATGTCGGTGATAGCGGCCGCCGTGGCAGTATCGACACCGAGAACGCGCGCCGCCGCGACCTCACCGCCGCCCCAGTTGAAGGACTGATCGAAAGCGGTGTACACCGTACCGTTGCGATAAACGACATCCTGGGTCATCGACCCCAGCAAGCCGATGTCGTTGCCGCCCTTCTGCTGGGCATTCGGCGGCGGTGGATACGCGGGTACGTTCACGCGCGGCAATAGGTTCAGACTTGGAGATGTAAGTGGATCGACGACCTTCCAGACCGTCGTGTAGCTGCCGCCATACCAAATGTTGCTCAAGAGGAACTCACCAGCGGCGTCGCTGAGTGTGACCGCCGGTTTGACGGTGAAAGCGGTCGAAAGATCATGATAGCGCAAATCCCACAAGTCGGAGTAACTCACCGGCCCGCCCGAATAGAGCTGCGCCTTGGGCAGAATTCGCACTTTGGTATAGAGGTAGTCGCCGGAGAATGTCCACATGTTCGACGTCAGATAGACGGCCTCGTCGTAGTCGAAGCCAAGGCCGGGATAATCGGCCCAAGTATTGGCCGGAGTTGCGCCGTTGAGAGTAGCATCGAAGTTGTAGCTGTACCAGCTGCCCATCGCATCGGCAGTTTGAGACACCGACACCAGGAATGACGCCTTCGAGACATCGTCGGTGCAGAGATAGAGAATGACAAAACGCTGCGCTACGGGGTCGAAGACAACCTTGGGATCGTAGATGAACCCCGACGGCGGCGCCGGCACGGTCGAGCCGAACCAGAATCCGGCTGTAGACTGCAGGAGCTTGACGCCGGTGTTCTTGTCGAAGATCGCGATCGAAGAGTTAACGACCTCGATAACGTGATTCGGTCCCGCGGCCAGACACGGGTCGGGCGGATCCCAGCCGGTAGCGCCGATGCCGGCAAAACTCTTGCAGGGAGCATAGCCGGCGACATCGCGCTGGGCCGCAGTGCCACTGCGGTCGAGATAATGGCGCGGATTCGTCGGGTCATAAATCTCAACACCGCGCGTCCACTCCGGCTTGGGGATCGGGTTCTTGTGAATCTTGCGTTTCGGCTTGTTGGATGCAATCGGATGCGGAACAGCGTTGATCTGTTGCGGCGAGGTGATGGTCGGCATGACGGCGACGGCCGACCGGGCGTGCTCGAAACTCGCCGCGGAATTGGCGGCAAACAGCGGGAGGCTGAAGCCGACAGTGATCAGGCAAGTCATGAAGAATCTAAACATCGTGGTACCTGGCGTAAAAAAGGTGCAGACGGATGCGACTGGTCATTGCCTCTGTATCGGCAGATTGGGCCAGAATCAAGTTAGCATTACAATATAACGCCAAGTCGCTCCGAAACAACGGCATTCGTGAGGGCAATCTTGATCGAGCCGAGGTGGACTACACTTTTAATCTACGATCGAAATGATCCAAATTGATTGTTGTCAGTGGCGAAAATGTCGGCAACAAATTCGTTCGACCGGGAACGCCTGCGTTGATTCGCGGTTGAAAAGAATGACAACTGTGAATGACATCGAGCTCAGATACGGGCTGCAGGATCCGGCAGCCCGTTCTGTTTTTTTGCCCATCAAGTCACGGCTACGGCACCGCCGCGCATGGGGCAGCCCCGCCGGCAAAGATGTAATTAACCAGATACACCGCATCAGTAACGGTTGCTGTACCGTCCGCATTGACATCCGGGCGCGCACCGGCCGGCAGCGCCCAGCCTGCAAACAAGTGATTTATGAGCGCAACAACGTCTGAGATCGTGATCAATCGATCGACGTTGACATCGCCGCAGGTTGCGGTTTGTGCAAAGAGCAGCTCATCCTGATGAAGCAACAATAGCCCGCCGTCATGAAACGCCGCGCCCAATGTGTGCAGATTGTCGAATTGCCCGCCGAATCGCGGCTGCGTCGGGACCTGAACCTGAATCGCGATGGCGCCATGCTCCCAGTCGGCAACAACCACCCAGGGCCAACTGATGTCGAGGCTTGCCGCCCAGCCGGGGGTGATGTACTGCGCGACCAGGTAAGGAGTTGAGGGGTTAGCGATGTCAACGATGCAGAGACCGGCATTCCCGCAGGCCAGGTATGCCAGATTTCCCCGAACGACCACATCGTTAATCGTTCCCGGCAGCAAGCAGGTGCCCAGGAGTTCCGGGGCCGAGGGATTGCCAACATTCATGATCTGAAGTCCGGTGTTCCAGACGGCGGCATAAACGAGTGAGTCGCGGACGTAGATGCCGCTCGGGATTCCCGGCAGTGCCAGTGAGTTGACGACAACCGGGTTGAACTGATCGGCGATGTTGACGATTACCACTCCCGATCCCGCACCCAGATACAGCATGGAGTCGCGACGGCAGATGCCGTCGCAGTTTCCCACCGGAACCTGCAGCTCAAAAGAAGAGTAGACCTGTCTGACATAGAGCCCGGCAGTTCCGTCTGCGATGTAGACCATTGACTGATCTTCGCTCATGACCGCCTCCCAGGCCTGGCCGGGCGTGTTGACATGCCATTGTTCGTCAGGGTCGTTCAAGTCATAAAGGCTGATGCAATCCACTTCACCGGAATAGCTGGTGATCAATGCAGAGTAACCGTCAGGGCTAAGGGAGAGCGAAGTGGCCTGGGTAGCCCGCTGATAATTACTGATTTGCGCTACAAGTGGCGGTTGTTGCGGGTTAGTCAGACTGAAGATCAAGAAGCCGCGACTGTCGCCGACGTAGAGATGCTCGAGATCAATGACAACCGCCTCGGTTCCCGAAATGACGTTGTAGGCGCCCACGTTGAATGGCATGCTGGGGTTGGCGACGTTGATGATACGCAGTCCTTCGGAGTCGTTGGCCAAGTAGGCATAATTGCCGTATACAGCAACATCAAGTGCCTGCGATCCGGTTTCGCAGGCGCCGACGTTGAACGGAGAACCGGGATTGGCAACATTAACGATCACCATGCCGAAGTCCCCCGCGGCCAGATAGGCGTAGTTGCCGCGAAGTGCGACCGCCTCCGTTTTGGCAGTAGCGATGTCGGTGGTAATATGGACGGGTGCCGCTGGATTGGTGATATCAATAATCTCCATCCCGCTGTATCCGAGTGCCAGAAACGCATGCGACCCGGAGATTGCGCAGTGGCGGACTGAACCGGTCGGCGGTGTATGCTCGGCGACAACTTGCGGCGCGAGCGGATTGACGCAGTTGACCACTATCAATGAAGTTGCCGCAAGGTAGGCCAGTGTGTCATCGACGCAGATATCCCAGATTCCGTGCGCCGTCGCAAGTGACTGGACGACGATCGGCTGCTGTGGATCGGAGATGTCAACAACTTGCAGTCCGGCCGACATCGTTCCGACCAGAGCATAATTGCCGATCACACCGACCGACAAAGGTACTCCCGGTACGCGACAATGCCCGAGCAGTGCAGCCGCGTCAGGATCCGAAATGTCGATCACAGCCAGTCCCGTAACCGAATCGGCAGCAGCAACGGCCAGGCTATTGGTGACGGCGATATCGCGCACGCTCAGTCGTTGCTGAAACAACTCGATACGCCCGATTAGGTTGAACTCAAACTCATCAGCCGGCTCTAACGCCTGCAGTTGTCCACTCAGCAGACATGCAACTAGCAACAGCAGATACTTCTTCATAGCTCCTCCTTCGGACACGCCGCGCAGGGCACCGGGCCGCCGGCAAAGATGAAGTTGACCAAGTACACGGCGTCGGTGAGAACGACGGTCCCGCTGCAATCGGCATCCCCCGATGCAAGCGGGCTTAGCTGTGACGCGCCGGTAAAAATGTATCCGATCAGGAAGACAACGTCGGAGATGTTGACAAGATTGCTGGCATCGGCATCACCGCAGAGATACTGCAGCCGTGAATAGACGTACGACTCCCGCGTCTCGTTAATCCAGCCGCTTGCCGCTTCCCAGCGAAGGCCCAACTCGCCGGTCTGATTGCCGGCCAGATCATAGCTGTAAAGTGTTCGGTGTAGTTGCGACGCGGCGAAGTAGTTGTGAACGACCTCGACGAGGAGGTCGCCGGCATATTTCATCGAATCGACGTCCGTCGGCACCCAGTGTGCCGCCTCCCAAATCGAATGCAGGTCGATCGTGCAATGGCCGCGGCTATTATTAGTGAATGAATTCTTGCTGTAGTTGTCCCAACCAGTCAGCCCCCAATTTTGCTCAATGCTCTCGACCTCAAAGTTCTGCGCGTCGTAAAGTGATACCCACCGCCACCAGTTTTTCCACGCACCGCTATCCCAGCCCTGTTGCACGACGGAATCGGGCTGGCTGAGGGAATTGTAAGAGTAGTACTGACGCATCACATTAACCCATTGTTCACTCTCCCATTGCTGAGTGATCACCTCAGAGCGGAGCAGCGAACCACTCACGTACGAGTAGGAATCGAGCACGGCGGGCGTCCACACTCCAAATGACCATGTTGAACTCGTGATCTGGGAGATTAGTCCCTCGGGATTGTAGGACAACGCGTCCATGAACCAAGGTTGCCACTGGTTCTCCTGCCAGAGGTACTGGACTAGGGTCGAGACTCGAGAATCGGCGTCGTAGGTGAAAACGGCTAGCTGCTGGTTATTGAACCCCCCGAGGTCAGAGTCCCAGATCTGAAAGAGTATTTCGTCGAGCAGACCTTGCGGGTTGTAGGAGAAGGACAAAAATCGATCGTTACCCCAATGATCACCGAGCCAATAGAACGACGAATCAGACATCAAGCCGAAAAGGTTACCTCCTTCGCGCAGAGTAGAGCCGCGAAGATTCGGACCGAGCAATTCGTCAACCGATAGCACGCGGGCCAGCGCCCCGGAGACCTTGACCTCCGGCACTGAGCACAGACTGATCAACGGCGGAGTCTTGCTCAAGTGGGGGTTGGCGGCAAGGCACGGAACTGCCAGACTGAGCAACGTCAGGAAACAACAGGTTCTAATCATATTCCCTCCATTTTGGGTCACGGGCACGTCGCGCAGGGTGCCGGACCGCCGGCGAAGATGTAATTGATCAAGTAGACCACGTCGGAGATGCTGACCGCCCCGCTGCAATCGGCATCGCCAACGCTCTGCGGATCGGGAGCAGGACCGCCGGAAAAGATGTAGGTAATCAGATACACGGCATCGGAGATTGAGATCATGCCGGTGCCGTCGGCATCACCACAGAGAAGAGAGGGGCAGCCAACGCCAACGGCTCCGATGAGGCGCCGGCATTCCGAGTGCGCCGCCGCGCAGGGCGACAAGACGTTGATATGCAGATTCCCCAACCCGCCGCAGAAGAGCGGATCGGCCCAGATGTTGCCGCGCTGGTAGAGCTGATCGCTCAGAACGCCGGTCCAGTCACCACTTTCATTGCCATACAAATCGCAACAAGACAGCGCCGGCACAATACCATAGGCGAAGGCGCTGCAATTATCGTTGAATGCCAGAAGCGAGTTATTGAGTGCGACCGAGTCAGCGTTCGCAGGGATCGAGATTGCGCCGTCGGAGACCGAGCAATCGTTGTAGGCAAAGGTGCAATTTCCGATGGTGGCTGAGCACTTGCTCCAGCCGAATTCGCCACTCGGACTCAGCGCCAGCGCAGCACCGCGCGCCGAATGATTGAAGGCGAAGCTGCAGTAACTCAGCGCGAGCGCAGAGCTATCGGCGACAACAATCGCGCCGCCACTGTAGCCGCTGGAGTTGCTGACGAAAGAGGAGTTGGTCACGACAACTGAACATCTGTCTTCAGCTCCGATGGCGCCGCCGTTGCTCATTGAAGCATTCTGCGCAAAATGACAATCGATGAACTCGCACTGCGATACCCATCTAATATGGACGGCTCCGCCATCACCCTCCGTTTCCGTGACCTCATTTCCCAGAAACAGGCAGCTGTTGAATACGACATCGGATGTGTCGGTTATGGCCACAGCACCTCCTTGTCCTCTCCGGATCGAGTTGAACCGATAGGAGCAATTGGTCTGCGTACCGGTAGAGACCGCGTATTGGATTCCTGCGGGGCCGTTAGTCAAAGCGACATTCGAATCAATTACGCAGTTCAGAAAATCGGCATGCGAGTAACCAACGACCGCAGCGGATCCGAAGCCGGCTTGATTGGAGGCAAAAGTGCATCCCTCGATCCGCAAGGAGGGTGCAAACCAGGCAAAGAGGCCGCCACCAATGTCGGCTCCGCACCGCTCGAACCGGCAATCTTCAATGTGCGGTGAAGTATTGGAGTCACAATAGATCGCCCCGCCAAACCTGCCGACGAAGACCCCCAGCGATCCGGCGATTGTATCCACCGGCGCGTAGGCATTACGGACGACGATGCGGCTCACTATGGACGTTGAGTCTTCATCACTATCGAAAACGAAACCGCGGTGGGGTTCCAGTGAATCGGCTTCGCAGTCGATAATGGCAGTCGTCCACGGCCCGGCGGTTGTAAGGGTAACGGCCTTCCCGAGGAAGTTCAGATCGCGATTGCCGTCTCCATTATAAGTGCCATCACCAAGCCGAATACTGTCGCCGTCGGCCGCCATGGCGAGCGCCGGCTGAATGAAGGCCGTGTGATTATGGGTCAGCTGCCAGTCGGTACCGATGCCGGCGATCATGCCATCGCCGTAACCCTCGTTGTTGCCTTCGGTAGTGAAGAGGACGACATACCCATCATCCCCAAAGTTGTAAGCCACCGGCCAGTATTCCCACCAGTCAGTCTGGCCATTACCGCCCGAAGTAATGGTTCGCACCGGCGACCAGGAAGTACCGTTGTTGGTCGAGTATGACTGAACAATCCACTGACGATCGGGGACAGCGGTCGACGGCGCGGCAAAAGCGTGAAGAGTAGTGCCTTCGACACAAAGGGAGGGGTCCCAGATCATCGAACCGGGGACGGTAATCGGATCGGAGATGTGCGTCCAGGTCGACGGGGCAGCAGTCGCCGCACAACTGTGAAGATTGACGGTGCTAGCTCCCGGAGCGACGCTGATCACGTACAGCGAATTATCCTTCTTGACCACTTTGGGTACACCGTTGCCGTCGACGACGGTAAACGGTCCGTTCAGAGTAGTCCCATCCCAGGTAAACAGCACGGACTTCAGCGTTTCGTCGGCGCCCTGCTCAAGCGTGAAGTAGACGCGGTTGTCATCACAGACCGCGTTGACGTGACCGCCGCCGCCGGTGGGAAGGGCTACCGGTCCGCTCCATGCCCCATCGTACTTGTAGTAGTGAACCGG
>WBZO01006936.1_pt1 | contig 10714 bp, 7 predicted proteins | sample 5204261 | NCBI WGS metagenome assembly WBZO01 (sample SAMN12412400, study PRJNA552823) | activated sludge metagenome | isolation source: activated sludge from anammox sidestream of wastewater treatment plant... | place: USA: North Carolina | collected 2017-09
TTGGGATAGGTTTTCCAGCGCGACAAGCATAGTCGAAAAGCAAGTCGGTAGGATGGAGATTCCGGTCGGTCGCGACGACGGACGGGGATGTCGATCCTACCGAGTTTTTTTGCCAGAGGACGAGATTGCACCCACCCTGCGCTTCGCTACGGGTGGGCTGCCGGCTATCCGCAAGAAACGTCCGACAAGAATGTCGGATTCATCGGCGTTTGGTGAGGCCGAGAATCAGGCCGAGGACGACGGACCAAAGGGCGGCGAGGCCGATCTGCCAGTCGGGCGGGAGGCTGAAGGTCACCGTGTGCGCCGGAATCCAGAACCAGAGCAACGTCCACCAGGCGGTAGTCAAGCCTTTGAAATTCCAGTCCCACATGATGGCGTTGTCCTCGAGGCGATGGAAGAACATCATCTGCGGGCCGAAGAAGAGATTGGTCAAGACGGAGACGGCGAACGCCCAGCCGATGCCGGTCGCGAAAAGCTGCGGCAACATCTGGTGATCAAGCAGCGCCTGCGTGAAGCCCTTCATGCCGACGAACCCGTACTTGATGATGATCCCGAGCAATCCCCACGCGATGATCTTCTGAAAGAGTTGCCAAAGATTGCACGGCAGCCCGAGGCGCCGCTTGCGAATGCAGAACGAGAGGACTTCGCCCAATGTACCCAGAATCGCAAATTGGATGGCCGCAGAAAGAATCGGATTGGATTTGACCCAGAGGAGGTAGGTGTTGAGCATTTCAGTCGCCTTGTTGTACCGTCAGGAAGGGATTCCTGACGGCGCAAGTGAAGTCCCACCGCAAGCGGTGGGGCACCAGGTTGATTTTGACGCAGAGAAGGTCAGTGTTGAGCATTTCAGTCGCCTTGTTGTACCGTCAGGAAGGGATTCCTGACGGCGCAAGTGAAGTCCCACCGCGAGCGGTGGGGCACCAGGTTGAGTTTGGCGCAGAGAAGGTCGGTGTTGAGCATTTCAGTCGCCTTGTTGTGCCATCAGGAAGGGATTCCTGACGGCGCAAGTGAAGTCCCACCGCAAGTGGTGGGGCACCAGGTTGATTTTGACGCAGAGAAGGTCGGTGTTGAGCATTTCAGTCGCCTTGTTGTGCCGTCAGGAAGGGATTCCTGACGGCGCAAGTGAAGTCCCACCGCAAGCGTGGGGCACCTGCACCAGCGCGAACGTGGCACCTTGTGTGCCATTGGATATTTGATTCGTCAGGATCGCAGGGATCCTGACCTACGGAACTTTGAACCCAGAGCGCGTCAGGATCGCAGGGATCCTGACCTACGGGACTTTAAACCCAGAGCGCGTCAGGATCGCAGGGGTCCTGACCTACGGAACTCTAAACCCAGGACGTGTCAGGATCGCAGGGATCCTGACCTACGGAACTTTAAACCCAGGACGTGTCAGGATCGCAGGGATCCTGACCTACGGAACTTTGAACCCAGAGCGCGTCAGGATCGCAGGGATCCTGACCTACGGACAGAAAGGGTCGAGAGCATCAGGCCATGATGCGGCCGATGGTCTCGTAATAGAGATCGTCGATGGTGTTGAGATCGACGTCGATATCGGCATTGAGCTTCAGCGACGGGCCGCCGACCGTGCCGATTTCGGCGAGCGGGATGTTCATCGCGGCGGCCAACTGCACGAGACTTCCCTTGCGGTCGGGAGCGCAACTTAACACCACACGCGATTGCGATTCGCCGAAATAAAGTGCGTCGGCGCGCAGGTCGAGCTTGAATTTTATCATCGCGCCGATCGGGTTCTCGCGATCGCCGACGCATGATTCGGCCAGGGCGACGGCCAGGCCGCCCTCGGAGCAGTCGTGGGCAGAGCGGATCAGGTCGTGCCGGATCGCTTCGAGGATAAATGACTGCAGGCGCTTTTCAAATTCGAGATCAAGCGCGGGGACTTCGCCGGTCACAAGATCGTGCATCACCTTCAGGTATTCCGAGCCGCCAAGTTCATCCTTGGTGGTACCGGCCAGGAAGATCAAATCGCCGGCACGCTTGAAGTTGTTGGTCGTGATGTGCGCCAGATCGTCGATAATGCCCAGCATCCCGATGGTGGGAGTCGGGTAGACGGCGCGCTCGGGGTCCTCGTTGTAGAACGAGACATTGCCGCCGGTGACGGGAGTGTCGAAGGCGCGGCAGGCCTCGCCCATGCCGGCGACACATTCGGCAAAGAGGTAATACATTTCCGGCTTGTAGGGATTACCGAAATTGAGGCAGTTGGTGATCGCGACCGGACGCGCACCGGAGCAGGCGACGTTGCGCGCGGCCTCGGCGACGGCGATCTGGCCCCCGCGGCGCGGGTTGAGATAGCAGTAGCGGGCGTTGCAATCGGTGGTCAGCGCGATCGCTTTTTCGGAGTGGCGGATGCGCAGAACAGCAGCATCCGAGCCGGGGCCGACGACGGTGTTGGTGCGCACCATCGAGTCGTATTGTTCAAAGACCCAGCGCTTGGAGGCGATATTGGGCGACGACAGCAACTTCTTCAGAACTTCATTGTAGTCGTGCGGCTGGGGGATCTTGCTGAAATCGAAAATACGGGATTCATCGAGATAGGCGGGGCGCTTCTGCTCGCGGGTATAGACCGGCGCGCCGCCGCCAAGCACGAGGACATCGGCAGGAATGTCGGCGACAACCTGGCCACCCATCTTGACGACCATATTGCGGCCGGAAGTGACCTGCCCGATCTGCACGCAATTTAGGTCCCACTTGGCGAAGACGGCCTTGATTTCCTTCTCAAGTCCCCGCTTGCCGACGACCAACATGCGTTCCTGGGACTCGGAGAGCATGATTTCGTAGGCCGTCATGCGGTCTTCGCGGACCGGCACGAGGTCGAGATTGATTTCGATGCCGCTCTCGCCTTTGGCAGCCATCTCGGAGGAGCAGCAGGTCAGCCCGGCGGCGCCCATGTCCTGCACGCCGACGATGAGGTCGTCCTTGATGATTTCGAGGGTGGCTTCAAGCAGGAGTTTTTCAGTGAAGGGGTCGCCGATCTGCACCGATGGGCGTTTCGATTCCGATTTTTCGGAGATTTCCTCGGAGGCAAACGTCGCGCCGTGGATGCCGTCGCGGCCGGTGGAGGAGCCGACGACAAAGACAGGGTTGCCGGAGCCTTTGGCGATGGCGGAGACCATGCGGTCTTTCTTGCAGATGCCGACGGCCATGGCGTTGATCAGCGGGTTGGCGAGATAGCAGTCCTCGAAGTAGACTTCCCCGCCGACGGTGGGGACGCCGAAGGAATTGCCGTAGTCGCCGATGCCGCGGACGGAGCCGTTGAACAAGTAGCGGGCGCGCGGTTCGGTGAGCGGGCCGAAACGGAGCGAGTTGAGCGCGGCGATTGGCCGGGCGCCCATGCAGAAGACGTCGCGCAGAATTCCGCCGACGCCGGTAGCGGCGCCTTGATATGGTTCAACGGCGGAGGGGTGGTTGTGCGACTCGATTTTGAAGACGACGGCCAGATCGTTGCCGAGGTCGACGGCGCCGGCGTTCTCCTGACCGGCTTCGGTCAGCAGCGCCTTGCCGGAACGCGGCAAGGTTTTGATCAGGCGGATGGAGTTCTTGTAGGAGCAATGCTCGGACCACATGACCGAGAAGATGCCCAGCTCGGTGAACGAGGGTTCGCGGCCGAGGATTTCTTTGATGTGTTGGTGTTCTTCGGGTGAAAGTCCGTGTTCGGCGACGAGTTCGGGGGTGATTTTCGGTTCGGCCATGCCTCCTCCATCAGGAAGAGCCGAAGGTATAGCGGCGGGGAGAGAGAATCAAGGGGTTTGTGGGGGGGCCGATGCCCCTCCGCCGGAACGTTTCGAGGGACGCTGCGCAGGCGGTGGGGCAGCGATGTTGTAGAGAGCCGACTGAAGTCGACGCTGCGGGGAATGGCAGAGGCCGGTGTGAATTGGGTGGCGTGGCGGTTATCGACCCAGTGCGGGAATCACCGTTCGAACCAATTTTGGATGTCCTTGCTCGAGTCCCAGCAGCTCAAATTGCTCTATCTCAACATTATAGCGTCTATCCTTATCGCGGTACCAAATTTTCCATGCAGACTTCGTCAGTTCAGGATTCAAGTCGTTTGCTTGATCCTGGCCGCAGCCGTATCCATAGAGTTGACGCCAGACTTCGTAAAGATTCGGCGTTATGCTGGGAGAAAGAAGTCCTGCCCCAAATTCAACACCGACGACGGAATCAGATTCCACCAGGTCAAAAAATGACTCGTCCTCCAAGCTCCGACGATACATGCAGGTATCAAATCTCGTCGATATGACGAGTCCTCGATGGGGGTAAATCAAGCAACGTAACAGCCTTGCTTCCAGTATCTCTGACAGTTGTTTCGAAGAATAGCCGGCTTGCACTACTAAATACAGAAACTGCTCAATATCAATCGTTGGAAATAAGTTATTCCTGGGTTCTGGTCGATATTTCGCGTTAAGTATGTACACTCTTTTTGTGTTGCCATCTATTGCTAATGACAAGTCTACATTCTCGTAGGATCTGAGTGTATCTGGATACGACTTGTCAAGATACTCGATTGAGAGACAGACTAAATCGATTCCCGGCATCTCTGGCATCGACGAGAATTCGCGGAGAAATATCCTTGAATGTCGATAGATCACGAGCGTGCGAACACGGTTATCCCCCAATAGTGCTTCAGATAGTAGATTCAAGTCTACTCCTTCAACGCGCATGAGATCATCAGGGTCCAAGTCGCTTCGTCTCAGCATTCTTCTTAAAGAGGCGTCAGACTCAGATTTCGTAGGTAGATTGAACAAGATCGAGATGTTAGCTGGGTGATCGTAGCACGACATCTCGAGACTTTCTGCCTCGTCTGCTGCAAGAAACTGAAAAGCGCGGCTCATGACCGAATCAACTTCGGCAACTGCTAAAACGTGTCCGACACTCGCTAGAGCGGTCACCAAGAGACTATCACCCGGTTCGGGGAAAACTATCGACACTCTCACCTCGTAACTTCTGCTCGGCAATCGATCTCCAGATCGTGCAGGCAAGAGGAGAACCCACCTGATTTCAACTGGACAGCCAAACTTCGGGCGAATAATCTTTGATTTCGGATACCAATATGACGAATCTTGCAGAATGTCGGTCACCACGAGCGCGCTTCGTCCGATCCACTTAGACAGAAATCTCACATCGCCAAAGTGAAACTCGCTTGCAGCGCTATCGAGTACCGGACCACCTGGATTGACATTGGAGATTGCAGCAAGGTTGAGATTAAGCACGAATACAAGTGAAAGGGCTGGCCACAGTCTCGAAATGATCGATCTAACAGTCGAACTGATCATGGTCTGGCACCTGAGACTTTCAAAGTCAGCCTATATGGAGCAAGCAAAAAAGGTCGAAACCCCTGATGGCTGGATCACCATTCTGTCTGAGCTGTTTGAGGGGTTTCGACATTCGGTTTATTCTCTGGTATCCGAATTGAGCCGCGTCAGTACTCTTGTCGAAACCCCTCGGGCAATTCGGAAGGGTACGCGAGTCTTCCATTAGGGGTTTCGACCTACTAAGTCGCGTTAACAACTAAGCTCGTGTACTATCCTTGGATGCCATGTCCCTTACAAAAAAAGTGCCGGGAGACCCAGCTACTTACTTAACCGATATGCGGTTACGCAGGTCAACAACCCATCCAATGGGAGTTGCCTTAGAGTACTTACGGTGTGCTCCTCGCGTTGCTTGAGCGCTTCTGGAGCCGACCAGGCCGGGGATATCCGGTCTAATTATCTGGGTCTCCCGGTCGCATCTATAATACGGTCGACTTTACGATCCGCAAAGGGTTTTTTAGGGGGAAGAAAATAAAGTTACGAGAGACTTGCATTGGCGGGAGGAATGCGTATAATGGTAGTCTAAGTTCTGCTGGAGGTAAGAGAATTGTCGAGAGCTTGTGATATTTGCGGCAAGGGCCCAGTCTTCGGACACAACGTTTCGCACGCCCACAACCTGACCAATCGCCGCTTCAACGCCAACCTGAAATCGTTGCGCGCGCGCGTCGACGGCCGGGTCAAGACGGTGCGGGTGTGCACGCGCTGCATCAAGGCCGGCAAGGTCACTAAAGTCCACTAATCCGACTGCAAGCGATTAGACTGAATTGCGGCCGTCATAGGCAACTATGACGGCTTTTCGTTTGTCCGTTTTCGCCACGCGACTGCTTCCTTGACCGCCCGGGGATAATCGCACATCAGCGGGTCGGGAATCAGCTTTTCGTAAAGGGAGGCATATGCGGCGGCGTGGAACTGCTTGAGATCGTACAGCGGTTCGCGGCCGAGCACACGGGCGTTGAGATAGCGGCAGAGGCTTTCGTAAGCGGCGTACATCTCGTGCCAATCGACCGTGGCGTCGGCCTGCAACGTGCGGACGACATCGATCATCAAGTGGGTGCCAATTTCGTGTGAGATGAAATCAAGCGTCCAATTCAGTTCCTGACCCGACCAGAAGACGATGCGATCGTAGCCCATCGAATTGGCGTTGGGGCCGTTTTTCAGCGCGCTGCAGAGGATGATCTTGCAGCCGGGGGTACGGAATTCGCGGCCGGTCAGGCGCTCCCACTCGCCGACGGTATCACAGCCGGCAAAGTGGATGTTGATCTGGGTGGCGACAACCTGAATCAGGCGGCATTCGAGCGGCCAGACCTCGGACTGGTAGCGATTCCAGTTGTGATAGACAATATCGGCGTAGCGCTCGACGACGGGGAGTTGCCGGCGGCACGCGATGATCTGCTCCGGATCAGGGGCAAACCAGGTGTCGCGCAGGTGCTGGCAGCGGCGGTGGTAGCGCTGGAAGAGAGGTTCGGTGTCGCCCGTGCGCAAAGAGTCGATGACCAAACGCAGGAGTTCGTCGACGGCGCCGCGACAGTCGAGGTCGAGCATGATCGGCATGAAGAGCGCGAAGTTGCACATCGGTCCGCCCTGACCGGCACCGAAGCGGAAGAGTTCGCGATGGTCGGTGATGAAGCGGCGATCGTCGTCGTGGACGGTGGCGGCGTAGCGGTCGGCATAGTCGGAGTCGTAGCCGGCACGGGCGACCGCGGGGAGGTGAAAAAGATAGTTGGGCACCAGCGCCACTTCGGCGGTGATCGGTTTAGTGGACATAGTGATCCTCGTAGTGCGAATATAACATTCGTGGAGCGGGGATGGCAAGGGGAATGAGGCCCTTGACCACCTTCTGCTGTGGTGCGACTGGAAACCCTCACCCCTGCCCCCTCTCCCAGGGGGAGAGGGGAACAACGGGGCAAGAAGCCGACTGAAGTCGGCACTACAGGAAAGGTGGAGAAAGCGGACGCGAGGTGACGGTCGCAAAAGAGGGCGAGGTGACAGTCGCAAAAGGGGCGAGGTGACGATCGCAAAAAAGGGCGCCCCGACTGATGGCAGTCGGGGCGGAACGTACGTAACCCAAGTTGTCGTGGTAGGTCGGTTTACGACATTAGCCCAGCCTTAAGTTTATCTTCGAGCCGACGCGACCTGAGAGAGTCGGCGGCAGAAACATTCTTGCGGTCGATGCATGAGAAACCTGGATTCCGGCGTGCGCCGGAATGACGGAACCGCGCTACGCGGGAGACACGGTAGCGAACTTCGCTACAGTTCTGATGGACTCCGACTGAAGTCGGAGCTACAGTCTGGACAGGTGATGGGCGTGTAGTCGAAATCATCGATCGCGAGTTGCGGCCGTCAGGAAGGGATTCCTGACGGCGCATCTGACGTTCCTCACGGCGCGGGATGAGAGCGAGCCAGTACCGTTCGCACTGCGGCTGTTCCGGTCGCGTGGCGCTTCTTCCCTGCCGGTCACAGAGTGGCAGGTCAGGTTGAGAAGTGCTTCTTCGCTGCCGGTCAAGAAGTGAAAATTCCGGTCGCACGACGCCACTTCCCTACTTCACGCGGTTGCGGAGGAAGGCCGGGATTTCCAGGTCCTCCATATCAACTTCTTCACCGACAGGTGCGGCAACAAAGTCATCGGACTTGATGTCGCCATCGATGCCAACGACCATCGGGCGCGATTGGCGCTCGACGGCTTTCTCGAAGAGGTCGACGGTTTCGACGTTGGTGCGTTCGAGGCGCTCGAGGCGTTCGAGCTTCTCGGCCAATTCACGCTTGGCGGTGCCGAAGCCGGTGGCAATCACGGTGACGCGGATTTCGTCATCGAGGGTCGGGTCAATCACCGCGCCGAAGATAATATTGGCATCGGCGCCGGCGGCGTCATAGATCACGGTCGTGGCTTCGTTAACCTCATAGAGGGTCATATCGGGACCGCCGGTGATGTTCATCAGCAGGCCCTTGGCGCCGGAGATGTTGACATCTTCGAGCAACGGCGAATTGATGGCCATGCGGGCGGCATTGGCGGCTTTGTTTTCGCCGCGGCCCCAGCCCGAGCCCATCATGGCGTCGCCCATTTCGAGCATGACGGTGCGGACATCAGCGAAGTCGCAATTAATCAAGCCGGGAACGGTGATCAGATCGGAGATGCCGCGGGTGGCGCGCAGGAGGACATCGTCGGCCATCAGGAAGGCCTCGGTCAGGCGGGTCGAAGGATCAACGACCTGCAGGAGGCGCTGATTGGGGATGACGATAAGGGTATCGACGCGCGACTTGAGATCGTCGATGCCGCCGAGGGCGCGGTTCATGCGTTTGCGGCCTTCGAAGTCGAAGGGTTTGGTAACGATGGCGACGGTGAGGGCGCCGAGTTCGCGGGCGATTTCGGCGACGGCGGGCGCAGCGCCGGTGCCGGTACCACCGCCCATGCCGGCGGTGACGAAGACCAGATCGGCGCCATCGAGCAGCTTAGCAACTTCCGCGCGGTCTTCCTCGATGGCCTGCTTGCCGATCTCGGGGCGCGCGCCGGCGCCGAGGCCGCGGGTGAGCGACTTGCCGATCTGGAAGCGTTGTTCGGCGCGAGAGAATTCGAGGGCCTGGGCGTCGGTGTTGATCGAGACGAATTCGACGCCGTTGAGTTTTTGATCAATCATGCGATTGACGGCGTTGCCGCCGGCGCCCCCGACGCCGACCACCTTGATCTTGGCGCGGTCGGTGAAGTCCACAAGTTCAAACGTCATATTTCCTACCTTATCCTTGGGTTGTTGTTTTCAGACCTTAAAAGTTGAACAACGAATTAAAAGCCTTCTCCAGGCGCCCAAAGGCGCGATTAAAGACACCGGTTTCCTTCTTGCCCTTGTCGGGATGGTCGAGGCCATAGCGCACGAGGCCGAAGGCGGTCGAGTACATCGGGTTGGTGACGATGTGCGACATGCCGCCGAAGCCGCGCGGAGTGCCGACGCGCACCGGCAGATCGAAAATTTGTTCGGCCAGCAGGTCGATGCCGCGCAGCATCGAGCCGCCGCCGGTCAGGACGATGCCGCCGGCGACCGACTGGTAGCAGTTGGTGCGCTTGAGTTCGAGCAGCACCATCTTGAAGATTTCTTCGACGCGCGGCTGGATGATGCTGGCCACGACGCCGAGCGAGACATCACGGGGCGGGCGCTCACCGACGGAGGGGATGCTGATGACCTCATCGGCGTTGACCAGAGTGGCCATCGCGGCGCCGAAATCGAGCTTGATCTGCTCGGCGGTATCGATGGGGGTGCGCAGACCGATGGCGAGGTCATTGGTGATATTGCGGCCGCCGAGGCCGATGATCGCGGTGTGGCGCACCGAGGAGTCGGTGAAGAGCGCGATATCGGTGGTGCCGCCGCCGAGGTCGATGAGGACGGTGCCGAGGTCCTTTTCGTCCTCGTGCAGGACGCACATGGCGGAGGCCAGCGGCTGGAGCACGAGGTCGCGGACGTCGTAGCCGGCGCGCTTAATCGACTTGTAGATGTTTTGCGCCGAAGTGGTCGCGCCGGTGACGATATGGACTTCAGCTTCGAGACGCACGCCGGACATGCCGGTCGGGTCTTTGATACCGCCCTGGTCGTCGACGATGTACTCCTGCGGCAGGACATGGATCACCTCGCGGTCGGCCGGAATCGCGAACGATTTGGCGGCCTCGATCACGCGGTGGACGTCGTACTCGGAGATTTCGTTGTCGGAGCGGCTGACGGCGATCACGCCCTTGGAGTTGATGCTCTTGATATGATCGCCGGCGATCCCGGCATAGACCGACTCGATATTGACGCCGGCCATTTCCTCGGCGGAGCTGACGGCGCGCTGGATGGAGCCGATCGTCTTTTCGAGATTGACGACGACGCCTTTTTTAAGTCCTTCGGACGGAGCCGTACCGACACCGATGATTTCGTCATCACCCTCCGACACGGGCCGGCAGATGAGGGCGCAAATCTTGGTGGTGCCGATGTCGAGTCCGCATACCACTCTTTCAGATCCCATGGTTCACCTCTCTATTAGTCATTCTTGATTTCATCACAGCGATATCCGCCAACCGGAGATCGATATCGATCCCGGGGTTCTTATTAGTCATGAGAATTTCTTCGAGTCGCGCGAGTTTGTCCTCGGTGTGTCCCCAGCCGAGATTAACGACAATCGAGCCGGGTTCGAAGATGAGCTTGAGTTCGCCGTCGGCCGCGACAACCTCGGAGAGTGCTTCAAATAGCTTCGGCTTCTGCGCCTGCATGGACTGAATCACTTCGATCACGGCGCGCAGGTCAGCGTGGTCGGTCTGCGAGAACGGGTACGGGCGTTCGAGTTTGATGCCGCGAACGATCGGCAGGTGGCGGCCGGAATCGTTGAGATTCGACGGAATCAACTCGCCGCGGTGGGTCAGGCCGTAGAGA
>WBZO01006937.1_pt1 | contig 10713 bp, 8 predicted proteins | sample 5204261 | NCBI WGS metagenome assembly WBZO01 (sample SAMN12412400, study PRJNA552823) | activated sludge metagenome | isolation source: activated sludge from anammox sidestream of wastewater treatment plant... | place: USA: North Carolina | collected 2017-09
CCGCGCCGTTGCCTTCCACCACCGGGATCTTGTACTTCTCGGTGATTGGTGCGATCGCCTTGGTGAGCGGAGAACTGTACGGCCCGAGCAGGAAATTGACGTGATCCTGGTTGATCAGCCGCTCGACCAGCTGCGCGCCGCGGGCCGAAGTCGACTCGTCGTCGTAGTAGACGATCTGGAGCCGGTAATGCTTGTCGCCCACCCTGACGCCGCCCTGTTCGTTGATCGTCTTGACGGCGAGGTCGTAGCCGTCCTTGGTGTTCTTGCCGAGCGTGGCGTACTTGCCGGAGAGCGACACGGCGGCGCCGAGCACGATGGTGTCGTCCGCAGCCCGCGCGCTCTGCGCGACGCCGGCCGCCAGGACCGCCGCTCCGAAAGCGGCGACAAGAGTCCTCTCGATGTGGTTCATCGCTACCTCCTCGCATGATCGGACGCAAGCGGAGGCGCGCTCGGACGCGGCCTCGACGCGCGTCAATGCGATTCACAGCAACGCCCGTGCCAGCTCGTCGAGCCGCGGCATCACGGGCGAGAGGTGATCCGTGCCGGGCGCGCACGGCCGATTTGAGCCCGGCGGCGCACGCGGCGCGGCTGCCTTGCGCCGTCTGTCCGCGCTGCATCGTGCGCCGCGTCCGGCACGCGAGGACGGCCCAAACATGGCACGCGCGTCCGAATCGAACGCGATGGCGCCTTCGGTCATGCGGGGATGGCCCCGCATCTCGCGCGCGAGCGCGTGCCCGGCGCGCGCCTGGCATCGGCCATGGCGTTGAATGTGCGGGGTCCGGCCGGGGCGCATCCGCCCGACGGTCGAAATCCGCCGCGCCGCCACCGGCGCGGCTGCATTGCGCCGGGCGCCCGAGCGTCACCCGTCGTCGCCGCGGCGTAGAGCGTGACGATTCAAGGAGATGCATCGATGGCACGCGTGATGCTCAGGTGTCGTCATTCGCCCGCCACGCCGTATGCAACAGCGCACCCAGCCCGCGCGCTCGTCGTCACCCGACCGCCGATCGCGTCGCACCGACAACTTCGAGCGGGTCGCGCTCGTCCTGCAGGGCGGCGGGGCGCTCGGCGCCTATCAGGCTGGCGTGTACCAAGCGCTCGACGAGGCCGGGATCGAGCCCGACTGGGTGGCCGGCATCTCGATCGGGGCGATCAACGCTGCTCTGATCGTCGGCAACCCGCCCAGGCAGCGCGTCGCCCGCCTGCGCGAGTTCTGGGAACTTGTCTGCGAGCCGGCCCTCGCGCTGCCGCTCCCCGGATGGCCGCTGGACGCACCGTTCGGCGCCGAGGGACGGACCCGCGACTGGACGAGCTTTGCTCACGCTGCGCGTTCGCTCGTCCAGGGTCAGCTCGGGTTCTTCGTCCCGCGCGTGCCGCCGCCCTGGGCGCGCCTAGGCGGCGACCCGGGCGCCACCAGCTTCTACGACACTGCGCCGCTCGCCGCGACGCTCGCGCGGCTGGTCGACTTCGGGCGCGTGAACGCTGGCGCGATGCGCCTCGCCGTTGGCGCGGTGAACGTCGACACGGGGAACTTCATCTACTTCGACTCGGCGCACGCGCCGCTCGGAGTGGCGCACGTGATGGCCTCCAGCGCGCTGCCTCCCGGTTTCCCGGCGGTCGAGCTCGACGGTGCGCGCTACTGGGACGGCGGCATCGTCTCCAACACGCCGCTCGAGTACGTCCTGGAAGCCGAGCCGCGCTGCGACACGCTCGCGTTCCAGGTCGACCTGTGGAGCGCGCGCGGGCCGGCGCCGCAGAGCCTGCTGGATGTGTTCGAGCGCGAGAAGGACATCCGGTTCTCGAGCCGCACGCGCCGCGACACCGATGCGCTTGCAGGCCGCCAGCGGCTCCGCCGGGCGATCGGGGCCGCGCTCGCGCGACTGCCCGCGCCGCTGCGCGACGAGCCGGCGCTCGCGCCGCTGCGCGAGCTCGCCGGCACCAAAGTGATGAACATCGTGCATCTCATCTACCAGGGCAAGGCGCACGAAGGCTACGCCAAGGACTACGAGTTCAGCCGGGCGCGGATGGAGGCGCACTGGCGCGCCGGCCTCGAGGACTCGCGCCGCACGCTCGCGCAGCCCGGCGTGCTCGACCGCCCGAGCGCGGAGATCGGGGTCGTAACGCACGACGTGCACCGCATCGTCGACCCCGGTTCACGGGCGGGGCGGGCCCACGGAGCAACCGCACAAGGAGCCTGAACATGCGACTCGACGGGAAGACCGCGCTCGTCACCGGCGCCGGGAGCGGCATCGGCAAGCACATCGCCGAGACGTTCGTGGCGGCGGGCGCGGCAGTCGTGATCGGCGATCTCGACGCCGGCCGCGCGACCGATCTCGCGGGGGTGCTGCGCGCGCGCGGCGGCCGCGCCCTCGGCGTGCGCATGGACGTCACGAGCGAGCAGGAAGTCGAGGGCGCAGTCGCCAAGACGCTCGCCGCGTTCGACCGCATCGACGTCCTGGTGTCGAACGCCGGGATCCAGATCGTCCACCCGCTCGAGCAGTTCCCGTTCGCGGAGTGGAAGACGCTGCTCGCGGTGCATCTCGACGGCGCGTTCCTCGCCACGCGCGCGTGCCTGAAGCACATGTATGCGCGCGGCGGCGGCGGCACGATCCTCTACATGGGTTCCGTGCACTCCAAGGAAGCCTCCCCGCTCAAGGCGCCGTACGTGACGGCCAAGCACGGTCTCGCCGGGCTGTGCAAGGTGGTGGCGAAGGAGGGTGCGGCGCATGGGGTGCGCACCAACATCATCTGTCCGGGATTCGTGCGCACCGCGCTGGTCGAGAAGCAGATTCCGGAGCAGGCAAGCGCCCTCGGCATCAGTCCAGCCGAGGTCGTGAGCAAGGTGATGCTCAAGGAGACGGTCGACGGCGAGTTCACGACGCTCGACGACGTCGCCCAGGTCGCCCTCTTTCTCGCCACGTTCCCGTCCAACGCCCTCACCGGACAGGCCGTCGTCGTCAGCCACGGTTGGCACATGGATTGAGCTTCCCCGACGCGCCCTTTGAGCCGCGGGCGTACTCGAATGCGCCCGCAGGGGTGAACCCCCCGCCGGCCGGGCCCTGCTACACGCGACGCGGACCGACGCGCTTGGCTCGCCGATGAGACGACGGCGGCGCCGCTTCGCGTGCGCCTGCCAGGCCCCTCACGCGGCGGTCAGCTGCCGCAGCACGTACGGCAGGATGCCGCCGTGCCGGAAGTAGTCGATCTCGACCGGCGTGTCGATGCGCAGCAGCAGCCGCGCTTCCCGCCGGGTCTCGTCCCTGCGGACGATCGCCAGGGTGAGCGCCTGTCGCGGCGCGAGGCCGGCGTCGATGCCCGCGATGTCGAACAGCTCGTCGCCCGCGATGCCGAGCGCTTGCACGCTGTCGCCGCCCGTGAACTGGCAGGGCAGCACGCCCATGCCGATGAGGTTGCTGCGGTGGATGCGCTCGAAGCTGCGGGCGACGACCGCCCGCACCCCCAGGAGCTGGGTTCCTTTCGCCGCCCAGTCGCGGCTCGAGCCGGTGCCGTACTCCTCGCCGGCGAACACCACGGTCGGCCGGCCCTCGGCGCGGTACTTCATCGCCGCGTCGTAGATCGACATCGGCTCGCCCGACGGCTGGTGCACGGTGACGCCGCCCTCGACGCGCGTGCCGTCGCTCCGCGCCGGGATCATGAGGTTCCGGATGCGCACGTTCGCGAACGTGCCGCGCATCATCACCTCGTGGTTGCCGCGGCGCGAGCCGTAGCTGTTGAAGTCGGCGACGCTCACGCCGTTCGCCTGCAGGTAGCGGCCGGCCGGGGAGTCGGGCTCGATGCGGCCGGCCGGGCTGATGTGGTCGGTGGTGACCGAATCGCCGAAGATCCCCAGCGCGCGCGCCGCGCGCACGTCGCCGACCGCGTCGGGCCGGTCCGAGAACCCGGCGAAGAACGGCGGCTCGGCGATGTAGGTGGAGCGCTCCCAGGCGTAGACCTCGCCGGCCGCGGCGGGAATGGCGTTCCACAGGGGATTGCCGGTCGCGACGTCCGCGTACCGGCGGCGGTAGGTCGCCGGGTCGGTCGCATACGGCATCAGGGCGGCGACTTCCTCCTGGCTCGGCCAGATGTCCCGCAGGAATACGGGCTTTCCGTCCTTGCCGCGCCCCAGCGGCTCCGCGGTCAAGTCGATGTCGACCTTGCCGGCGATGGCGAAGGCCACGACGAGCGGCGGCGACATCAGGAAGTTCGCCTTGATGTTGGCGTGAATGCGCGCCTCGAAGTTGCGGTTCCCCGACAGGACCGCGGCGGCCACCACGTCGTTCCGCACGACGGCCTCCTCCAGACGCGGGTCGAGCGGACCGGAATTGCCGATGCACGTCGTGCAGCCGTAGGCGACCAGCCCGAAGCCGAGCCGTTCCAGGTACGGCAGGAGCTCGGTGCGCTGCAGATAGTCGGTGACCACGCGCGATCCGGGCGCGAGCGAGGTCTTGACGCGGGGCTCGACCGACAGGCCCCGCTCCACCGCTTTCCGGGCGAGCAGGCCGGCGGCGAGCAGCACCGCGGGGTTCGAGGTGTTCGTGCACGAGGTGATGGCCGCGATCAGCACGTCGCCGTGTCCGACGTCGGCCGCCGCTCCGCGGCCAGTGCCCGGCGACGCGCGCCCCGCGTTCGGGGTGGGATGGTTGTCCAGCATCTCCACTTCGTGCCGGGCGCTGCCGGGCGCGAGGCTCCGCGGCGACTGATCGCCGCCGCCCGCGGCCGGGGTGGGGGCGTCGCCCGGGGCCCCGCCCGTGCGGACCGGATAGCGCTTCGACCGCTCGCCGGCGGGCTTGCCGAAGCCGTTCTGCGCGGCCGGCGCTTCGAAGAGCTGCGCGAACCTGCGCCCGAGCGCGGGCAGCTCGATGCGATCCTGCGGGCGCTTCGGCCCGGCCACGCTGGGCGTGATGCCGCCGAGGTCGAGCTCCAGGACGCGGCTGTAGTCGCATTGTCCCGGCATCGGCATGCCGAACAGCCCCTGGGCCTCGTAGTAGGACACGAAGGCGTCGATCTCGTCCGCGGTGCGGCCGGTGATCCGGAGGTAGTCCACCGTCTTGTCGTCGACCGGGAAGTAGCCGATCGTCGCGCCGTACTCGGGAGACATGTTGCCGATCGTGGCGCGATCGGGCACCGCGAGCGAGGCGGCGCCTTCGCCGAAATACTCGACGAACGCGCCGACCACTTTCGCGCTGCGCAGCATTTCCGTGATGGTCAGCACCAGGTCCGTGGCGGTGACCCCCGCGCGCAGCCGGCCGTGCAGGTGCACCCCCACGACATCGGGCGTCAGGAGGTAGACCGGCTGGCCGAGCATGCCGGCCTCCGCCTCGATGCCGCCCACGCCCCAGCCGACCACCCCGAGGCCGTTGATCATCGTGGTGTGGCTGTCGGTGCCGACCAGGCTGTCCGGATAGTAGACGCCGGCCCGCTCGTGCACGCCGCGCGCCAGCCATTCCAGGTTCACCTGGTGGACGATGCCGATGCCGGGCGGCACGACCTTGAACCCGGCGAACGCCTGCATGCCCCACTTCAGGAACCGGTAGCGCTCGGCGTTGCGCTTGAACTCCACCCTCATGTTGAGGTCGAGCGCGTCCGGTGTCCCGTAGCGGTCGACCTGGACCGAGTGGTCCACGACGAGGTCGACCGGCACCAGCGGCTCGATCACCGCGGGGTTCCGGCCGAGCCGGCGCGCGGCGCTGCGCATGGCGGCCAGATCGACCAGGAGGGGCACGCCGGTGAAGTCCTGGAGCACGATGCGGGCGACGACGAACGGAATCTCGTCGGTGCGCGGCGCGCCGGGCTGCCAGCCGGCGAGCTGCCGGACGTGCGCCGCGGTGACCTTCGCGCCGTCGCAGTTGCGCAGCACCGATTCCAGCACGATGCGGAGCGACACCGGCAGGCGGGAGACCTTGCCCACGCCGGACGCCTCCAGCGCGGGCAGCGAGTGGAGCTTTCCTTTGCGGCCGGAAGCGAGCGCGAATTCGCGCAGCGTGCCGAACGGGTCGTGAGCCATGGTCGCCTCCTGAAGTCTCGGCGCACCGCTCGTGGTGCGCCGGCAACCGCATCATGCGCCGCGGCTGCGAGCCGGCGCACCGCACCGGCGCCCGGTTCCGCGCGTTGACCCGAGTGGCTGGTCAGTAGCCGGAGAATTCCTCGGTGCGGATGTTGTCTTCGTTCACCTTCGCCTCGGTCAGGATCTTCCTCATCGCGGCCACCATCGCCGCGGGTCCCGACAGGTAGTAGATCGGGGCCTGCATGTCCGGCACGTACTTCTGCAGCATCGCGCGGTTGATCAGGCCCGTCTCGGCCTTGCCGCCCGGCGCCTTGCCCTCGGCGACGACGGAAACGAAGGTGAAGTTCGGGTTGCGGTCGGCGAACGTCAGCAGGTCGGACGTGAAGGCCGCGCTCTGCGCCGTCCGGTTCGCGTACAGCAGCGTGATCTTGTGCGGCAGCTTCTGCCGCGTCGCGGCGGCGATGATGCTGCGCACGGGCGTGATGCCGATGCCGCCGGTCAGGTAGACCGCCGGCGTCGCCTGCGTCTTGTGCAGGGTGAAATCGCCGTACGGGGCGTCGAGCTTGACGGCGGCGCCCAGCGGCAGGTTCTTCAGGACGCGCTTGAACGCGGTGTCGCGCATGCGGGTCGCGATCATCAGGTCGCGATCGTCCGGCGCGCTCGCCAGCGAGAAGCCGCGCGTGTTGCCCTCGGCGTCCGTCTCCGGGGGGTTGATCAGGGTGAAATCCCCGAACTGCCCGGCGCGGTACTCGAAGCCGGCGGGCTTCTCGAAGTGGAAGGCCATGGTCTCTTCGGCCACGCCTTCTTTCCGTAGCAGCTTGATGTTGGATACCGGCATTTTTCCGCTCCTCGATCGATGCTTGCGCGCCGCCGGATCGGTCGCGGTGGCGCGCGGACCGGCGCACGGGACCGCGCGCCGCGCGCGGCAGCCGGCTCGCCCCCGGGCATCGGGAGCGAGCCGCGCGGCCGCGCTCAATGGAAGGACGCGAGCTTCACTTCCTTCATCCCCAGCGCCTGCGCCACGTCATACATGGCCTGGTTGGTGATGCGGTGGATGGTGGCGTCGTAGTCGCCGCCCTGCTTGGCGTTGATCTGGGTCATCACCTCGTTGTGCCCCTTGTGCGAGAAGGCGACGTCGTAGAACCGCCCGGCCCAGAACGTGCCGTCGGGCGCGGTGCCGGCCTTCACCAGCGCCTTGGCGAGCTCCGCGCCGTGAAGATTCGCCGGCGCGGCCGGCAGCTCGATCTCCTCCGCCTGCAGGTACTTCACCGCCAGGCCGACGGCGACGTCCGAGCCGGCGATCCAGTCGTGCACGTTCTTCGCGCCGTACTGCTTCGTCAGCTTCGCGACCTCGGCCTTGACGGTCTTCTCGCCCAGCATCGAGACCAGCGCCTTCTCGAAGCTGAAGTGCTGCGCGCCCCCGCCCGCCTTCAGGAGCGCGGCGGTCGCCTCGAGCGCGGGCTTGCCGAGATAGGCGGGCCCGCCGTACCAGTTCATCTGCGCGCCGTGCTCCGCCGTTGCGGCGGCGGCCGGCCCGGCGGGCGCGGTCCGATTGGCTTCCTGGGCGGCCAGCGCGCCGCCCGCCACGCACAAGGCCGCAGCCGCGGCGGCAGCGGTTAGTCGTCGGGTCGACATGAGACGTTTCATGATCCTGCTCCTTTCCTGATCGTTGGGAAGACCGCGCCCGCCCCGCGGGCGCCGGGTCGCGCGCCGCGCCGCCCGGGGTCGACCGGACGGGGGCGGCACTTGGCGATAGTTTTCAAGAACCTGCCACCGCTCCGGTGAGCGGCGCCGGGCGCGCTTCCCGCGCGCGTGCGAACAGGCTCTTGCATATATATCGCGGTACGACGTATTATATATCTGAACACGATGTAACGACAAGCGCGTGACGCATCCGGCGGAGGCGCGCGGCGCTGACCGGGGTGGCCTGCGGCGCGGGTGCGACGAGGCCGCGCACCGGCGGGCGCACCGCGCACGTGGCCGCCGGCGGCGGAGGAGCACGAATCATGGAGACTGTCGCCACGGCGCCGGGGACGGCGCTGCGGGAAGCGGACGAGCGCGCGCTCGCGCGCATCTTCAGCGCCTACGTCGCCAGCGCCACGCTGTGGCTGCTGTTCGCCACCGCGGTGGGCGTGCTGCTCGCCTACAAGTTCGGCGCGCCCGAGTTCGGACCCGGGGCCTGGCTGACGTTCGGGCGGCTGCGCCCCATCCACACCAATGCGACCTTCTACGGCTGGGCCAGCGTGGCGCTGGTCGGGCTCGCCTATTACGTTGCCGCGCGCAGCTCGCGCGCGGCCCTGTACAGCGCGAAGCTCGCCTGGGTAGGGCTCGCGCTCTTCAACGCGGCCGCGCTGGCCGGCACGATCGCGCTCGATCTCGGCTTCAACGACGGCAACCTCGAGTACCGGGAATGGCCCTGGCCGGTGCGCCTCGTCTTCCTCGCCGCGCTGGTGGTCACCGCCTGGAACCTGCTCGGCACCGTCGCGCGGCGCAGCACCGCGGACATCTACCTCTCCAACTGGTACACGATCGGCGGCGTGCTGTGGACCTGCATCATCGCGGTCGTGGCGATCCTGCCGTGGTACCAGTACGGTCTCGGCCAGGTGTCGGTGTCGGGGTACTACATGCACAACGCGGTCGGCATGTGGTTCACGCCGCTCGCGCTGGGCATCTTCTACTACGCGCTGCCGAAGCTCCTCAGCCGTCCGATCTATTCCTATGCGCTGGGCGTGTTCGCGTTCTGGACCAACCTCGTCTTCTACCCGATCATCGGCGCGCACCACTTCCTGTTCAGCCCGCTGCCCTGGTGGCTGCAGACCACCGCCATCGTGTTCAGCGTGGCCATGCTGGTGCCGGTGTGGGGCGGCAGCGCCAATTTCATCCTCACCATGCGCGGCCGGCTGCGCGACCTGGTCCATTCGTACCCGCTGATGTTCATCTTCGTCGGCGTGGTCGGCTATCTGGTCGGCTCCACCCAGGGCACCTTCGAGGCCTTCCGCTCGCTGCAGGAGGTGTGGCACCTGACCAACTACACGATCGGGCACTCGCACCTCACCATGTACGGGTTCGTCTCCTTCGCGGTCTGGGGCGGGATCTACGCGCTGCTGCCGCTCGCCACCGGCAGGCCGCCGCCCCAGATCGGGCTGAGCCTGCATTTCTGGATGGCGGTGGTCGGGAGCTTCATCTACGTCATCTCGCTCTCGATCGGCGGCACCCTGCAGGGACTGGACTGGATGCGCGGGCTGCCGTTCATCCAGTCGGTCGTGGACATGCAGCCGTACTACGTCTGGCGCGGGGTCGGCGGCCTGCTCATGTTCCTGAGCCATGTCGTGTTCGCGTGGAACGTCTGGCGCATGACCTGCGGCGGCGCCGGCCTGGGTGCGCGCCGCGGCGCCGTGCGCACCGGAGAGGCCACGGCGTGAACAAGCTCGTGCTCATCGCCGGGGGCTCGACGCTCGTGTACGCGGTGCTCGCCGTCGTGATGGGCGTCCTGCCCGGCATCGAGCTCTCCGGGACGCCCCCGGGCCCCGGCGTCGAGCCGCTCACCGCGCTGCAGGCCGAGGGGCGCGACGTGTACGTCGCCAACGGGTGCAGCTACTGCCATACGCAGCAGGTGCGCCCGTTGCCGCAGGACAAGGTCTTCGGACGCCCGTCCGCGCCGGGGGACTTCGCCTACCAGACGCCGGAGGTGCTCGGCTCCGCGCGCACCGGACCCGACCTGACCAACGTCGGGGCGCGCCAGCCGAGCTCGGTCTGGCAGCTCATCCACCTGTACAACCCGCGCGCCGTCGTGCCCGAATCGATCATGCCGTCGTTCGACTGGATGTTCCGGGTGGTCGACGCGGCGCCGCCGGGCGTTGCGCCGGTGCCCGTGCCCCAGGCCTACGCCCCCGCGCACGGCGTCGTCGTGCCGGGGCGCCAGGCGGAGGCGCTGGTCGCCTACCTCCTGTCGTTGAAACAGCCGGAATTGCCCGGCAGCCCCGCCGCAGGGGCGGCCGGCGCCAGTGCCGGCGCGCCGCCGGCGGCGAGCGCCGCCGCCGCGGCGCCCGCGAGCGCGAGCGACGACGCCGCCAAGGGGCGGGCCCTGTTCGTGACCCACTGCGAGGCCTGCCACCAGGCGAACGGAGAGGGGATTCCGGGCGCGTTCCCGCCGCTCAAGGGCAACGCCGTGGTCAACGACGCCGACGCGACGAAGCACATCCAGGTCCTGCTCCACGGGCTGCAGGGCAGCACGATCGGCGGTGTCGCCTACTCGAGCCCGATGCCGTCCTTCGCCGGTCTGCTCGGCGACGCCGACATCGCCCGCATCATCGACTACGAGCGCAGCGCCTGGGGCAACCACGGCACGCCGGTGACGGCGGCGCAGGTCGCCGCCGAGCGCGCCAAGGGCAGGTAGGGACGGAGATCGTCATGCAGCACGAGCTGATCGGTCCGCTCTGGGGCAACGTCGTCATCGTCGCGCTGGCCGGCCTGGTCACCGTCGCATGCTTCGTGGTGATGTTCCGGCTGCTGCTGCGCCCGGGCGAGACCGACCGACGGCACCCGAAGCACGACATCCTGCGTGACGACCACTGAAGCGAGGTGAACCCGTGGACAAGCCCCGCGTGCGCGTTTTTCTCGACGACGACCCGCAGCCCATCATCGACCAGGAGCTGCCGGGCGACGTCACGCTCGACACGCGCGGCATCGCGGACGGACCGCACCGGCTGCGG